>Ga0190363_1002577_pt1 | contig 10313 bp, 9 predicted proteins | sample 48721867_MG_FD_161272 | JGI IMG/M metagenome (GOLD analysis project Ga0190363, IMG submission 161272) | Hydrothermal vent microbial mat bacterial communities from Southern Trench, Guaymas Basin, Mexico - 4872-18-6-7_MG | ecosystem: Environmental > Aquatic > Marine > Hydrothermal vents > Microbial...
CTTTTTCATCAGAAAATTGTTGAGGAGGATGTTTCATCAAATAAGAAGAAGCAGAAATTAAAACTCCACCAATTTTGCGATCCAAAGCCAATTTTGTCATCCTAATAGCATCAATCATACACCCTGCTGAATTTGGAGAATCTTCAACGGATAACTTGAGTTCTATTTCCACTGGAACATTTCCAAATTTTCTTCCCTCAATTCTAATGAAACAAATTTTATTATCTTTTAGAAAAGGCACCCAGTCTGAAGGTCCAATATGAAGATTATCATAACTAAGACGTTTTGAAAGTTGAGATTCAACACTTTCAGTTTTTGAAATTTTTTTTGATTTTAATCTCTCCCGAGAAAGCATATTGAGAAAATCTGTGTTCCCCCCGAAATTTAATTGATATGATCTATCAATAATTACTCCTCTTTGAGTAAAAAGGTTGGTTAATACCCGATGAACAATTGTTGCCCCTACCTGACTTTTTATATCATCTCCAATACAAGGCAAATTTCTCTTTTCAAATTTTTCTGCCCAATTTTTGTTAGAAACAATAAAGACAGGTATTGCATTAATAAATGCCACGCCCGCTTTTAAACAGCAACTGGCATAAAATTCTGTTGCCTTCTGGGAACCGACCGGACAATAATTAATTAAAATTTCTGCTCCTGATTTTTTAAGTTCTCGCACAACATCTACTGGTTTTTCTTTAGCAACCAAAAAAGTTTTATCTTGGGGGTACTCTTTCATATGTCTTGCCATTCCATCTAAAACTGGACCCATTTTTACTTTTACCCCTAATTTAGGAATTTTTTTACAAAATGTCTTTGTGCAATTTGGCAAAGAGAAAATTGCTTCTGATAAATCCTTTCCAACTTTTCTTTTGTCTATATCAAAAGCCGCAACTACTTTTATATCTGAAATTTTATAACCTCCTAAAACATTATGCATCAAGCCAGGAATTAATTCTTTTTCATTTTTGACATTTTTATAATAAAAAATTCCCTGAATGAGACTTGAGGCACAATTTCCCACTCCTGCTATGGCAATTTTGATTTTCTTTCTCATAAAGGTATAATTTGTTTTAAGGTGATATTTTCCAAATATAAAATATTTTATTTATGTAAAATAATTTGTCAAGAAAAAATCAATGAAACCTCTTGAAAGACTAAAAAAATTAAACACCAAAGAAAACTTATGGATTTATATCTTATCCTTGCTTTCTTTGAAAGAAAGGTATGGCTATGAGATTCCAAATCTCATTCAAGAAAAATTTAAATTTAAACCAGGAAAAATTACTCCTTATCGTGTTCTTTACCGACTGGAAAAAGAAAATCTTGTCCAAAGCACTTTTAAAGAAAGAAAAAGAATTTATAAAATTACAAAAGAAGGAAAAAAACTTCTCAAGCAAGCCAAGGAATTTTATGAAAATCTCCTAAAATATGTTTTTAATTGAAGGTGCTCCTTTAACTTTTATCCCTCCCTCAAAAGATGAGACATTTTTTTATTTTTCAGAAAAAAAACTTAAAGAGGGTTCAATTTTTTTGGCTCCTTTAGGGAAAAGAAAAGAGATTTTTTTAACTATCAAATCAGAACCTGCAGAAAAGAAAAAAATTGAAATCAAAAAATTTTATCCTTTCTTTCTAAAAAAAATTGAGAAAATTTTGTGGGAAAAAAGCTTTCTAAAAAAAGGACATATAAAACTTGCCAAAGAAATTTCTGATTATTTTTTTTGCTCTTTTGGAAAAACACTCAAACTCTTTTTCCCACATTATCTTTTAGAAAAAATAAAAAAAGGGAGTCTTAAAGAGGACTTTTCTTTTCCTGAAATTTTGCCACAAGATTTTTTTGAAAAAAAATTTATTTTAACTTCATTTGAGGAGGTCCCTGAAAAAGAAATTAAAAAAGTTATTTCTCAAAAAAAACAAGTTCTTTTTTTGCTTCCGGAAAAGGAAAAATTCACTTTTTTTGAAAAAAAACTCAAAAAACTTTTTCCAAAAATCATTTTTTTCTCCCATAATCTTCCCTTCAAAACTTTCAAAGAAGTCTTTTTTGAAATAAAAAAAGGAAAGGCTTTAATTGTTACCGGAATAAGATCTGCTCTTTTTGCACCTTTTTTAAACCTTTCTTTGGTTTTAATATTTGACCCTCAAAACAAAAATTATTTTTCAGAAAAAGAACCAAAAATCTTTGCTCCAAAGGTGGCTGAAATTTTAACTAAACTTTGGTCAGCAAAAATGATATCTTTTTTTCCATTTCTTTTTCCTGAAGATTACTTTGAATACAAAAACAAAATTAGTTTTTCTTCTAATTTTTTTTCTTTCAAAAAAAATATCAATGAACTCAAAAAAGATCTTTTTGATCTGAGAAAAGAAAAACAAAAAATTATCTCAAAACCTGCTTTAAACTTAATTGAAAAATATCTTAAAGAAAAGAAAAAAATCTTGCTTTTCATTGAAAGAAAAGGCGAAGGAAAAGGAATTTTTTGCCAAGATTGTGGTTGGCAAAAAAAATGCGAAAATTGTGATGCTCCAATGACAGTCCATCAAGAAAATCACGAAAGATTTCTTTTGTGCCATTTTTGTCAAAAAAAAGAGGAAATCCCGGCTTTATGTGAAAAATGCAAAAGCTTCCGGGTAAAAGTCTTGGGCAAGGGAATACAAAAACTTGAAAAAGAACTGAAAAAAAATTTTCCTCAAACAAAAATTTTGAGATTTGAAAAAAATATTTTCTCTTCTCAAGGAGAAGAAAAAAAAGCTTTAAATTCTTTCTTAAAAGAGGGAGAAATTCTCATCACGACTTCTTTAATCTTAAAATATTTTCCTTTAAAGAAAAAAATTCCCCTTGTTGGAATTATCTCTTTAGATTCTCTTTTATCTTTGCCAGATTTTTTTGCTGAAAGAGAAGCGATGCATACACTGATTTATCTTTTAGGAGAAGCAAAAGAAAGATTCTTTTTGCAAACCTTTTTTGAAGAATCAAAAATTGCTAAAGCAATAAAAAATCTTAAATTCTTTTTGGTCGAATCTTTAAAGGAAAGAAAAAAATTTAAGTTCCCTCCTTTTTTTAATTTTTTGAAGTTTGAAATGGAAAGAAAAAAACATTTTCTTCTAAAAAAAGAGGCGGAAATTCTCAAAAAAACTTTAAAAGAAAACTTTCAAAAATATAAAATTTTTGGAGAGGTTATTGGACCCTGCATTCCTTTAGTTTCTAAAACAAAAGGAAAACATCGTTTATTTGTAGTTTTAAAATTTAAAGGCGAAATTGAAAAAGAAAAAATCTTAGAGAACATTTCCCCTAAATGGAAAATTGAAAGAAATACTCCTCTTTTGATTTAAAGATATCTTGAATTTTTAAAAAATAAAAATAGAATATGAGCGGTATATATGATAAGGTGTGATATTTAAGTTTATTATTTTATTTTTATGAAATATTTTATCAGTTTGAATAAAAAAAAGGAACTCCAACAAAAATTAAAAGATCTTACCAAAAAGAAAGCAAAAGTTTTAGAAGAGTTGCGAGAAAGTTTTGGAAATTTTTGGAAATTAGGCACTCTTGAAAACGAATATCAAAACCTTAAAGAAGATTTAGAAAGAATTGAAAATGAAATATCTAAAATTAAATACATTCTTGAAAATATAGAAATTATAAAAAACAGAAAAGTATTTAAAAAAGTGGAAATTGGATGTAAAGTTTCTCTTAAAAGTAAAAAGAAAATCATAAAACTTTCAATTGTAGGAACTTTAGAAGCAGATCCTTTAAATGGAAAAATTTCCAATGAATCTCCTTTGGGAAAGCTTCTTTTGGGCAAAAAAGTGGGAGATAGAATAAATCTCAAAAAAGGAAACTCCTCTCAAGTTTTTGAAATTTTAGAAATAAAATCTAATTAATTTTTTCTTTTAAGAAAGGAAATAAAATCACCTCTTTAATAGAGGGGGAATCTGTAAGTAAAGCCACTAATCTATCAATTCCTATTCCGCATCCACAGGCTGGTGGCATTCCATATTTTAGTGCCTCAATGAAACTTTCATCATAAGGGTGAAATTCTTCATCTCCTTTTTTAAAAAGTTTTTTTTGTTCCAAAAAACGCCTTTCTTGTAAAAAGGGGTCATTTTCTTCTTGAAATTCATTAACAAGTTCTATCCCACCCGCAATTAAAATTGCCCTTTGAGCCAAAGAGGTATTTTGAGGTAAGGTTTTGGCTAAAGGAGTTAGTTCAATTGGAGGATAAAGCAAAAACAAAGGTCCTTTTATCTTTTTTCTTTCTTTTTTAAAAATATCATCAATTAACCTTGCTTTTTCTTTTTTTCCTATATCTTTCACCTCGTAATTTTGAGCAATTTTTCGCACTTCATTTAAAGACATTTTTTCAAAATCTAATTCAGTCGTTTCTTTCAAAAAATCAAAAAATTTTTTTCTTTTAAAAGGCAAAGTAAAAGAGATTTTTTGTCCTTGATAAAAAATTTCTTCTTTTCCAAAAACTTTCTTTACCACAAAATTTAGCATTCTTTCAGTAAATTTAAGCAAATCTTCAAAACGGAAATAGGCTGCATAAAATTCAAGAAAGGTAAACTCAGGATTGTGTTCTCTATCTATTCCTTCATTTCTAAAGTTTTTTCCGATTTCATATATTCGCAAAAAAGAGCCTATCAAAACTTTTTTTAAATAAATTTCAGGAGCAATTCTTAAAAATAAAGGTAAATTAAGCGCAGAAAGATAAGTTTTAAATGGCTTTGCAGAAGCTCCTCCATAAACTTTTTGTAAAATTGGTGTTTCAACTTCCAAAAAGCCTTCTTTCTCTAAAAAATCTCTTAAACTTGTAATAATTTTTGATCTTAAAATAAACTTTTTTTTCACCTCCTCTGAGATTAAAAGATCTAAATATCTTTTCCTAAATCTTTCGTCTATATCTTTCAGGCCATGCCATTTCTCAGGTAAAGGCAAAAGAGACTTAGTTAAAATTTGATATTTTTTCACTTTAATTGAGCGTTCCCCTTTTTTGGTTAAGAAAAGTTCTCCTTTTACAAAAATAATATCTCCAATATCAAAATTTTTTTTAAAAAAAGAAAAATCTCTTTTTCCTAAAATGTTTTTTTGAAAAACTGCCTGAATTTTTCCGGTTCCATCTTTTATGTCACAAAAAATTAAACCCCCATGTTCTCTTCTTGAAAAAATTCTTCCTGTAATTTTTTTCTCTTTTCCAATTTCTTTATCAAATTTTTGAAGCACATTTTTTATCAAATCAGGCTTTTCAAATTCTTGAGAGTAAGGATAAATTCCCTCCTTTTTGAAATTTTCAATTTTTTTTTCTCTCTCTTTCAAAATTTGATCTAAAGACTTTCTTTGCATATTTCTAAAATTATACTTTTAATTCTTTTAAAGGAAAACTTGAAATTTCTTTATAAAAAGGTCCTCCTCTTTTTAAAACGCTCTCAAAAAAAGTAAGTTTTTCCACTTTAAAAGAAATTGAAATTCTTTTTCGAACTTTAAAACCAATTGATTTCCCTTTTTTTCTTGCAAGACAGATATGCAACAAAAAATGTTTTTCATCAAAAGGAATTTTTTCTTTTTTAAACTCTTGAGCGAGTTTTTTCCTTAAATCAAAAAGAATTTCTTCAGCTTCTCCTTTTGCCCAAATCATTCGAGGTCTTTTTTCAGGAAAAGTTAAAATTTCATTCAAAAAAACAAAAAATTGAGGAAAAGAAGGAATATTTTTTTGAAGAATTTCTAAAAGCTTTTCTATTTCTTTTTTTTCTAAATACCCAAAGAAAAACAAAGTAATGTGTAGATTTTCTTTTTTTACAAACTTTAATCCCTCGTTTTTGAATTTTTTTTGAATTTTTGATAAAAAGGAAATAAGAGGTTCTTTTAAAGGAAAGGCTAAAAATACTCTTTTTTTCATAAATGCTTAAAAAAGTCATTTTACAAAAAAAACTTGAAAAAAATAAAGTCAAATGTCTTTGCTGTCCTCATTATTGTGTCATTGATGAAGGAAAAAGAGGAATCTGCGGGGTAAAAGAAAACCGAGGCGGAGTTTTGTATTCTTTAGTTTACGGAAAAGTTTGTACTTTGCATATAGATCCTATTGAGAAAAAACCTCTTTTTCATTTTTATCCGGGAACCGATTCTTTATCAATTGCGACAGTTGGATGCAATTTTTCTTGTCTTAACTGCCAAAATTGGGAAATTTCTCAGGGTCCTAAAATCAAAGGAGAAATTGAAGGACAAAAAATTTTGCCTGAAAAAATTGTTGAACTTGCAAAACAAAATCAGTGTCCTACTATTTCTTATACTTATACCGAACCAACTATCTTTTCTGATTTTGCTTTGGATGTAATGAAACTTGCTAAAAAATCAGGAATTAAAAATGTTTGGGTCTCAAATGGATTTATTTCAAAAGAAAATTTAGAGTTAATTTTCCCTTATCTTGATGCAATTAATGTTGACTTGAAAAATCTTTCTGAAAACTTTTATAAAAATTACTGTAAAGGCTCGCTCAAACCTGTTCTTGAAACTTTAATTTTTCTTAAACGAAGGAAGGTTTGGGTTGAAATAACAACTTTGGCAATTCCTGAACTTGTTAAAGAAGAAGATTTCCGTCGAATTGCAAAATTTATTAAAAACTATCTTGGCGAAGAAACTCCTTGGCATATTTCACGCTTTTTCCCTGAACTCTCTTTTAAAATGCGTCATTTAATGAAAACTCCAATTGAAACAATTGAAAGAGCCTGTGAAATTGGTCTGAAAGAAGGTTTAAAATATGTTTATGGAGGAAATGTTCCAGGACTTGCTTCTGAAGATACTTACTGTCCAAAATGTAAAACCAAAATGATTGATAGAACAGGTTATTTCATTGAAAGATATGATGACCATGGAAAATGCTCCAAATGCGGAGAAAGTTTAGATATTATTGAGTAAGAAATTTATAAAACCTTATGCTTTCTTTTTGTGCGATTTGTCCCCATCCACCAATTCTTTTGCCAACCATTGGATCAATTGAAGATAGAAAAAAAGTTAAAAAAACAATTTCTGCTCTTGAGAAACTTGAAAAAGAATTTAAAGAAACAAAAACAGAAAGTTTAGTTGTAATCAGTCCTCATGGAATTATTAATCCGGATCATTTCTCAATCACATCTGCAAAAGATCTTTTTGGGGATTTGTTTCAATTTGGGGATTTTTCTTCCTTTTTTGAGTTTAAAAATGATTTATCATTAGTAGAAGAAATCTCAAAAAAAACAGAGGAAAAAAATATTCCTTTAAAAAAATATTGGATTGACAGATTAGATCACGGAATAATTGTGCCTTTGTATTTTTTAACAAAGACTTTAAAACCGAAAATTGTCCCTGTGGGATACTCTTTTTTATCAAGAAATGATCATTTTAATTTTGGAAAACTTTTAGGAGAAGTTATTAAAGAAAGTGAAAAAAAGATAGGAGTTATTGCCTCAGGCGATCTCTCGCATCGTCTCACCCCTGATGCTCCTGCGGGCTATAGCCCTCAAGGAGAAGTATTTGATAAAAAAATAATTGAACTTTTAAAAGAAGGGAAAACAAAAGAAATTCTTGATCTTCCTGATGATTTAATTGAATCTGCTGGGGAGTGTGGATATCGGTCAATTTTAATCGCTCTTGGATGTATCTCTCTTTTTGATAAAAAATTTAAATTTTTATCTTATGAGGGTCCTTTTGGAGTGGGCTATCTTGTTGGACACTGGGTCTAGTTTTTTGAAAATTCATCTAAAAGCTTCACAAAAATCGCGTTTGTCCAGCCAAAACCTGATTGAGTTTTATATCTTCCACTTTTTCCAACATCGCAGTTTACAACATCGTATTTTTCCCAAAAATTTCCTGTTTTTTTGAAAATTTTTTTATTTAAATCAAGCCATTTTTTTGTTAACCTCTTTGCATCTTCTCGAAAGCCATAATTTAAAAGTCCTTTAATCACAATCCATTGTTGATTTGGCCATCCATTTGGATAATCATGCTGTTTAAATTCTTTTGATAGATTTTCTTTTTGAGTATTTGCAATGCCACCTCTTTTTTCAAAAATTTTTAAATTTTTTTTTATCTTTTTTGCCTGAGAAAAAGAACAAAGTTTTGCCCACAAAGGATAAAATCCTGCCACAGAGAAAAAATTACTTTTCCTTTTTTCTTTGTAGTTATAATCAAAAAAGAAACCCAAATTTTCATCCCACATTAAAGAATTTATTTTCTCTTTTCTTTTCTTAGCACGCTCTTCAAATTCTTTTTCTTTTTTAGTGTCGCCAAGAATCCGATAAATCTCAGCAAGGTCTATTTCGTATTTATAAAGACAAGTATTTAAATCCACTGGAAGATAATTCAAACATTTCTCATTAAATCTTGATGTCATATCCCAGCCAGCTTCATGCTCTGCTGTCAGGTGAGTCATAAAATGATCACAATATCGTGAAAGACCTTGATAAACCAAATGGTCTCCGTTCATCCAATAATTTTTAAGCTCATCTTCAACAATTTTTGCTCCTCTTTTTAGCCATTTTTTATCTTTAAAAACTTTATAAATCTCAAGAATCATTGAGCTTAAAAAAGGTATTTGGGAAATTCCCAAATTGTAAAATTTATTTCTCGAAGGTATAATTCCGAATTTTCGATACAAAAAAAAGAAATTCTCAACTATTCCTTTAGCTAAAAGAAATTTTTTTTCAACGATTAGTCCCAAAATAATAAAAAAACTATCCCAATAAAATTGATCAAATTTGAAAAGATTATCATTTGGAGAAACAAAGGAATGAGGTAGTCCAATATGAATTTTTCTATCCTTCGGTAAATAAAAAGTAATTTTCTCCCAATAGTTTTGAATGTAATCAAGGCATTCTTTGTATTCTTTTTTGGAAATCATATTTTTTGTTTTTCTTTTTCAATTTCTTTCAAAAGTTTTTTAAGTATTTCTTTTATTTTTCCTTTTCTTCTAAAACCAGCCGCTTTTTTGTGGCCTCCTCCTCCAAATTTTTTTGCAATTTTGGAAACATCTGTTTTTTTTGACCTTAAAGAAACTTTTACTTTACCTTTTTTTTGTTCACACAAAAAAAGATAAATATCATAACCTTCAATTTGAGTTAAAAAATCTGAAAAAATAGGAGGCTCAAGCAAAGAAAAATCTTTTGCTTTTTTAATTTCATCTAAAAGAAAATATGAATAAAGTACCTCTAAATTTTGTTGGGTCTTTATTCTTGAAAGAAGTTTCCCAAGAAGCTTTCCTCTTTCCAGAGAAAAAGAATAATATCTCTCTAATATTTTTTTTAAATCAGCCCCCTTTAGAATGAGCTCAGCTACTTTCTTTAAAGATTCCTGAGAAAATCTTCTTCCACCAGCAGTATCAGTGATAATTCCGCAAAGAAGAATCGTTGCCAAAGAAGGTGTAATTTCTTCTTTTAAGAACAAAAAAAACTCATACAAAAGTTCAGTTGTTGAAGCAAATTTTTCTTCTATAATTTTAACTTTTCCAATGTGAAAATCCTCTGGATGGTGGTCAAAAGTAATACATTTTTTTTCATCAAGTTCAAACTTTACTGGAATTTCAATTCTATCTTTACCTGCATAATCTAAAAGCAAAATTAAATCAAAATCAATCTTTCTGATCCTTTTGGTTTTTTTCTCAATCTCATTGTAACCTTCAAGAAAAGATAAATATTTAGGAGGATTAAGTAAAAAAGGGAAAGATTTTTTATTTTTTCTTTTTAAAAAATAGTGCATCGCTAAACTTGAAGAAAGAGCATCCCCATCAGGAGCTTTATGAGATAAAATTAAAATTTTTTCTGATTTTTCAATTAATTTTTTAACTAAAAAAAATTTTTCTTTTAAATTTCCTTCTCTTCCCATAAAATTAACTTATCATCTAATTTTATTTTCGTTTTGCCCTCATACAAAATACCAATCTCCTCCCCTGCTTTTGCTTTTTCAATTTCTCTTTTTTGCTTTTGCATCTCCATTATCTTCCCTCCTTTTAATATTTCTTCTTTCCTTTCAATATCCAAAAAACTTTTTTTTGCTTCTCCTTCCAAAACTTTTCCTCCCACAATTTGCCGATAAAGTTTAGATCCTCTTTTTTGTGTTTTAAAAACTACCAAAACCTGCATCGTTGCAAGTTTATGCCTAATTTTCTTTTTTTCTTTCAAAGAAAGCAAAATTTTTCTTGTTTTTTCTGTCATTTCATAAATTGTTTCAAAAAAATGAATTTTTTTTCGCAAAGAGAAGCTTAAACTTTTTGCGGGTTCAGTTGCAGAAACTCTAAAAGCAAAGATTTCTGCATTTTCTTCATCAGCAAATTTAACATCTAAATCTGTTA
>Ga0190363_1002578_pt1 | contig 10312 bp, 9 predicted proteins | sample 48721867_MG_FD_161272 | JGI IMG/M metagenome (GOLD analysis project Ga0190363, IMG submission 161272) | Hydrothermal vent microbial mat bacterial communities from Southern Trench, Guaymas Basin, Mexico - 4872-18-6-7_MG | ecosystem: Environmental > Aquatic > Marine > Hydrothermal vents > Microbial...
TGATTAAGCCGCTGAGCTTAGACAGGTTTTCTAGGGTTGAAAGGTTTTCAAGCAATTCTCTTTCAGGATTATCTGCTCCAAGAGTAATGGCGAATGCATGTGCATCAGAATTCTCTATAAGGATACGATCTTCGACTGGCTTATGTGGAATACATATCTCCTCAAGATGTTCTTTAATCTCCCCATCAAAAGCGCCTACTATCCTAGTTATTAACCCTCCTTCAACAACCATTTTAGAATTTAGCAGCCATTCCCGCAGTTTCTTAAGGGCTTCAACCGAGATATTAGACCAGAAGTATATGTAGGATGGATGCAGCGGAACACCAAGCGACCTACTTAATGCTATAGCTTCCTGGACGCTAGGCCTATTATTGAATGGATCATCCAAATAAGACTTTAAAGATTCTGCTGGAACCCCCGCGCTTAAAGCCGCCCTCTCAAAATCTCCATCAAAGTCTTCAAGAATCACCTTTCTAAGGTCTTCACGCCAGAACTCCTCAACATATCCGGATGGTAGAAGAGCCTTATTGTTATAGAGGAAGTCGCCAAAGCTTACAAGGATGTCGCCTAAAAACAGGATCTTTTCAGTTTCTTTTTCAACTAGGTTAATGTTTTCATATGAGACTTTAACAACCGATCCATCCCTTAATTTAACTATAGGCGGCTCAATATAGTCCACGGGCATAACTATGCCAGATTTCCCCGGAGTTTCAATCTTAAGCTGTGTGCCGCCAGCTAGGAAATTACGCAGAGTTATCATTGTCAGCGGGTGAAGTCCAACTGCGGCTAATCCAGTATTTCTTGACCTACCATAGCGAAGTCTAAAACCACCCTTCCTGGATGGAAAGCATAGAATAGGCCTTCCAGCCGGAACCTCCTCCATGAAACCTGAGGAAGATTTCCTTTTCGCAATCTCCTTAATCTCCTTAAGCCACTCCCAGCCTTGGATACCTATATCTTCAACCACAGCTAAAACTTTTGCCGCTCTCCCCACAATTCCATCATTTACAACCCTCAGCGCCCCACCGCGCACTCGGTTGGTTTCAACACGCGGCAGATTTCGGTAGGATGAAACTTCAACTGGATCAGATGGGGTGCCGGTAACCTCAACTGGCAGATGCTCTAAGGCTAATCTTAATTGCTCATCTGAGACACTATATTGGAATCTTCCGACCTCACGTTCATAAAGCCTTAGCTCCTCAATGAACCTCTCTATTTCTTCCCTAGTAGGCTTATATCTGTCTAATTTTAGTAGGCGGCGGACAAAATCGGCGATTACCGGTGTTAGGGCTGTTTCTGTTCCGCCAGCTGAGCGGATTGGCCCAGCTAGGTATATTGCAAGATATTTAGATCCATCCATATTCGTCTTTATTGCTACCTTTGCTATACCTTCAGAGTAAACTGCCGCTGTAACGCCTTCAGTTAGGATTGCTAGGGCTGTTCTAATTGCTAGGTCTGCGGCTTTCTCCTCGTTTAAGTGCCCAAATTTTCCATAAACTATTTCTTCAGCTATTTTAAAGGCAATTTTCTCTCTGGACATACTTTTAGAAAGCTCTCTTATTCTTTTAGCGATCCCTGATAATCCGATGAAGCCTTCAACTAGACTGGCTAAGTCGTTTGCCATCTCTATTTCCGGATAAGGTTTAGGGTCTAATTTTTTCGCCCTAGCTTTTTTCGCAATTTCATAAATTTCCTCTAAAGATTCAGCTAAACGAGAGAAATATTCTCTATACTCTTTACTTATCTTACCGTTAATATTATTAGTTACTTCCATCTTGACTGACACTATTCAATATGGATTCGACATAAAATTACAGCGTTCCATTTCTCTATCGGTCTACCCATAATCCGCTCATAGGTTCTTCGAGCTATCTCCTTCCTCCTTTCAACACATGCCCTACATCTCTCATGCCTCATGTCGGAAGGACCATCGCATTGACCGCAATTAAGCAGTAGAGATTCCCCTAAACCTCTCAAATTGGTCCAAGCGTACTCTCGCTCATCATACTCAGGCTCAAAATCCGGCCATATATCGTATAGGTCATCCTTCCCCAAAATTTTCTTAAGCGACTTAAAATATTGTTCAAACGCCGTCAAGATATTTTCATCTCCTTCTCTCCTTAAGCTTGCTTCTAGCTCCCTCCCTTACTCCTTCTATAATTTCAACTAGTTTACTTTTAACTTCTTCCCCCCTACTATCTTCAATAACCGTACCCGTAACAATTATATCAGCACCAGCTTTCACAGCTCTTTCAGCTTGATCTCTAGTTTTTATGCCCCCACCCACAATTAGAACGGTATCTACAGCTTCTCTAACCATCCTAATCATCTTTACTGGAACAGGCTGATTCACACCTGATCCAGCCTCTAAATAAACAAATCTCATACCGAGAAATTGGGCGGCTAATGCATGAGCAACCGCTAATTCAGGCTTATTATATGGGATTGGCCAAGCTTTTCCGATGACTCCAGCTGATCCACCTTCACCAACTATGATGTATCCTAGTGGAATTGCTTCTAAACCTAGCTTTTTAATTAGTGGTGCTGCAAGAACCTGTGCGCCGGCTATAAAGTATGGATCAGCTGAATTTAGTAGAGACATGAACCATATTGCATCTGCATGCTCACTTATGCCAGTTATATTGTTTGGGAATAGTATTACTGGAATCTTAACTGAGCTTCTAACAGCTTTAGTAATATTATCTAGGAGGCTTGAGGAGGCTAAGGTTGTACCACCGATCATTATTGCTGAGGAACCGCAGGATTCGCTTTCGCTTGATGTAAATATTGCAGATTCAAGGGTAACTTTTTCCGGGTCGATGAGTGTTATATGTATCGCTCCTTCATCCTGAATTTTTCTTATGAGGTATTCTTCAACTTTGCCAATCATTTTAGTACCCTTCTGAATTAGGAGCCATAAAATTCGTCTATAAACTGACAGTAAATATCTATTTCTTTAAAGAACGGTTTGACCTGCATCTCTTTTTTGTAGCCGCAATTCACGTTACCGCATTGAACTACCGCCCTTTTCCAATTTTCATTTTCTTCTATTATCTTAACCCTAATAGACTGTTGGCTACATTTCGGACATAGGAAGACTTTAGGTAGCTTCTTTTTTGGGATCTTTATTACTTTTCTTCGTCTTCTCCCCATGTTAGACCCAGCATACTAAAGTAAAGAGTAGTTAATTAATGCTCTTAAAAGTTTAGGATAAAAATCTTTGGGATCATGTGATTTTGAAGATATCACATCACTATTACATTCTCATCACAGTTGTCCACATCACAATACATCACGAAATCACAGAAGAAAATATAAAGTTTTAAATAATTGTTGTATACAAAGTTGTATTCAATTAAGGGGGTAATTACACCTGAAAGATCCAACCATAAAAGAAGAAGTTCAAAAGTGGCTAATAAGCCTAAATAAAGACCCAATTTTTAAAATACTGCTTAAAAATAGCAATTTAACCAAAGTACAAGCAGAAACATTTCTGATAGACATTTTAGCCGAAAAAATAAGCGATAGAAAAATAGTATATGAAGACAAAGCAAAGTTGAGGCTTATAAAATCTGGTGTAAGCCGAGGATCCTTCAACAGAACTTTAGCACAGGCGAGGAGGAACATAATTAAATCCATTTATACGGTTATTCTTCTAGGATACTTGGGCATTTTTGAGGATCCACGTCTAAATCCGTACATAGAGATATCAAATAAAATAAAGGCCTACAGCGAAAAATATCGGGAGCTTTGGGAAAGTGGAAAAATAAGTAGAGAACAAGTCAGAATAATAAGAACCCTCCAAGAAGAGATAGAAAAAGGATTATTGGCTCTTTCTAGGCCTAGAGCTATGTCCGGCAATCCGTGACATGTGACATCACAAATCACATGATATGACATCACGTAACATCTAACAAATCATACCAAAAATCTGCTTAAAAATCCTAAAAAATAAAGACTCTAAAGGATTTCTTTCTGGAAAAGATGAAAATATTTTTAAGCATTTATTGTGATTATAATGTGATGTCGATAGGTCACGTGATATGTGACATCACAAAAGGGTGATATCATGGAGGATTTAATTTTAATTGCCATTTACGCCGCTCTTTTCAGCGTTACTTCCGTATCTCTATTCATCTACTTTAAGCGGTTAAGAGACAGCTCTCTCGAATATAAAAGAGCAAAAAATGTAATCGACGACATAATTTTGAGCTTTAATAGGGATCTTCAGAAGCAGGATGAAAAAATTCAAGAAATTAATAAAAAATATGAACTAATTTCTGCTGAAAGAAACAAAAGGTTAGATGAGATAGAAGCAATAATAAATGATGTTAAAGGTAAAATAAGGGAACTAAAAGATTACAAGGAAGCCGTTTCAGCTAACTACGAAAGCTTAAAGAGTAAAATCGACGAATTAACTGCTAAATACAATGAGATCCTAAAAAGATTAGATGAAATCGAAAGATTTAATGTAGAGAGATTTAGGCCTAAAGAGAGAACTGAGGTTTCGGGAAGAAGCTCTCCTATAATTGTGGGGAGAGATGAAGTGTTAGCCTCTCTTACCAAAACTGAATTGAGGGTTTTAAGAATTCTAGCGGAGGAAGGTGAAAAAACGGTTCCTGAAATAAGAAGTAGAATTAATTTAACGAGGGAGCATACAGCGCGCCTAATGAAAAGTTTGTATATGCGTGGATATGTAGATAGAAAAGACGATAAAATTCCATATGTCTATCGCTTGAATAAAAAGATGGAGGAAATTCTAAGAAAAGAAGAAATGCAAAAGTAATTATTCTAGAAAGATCTTACGAGCTCTTTCACTTCCTCAGATGCAAGTCTAAATGACACACGATTGGCCTTCTTAATTCTTATCAGGATGCCCTTGTTAGCGAGTCTTGAAAGATATGTGGAAACTGCACTTAGACTTATAGGTTCACCAGTTTCCCGTTCATATGCTTCCTGAACTTCCCTAGCTGAAAACCATGCTATAGGAAAATTCTTTTTCACAACTAAAAGAACCTTTTCAATCTTTGAGACATCCTGTGGATATTGAATAGGCTCTCCTACAGGCATACCCCCAAGCAATTCAACTATATCAAGAATTTTTAAGGCCTTATCTCGGGTAACTCTACCCTCAAAGCTTATTACATAACGATTTCCAGACTCATCGTAAACTTCTACTTTCATCCTTCTTATGGGCAATAGAAACTTCACCCAATTAACTTAATTAACAATTTATCACTTCACAAGTTATAAATTATTCGGTTAAGAATTAAAAAACAAGAAGAAAGAAAAAATCTTATTTTTGAAAAATAATAGTTTTTTCCTATTTTCTAAATTAACAAAGTTAACATGAGTCTTCTTTTCTAAAAATAAAAAAGAAAAAGAATTGAATTGATTTTTCCAGTGGAAATGAAGGGGTGGCCTTTTAACATAAAAAATGAATTTTAAACAATTAGAATTAAATAAAAAGTCAGAATTACAGTGCTAATCTAAAAGAGTTAACAGATATTTCACAATCTGTGAAAAAATTAGGTTATTATTTATGACAAAAGAGTTTATTTCACCAGTTTCTTTTTGGTTGGATGGGGCTCCCTCCGACCCCTAATTTTCCACTGGAAAAGGAAAGTTCAGAAAAACACTTCTTTTCTTAAAATAGAATCTTGCTCATTTGACACTTTTCAAATATCCTTTTTTCAATTTTATTGTTTGATTGAATTGTATAAAAAATTGTATAAATCTTATTAAATACTATAATTCTGCAACCTAGATGGGAGGCTGTTCTCTTTTCAAAGAGAAAGAAATTATAAATTCAATTAAGAGGCTGTTCCAATGGAAATGAAGGGGTGGGAGTCCTTTTTCTTTAACAGTTTATATTCCTTATCTATTTTTTTGTATGAGAGTTTTAATTAAGACACCTCAGAAACAACAGTGTATAATAATTAAGTTTCAGTGATCAGTAATGGATCAAGAAAATATCTTAGATGAAGTATTTGCACACTTCCTCAAAGGTTCAAGGATATTCAAAAATAGGGAAGTCCTTAGACATGATTACGTTCCTGAAAATCTTCCCCACAGGAAAGAACAGATTATTCGCCTAGGTGAAATAACAGCTCCAGCCCTAAAAGGTTCACCCTGCTCAAATGTTTTAATCTACGGAAAAACTGGAACTGGAAAGACTGCTGTTGTTAAATTTGTTTTAAATAAGCTTGCTCAAAAAGCTAAGGAAATAGGTTCACCAGTTAAAGTTTGCTTTGTAAATTGCAGGTTAACTGGAACAGAATATAGGGTTCTCGCCGCCTTATGTTCAAGCATTAATGTTAAGGTTCCTTTCACCGGTTTAGCCGTCGGCGAAATTTTTGATAGATTTAAAAGAAATTTAGAATCTCAAAAAGTAATATTTATTACCGCATTAGATGAGATTGATGCTCTCGTTAAAGCTCGTGGAGATATTTTACTCTATGAACTCACCCGAATAAATGAAAACCTCAGTAAAAGTAAAGTTTCAATTATAGGAATATCAAATGACCTAAAATTTAAAGAATTTCTTGATCCAAGAGTCCTAAGCACATTAAGTGAAGAAGAAATAGTTTTCAAACCATATAATGCTAGTGAACTTCAGGATATACTTGTAGAAAGGGCTAAAATAGCATTTTATGATGGAGTGCTAACTGAGGGAGCTGTTAAATTGTGCGCCGCTCTTGCAGCCGCTGAGCATGGTGACGCTAGAAGAGCTTTAGATCTCCTCAGAGTTGCTGGCGAAATAGCGGAGCGAAGAGGGGAAAATAAAATTACAGAGATGCATGTACGTGAGGCTCAGGAAAGAATTGAACATGACCAAGTTTATGAGAGCATAAAGAGTTTGCCAACTCACTCAAAAATTGTTCTCTTAAGCGTTTACTTCCTAAATAAATTTAACATGGATCGCTCAATAACCGGAGAAATATACAATTTATACTCGGAACTTTGTGAAGAATTTGGTATAAGCCCATTAACTCAAAGAAGAGTCAGCGGATTGATAAACGAGTTGGATGTCATGGGCCTCTTAAATTCGCGCGTAATAAGTCTTGGACGTTATGGACGAACCAAAAAGATAAATCTGGGAGTTTCGCGGAGAGTTGTTGTTGAAGTTTTATCTGAAGACGAAAGATTCAAAGAGATATTAAATTATAAGCCTAAATACTTATACTCCCCATCCAGCTAATTCTCTTAAGCTATCGAAGTAAAATTTATTGGAAAAACCTGCAAAGTTTGCAAGTTCACCACTGGAACTATGCCGGGATTAGGTACATGTCCCATCTCTTTTTGATACTCAGTTTGTTCTTGCCATGCGCCTGAATTAACCACAAGTATGCCGCGATAAGTACTATACTTCATCATGTGTACATGTCCCGCATGAAATATGTCGGGCACTTCATCAATAACCAAATGATCAACTTTTTCAGAAGCTATAAGAGTCCGCATCCCATAAATTGGGGCTAAATGTCTACATCGTAATAAGATTTTCATAGCTTCATCTGGAGCCTGAAAGCTCAGGTTTGGAACAGACGATATTATATCGTCTAAGCTACGTCCGTGGGAAAGAAGAATCCTTACGCCATGTAAACTTATAACTGATGGATCACCCAATAGATGCACTCTATCAAGCTCATATAGGGGTTCAGCGTATTCCCGTAAAATAGCTGGTTGGGGAAGAGCTCTTCTCGTGGCATCGTGGTTTCCAGGTATGATGATTATTTCAATATGATCCGGAACATCTTCAAGCATTTCCGCAGCTTTCTCATACTGCTTGTAAAGATCCTTTATTTCAAGCTCCTCAAACTGCTGGGGATATATTCCTACACCATCAACTATATCTCCAGCTATCACCAAATATTTAACGCGGGCCGCTAGATCTCTAAGATTGTTTCCACCAACCTCTCCCCTTAACCATCTTATGAAATGTTTAAATTCCTTCTCCATGAACATTTTACTTCCAACATGCAAATCTGATAATAAAACAGCGCAAATAGGTATTGAGGATTTATTAGGCTTTTTTAGTGGGACGTCGGGCAAAATTAGGTCTTCCGCTATGAGTAGGTCGTTCCTTCCCCGCACTGCGCTCACACATATAACTTGATCCAAGAGGATTGCTTGAGCCTTCGAGTATATATCCTGTTTTTCTAGAGGCACAAAAACCGTTGCCTGAGCTTCTAAATCTTCAACTTTAAAGAATATTCCCCGTCTAGTCTCCCGCTTATCAATCACCATACAAATAATTTTTATCTTAGAGTTTTCTGGAGCTCTCAATGCATCTGTTATGTTGCCAGCATCTTTTGCGTCCGCTCTCCTTCTCAATATTCTACTTATCTTCCTAAATCGACTTCTGAAATATTCTATGCAATCTTCAAGCGACCCTGTTGCACTTATTTCATTTGTGGGATCACTTATTATCTTAAAATCAGCTTCAACGTTTTTAGCATAGAGTTGTAGAGCGGCTTTTCCAGTTAATTCATGTGTGGTAGTCTTCCCAGATAAGTCTTCTTCACTTATTCTCTTCTCCAGTATTTCTCGAGTTATAAGTAAAGGTTTCTCGGGGAGAGCATTTATCTCTTCAATTACGTTTTCTACTAAAGAATTCAAATCAACTTTATCTGAGATCTGCTTTAAGAACTCAAATGCTTCCCTATCAATTTGATATCCGGCCTCAATTATTAGAGATATAATATCTCGGATCTTCTTGTCATGCTCCAACATTTCTTAACTCACGAAATTAAGGGGTAAATTTCCATTTCATTAGCTTTAATGGTAGAGAGCTAAATAGCAATTCTTAACATGCTAAAATATATAATCAATGCTAAAATTCTCCCCCTAGATTTTAAGAAATCTTTATTTAGAATCCAATTCAAAAATAAAAACTTATTTTGAGTTAAAATTAAATATGCTTTTTATATTCCATAAACAAATGTTTATTATGTGAAAAGCAATGTTGAGGAAAATCACATGGAATTACGGAGAGTGCAAATGACAAGGGGTGGAACATTTTTCATAACCTTACCTAAAAAATGGGCTATAAGCAACGGAATAAAACGAGGGTCGATTGTGGCCAGCTTGATGACGCCCGACGGAAAGTTAATAATCGACCCAAAATATAATGTTGAATTGGTTCCAAAAAGCATAGTTATTCGCCCCGGCCCTTACCTCAGCCGTGAAATTATCAGCAATTATCTATTAGGCTACGATATAATCAGTGTTGAGGCGAAAGATAGAATTACCCCGAAGCAAAGGGATACTATTAAACAAACATCATCCCGTCTTGTAGGCCTAGAGATAATTGAAGAAGATTATAGTAGGATAGTTATGCAATGCCTCCTTGAACCTTCAGCTCTGCCACCTGAGAAAATTTTACGCCGCGAACATTTAATTGCCTCAGGTATGTGCAGAGATTCCATCGTAGCGTTACTAGAAAGAGATGTTAATTTAGCGAAGAACGTTATTGCTAGAGATAATGAGGTTGATAGACTATATTTTCTGCTAGTTAGAATCCTAAGAACAATTATTCAGAATCCGAGTTTAAGCGAGAAGTTAAACATACATCCAATAGACTGCCTAGATTATAGGCTAACAGCAAGCCTAGTAGAGTCGGTTGCTGATCAGTCTACGCAAATAGCTAATTATGCAATTAAATTTGAAGGTTCAAAATTAACTGACGAAATCTTAAAGATACTCTATGATTTTTACAAAATTATACATGAAACCTATGAAGATGCTGTTACAGCCTTTCTGTCGCGAAACATCTCCATCGCAGAATCCGTAAGAAAAAAGAGACCAATTATTGAAGAATTAAGTCGAAAGACGGAGTCCTCAGCTAATACCTTACCAATAGAGAAAGCGCAAGACTTAGTCACAATCGTATCACTCCTAAATCGCATATATGATCATAGCGTTGACATATCTGATCTAACAACCCCCAAAGTAAGTTAAATAAGCCAAATTTAACGAGCTAATTGATCATTATTAGCGAATCTAGAGGAGTCTCTCTAAAATTTTCTTAGCCCTTAGTATGTCTACTATTTGTTGAGGTCCACTTATTTCCCGCTCTATCGTTATCGCTCCCTCATAACCTAAACTCTTAAGCTTAGAAATTAACTTCGGAAAATTCACTCTTCCCTCACCTAGAGGCCTCTCTTTACCTAGCTCCCTCCCATTGGTTGGGTATTCACCATCTTTTGCATGAACACCACGAACATATGTGCCAAGTATATCTAAAGCATCAATCGGATTTGCTTTACCATACATTAAAAGGTTCGCTGGATCAAAGTTCACTCCAAGATTT
>Ga0190363_1002579_pt1 | contig 10310 bp, 10 predicted proteins | sample 48721867_MG_FD_161272 | JGI IMG/M metagenome (GOLD analysis project Ga0190363, IMG submission 161272) | Hydrothermal vent microbial mat bacterial communities from Southern Trench, Guaymas Basin, Mexico - 4872-18-6-7_MG | ecosystem: Environmental > Aquatic > Marine > Hydrothermal vents >...
TCAATTATGATGGCAAAGTTGATATTAGAGACATTGCGGGAATAGCGTCAGCTTTCGGAAGCTATCCAGGACATGAAAGATGGGATCCGGTTTATGATACCAACAATGACGAAAGGATCGATATCAGGGATATAGCAATAGCTGCTAGAGGGTTCGGTTGGGTTCCATCAGTTGATTCATGACATTAAACAAACTACAATTTCCCCTTTTTTCTGACATTAAACTGAAAACTGACGGTATTTCACTTTAATAAAAAGGAAATTAAGGAAATTTAGTATTGATAAAAGCCTTTTCCTGCTTTTTTGCCAGTCCAGCCTTTTTCTACATATTCTTTAAGTAGTGGGCATGGTTTGTACATTTCCATGTTGTACTTTTGATAAAGCTCTTCGAGTTTATTTAATGCCCAGTCTAGCCCTTTCCTATCGGCGTATTCGCATGGACCAGAAGGCCATCCGGTTCCAAGTTTCATTCCTGTATCTATGCTTTCGGGTTCCGCTACGTCCTCGTGCACTAGCCATGCTGATTCGTTTATTGCTACCGCCCATGATCTTTCGACGTCATATTCGTCTGATAGTTCGAAAGGTATTCTTGGTCTCCCTTTGCTCCAGTCATAGAAGCCTTGCCCAGTTTTCTGTCCAAGTTTTCTTTCTTTCACGAGAGGCTCTATAACCTCTGGACAAGGTTTGAATCTTTCCCCATATGCTTCATAGAGAACCTTGCCGACTTCATAGGAGATGTCTATTCCGACGAAATCGCATAGTTCGAACCATCCCATAGGGAATCCGCCGGTATACTTTACCGAAGCGTCTATTCCCTCTTTTGTTGCTTCTCCCCTGTAGTAGGTCCAGAATGCTTCGTTAAATACGCATCCTAAAACTCGGTTAACAATAAAGCCTCTAACATCCTTTTTGCATAGAATGGGTGTTTTTCCAAGTTTTTTGCTTAGCTCAATTATTTTATTTACTGTCTCATCGCTTGTTTTCTCGCCTTTCACCACCTCTATTAGTTGCATAAGTTGTGGGGGGTTAAACCAGTGCATTCCAACGGCCTTGTCTGGTCTCTTTGTCGCATTTCCCATTTCACTTATGCTTAGGGTTGACGTGTTAGTGGCAATTATTGTGTGCGGAGGCGCAATTTCATCTACTTTGGCGAAAACTTTCTTTTTTAGTTCCATGTTTTCTGGAACGGCCTCAATTGCTAAGTCAACATCGTTTGCAGCTTCTTCATAAACCGTGGTTGTATTAATTCTTGAAAGGGCAGCGTCTGCATCTTCCTTGCTGATTCTTCGCTTTTCAACGAATTTGTTTAGACTCCATGCAATGCTTTGTTTGGCTTTTTTGAGAATTTCCTCATCAATGTCTAAAAGGTTAACTTGGTAGCCCTTCATGGCGAAGACTTGAGCGATTCCGTGCCCCATCATCCCCGCGCCTATTATTGCTACTTTCTTTATCTCTTCGCTCATAACTCTCACCTTTCTACTCTATTGGTCTAAACTCGTATGTAAGTTTTCCCTCAGCTGTTACTTTTGGTGTGAGCTTCACTTTTAACCCTACTTTAATGTCTTTCTTTTTTACACCTGTAAGCCAAGCTAGGGCCCGAACTCCTTCTTTTAGTCTCGCTATAGCTACAGTATACGGAGGCTCATTCTGGAAGCTTGCAGGTCTAACAATGATATGAGTAAACGTTTCTATTTCTCCCTCTCCGCTAATTTCTACCCATTCCATATCTGAGGAAAGACATTCTGCGCAAGCGGCTACTGGCGGAAAGTAGAGTTTTCCACATTTTTTGCATTTTGTAGTGTATAGCTTGCCTTCCTTTAATCCTTCCCAGAATTTTAACGTCTTGCTTATTGGAATGTTATAGGATATACTTAAAGGTCTGGAATGTAAAGTTGGCATTTCGCTCATATATATCACCTTTTTAAGATTGTTACGTAGCAATAGTGTCCTGTTCCGCCTACGTTATGTGCCATTGCAATGTAATTCTTCATGGGAGCTTGCCTACTTTTAGGCTCCACTTCTTCCCTTAATTGCTTAGTCAGCTCCACAGCCATCGAGACGCCTGTTGCACCTATTGGATGCCCTTTTGCCTTCAGCCCGCCATCAACATTTACTGGAATTTTTCCTCCAATTTCTGTTTGTCCTTCTCTAATCAGCTTTGCTCCTTCACCTTTCTGGCAGAACCCTAAATCTTCATAAGCCATTATTTCTGCTATTGTGAAACAATCATGCACAGTTGCTACATCAATTTGTTCGGGTCCTATCTTTGCCATTTTATAGGCCATTCTTGAAGCCTTAACGGTAGCCTCCAAACCTACATATGTTCCTCTTTTAGAAAGATTTGCTGTACCTGAAGAATGTCCTATTGCTTCTATCCATACTGGAGTGTCAATTCCAAGCTCTTTAACCTTCTCTTCAGAAGCCAAAACTACGGCTGCGGCACCATCCGTTATTGGGCAGCAATCATAAAGCTTTAATGGCCAAGCTATAACGTGCGAAGATAGAGCTTCCTCCAATGTTATCTCCCGCTGGAAGTGTGCAAGCGGATTCATAGCTCCATACTTATGATTTTTCACAGCGACAAGCGCAAGATCCTCTTCGGTTGTTCCATATTTATTCATGTGAGCTACTGCATGCAATGCGTAATAACCTGGAAAAGTCAACCCGAAATTTTCGAATTCCCAAAGGTAAGATCCAGATCTACCAATTAGTTCAACCGCAGTTGGCGTATCAACCTCTCTCATTTTTTCTACTCCGATAACTAGAGCCAAATCTAAGTGACCACATGCAATGGCCGAGTACGCCATGTATAAGGCGGCGCTTCCCGTCGAACATGCAGCTTCAAGCCTTGCTAATCCAGCTCCTGTTAGGCCGCAAAACTCAGCAACGGCAACTACGGGTAAAGGTTCTTCATACCAGATTCCAACGGTTCCAAGCGCAACAAAAGGTATATCTTTTGGTGTTAATCCAGATTCTTCAAGTGCAGGTTTTACTGCCTCATACGCCAGCTCACATACGTTCACATCTTGCCTGTTTCCAAATTTGCTGTGTCCAACTCCTATAATCGCCACTTTTCTCAAAACCTTCCTCCTCCTAAAATATTCAATTTTGAGAGTTCAAAATAGTAGTAAAAAGGAGGTGTTAGTCACCTTTGAATTCCGGCTTTTGTCTGGACATGAAAGCTTCGATTCCTCTTTTCATGTCTTGAGTGGAGAAAAGCAGCCCCATTAGCGTTGCTTCAAGTCTTAGCCCTATGTCGAGGGGAACCTGGCTTCCGAAATTGACGGCGTGCTTTGCATATTTTAACGCTATTGGAGGCCCTTCACACAACCTTTGCGCTAATGCCTTGGCTTCATCCCTAAGCTTTTCAAATGGAACAACTTTATCCACTAATCCCATTTTTAAGGCTTCGTCAGCTTTTATTCTATCGCCCAACATCACTATTTTTTTCGCATTGGCCAACCCAACAATTCTAACAAGTCTTTGAGTCCCACCCCACCCTGGAATTATCCCAAGGTTTACTTCTGGATTTCCAAACTCTGCATGTTCAGAAGCTATACGGAAGTCGCATGCCAACGCTAATTCTAGTCCCCCTCCTAACGCGTAGCCATTTATAGCCGCTATAACGGGCTTCGACATCTCTTCTATTTTAGAGAAAACCATTTGACCTTTCCTAGAAAATTCAGCGGCTGAAACAGGCGTAGCTCTCGGGAATCCTGTTATATCCGCTCCGGCACTAAAGGCTCTGTCCCCTTCACCTGTTATTATAACGCATCTGACGCTTGGATCATTTTCCACGGTGTCTAGGGCTTCGTTAAGTTCTTCCATTAAAACTTCGTTGAAGGCATTGAGTCTATGCGGTCTGTTCAGGGTTATCCAAACTATGCTTTCTTCCCTCTCAACTTTTATTGTCTCGTATGGTTTTGACATTTTTTCACCTCACACTTAATAGATAAACAATTATTATTTAAGGTTTAGAACATCCTTAGCAGATATCTTAAGATGGTGAGTGTCTGAATTTCGGAGGTTCCCTCATAGATTTCAGTTATTTTAGCGTCCCTATAGAATCTTTCAACTTTGTATTCACCCATGTAGCCATAGCCACCCAACGTCTGGATAGCTGCGTCAGCTGCCTTTACGGCCACTTTGCTGGCATAAAGCTTAGCCATAGAAGTCATCATGGGATCCATTTTTCCCTGATCAATTGTCCATGCGGCTTTGTATGTCAGCTGCCTTGCTGCTTCGATTTCAGTGGCGATTTTAGCTAACCGGCATCCTATCTGCTGAAACTGAATTATAGGCTGGCCGAAAGCCTCCCTTTCCTTGGCGTACTTAAAGGCTATTTCAAACGCTCCCTGCGCTATTCCCACAGCTTGCGCCGCAACTGCAACTCTACTTATGTCGAAGAACCACATTGAATGGTAGAATCCCTTATTTAATTCTCCGAGGATAGCTGAGTCCGTTACTTTCACGTCGCTTAATGAGACTTCGCCTGTAGCCGTACACCTTATTCCCATTTTGTTGGTTTGTTTCGTAACGTCAAGTCCAGGAGTTCCCTTGTCTACTATGAATAACGTCTCCCCCCTATAGGTTGGTCTAACCTTTGTGTCCGTTTGGCAGAGTACTATTATAAAGTCGGCTATTGGAGCGTTTGTGATGAACGTTTTCGTGCCGTTAATCCACCATTCATCTCCATACTTAGTGGCGGTAGTATCCATCTTTGTAATGTCGCTTCCTCGGGCAGGCTCGGTGAAGGCGGCGGCAGAGATGTACTCGCCGCTACAAATTTTTGGAAGGTACTTGTTCTTTTGCTCTTCTGTTCCATGAAAGAGTATAATGTCGCTTCCAAAAACACCAGTCATTGTCGCAATGCCAAGTGAAGAATCTACTCTACACATTTCTTCTATAGCTAAGCAGGACTCGAGGTAGCCGTAGCCCTGTCCTCCGTACTCCTCCGGAAAGGATAGGCTTGTAAATCCGAGTTTAGCTGCTTTTTTGTAGAGTTCCATTGGAAACTCTTCTTTTCTATCGAGTTCCAAGGCAAGTTCCGGGTCGAACTCCTTTTCGCAGAATTCTCTGACGGCGCGCTTAATCTCCAATTGCTCCTCACTAAGTTTAAAATCCACCATATCTAAACCACCTGTAGAAAACAACTTTTACTCTATAACCTTTATATTGTTTACTCCGCTTATCTTCGAAGGATTTAAATCTGCCTTTTTATTATCTTAGTTAGGGGGATGATTTATGGGGCGTGTTATGGAAGGGTATAGGCAGTTAGCTGAAAAGGCAAACGAAATCGCTGAGGCAAAGGAGCTAATGAAAGGCTGGAACAAGGTTATTCAGTTTAATGTAGAAGGTGAAGGAGATTTCTACATAAAATTCGAGAATGGGACAGCATCTTTCCATGAGGGAAAACGTGAAAATCCTGATGTGACCTTAATAGGGCCAGAAGAGGTATTCTATAAGATGCTGACTGGAGAGCTTGACCAGACAAAGGCTTTCTTTGCTGGAAAATATAGGATTGAAGGGTCAATGGGTGATGCGATAAAATTCGGACGTATAGGCACTGCGGTATTTAATGCAATGAGAAAGTAGAAATAGAACATCCCTTTTATTACATGTTTATAACATTATCGTAAATTCAATTTTGTTCTGTAACATTTTTCCATAACTTTTTTAAAATCTTATGCGTCAATATAAAAGGGAGAAGAAGATTTATGAATAAGAAAATAGCTCTAGTTCTAATTCCGTTGTTAATAACATCAACGATGCTTCTAAGCTTATCTTGGACCTCTGCGGAACCAGAGATACTAAAAATTGGGATCATTTCTCCCTACGGTCTGCCGCACGGCGAGATTATATATGGAGGAACTCCTGCAGGAGCTGAACTTGCCGCTTTGGATATTAATGCAACTGGCGGAATAAATATCGGTGGAACGCAATACTTTATTGATCTGGTTTATCGAGATGAACATTGCTTTCCAACGATCGATCCAGACGGCGCAAGAGCGTCTGTCCAAGAGCTAATAGCTGAAGGATGCAGGATTATTATAGGTGGATTTAGAACAGAAACTACTTCGCCAATTATAGATGAAGTTTTGACATGGAACAACGCGCATCCAGGCGATGAGGTAATACTTCTAATAAACGGCGCATCTACAGATGCTCTGTGCGTTAACTGGACTGCTCCAGAAAATGAGGCTTATAGGTTTATCTTTAGAATCAACCCAGTAAACGGAACAATGCTGTTCAGCGCCATTTTAGGCTATCTTCAAGGCTACCTAATACCATACAAGTTGGCACCAATGTACGGTGCAGGGCCAAATCCGGGAGATCCCAAAGTGAAATATGCCGTTATCGCCGAAGACCTAACTTGGACAATAGACATTTGTGACTACCTACAATATATTGGCTTAGGAAACTTAACGCAGTGGGTGGCAACTTACCGAACACCAGCGGGCACAACAGATTTCACTACCTACTTGGATGACGCAGCATCGAAGGGTGCAGCCTTAATGGTTCACATCTACACATTACCAGATGTAGTTTACTTGGTATCCCAATGGGGTGCTGGGCAATACCCATTCATACTCGTTGGTATAGACGTTCCGGGACAATGGGTTGCACATGTAGATAATACTATGGGACTATGTCAATATGAAGCCATACTAGACTTTTCGGGAACAAGAACGCCAATAATTCCCGACTCATTATGGTATACTGACGAGTTGCCTTGGTGGGGCACCACGGAAGGATGGTGGGACAGATTTGTAGGTAACTTCAGCACATGGCCAATGTACACAGCTTGGGGAGCCTACAACGGATTATTAACCCTAAAAAATGCACTTGAACAAGCCGGCTCATTAGATCCATTCGATATTGTATTAGCGCTTGAAGAAACTGAATCAATTGAGGTCAACGGCAGAGCCAAGTTCACATATGACACACACGACGTTTTCAGCAATGAGTATGGACCATTATGGACCCAAGGCTATACGAGAGCTATGGTGGTTCAATGGATGAATAATACCGATCCAAGTGAACCATTCAACATAGCCTATAAAGGATTTAGAAAGGAGATTCTAAGCCCAATCGACCAACCATACTCTAGAAAGTTCAAGTTTCCACCGTGGATATACCCGTATGCCGACTGGGACATTGACTTTGATGGAAAGGTAGACATAAAAGACATATTCGCGACCGCATTGTCCTATGGCTCACGCCCAGGTTCCCCCAACTGGAACATTGAATGCGATGTGACCATTGACGGAAAAGTTGACATTAGAGACATATTCGCTATAGCTCTGAATTACGGCTCAAGAGCTGAGGTATGGCCTCTACCCGATCCGTAAACCTTAGATTTAAATCCCCCCTTTTTTAATTAAGAAACGTTTACGATAAAAATTAAAATATACATCCATCAATAAATCAAGAGAAAATTAATCATGGACTGTTGATGCAAAATGTGGGAATATATACTGATTCAAGGGGCAATTTCTGGAATTATTTACGCCTTAATAGCAATAGGTTTTGCCCTAGTATACGGAATCTCCGGAATTTCAAACCTAGCCCAGGGAGCTTACTTCATGATTGGTCCCTTCCTTTATGGTGTTTTAAAAGAAACTCTGCCAGATTATCTTCCTAATTTATCTTCAAATGCGATATTAGTATTGGCTTTAATTCTATCATGCGTCATCACGGCAATAATAGGAAGTGCTTTTTACAGGATTACACTCCACCCCCTACTAGGTCAAGAAGTTAACATACTAATCGTGTCAATATGTGTGTGCATAATATTCCAACAACTCATACTGATAATTGTGGAGCCTGGAAAAACTTTCATGTTCAACATCGGAGAGCTCTTGCCCGGAAAACTATCCATAGGAAACGTTGAAGTGCTGAAAGGAAAACTTTTGGCAGCTTTCGTTTCTATTTTATTTTTCATAACTCTTGCAATCGTAATCAAAGGAACCAGAATTGGTAAAGCAATGAGAGCCCTCTCAGAAGATATAGAGGCAGCCATGCTTATGGGGGTAAATGTAGAAAGAATATTCATGTTGATAAGTGGGATTGCAGCATTTCTAGCAAGTCTCAGCGGAATTTTCTATGTTACCACAACTACCTATAATGTGTCAGTGTGGATGTGGCTTCAAGGTTTAGCATGGGCGTTCACTGTGGTTGTTTTGGGAGGACTAAAATCCTTAAAGGGCGCTTTTGTCGGAGGCTTGATTTTCGGATACGCAGAAATAATAATAAAAAAGGTTCTTCCTCAAGGAGGGCTTATTATACAGTCCTTTCCCTTTATAATAACAATTCTTGTACTCCTAATAAGGCCAAAAGGAATATTCGGAAAGCGAATTGAAATGGAGTGAGAAATATGCCAATAAACGTTACAAAATACCTTTGGAAGATCTACACCGAGTTTACCACACGTATATATGATATCCCGCCTAGAATGCTGGGCTTCCTAAGCTTTATAATACTTGCAGCTATACCCCTAATGCTAGATCCAGCGAAATTAGATTTTTTAATTATAGCGAATATATTTGCCATTTTTGCAGCAAGCTGGGACTTGCTTGTAGGACGAACAGGCCAAATAAGTTTAGGTCACGCTATTTTTTACGCTATAGGAGCTTATTCAACTGCATTGTTATATATATACTTCAAATGGCCATTGTGGCTGACCATACCCCTAAGCCTTTTAGTCGGTGCAATCTCAGCATTCGTCATAGGCTTACCATGTCTTCGAGTAAAAGGACCCTACTTAGCTCTTTTAACATTTGCTTTGCCTTTTTCAGTAAAGGGTTTCATATATTACTACAGCGATATCTTTGGAGGCGACGCGGGTATACCACCAATACCAGATAAGTTATATGAATTTTTCCCTATGCTTTCAGGCGATCAAAAAGTAATTGCGAATTATTATTTGTCCCTCGGGCTAATGGCCATATCCGCCATAATACTGTATAAAATAGCCACGTCAAAAACCGGATTAACCTTTATATCAATTTTAGACGATGAATTAGCCTCAAAAGCGTGTGGAATAAACGTTACAAAATATAAGCTTATGGCCTTTATAATAAGCGGAATGTTTGGAAGTCTTGCAGGCACAGTTTATGCACATATGATACAGCATAGAGTAGACCCGCTTTTTCTCGATGTAACCTACTCTGTATATCCCATAATAGCCACAATCATAGGGGGCATAGGAACAATTTATGGTCCCATTGTCGGAGCTTACATATACTGTTTCCTAGATAGATACCTATTTCAATACATTATACCTTGTATCAGTATACCTTTAGGAGACCACTCTATCAGTATACCTTTAGGAGACAAAGACGTGCGAATGCTTCTTTTTGCCGCTATCGTGGTATTCTTAATAATCAAGTGGCCAAGAGGAATCGCAAGAACAATAGTCGAAAAACTTGAAGACTTAGAAGAACCAAGAGAAATCGAGGAGATTGAGAAGGAGAAAAAATTGCAAATTTAGTGGTGTAGCCCATGCCTTTGCTTGAAGTTAAAAATCTAACAAAAAGCTTTGGGGGCTTAATAGCGGTAAATAACGTGAGTTTTAGCGTGGACGAAGGCGAAATAGTAGGCATAATAGGACCAAATGGAGCAGGCAAAACAACCCTCTATAACCTTATAACAGGCTACCTAAAGCCCGACTCAGGAAAAATAATTTTTAAAGGCGAGGACATCACAGGGCTCTCCCCAAACAAAATAGCTAATAAGGGCCTAGTAAGAACGTTCCAGATAGTCAGACCCTTCAGACACCTTCCAACAATAGCTAACATACTTGTGTCGCTGAACTCCCCTAGAGGAAGGAAGAAAATAGAATGGATAAAAACTCCAGAGAGGAAAGCCATGGATATGCTTGAAGATGTAGGGCTTTCAGACCTAATGCTTGAACCAGCAGAAAACCTGTCGCATGGAGATTTAAAACGCTTAGAAATAGCTAGGGCCATGGCGCTAGAACCCGACCTATTGCTTTTAGATGAACCATTTGGCGGTCTAAACCCTGTGGAAACGGAATACATGGTAAAAACCATCCAAAGAATCCACCTGGACGGTCACACACTGGTTATAGTTGAACATAAATTACAAGCCCTCATGAAACTTGTTAAAAGAGTTCTGGTTATGCATTACGGCGAAATAATAGCTGAAGGAAAGCCTGAAGAAATAGCCCAAAACAAAAAAGTAATAGAAGTATACCTTGGGAAGGCGATCTAATGCTGGAGGTTAAAAACTTAACCGTTCACTATAACGGAGCTATGGCACTGAACAATGTTAGCATAAACGTTAAAA
>Ga0190363_1002580_pt1 | contig 10308 bp, 11 predicted proteins | sample 48721867_MG_FD_161272 | JGI IMG/M metagenome (GOLD analysis project Ga0190363, IMG submission 161272) | Hydrothermal vent microbial mat bacterial communities from Southern Trench, Guaymas Basin, Mexico - 4872-18-6-7_MG | ecosystem: Environmental > Aquatic > Marine > Hydrothermal vents >...
GATTTTAATAGAAAATAAAAGTTTAGATCAGACTCATCTATGTATAGGTTTTAGAGGAGTTTCATATAGAAGTAGATATAGGTTAGTTGTAGAACTCATTCATGTAATTATGGGAGCGAATATGAGCTCTCGACTTTTTGAAGAAGTAAGAGAGAAGAGAGGTCTATGTTATGATATCTCTACTGAGGTAAAAAAATATCGAGACAGTGGAGCATTCATCATACACTTAGGCTTAGATAGAAGTAATATAGAGTTAGCCTTTAAGTGTATATTAAGAGAGTTAAAAAAGATGAAAGACAAATTAGTCTCCTCTAAAGAATTGGCTCGAGCGAAAGATTTCTTAATTGGTCAAATGGCTATGAATTTAGAGAAACCTCAAGGAAGACTATTTTATTTAGCAGATTCTTATCTGGCTTTATCAAAGATATATACTCTCAAAGAGTTAAAGGAAAGAATCCATCAGATAGATAAGGCAACCATTCAAGGACTTGTAAAGAAACTCTTTGATTTTCAAAGAGTTTGCGTTACATGTGTAGGCAATGTAGATAGAAATTTAAAAGAACATCTTCTCAAGATAATAGAAAAGGAGGTTTAACTGAGACTTTCTAAGAAGGATAAATATATAAGGGAGAAGGCTATAAAAATTTTAAAGTTTACCTTAAAGAAGAAAGCTATAAAACCTTTGATTTTGGATTTAAGAAATCTTTCAGGTTTTTGTGATTACTTTATAATTTGTTCTGGAGAATCACAGCGTCAAGTTAGAGCAATATATGAAGAAGTTTTAGAATCTTGCAAGAAAGAGAAGATTGAAATTCATCACAAAGAGGAGGACAACGAATCTCAGTGGCTTTTAATTGATTTTTTTGAAGTAGTGTTGCATATTTTTCTAGAAGAAAAAAGAAAATTTTATAATATAGAACATCTTTGGAGAGAAGCAAAGAAAGTTCGCCTTCCCAAAAATCTTCTTTAATTTTTTATAAAAAATTAATTTTTTTTATAAAAGAACAGAAAAACTATTGACAAATTTTATAAATTTGTTATAAATTAAAAGTAGGAAGTAAAAATAGTAAAAATAAAAAAGGAGGTGGTTGATGGCAGTTAAAAAGAAAAAAGCAGCAAAGAAGAAAACAACAAAGAAAAAGGCTGCTAAGAAGAAGAAGAAATAGGAGGGTTGTGGAATGAAAGGTAAGTCCATGACGAAAAAGAAAACCTCCCGGAAGAAGGCAGCTAAGAAGAAGAAATAAATAGTGTAGGCAGCAAGGAAATTAAAGGGCCCGCTTCGAAAGAAGCGGGCCCTTAATAATTTAACAAGATGCACGAATACCATTTAGCAAAGTCTGTATTAAATAGTGTATTAGAGAAAGCAAAAAATTTTCCTGGCGTTGTAAGTATCTCTTCTATTCGATTAAAAATAGGTAATCTTAAAATGGTAAGTAGCCAAAGTTTTCGGGAAGCCTTCTTTCAGCTTACCCAGGGAACCCTTTGTGAAAAGCCTCTCTTTATATAGAAGAAGTAGAAGGAGATATCCTTACGGTAGAGACAATAGAAGCTACTTTTTCCGATAATTCTACTCCCTCCCAATAAGCTTTTGTATCCTTTTTTATTCTCGTTAAAATGTCTTTCTCTTTTTAAGTTGAATTTTACTCCAGGATAGATTATACTGAAGTTAGAAAGATGAAGTTAAATTTGAGAGAAAAGATAGCGAGAGTTTTCTCCTCCACAAAATTCCGCATTATTTTTCTAATCGTAGGGTTCCTCACTTTAATAATCTTAAGAAGGTTAATGGGGATTTTTGGATTAGCTCTGGGTTACCTTTACGTAGGGTTTATTTCCTTAGCAGGATTTTGGTTTGGAATAAAGGGAGGGTTGATTTCTGCTACTGTGGCTTCTTTTATATTTCTTTCCGAAGTTAGTTTTTTTCGTTATGCTGCTTTTAGAGATCTGGTAATAAAGGGTATGTTTTTAAGATTTCTTATTTACTATTTAGGAGGAATAGGGATGGGTTACCTCTCTAATGTAGAAAAAAGATTAAGAGAACAGCTAAAAGTTCTAGCTTATTATGATGAGCTTACCGGATGTGTGAATTTTAGATGGACAATGACTATTTTAGAAAATGAAATTGCCCGTGCTAAGCGTTATTCCAAAGATTTAGCTGTAGCAATGATAGATATTGACCATTTCAAAAAAATAAATGATACCTATGGACACTTGGCAGGGAACGATGTGCTAAGGCATTTTGCCCAAATCCTCAAAGAAAGTGTGCGTAACGTAGATATAGTAGGCAGATATGGAGGCGAGGAGTTCCTTCTTATTTTTCCCGAGGCTACTTCCGAAGATGTTTTAACTGTGTTAAAGAGAATTAGAGATAGGTTGACTCAAACGAAGATTGTTTCTCCTCATTTAAGGGGAGGGATATTTGTCAAATTCAGTGCTGGTATTGCTTCTTTTCCTTATAATGGAGAAGATTTAAATAGTATCCTTTCTTCAGCTGACTCAGCTCTCTATTATGCTAAAAAGTCAGGTAGAGATCGTTCCCTTGTAGAGAGGAGACGATGGTTAAGATTAAAACCCGTTAAAAGAGTGAAAATAGAGATAAAAGAATCCATCAGTGGCAGAGGGATAGAGGCTAAAGAAGTGTATAACATCTCTAAAAGAGGAATTCTCCTTCTATTTCCCCAAGATATTTCCTCTCAGGAGTTTATCTGTCGTTTCTCCTTGTCGGAAGAAGAAAGCACTCCTGCAGAGTTTAGATGTCGGCTCGTCCATAAGGATAAGTCTAAAGAGGGTATTTACCGAATAGGAGTTTACTTTGTAGACATTCCTAAAGAGGTTCAGGAGGAGATAGAGTCCTTTAGAAGTTTCCCCTCTTCCTAAAAAGAATCTTAAAATTCCTAAAAACTTTTTCCAATAAGAGAAAATAGTTTTGAATTTCCCTCTGAAACTTGAGCATTTTCTGCTGAAGGTAAGTTCTGTCTCTTAAAAAGTAAAAAATGTTTTATTTGGAGGAAGATCATTTTTTGTATTGCAAACGTTAAAATATGGGATAAAATGTTTTTCTATGAAAGCCTACTTAGGTATTGATTGGGGAGGCACTTTCTTTAAAGCAGGCGTAATTGATGAAAGAGCCAAACTCCTAAAAAAAGAAGTTGTTTACTCCCCTTACTTAAAAGAGAAAGAGAGTTTTTTTAAGAAAATAAAAGAGTTACTTCAAAGATTTTCTTCCTATTCTTTAAAAGGTATAGGTGTTGGTGCTCCAGGAGTAGTAAATATACCTAAAGGATTTATCTATTATCTTCCTAATATTTCTGGATGGGAAAAGTATCCTTTAAAAGAAAGTCTCCAGAGATTGACTGGGCTACCTGTATATGTGGATAACGACGCTAACCTTTTTGCCTTGGCAGAGCTGCGTTTAGGCGTGGCTAAAGGAAAAGCTCGAGTGATATTTTTAACTTTAGGTACAGGGTTGGGAGGGGCAGTAGCATTTGAGGGTAAAATTTTAAAAGGAGATACTTCTTCTGGAGAGTTAGGCCATATTCCTATAACCCTCGATGGTAAAAAATGTAGTTGTGGGGCAAGAGGATGTATTGAAACTTTTGTGGGAGCAACGTATTTAATTGAACGTTATCGAAGGCTTAAAAAGAAGAAAAAGGAGATACAGGTAAGAGAAATCTTTAAAAAAGCTCTCCAAGGAGAAAGGGAAGCTTTAGTTGTATGGAAAGAGTTTTCTCAAAGTTTAGGAAGGTTTCTTGGGGGTATGGCTAATCTTTTTAATCCTCAGATGATTGTCCTGGGAGGAGGAGTTGCAGGAGCATTTACTCTTTTTAAACCTTTACTCTGGGAAGTAATTACCCATCAAGCTATGTGGCCCCACCTTAAACAACTGAAGATAGTAAGGGGTAAGTTGAAAGATGCAGGGATAATCGGTGCAGGCATTTTAGTGAAAGAAAATCTTAAGCAAAGGAGGGAGGGATGAAGTTATTTATAGATACAGCAAACTTAGAAGAGATTAGAAAAGCTAACTCTTATGGAGTATTAGATGGAGTTACCACCAACCCTACTCTCTTAGCTAAAGAGAAAAACGACCCTATCACTCAACTTAAAAAGATTTGTGAGATAGTAGAAGGACCGGTAAGTGCGGAAGTTACCAGTTTAGAGTGCGAAGGTATGGTTAGGGAGGCAAAAGAGTTAGCTAGTTTAGCATCTAATATTGTGATAAAGATTCCCTCTACTGTGGAGGGGTTAAAAGCAACTAAAATTCTAACCTCTTTGGGAATTAAAACTAACCTTACTTTATGTTTTTCTCCTTCCCAAGCCCTATTAGTAGCTAAAGCAGGAGCAAGTTATGTTTCTCCTTTTGTAGGAAGATTAGATGATATTTCTACTGAAGGTATGAATTTAGTGAAAGATATAAGGCTTATCTTTAATAACTTTGGTATATCTACTCAGATAATTGTTGCTTCTATTCGTCATCCTATTCATTTTATAGAGGCAGCTCGCTTAGGGGCAGATTGTGCTACCGTTCCTTTTTATGTGATAGAGAAATTAATGCATCACCCTCTTACTGATAGAGGAATAGAGCGTTTTCTTAAAGATTGGGAAGAGCTTAAAAAAAATTTAGGTAAATGAGAAAACTTTTTATTTTTTTCCTCATTTTAAGTATAGCCATTACTCCTTTAGAGGTTCAAAAAGTATTTTCTCAAAAAAACTCTATACCTGTGATTGTAGATGGGGATCAAGTTAGTTACCTTCAGAAAGAAGATAAGGTAATAGCAAAAGGAAATGTAGTATTAAAGTATAAAGAAGTGACTGTTAATTGTGACGAAGCAATCTACGAGGTTGACAAAAACATTGCTTCCCTCAAAGGGAATGTAAAGATTACTTCAGAGAAAGGGGTAGTTTTTGCTGATTCAGCTCTGTATAATTTCGCTACTAAAGAAATACAGATTTCTACCGTTAGGGTGGAATCTCCTCCTATTTATGGAGAAGCAAAATCTGGTAAAGGGATTTATCAGACTCAGTATACCTTAGAAGATGGTTTTATTACTACCTGTAATTTAAAGAAACCTCACTACAGATTAACTGCTAAAAGAATAACTATCTATCCTGGCAAAAGAGTAGTAGCTAAAAATGTAATATTGAGAATAGGCAATTTACCTGTATTTTATCTTCCTTACTACTCCCAATATATAAAAGATAGATCCTTTCCTCTTCACGTATCTTTAGGGAAAAGCAAAGAATGGGGTTATTATATATTGACTCGATGGCGATACTACCTTAGTGAGGAGAATAAAGGTAGGATTCATCTGGATTGGTATCAAAAGCGGGGCGAGGGGATTGGTGTAACCTATAAGAGTAAGAGCAAAAATTTTGGTGAGAGCTTATTTAAATTTTACTCTATCCAGGATAAATTGTATAGAGAGCAAGAAAGGAACGAGCTTTTTGATGTTTATCCTGAAAGAGAGGGGACCTCTTTCAAATACTTAGAAGACGATAGATATAAAACTCAATTTTTCTACAGCTGGAGACCTACCTCTAATCTATCTATAAAGAGTGAATTCCATAAATTTTCTGATAAATATTTTATGAAAGATTTCTTCTACCGAGAATATGAAGTTCAGCCCCATCCTCTTTCTTATACCTTAGCAGATTTAGCATTTCATCATTCTTCTTTATCCTTACTTATTCAAAAAAGAGCAAATCACTTTTATACGGAGACTGAATACTTGCCCAAGTTGGAATATAACATCTTTAAACAGAAAGTTTCTCCTACCTACCCTTTTTATATTAAGTCTCAAATTTCTTTGGCAAACCTCTCTAAGAAAAATGCAAATTCTGATCAGGATGATGATGCTTTACGTTTTCATTCTCATAGTGTTTTAAGCTATGAGACAAAATTAGCTTGGTTAAATATAAATCCCTACCTTGGGTGTTTTACTACTTACTACTCTAAAAATACTTTTGGTAAAGAAGATATTTTAAGAAATGCTCCGGAAGCTGGCGTTAGTTTAAGTACTAATCTCTATAAGATATTTAATAGAAAATTTTCTCTTTTTGGAGAAAAAGTTTCTAAGTTAAGACACATAATAACCCCCATTTTAACTTACCTTTATATTCATCCTCCCACAGTAAGTAAATCTCATATTTTTCAGTTTGACAGTGCTGATGATTTGGAAAGGAAAGAATCAGTTGTTTTTAAGTTAGATAATAAGTTTCAGGCGAAGAATTCCTCTCGACAATGGGATTTTTTATATTTTTCACCTTCCTTAGAGTATAAAATAAATGAAGAAGGTAGAGGCAGTTACTTTGATAATGTAAAGATGGATTTGGAATTTAACCCTACCCAGAAGTTGACTTTGGATGCCGACTCTAATTATGACTGTCGGGATCGTGCTTTTAAGGAGGCAAACGTTGACTTAAATTTTCAAGATGAAAAGTATGCTTTCTCATTTGGACATCGTTATGCAAGAAAAGAAAGCTCTCAGAGCACCTTTTCTTTAACTTGCCAGCTAACCCCAAAACTACAATTTAAAAATTACCTGCGTTACGAGTATAAAACTGGGGATTTTAAAGAACAGCAGTATGTTTTAAGAAGAGACCTCCACTGTTGGTGGATGGATTTGGGAGTAGATGTAGATGATGAAAGCAATGTTACTGTATGGTTAATTTTTCGTATAAAAGCCTTTCCTAAAGTTTATATAGGGTTTGACCATACTTACCATGGGGCAAAAAAAAGTTATTAAAAAAGAATATCGGATTACTGTTGTAGGTTGTGGACATGTAGGGTTAGTTACTGGAGCCTGTTTTGCAGAGTTAGGATACAGGGTTTGCTGTGTGGATAAAGATAAAAAGAAAGTTAACAATCTGAAAAAATTGATTTTGCCTTTTTATGAACCTGGCCTTTTTGAGTTAGTTGAGAAGAATTACAAAAGAGGGAAATTAGAGTTTACTACCGATTTAAAGAAAGCAATTAGGAATGTCCAAGTAATTTTCATTGCTGTAGGCACTCCTCCTAACCCTGATGGCTCTGCAGATTTAAGTTCTTTAGAAAGAATTGCTTACTTAGTAGCCAAAAACTTAAATTCTTATAAGTTAGTTGTGGAAAAATCTACTGTTCCTGTGCAAACAGGAGAGAAGATAAAAGAGACTATCTTAAGGTATAGAAAGAACAGCAAACCTTTTGATGTTGCCTCCAATCCTGAATTCTTAAGAGAAGGTAAGGCAGTGCATGATTTTCTCCACCCTGATAGGATTGTAATCGGCGTAGAGTCAGAGAGAGCAGAAAAGATTTTGAGAGATCTCTACAGTTCCTTAAAAGCTCCTATTGTAGTTACTGATATAAATACCGCAGAAATTATAAAACATGCTTCCAATTCTTTCCTAGCTACTAAGATCTCTTTTATCAACGCGGTAGCAAGAATTTGCGATTTGGCAAAGGCAAACATAGATAAGGTAGCAGAAGCTATGGGATTAGACCCACGTATAGGCAAAGAATTCTTAAAGGCAGGTATTGGTTATGGAGGTTTTTGTTTTCCTAAAGATTTGGAGGCATTTTTATATATCTCTAAAAAGTTAGGATATGAATTTAGCTTGCTTAAAGAGGTAAAAAGGATAAACGAAGAGCAGAAAAAATACTTTGTAGAGAAGGTAAAAGATTATCTATGGATTTTAAAAGATAAAAAGATAGCTATTTTAGGATTATCGTTTAAGCCTGATACTGACGATATGCGGTTTGCCCCTTCATTGGATATTATAGAATTCTTCTTGAGAGAAAAGAGTAAACCAATTCTTTATGACCCTCAAGCTAGAAAAGAGGCAGAGAAACTCCTTAAGGGAAAGAAAGTAAAGTTTGCCAAAGACCCTTATCAGGCAGTTAAAGATTGTGATTGCGTATGTTTTCTTACAGAGTGGGAAGAGTTTAAACACTTAAACTTTAAAAAGATAAAGAAGCTTATGCGTATGCCTCTTATAGCTGATGGGAGAAATATGTTAGATAAGAGGTATCTAGAGAGTTTAGGATTTAAATATTTAGGGATCGGTACTTAACCCCTCTATTTTGTGTTTAAATTTATATACACAGTGTTTATATTAATCAACTATAGAGTGGAAACTTAATTTTTCTAAAGAAATAATATATTTTCTTTTATAAGTAAAGAAATTTTACACTTTCTTCTTTATTTCCATCCCTTAACAGAAAAAAAAGTGTTTCTATTTTTAAACATATTTTCCTCCACCTATTTCCTATTTATTTTTTTCCTATAACTTGTCTGCTTTTTTTCAATATATAACTTTTGGATAATCAATTAGTTATATTTATAATCTATTTTTTATTTTTTTCTGGCATCAAATTTGCTTAATAAGTATGACCCGGACATTCTTGGACAACAGAGTAAGGAGGGCTGAATGAGTAAGGATAAGAAGTTAACCATTACGCAAGTAGCTAAAAAAGTAGGAGTGGTGCCTAAAACCATTATAAGGTGGGAGAAAGCAGGTAAGATAAGGAGGGCTAAAAGAGATTGGCGAGGTTGGAGGGTGTATACTCAAAAAGAATTAGAAGAGTTAAAAAATTTTCGTAACTCTCTCTATTGAAGAAGGAGTCAACTATTTAAAATAAAAAATGACCAAACACCTATTTAAACAATCTATTTTCCTTAAGCAAAGTATAAATAGTTCTCAAAAGTTTAGTAGAAGTAGCAATGACAGCCTCTTTATAGGATTTCCCTTCTTTTCTTTTCTTAAGGTAATACTCTCTGAATTGAGGGCAACTTCTTTTAACACAACCTGCCATAATAAAAGCAATTCTTCTTGTATGGGAATTCCCTCTTTTAGATATTTTAAAATGCCCTTTGTAATTGCCCGATTGTTTAATAACAGGATCAAGTCCACAGAAGCCAATCTGCCAGAGGCAGATCTACCTCGGGTAGATAAGTTTTGCCTTATTAGGGAATCTTTTAATATCAATAACTTCAGCCATAAAATAAATCGCACTCTCTTTAGCAATTCCCCGGATAGAGGTAAGGATTTCTATTTCTCTTCTAAAGAGTTTATCTACCCCTTTTTTAATTATTTCTTCAATCTCTTTTCTTTCCTCCATAAGGTTTTTAAGTCTTTTTATCTTTATTTTAAGAAGTTTCTCATAGACAGGATAAGAGAAGGATATAGAGTCTTTTGCCAATTTATAAATCTCCTCTTTTCTCATAGAAACTTTTTCTTCCTTTACCATTAGGGATATAAACTTGTGCTCTGTTTATAAATTCCTCAAACGTAAGCTTTCTTATTCTATCTACAGAGCCAAATTCATAAAGAATATCAAGGATTTCTTTACTGAATATAGAGGTTTTAGCCTCCAGTTCAGGAAAAACCAGAGAGACAATTCTCCTTATTTCTGTTTTTGTTTTAACAATCTGGCAAGTAACCCTTTCTTTTTCTCTTACCAGATACCTCAGATTAAATCTTTCATCCTGTTTTTCTTGCAAAAGAGAAGGATTATTTTTTACTTCCTCTTCAAGAAACTCACTGATTGTTTTGCTATCCTTCCTATCAGTCTTTGTAGGTTTATTACTTCTGAATTTTCTGTCAGAGACAGATTCATCTCAGGTGAAGAAAAACTTAGCCACTCTATAAGGATCAACCACACAACTATTATACCTTCTCTTTTTGAGAAAATTAAACAGATTTTGATGATAAATTCCTGTTGCTTCCATTCCTGCAATAAGATTATCCTTGTAAGAGAGAATAAGCTCTTCAAATCCCCTAAACCCCTCTTTGTCCATAGAAAAGCTCTTATTTTTGATAAGAAATTGCCCATTTAACTGCTACAGAAAAAGAATTCTTGCTTACATCAATCCCACAAAAATAACGAATTTCCATAACAAAATCATCTCCTTAGCTAATGTTTTAACTTTTGAGGGCTCTGTTTCTGGTCCCAACCTTCTGCAAAAGATGTGTAAGGAAAGATTTCCTTACACAATCTGTCTGCCGACAGGCAAGATATGAGACCAAGAGAGCAGAAGATACACTCCTTTATGAGCCTAAAAAAAGCTTCAGGGAAAATGGTATCTTGCCCTCTCCGTCAGAGGCAGATCCTTCGCCCGAGGCGAATCCACCTCTGGTGGAACCTTTGGTGGATTGGTCTTTATTTTATAGATAATCATTGGGGTTTTAAATATAAATTTAATAAAGGGTATCATAATTTTAACTAGGAGGATATTTGGCAGAAAAGGACATTATCACAATGACCCAGAAAGAATTAAAACGTTTGCATATAATCAAACAAGTTTTAGAAAAGAAATTAAAGCAAATTGAAGCACC
>Ga0190363_1002584_pt1 | contig 10287 bp, 16 predicted proteins | sample 48721867_MG_FD_161272 | JGI IMG/M metagenome (GOLD analysis project Ga0190363, IMG submission 161272) | Hydrothermal vent microbial mat bacterial communities from Southern Trench, Guaymas Basin, Mexico - 4872-18-6-7_MG | ecosystem: Environmental > Aquatic > Marine > Hydrothermal vents >...
GCGTGTTTAAACTGTTTCTAATGGCGGTTTAAACTTCTTGTAGAGAAAATTTACGTATTTTAAGTAAATATAGTTTTATAGCTCTCAAGCGAGAAACTACTACATTGAGGTTCTAACTGATGAATGGATACAGTATTGTTTTCGCACTACCAGAGTTCAGCTTTGATGATTACATTAATGATATGATTATAGCTATCCCGGCAGCTACATTCATTGGCGTAACAATCTTTCTTACTAGAAGAATAAAAAATCCATGGTTTAACAGGAAAATAATACACCTATCATCGGTTCCAGCTGTTTTCATGTACTTGTATGTTTTTAAAGAACCCTATGCTTTCTTCACTTACGGAACTCTTATAACGGTACTCTTAGTATTGCATCATTTAAGGAAAAATGAGATGTCATGGTTTCAAATTAGGGGGAATTTAGGGGAAGTATATTTTACAGTAAGCTACTCTGTAATGGCCTTAACCATGTGGTATATGAGGGAGCTTGCTGTAACAGTAATGCTATTCATGGCAGTTGGTGATGCAGTAACAGGTCTTGTTAGAATAAGAGTATGTAGGGAGAGGTGCAAGCACTGGATAGGTAGTTTAGCTATGCTAATAACAACGTCGATTATAGGATACGTATTCCTAGGTTCTTTAGGATTGCTCATGGCAATAATAGCTACTATAGCAGAAAGACAAGAATTCATAGATGATAATTTAGGCATACCTTTAGCTTCAATACTAACCTACTTATTAGTAACCCAATTAGTTACAATATAAGGTACTGGGGACTATGAGCTTCATGGATGACATAGATAGGGAAATAATTGAGATACTTAAGCGAAACGCGAGAACACCGTATACTACTATAGCTAAGAAGCTTGGGTTAAGTGAAGCAGCTATAAGGAAAAGAGTTAGTAAGCTCCTAAAGCAAGGAGTAATTAAGAGATTTACCATAGAGTATTCCTTGCAAAATGAAATCAAAGCAGTAGTTTTAGTGAAAACTTCTCCTCAAGTGCCCGTTTTTAAAATATCTAAAGAAATAGCTAATTTGCAAGGAGTAGATCACGTATATGAAATAACCGGAGAATATGATGTATTAGCAGTAATTAGAGCAAGTAACGTACTAGCGCTTGACAGTATAATAAATTCTATAAGGAATATAGACGGTGTATCAGGCACAAACACTATGATAATACTCAACATAAGGCTATAAATCTAAGCGATACATTATAAGCTTAAAGAGGAAAATACTAAGAGAAAATGAAGGAGGCACTAATAACTCTCGATAAAACGTGTTCTTAAATCTCGTAGATGAAGCACTAAAGAGAAACATTGATGCCGAAAAGAGTCTTTCAACCCGTGAGCGAGGGTATGAAGGAAATAGGTAGGTTATTTGAAGAAGAATACTTCCTAGCCGTAATGATAGCTGCTACCGAAATGTTCAAAAAAGCTACGAAGATGCCTGAGCCTAAACTTCTCGAAAAGTGAAGAAGATTAAGAAGCTATTCGAAGGAAGGATAGTTATAAGAACTGTTAAAGGAGATGTCCATGGTGTAGGTAAAAGCCTTGCGGCATCAATATTCAGAGCGATGGGTTACGAGGTAATAAATTTAGGTGTAAATAATCCAGCAGGGAAATTTGCTGAAGCAGTTGAGAAATGCAAGCCAGATGACTTGGGCATGAGTTCTTCACTGACAATAACAGTTCACCAAATGCTATAGGCGCTGACGGATAGGGCAAAGATGCAGTATATGTCATATAATTAGTAAACTAAGGTAATCAGGGAACTTAAGAGAAAAAATTAAAACTTAAATCCTACACCAATTAATGGTTAAACATGAGCAGAGCGCGGGGACCCGTATTGGTCAGTTACTATAGAGGATACTTGGTACCTTATGTTCCTACACCTGAACCAGTAGTTAAAGCTATGCTTGAACTCGCTAATGCCGGCCCTGAAGATGTAGTTTACGACCTAGGATGTGGTGATGGAAGAATAGTCATAACTGCTGCTAAAGAATTTAAAGTTAAAAAGGCAATAGGTGTTGAAATTAGGGATGATCTCGTTTTACAAGCAAGAAGAAAAATCGATGAGCTAAACCTTAACGATAGAGCCGAGATAATAAAAGATGACATGTTTAATGTTAGTATTAAAGATGCAACAATAGTTACGCTCTTCTTGCTAACAAGCGTAAATGAAATGCTAAGACCAAAGCTTGAAAAAGAGCTAAGACCAGGAACAAGAATTGTATCTCACGAATTCCAAATACCAGGCTGGAGACCTAAGAAAACAGTTAAAATATATGATGGAATAGTAGGACATACATTATACCTTTACGTTATAGGTGAACATAGGTAAAAAAGAAGTAAAAGGACTAAGGGCAGGAGTTAGCTCGAGAACCCCCTACCCCGCACTTCAAGATTCTTTTTCTTAAGAAAAATACTTAGAGCTATTTCTTTCACAAGAATAAATCAGTAGTTTCTCCACAAGAATTACATCTTAAGGAACGTGTAATTTCACATCCTGCCATAGTTAATGAAAGAGTTCAGTGAAAGTATTCAATTATAGCTAACGTTTATATAATAGCATATTTAATTAAAAATTTTGCAATATAGGTGTTGTATGTGAAAATCCTTGAGTATGAAGCTAAGACCATTCTTAAAGATTACGGTATTCCTATACCTAAGGGTTTTACCGCTTCTTCACTCAAGGATATAAAAGAAGACATTGTAAAGGAGATAGGTTTTCCTTTGATTGTAAAGGTACAAATTCCCATCTCAGGTAGAGGGAAAGCTGGAGGAATATTAAAGGCAAATAATATTAAAGAACTATTAAATGTTGTATCCAAGCTTCTAGGAAGCATTATAAGAGGGATCAGAGTAGCAAAAGTTCTGATTGAGGAATGTATGGATGTTAGAAAGGAATACTATGTAGCGTTTACTATAGATCATTCTTTAAGAAAGGCTGTCTTCTTAGCATCTACAGAGGGAGGAATAGATATAGAGGAAACTATAAAGGAAAAACCTCATCTTCTCCACAAAATACCGATAGATCCGTTTATTGGCCTTAAAGACTATGAGGTAAGAAATGTAGCATACAAACTCGGGATACCGAAAAACCTCATTAGGCAGTTCATTTGGATAGTTAAGGCCATGTTTAAGGTGTTTGATGACTTCGATGCAGAACTCGTCGAAGTAAATCCTTTAGCATTGACCGATAACGGGCTCTGGGCTTTAGATGCAAGAATAATTATTGATGATAATTCCCTCTTTAGGCAGAAAGATAAGCTTGCGAAGTACATCTCTGAAGAGGTTTTCCGCGGCATAACGGCTGGTGAAAAGAGAGCAGAAGCATTGGGTTTGAGCTACGTAGAGTTAGATGGTAATGTAGGGGTTATAGGCAATGGTGCGGGATTAACTATGGCAACAATGGATCTTATAGGATTACACGGTATGAAACCAGCTTGCTTCTTAGATATTGGTGGAGGTGCTTCTAGAGCTAGGGTTAAAGAAGCTGTAACTATGTTGCTAGAGAATCCTAAGATAAAAGCTATTTTCATGAATATTTTCGGTGGAATAACTAGGTGTGATGAAGTAGCTTTAGGTGTAATAGAAGCTCTAGAAGAATGTGAGCTTAGGAAACCATTGGTTATTAGGATAAAAGGTACTAGAGACGTAGAAGCACGTAAGATACTTAAACAGCACGGTGTTAAGGCTTTCGAGGATATTGAAGCCGCATTATTAGAGCTAAGGTCCATATTGGTGAGCTAGGCCATGGTAGTACTTGCTCATGAAAATAGGTATGTGCTTGTACAGGGAATTACAGGTAGAGAAGGATCATTTCATACCAAGTTAATGCTGGAATACGGGACAAAGATCGTTGCTGGAGTAACTCCAGGAAAAGGTGGTTTAAAAGTTCATGGAGTACCTGTTTACAATAGTGTTGAGGATGCTCTACGCGAACATCCAGAAATAAATTCCTCAATAGTTTTTGTACCTGCACCTTTTGCGCTAGACGCAATATATGAGGCTATAGACTATGGTATAGACTTAATAGTTGTAATAACTGAGCATATACCGTTACATGACGAGTTAAAGCTTATTCACTACGCTAAGAAGCATGGAGTAACAGTTGTTGGACCAAATACTTCAGGAATAATTTCTCCAGGTATATGTAAGATAGGTATTATGCCTACAACAGCTTTTAAAAAAGGTAACGTTGGGATAATCTCTAGAAGCGGTACGCTAACCTACGAAGTAGCGAATTCTCTCGTCAAAGCAGGATTTGGCCAATCTACAGCTATAGGCATCGGGGGAGACCCTATAACAGGGCTTACATTATTTGAAGCAGCAATGCTATTTGAAGAAGATGGAGACACCAAAGCTATCGTGGTTATAGGTGAAATAGGCGGTGTAATGGAGGAACACTTAGCAGAAGCTTATGCTAAGGGAAAGATAACGAAACCTATAGTAGCCTATGTTGCTGGGAAACATGCAGTACCGGGTAAGAGAATGGGTCATGCAGGAGCAATTATAATGATGGGTCTGGGAACATATGAAAGTAAAATCAATGCCTTCAAAAAAGCAGGTATCCTCGTGGCTAGAACACCGTATGAAATACCCAGCTTGCTTTCTAAGGTGGTTTAGAATGCCAGTTAAAAGACATTATAAGGTCTTGGTTATAGGAGATAGGTGTAAGGACTGCGGGATATGTGTTTATGTCTGTCCAACAAATGTTTTCGAAAAATCAAGAAAGCTAATGAATAAGAAGGGGTATTGGGTTGTTTCACCAGCACATCCTGAACTTTGCGTTGGGTGTAAGCTTTGCGAATATATGTGTCCAGAGTTTGCTATAGTTGTAAAGTATTCTCCAAAACCATATTCAGAGGTGGTTATGTTAAGTGGAAGTTAGGTTTCAGCCTGGAAACATAGCTGTATCTGAAGGAGCAATAGTTGCTGGGCTAAAGTTCTTCGCAGGATACCCCATAACCCCGGTGAATGAGATCTTCGAGTACTTGTCTCAGGAACTACCTAAGTATGGTGGAATAATATATCAAGCAGAAGACGAAATAGCAGCAATAAACGCTATTATAGGAGCTTCATGGGCTGGGGTTAAAGCTATGACTGCAACTAGCGGGCCAGGATACAGTTTAATGGCTGAAGGAATAGGTTATGCTGTAATGGTTGAAGCACCTATAGTAATAGTTTACAGTATGAGAGCAGGGCCAAGTACAGGAGTAGCTACGGGTACTGGCCAAGGAGACGTTGTTCAGTCTAAATGGGCTTCCCATGGACACTACGAGTTAATAGTTTTAGCCCCTAATAGTGTTCAAGAATGCTTTGACTTAACTATTGAAGCATTTAATCTTGCTGAAAAATATAGGGTACCCGTTATTGTTCTCATAGATGCCGTTCTATCTCACATGTCTGAAAAGTACGTTTGGAAATCACCTAGCGAAGTAAAGCTCATTACAAGGAAGAAACCAGCCGTTCCTCCAGAACAGTATAAGCCATTTAAACCTGATCCTGAAGACCTTGTACCTCCAATGGCGTGTTACGGTGAAGGATATGCTGTTCTAGCAGAATCCCTATCACATGATGAAAGAGGATATTATGACCCGTCAAAGGAAACTTATGCTAAGCTTGTTGAGCGATTAACTATGAAAATCATTAAGAACAAGAAAAACATAGTCATGTCTGAAACCTACATGGTCTCGGATGCTAATATATTGTTTATTGCCTTCGGGTCGGTTTCCAGAATTGCCCACGCCATTGTTAGGGAACTTAGGAGTAAAGGGGTTAAGGCGGGACTATTTAGACCTATAACCCTATGGCCTATAGACGATGAAGGTCTTAGAAAAGTAGCTAGTAAAGCAGAAAAAGTGATAGTAGTTGAAATGAACTATGGTCAACTATATCGTGAAATAATGAACATACTTAGAGATAAGAACGTGTTATTAGCACCAGTAATTAGCCCTGACCCTCCAACGATAGATGATGTGTATTCTTCAATAGGTGAAATACTATGATACATGAACTAGATGATCTGCTTAGAACTGAAAGGCTACCCCACGTTTGGTGCCCGGGTTGCGGAATAGGGATAGCCCTATCTGCTTTTCTAAGAGCAGTTAAAATGCTTGCTAGGAGAGGCAAGATAGACCCTAAGAAGATAGTTTTCGTATCAGGAATAGGATGTACTGGTAGAGCAGCAGGCTACGTTAAACTTGACGCAGCACATACACCCCACGGTAGAGCACTAGCATATGCTGTCGGAGTTAAGCTAGCTAACCCTGAACTTGAAGTTGTTGTATTCACGGGAGATGGAGACTTAGTAGGTATTGGAGGAAACCACTTCTTACACGCAGCACGTAGGAACTTCGACGTTCTAGTAATAATGGTTAACAACATGATATATGCTCTTACAGGAGGACAATTAGCGCCAACAACACCCCAAGGAGTTTACACTACAACAACACCTTATGGTAACCCTGAACCACCATTAGATGCTGTTAAAATTGCCGCAGCAGCTGGAGCAACATACATTGCTAGGTGGCCTGTAACCTTACCCTTAATGCTTCAAAAGTCAATAGAAAGAGCACTGCTCAAGAGGGGATTTAGATTCATAGAAGTTATTTCAACATGCCCTGAAATTTTTGGAAGACACATAGGGTATAGAGATCCTGTGGAACTATTAAAGTATCTTAGGAAAATAGTTAGAGTTAGGAAAGGTATTTCACCTTTAGAAGCAGAATACAACTGGTTTAAAGTAATAGATTGCGGGGTCTTCCTAGACATAGAAAGACCGGGATACATAGAACTCTACAATAAATACTTTAAGGTGGAAAAGAAGTGAGAAAAGAAATAATAATCGTAGGTAAAGGAGGCCAAGGAATTCTCCTAGCAGGTCATTTGCTTTCAGATGCTATAGCGAAAAACACAAACTACCACGTAGTTAATATGGTTTTCTACGGTGCTGAAACAAGAGGAACAGAGTCTAGAACAGAAGTAGTTATTGCAGATAATGCTGAAGAAGCAGACTACTTCATGGCAAGGAAAGCAGACATAGCCATATTTATGCATCCAGAATATGTTCCAAAGTATATTAAGAAGCTAAAACACGGAGCGCTAGTGATAGCTGATTCATCATACGACTTCTCCATACTAGACAACGTTAAAAACTTAAGGGTATTTAAGTATCCATTTACAATTACTGCAGAGCAAAAATTGGGAACATCAAGGGTGGCAAACGTAGTTATGTTGGGATTTCTACTGGCATTAACAAACCTAATAGATGTTGACTCCTTAAAGAAATCCATTAAAGAGAATGTTAAGAAACGCTGGGTAGAAGTAAATCTTAAAGCATTAGAGCTTGGATACAGTGAAGGGCTAAAAGCAAAACAAAACTCAGGATAATAAGTGAGTTCTGTAGGTCGGCGAAAAACCCAAAAACTAAATATATTACTCAGAGTAAAATATATTACTGGAGGTACTTTAATGTCAAACTTCAACGTACATTACAAAGTCTGCCCGATATGTGGTAATCCTCTTCAACTAATAAATAGAACTTACATGTGTAGAATTTGCGGATACATTTTGAAAGCAAAACACTAATCCAATCGCACATAGCTACTTAGACGACAACAGGTATCCTTGCTTTTCTCAATAACTCCCTAAACTCCTCAATACTTTTACCAGCTAAGGTGCATGACCTTCTAATATCTCCTGTTTCTATGTAGTATTTTAATGCTTCTCTAATTCTAGGAGGCTGACTATTAATAAAAACCCAGTCAGCCATAGACCTACGGAGTTCCTTAGCTTCCTTTTCAAGCTTTACCCATTTTTCAATAGTTTTTCTTATCTTCTCTTCTTGCATATCCTTACCACCTCAGCTACTGCTTTAGAATAGTCATTTCTAGGAAAAATATGTAGAGTATCTTCCATATATTCTCTAAACACTTTTTCAGGATTATCACAATCTACCTTAAGAACACCTGATTTCACAGCTTCAACCAGTAATTCCAATGATCTCCAAACTTTTACATTGCTAAGCTCCTCAATAACTTCTGTAGCCATTATCGCTCCCCTATTTTCCGTTAACACTACGTACCCGTATTTTCTTCCAACAACTAAACATAGGGCTTCAGGAACATCAACAGGTATAATTTGAGGAATTCTCCTAGTTCTAACTACGAGTAGTCTAGCTTCTTCAAGTTCATCAGCGCTTTCAGTATATAGTGATAAACCTCTCTTAGCTAGCCATTTAGAAATCCAGGATATCGTATTCTCAGAAACAACTTCTCTAATAACGGATTCTGGGATGAAAACCGTTCTGAAAACCTTAAATATGATGTCTCTACGTCTAAACCTGGCCCAATCTATTAGGAAACATGTATCAGCAATAGCAAATTCACGCAACATTTGGTATCCTAGCCCTAATTCTGTACTCATTAAATTCTTCAACAGTTAAGTTAGCTATACGAGAAGCAACATACATATCTCCTGTTTCTATGTAGTATTTTAATGCTTCTCTAATTCTAGGAGGCTGACTATTAATAAAAACCCAGTCAGCTAATGAGGCTCGGATACGTTTAGCTTCTTCGTTTTCACTTAAAATCTTCTTTAACCTCTTACTGAACATAACTACCTATACCACATATACTTAAGTAGTTATGCTTTAATTAAGTAATCGTTAATAGGAAGTTCTACGTAAACATCATAGGCTCGAAAAGTATGCTATATGCTTTGGGTGTTGTACATTGGTTCATAAGCTAATTCAAGTAGGTATTGCAGCTTCAAGTAATCCTAAACCATTACCAAAAGCAGTAGAGAAGGCTATTAGGTTTGCAAGAAAACTTGCAAAATACAAAAATGAAGTTGTTCTACTCACAGGTGGTGGAGGAGGGTTAATGACCATTGCTTCTAGAGAATTCAGCAAAAACGGTGGAATAGTAATTGGCTTCATACCGTTGGAAATGGAACATATTACTATGAGTCATCCAAGATGGCATCCCTATAATACCATAGAAATATTTTCTAGCTCAAGTTTTCAAGCAAGAAGTATACCACTAGTTAGAAGCAGCGACGTACTTGTATGTTTAGGTGGTGAAGCCGGAACACTAATAGAAGTACTAATAGCATATCTTAACGCAAAACCTGTAATCGTAATAACCGACACAGGATACTTAACAGATAAACTCCAACTACTAGTCGATAAGGAAGGCTACATAGATACAAGAAAAACAACTAAAATAATTTTCGAAAAAGACCCCGAAAAAGCAGCAGAGAAAGCATATAAGCTAGGAAAACGACATCTTGAAGAAAAGCAGGGCAAGATTTGACTAGAAAGTTAAAATATAGGAATATTCAAAATACAGTCAAAACCTAACTATAATATGTGGATAAACAATGAATAACCCTAGAAAATCCGTATCACCAGTTCTAAGCGCAGTAATCTTAGCTGCAACAATCATAGCGATAGGAGTAATAGTCCTAATGTGGATTTCAGGACACTCATCAATGGTTATTAGGCAAAGCCAAATAGACTTAGTAAGATCAGAACATGCGGCAAAAGAGAACCTAGTAATAGTCCATGCATCCTATTCTGGAGGTAACATAACAATATACGTAATAAATACAGGGTATACTAAGGTTTTCTTAGGACCGATAAGAGTACCTGAACTAAGAACAAACACTGACTATGCAGATATTTTCACACCTGAAGCTATATGGTTTCGCGAGTATGTAGTTTACAAGAACAATTCAAACGCAGATAAAGATAAAGCACTAGTAATAAGCATGCCGTTAGGCGCTCTTCCAGAATACCTAGAAAACCTAGAAATAAGGTCACCGGAAGATATAAGTCCAAACGAGGATATTAGGAATCAAATGAAAGCATATAGGGTAGACCCATACACCGAGTCTAACTGCTTCTACAAGATAGTAATACCTAACGTACTCCTCGAGGCAGGTAAAACCTATAGCATTGAAATATGGACTCTAATACCGATCTACAGCAAATTATACATGTGCAAACTCTACACAACACAACTAGTAACGTGAAATAACTTAAAACAACTATAATACTTAAATAACTCAAAAACTCACTCTAAGATGGTTAAAAATGAAGCACCGAATAAAAATTAAGAAAGGAATAGCGGGTTTAGTTGCAGGACTAATTGCGGCAATAGCTCTCCTAGTAATAGCTCTCCCAGTAATGATGCAGTACCAGCAACACATAACCAAAAGCTACCAAATAGAAGAATACGCAACAATGCTCGAAGAGCAAAAGGAACTAGAG
>Ga0190363_1002585_pt1 | contig 10286 bp, 9 predicted proteins | sample 48721867_MG_FD_161272 | JGI IMG/M metagenome (GOLD analysis project Ga0190363, IMG submission 161272) | Hydrothermal vent microbial mat bacterial communities from Southern Trench, Guaymas Basin, Mexico - 4872-18-6-7_MG | ecosystem: Environmental > Aquatic > Marine > Hydrothermal vents > Microbial...
TGCAGTTGTTGATTTTCGTTCTCTTTATCCTTCGATTATTGCTACCTTCAATATTTCTCCTGAAGTTTTAAATTGTTCCTGCTGTAAAAACAATGGCTTTAGGGTGCCGGAAACAGAATTTTGGTTCTGTAAAAAGAAAAAAGGATTTGTTGCCTCAGTCATTAGAGAACTTTTGGAAGAGAGATGGGAAATTAAAAAGAAAATGAAAAAGGAAGAAAAGGGTTCAAGAAAATACTATCTTTTAGATACTCGTCAACATGTGATAAAAATCATTGCCAATGCTACTTACGGCTATTTTGGATTTTCGGCTTCTAAATGGTATTGCAAAGAATGTGCTCAATCTGCCGCTGCTTGGGGAAGAAAATTAATTAAAGAAGTGATAGAGAAAGCGAATAGAGATTTTGTGGTTGTGTATGGCGACACAGATTCTGCCTTTTTAAAGCCAAAAGAAGGAAAAGAAAAAAATTTCAAAGAAGATATTAAAAAGTTTTTAGAGAAAATTAACAGAACTCTTCCCGGGGTAATTGAACTTGATTTACAAGGATTTTACAAAAGGGGAATTTTTATTCCCAGAGGTTTAATTAAAGGCACAGCAAAGAAAAGATATGCTCTTTTAGATGAGAAGGGGAATCTTCTAATAAGAGGATTGGAAACGGTAAGAAAAGATTGGTGTAATTTAGCAAAGGAACTTCAAAGAAAAGTTTTAGAATTCGTGCTTAGAAAAGAAGATATAAAGGGAGCGATAAAATATACCAGAGAAATTATTTCAAAAATAAAATCGAAAAAGATTTTGTTAAAAGATTTAGTCATTTATGAACAATTGACAAAGCCAATCGAGGAATATAAATCTTTGTCGCCTCATTTGGCTTGCGCTAAAAAGATGAAAGAAAAAGGAGAAGAAGTAGAACCAGGAACAATTATTATGTTTGTTATTTCAAAAAAGGGAGAAAAGATCTCAGATAGAGCTATTCCTTATGAATGGGCAAAAATCTCTGATATTGATATTAATTATTACATTTATCATCAAATTTTACCGGCTGCTTTAAGAATCCTTTCTGTTTTTGATATAAAGGAGCAAGATTTAATAAGATGAAAATAAAAAATATTCTTATTGTGGGAAAACCCGGTTGTGGTAAGACAACGTTAGTAAAAGATATTTCAAAGGATCTGAATTCAAAAATCTCGGGTTTTTATACCGAAGAAATGAGAGAAAAAGGGAAAAGAGTTGGATTTAAAATAAAGACTTTGGATCAAAAAGAAGGTATTCTAGCTCATATTGATTTAAAAACCCCATATCGAGTAGGAAAATACAAAGTTAATCTAAAAGACTTGGAAGAAATTGGAGTTGTTTCGATAGAGAAAGCAATAAAGCAAAAAAAGATAGTCTTAATTGATGAGATTGGAAAGATGGAGCTTTTTTCAGATAAATTCAAAAAAGCTATTATAGAGGCATTGAATTCAGAAAATAGGGTTTTGGCAACAATAATGCTAAAGAAAAACTCTTTTTGCGATAGAATAAAAAAAAGAAAAGATGTTAAAATATTTTATTTAAAAAGGGCAAATTTTGAAGAGATTAAAAAAGAAATTGAGAAAATTTTGCTTTCCTGACCAAAAACTAAAGTTAATCAAAATATGAAAGAAAATATAATTTTAAAGGTGAAGAATCTAAGTGTAGAATTACAAGGAGAGAAAATTCTGCAAAATCTTTCCTTTGAAGCAAGAGAAGGAGAAGTTTTAACAATTTTGGGTCCCAATGGGGCAGGAAAGACAGTTTTGTTGAAAACTTTATTGGGAATTTTCCCTTATAAGGGAGAGATAGTATGGAGAAAAGGAGTTAAAATTGGATATGTGCCCCAAAGATTGCCATTTATTAAAAATGTTCCGATGACAATAGAGGATTTTTTTAGGTTAAAAGATATTCCAGAAAAAGATATAAGAAATATTTTAAAGGAAATAGGTCTTGGAGAGAGCTCAAAAAAAGAAATAGGAAAGCTTTCTTCTGGTCAATTTCAAAGAACATTAATTGGCTGGGCTTTGGCGAAAAATCCTCAGGTTTTGCTCTTTGATGAGCCAGTAACGGGAATTGATATCAAAGGAGAAAGGACTGTTTATTCTCTATTAGATAAATTAAGAAAGGAAAGAAATCTTACTATACTTCTGGTTACCCATGATTTAAGTGTAATTTATAAATTTTCTGATTTTGTGATTTGCTTGAATAAAATCTCAGTTTGCCAAGGAAAACCAAAAGAAATTTTAACACCTCAGAGTTTGCAGAGACTTTATGGTCAAGAAGTAAAATTTTATCAGCATATTCATTAATAAAAAATCATGGAACAGGTATTATTGAGTTTAATTTGCGGAATTTTTATTGGCGCAACTGCCGGTTATTTAGGGACATTGATGCTTTCCAAGAGGATGGCTTTGGTTGCGGGACCTTTGGGACACTTAGCCTTGCCAGGAATTGCTCTGGCTTTGATTTATGGTTTTGATATTTCTTTGGGCGCTTTCCCGTTTGTAATTCTGGGAATAACTTTGATTTGGTTGTTTGAAATAAGAACTAAGTTACCAATGGAGGCATTAGCTGCAATCGTCTTTGCCTCAGGGGTCGCAATTGCGTTTTTATTCTTACCAATTGAACAGGCAGAGAGAGCTTTGGTTGGAGACATTACAAGGGTGTCTTTTAAAGAAACAATATTCACCGCAATTCTATGTCTTTTGATTTGTTCCATTCTCAAAAAAATCTATCCTCAGATAGTTTTAATTAATATTTCTGAAGATTTGGCTAAAGCAGAGAGGATTGACATCAAAAAATATAATTTTCTTTATCTTGGTGCAATTGGTCTTATTGTTGCTTTGGGAGTAAAGGTAGTTGGTGGTCTGCTGACCGCTGCATTAGTTGCGATTCCTGCTTCCACTTCCAGAAATTTAAGTAGAAATTTATTCCAATATAGTTTTTGGGCGGCATTTTTTGGTGCAATTTCTGTTGTTTTTGGTATTTTATTTTTTCGATTAACTAATCTTCCTGCTGGTCCTTTGATTATTTTGATGAGTGCTTTATTTTTCTTGATTTCTTTGATTTTTAAAAGATGAAAAAAGAAAAGAGATCAAAAATAGTAATTTGTTCAGGAAAAGGCGGGGTAGGAAAGTCAATGTTGGCTTCAGCTTTGGCTGTTCTTTTCGCAAGAGATAAAAAAATAGTAGCAGTTGACTGCGATGTTGATGCTCCCAATTTGGCGATTTGGTTGGGCGGAGTAAGAAAATGGGATAAAGCCATTAAAGTTTTTGCTTCAGCTAGACCAGAAATTGACTTTAAAAAATGTAATGGTTGTGGACTATGCGCAGAAAAATGTTATTTTGGAGCAATAGAAATAATAAAAGGAAAACCAAGAGTAAATCCATTTCTGTGTGAAGGCTGTGGTGCTTGCGAGGTTTTATGTCCTCAGAGAGCAATTAAAATGAAAACAATTCAAAACGCAAAGATTTTGATTAAAAATACAAAGTATGGCTTTCCTTTAATTTCTGGTCAGCTTTTTGTGGGAGAGACTGGATCTGGGAAGATAGTTACTGAGATAAAAAAGGAAGCAGAGAAATTTGATTACGATATTCAGATTATTGACTCTGCTCCTGGTACTGGTTGTCCAGTAATAGCTTCCTTGCAAGATTCAAATTTTGTTATTTTGATTACAGAGCCAACGCCTTCGGGATTTTCGGATTTGAAAAGAGTTTTAAAAGTAGTAAATCATTTTAATATTCCCTATGGTGTAGTGGTAAACAAGTGGGATCTTAATGAAAACTTGAGCAGGCGGATAAAAAAATGGGCAAATCGAAAGTTTTTGGGAAAAATATCCTATGATAAAAAAATTTTTCAAAGCATCGCTAATTTGGTTCCTATTATGGAAACAGATCTCAAAGCAAAGAGGGAAATCGAAAGTATTTTTGAAAGAATTAATTCTTTTACACAATGATTCTCTAGATTACAAGTAAAATTCTTTTTACCTTGTCCAGTTATGATACTAGAGGAATTTATAATAAAAAATTTCTCTTTGACTCCGCTCATTCTTTTGGTTATTTTATTTTTTATATTTTCAATAACATTTTTCTTCAGACGCATTCTTTTCTCTCAAGAAAAAATAGAAAAAATAAAACTAAAAGCTCAACAAAAAGCTGATAAGTGGGAAGAATTTCTTAATTCGCTTTCTGAGGAAGAGAGGAAAGAATTTTTGTTAAACGATCCAAGGAGTGGTATTATTTTGGAACATTATGAAGAGGAAGGTATTTCAGAAAGAGAGCTTGAAGAGAAAATTTTTTCTCTTTCTAATAAGGAAATTAGTGAGATAATTGCAAAAAAATTGGTTGGAGGAGAATTTTTAAATCGTAAATTTTGGCTTCCTCTCTTTTTTATAGTAATGCCTTTGTGGCTTTTGTTCTTTTACATTTTCTTTCGCTGGATCCAGTTTTTTATTTTAGGTAGTTTGACTGCAAAATATATTTTTGTAGAGAGTCAAGGAATTTTTGTGTTTCCTCTGATCTTCTTTACTCTCTTTTTGGCTGGAGGAATAATGGAATTTTTTGTAGGTAAAGATTTTGTAATTTCTCGCCTTGGAAATGAGTATTATTCTAAAACATATTTGGGAGGAAGAAGAAGTGCAATTCTTATAATAAAAATTGCTCTTCTGATTTTGATCCCGATAATTATTCTTTGTCTTTTTCATTACATAAAAATAAAAGAAGAAGGTATTTATATAAACAGATGGCTTTCTCTAAAGGAGCGGTATTATTCTTGGGATGATATTGAGAAAATATATTTGGAAGAAGGAAGAATTCTGAAGGGTGAAAACAAACCCAAAATTTATAGTAATGAGAAAAACAAGTATAAATACCCGTTTATTATCTTGTTTATGCACGATGGTTCAAAGATAGAATTCGATCCTTATGGTAACATGGCTGAAATTAATAGAAGAAGGAAGGAAGCCATTGATTTTGTAATTCAGAGAACGGCTCTTTCGGTAGAGAAGAAAATCTACAATACAAATACCAAACAATACATAGATTGGTCTATTCATTAGCCGCGAAAAAAGAGCTTTGCTTGGAAACGAAAAAGCAGCAAAAATTATTTCAGGTGCACAGTAGTTTTACTAAACACAGACAATAAACCTTAATTAAATCTGTTTAATTAATGCACTGATAAAAGTGATTGTCTCTTCTTATTTTTTAACTTGACAAAAGTTAATATATAGAGTAAACTCTGCTTTAGTTCTCTGAAAATAAGAAAGGGGTGGTATAAGTGGAAGAAGAAAAAGAAAGAATTTTTAAAGCAATTGAGGAGATAGAGCTAGAATCTATTCTAGACGCACTAGAGAAAATCTCAGATGCGTATGAAGAAGAGGATAGAAAAGAACTACTGAGTGGTCTATTAGAGTTAGCAGCTAGTATTCGGAATATAGCACCGGCAGTTTCTCCTGTGATAGGAGTTATTATAAGAGAATATGGCGAGAGTATAAGGCCCTTTGTAGACGAGTTGGTGAACATTGGAGTAGAGGGTCTTAACTATACTTTAGAAAAAAGTGCGCAGATGATAGAAGGTTCCCTTCAGGGAAGGATACTCTTTGAGAAAGCAAGAGCTAAGGAGTATATGGCCAAGATTGAAGCATTACAAGAAGCTGGTTTTTCAAGAGAAGAGGCTATGAGCATACTTCTTTCTGAGATGATTAGATCTTTTGTCTTCTGGCAGAAAATAAATGAAGAAGTAAAAAGTGCAGTTGAGAGGTTGAAAAAGGAGAAAAAACCAATCGAGGGCTGAAGAAAAATTTATCAATTGGAGGATTATTTACTTAATCCTCTTTTTCTTTTTGTATTTCGAAAAGTAAAATATTATCCTGTTTTTCCAATAAGATTTAGCTATAATTAAATAAATGCTATGGATCTCAAAACAGTTATCGCTCGATTAAGAAATTGTTCCAATCCCAAAGATAAAGAAGGAATGGCAAAGTTTGGTATTAATCCCAAGTATGCTTTAGGTGTCCGGATACCAGTATTGAGAAAGTTAGCAAAAGAAATTGGTATAGATCATGAATTAGCTAAAACGCTATGGAATACCAAGATTCATGAAGCAAGAATTTTGGCAAGTATGATTGAAGATGTTGAGAAAGTAACAGAAAAACAAATGGACTCATGGGTAAAAGAGTTTAACTCGTGGGATTTGTACGATCAGTGTTGTATGAATCTTTTCTGGAAGACCCCCTTTGCTTTCAAGAAAGCAATCGAATGGAGCAAAAAAGAGCAGGAATTTGTTAAACGAGCAGGTTTTGCGTTAATGGCAGTGCTTGCATGGAAAGATAAAAAGAGATCTGATAAAGATTTTATAAAATTTCTAAATATTATAAAAAATCAGAGCACTGACAACAGGAATTTTGTGAAAAAAGCCATGAATTGGGCACTAAGACAGATTGGAAAGAGGAATAAGTATTTAGAAAAAGAAGCAATAAAAACTGCCAAAGAGATCCAAAAGATGGATTCTCAAAGCGCAAAATGGATTGCCTCAGATGCGCTGCGGGAATTATCCAGAAATCAATCATAGAAGTTGGTTCAGGTATTGACAAAATTTTTTAAGTATACTATATTAAAATAGTCCTTTTGGAGGTGATAAAATCTACGAAGATCCACTTCAACCTCAAGAGAGAAGATGTGATCATTGTGGCAAGATTTCGTATCCTATTTCAGAGTGTTGTCATGCTTCTGTTAAGAGAATTCAGAACGAAGATGGAACGCGTGTGGTGTATATATGTAATAACTGTGGTAGAACTACTTCTTTGATATGCGCTCGTTGTTGGGAGCCTTGGGTAGATTGGCATTCTTAGAGATTAGTGAGCAATAATTAATATACCTCCCCAAATGGAGGTATTTTTTTAATCTAAATATCTGGCGGTCCAGGTTTTTGATTTTTTTAATTTCTGGAGGGTGCCTTCGAAGATAATTCTTCCTCCTTTTTTACCTCCTTCAGGTCCAAGCTCAATAATCCAATCCGCTTCTTTTATTACATCGGGATTGTGTTCAATGACTATTATGGTTGCACCTTTTTCCTGCAGTCTCCTGAAGATTTTCAGTAGTTTTTTTATATCTTCAAAATGAAGACCTACTGTTGGTTCATCTAAAATGTAGATAGTGTTTTGTCGTACTTTACTTGATAGTTCTTTTGCTAATTTAATTCTCTGTGCTTCTCCTCCAGAGAGAGTAGGAGCGGGCTGGCCTAGTTTGATATATCCGAGACCAATATCTTTTAGTAACTGAAGTTTTTGCTGGATTGGATAAATATGTCGAAAAAATCGTTCTGCTTCATCAACGCTCATCTCCAAAACATCAGCAATACTTTTTCCTTGGTATTTTACCTCCAGAATTTCTGGAGCATACCTTTTCCCTTTGCAGAGCTCACACTCTACGTAGATATCTGGAAGAAAATACATTTCTATTTTTTTGTATCCTTCTCCTTGACATGCTTGACAACGACCTGCAGGAGTATTGAAGCTAAAATGAGAAGGAGAGAACCCTCTTATTTTTGCTTCACGGGTATGAGCGAATACTTCTCTGATAGGACCAAATACTCCTGTATATGTTGCCGGATTTGAGCGAGGCGTTCTTCCAATAGGAGATTGATCTACCACCACTGCTTTGCTAATTTTTTCAATTCCTTCTATTGCTTTATATTTTCCTGGGATTACCCTTGCATAATGAAGACTTGAGGTTAAAATTTTTGCTAAAGTTTCGATTATAAGAGTGCTTTTCCCAGAACCCGACACACCTACTATGCATATAAGATTACCAAGAGGAATTTTTAAATCTACATTTTTTAGATTGAATTGACTTGCTCCTCTAAGAATTAGAAAATCTTTAGAGACTTCCTTTTTTGGAGAGCCTGAAGTTACTTTGAGTTTGCCAGAGATGTATTTTCCTGTGATAGTTTTTGATTTCTTCAATTCATCAAAAGTTCCTTCAAAAACAATTCTCCCTCCGTGCTTGCCTGCACCAGGACCAATTTCAATGATCCAATCTGCTTGTCTTAAAACCCTAAAATCATGTTCGACCACTATTACCGTATTTTTCATATCCCTTAGTTGTTTTAGAGAATCTATAAGCCGCTGAATATCTCTTTGATGCAGTCCAACAGTAGGTTCATCTAGTACATAGACCACTCCTGAAAGTCCTGAGCCGAGTTGGCAGGCAAGTCTTATTCGCTGATTTTCGCCAACAGAGAGAGATTTTACTTCTCTGTTTTGAGTTATATAATCAAGTCCTACATTTTTTAGAAATTCGTATCTTCTAAGTAATTCTTTTATGATGGGAGTGGCAATTTTCTTGTCTGTGCCAGTTAGTTTTTTGATTAGTTTTTTAAAGAAAGTAATAGATTCACTTACTGATAAGTTTGCAATTTGGGCAATATTTTTGTTTTCTATCTTCACTGCCAGCGCTTCTTTCTTCAGACGTGTTTCTTTGCAGAGAGGACAGGGCTTTTCTACAATATACTTTGAGATTTCTTTTCTTATATATTCGGATTCTGTCTCATAGTATATTCTCTCAATTAAGGGAATAATTCCTTCAAAACTTTCTCCACCATAGAGAATATAATCTAGATTTTTCTTTGATAGATTTTTTAGAGGAGTATCCAAAGAAAATCCAAGTTCGTAGGCAAGATTATCTATTTGCCATTTTTGCCAAGGAACTTTGATTGCTCTGCGTGAGAAACGTGACAATCTATCCCAGATGATGATTCCTCCTTCGTTAATTGAGAGATCATAATTGAGGATTAGATTAGGATCAACAGTAGGTTTTTTGCCAAGTCCTTGGCATTCAGGGCAGGCGCCGTAGGGAGAATTGAAGGAAAAAAGACGTGGCTCGATTTTAGGCAAGCTGAATCCACATTTTGGGCAAGCAAACAAAGAAGAAAACTGTTTGTCGTATGTTTTTTTCTTTGATTGTATTTCACAGATCAAAATACCGTTTCCTATCTGGAGGGCTTTTTTCACAAAATCAAGCGCTTCGGCTTTTTGTTCTTTCAGTAGTTTTTTAATTTTTCTTTGCTTTGTTTTCTTTGCTTGAAGTTCCTTTTTGTTTTTAGCAATTATTGTTTGGTTCTTTGGAATTTCAATTTCTCCGACCACTACTTCTATATTGTGCCTTTTGTTTTTGTCTAATCTAAGAGTTCTTGCTTCTGTGATTGAATAATGAATATTGTCAATTCTTACCTCAAAATATCCTGATTTTTCTATTTCTTCCAATGTTGCTTTGTGTTCTCCTTTCTTTCCTGAGATTGCTGGTCCAAGGATTTTGATTTTTGCCCCGGGTGGTAGTTTGAAGATTTCTTCAACTATTTTTTGGGGGGTTGTAGCGCTTATAGGAATGTTGCAGTTTGGACAATAAGGTTTTCCAATTCGTGCAAAAAGCAATCTAAGATAATCATAAATTTCTGTTACCGTTCCGACGGTTGAGCGAGGATTGGCAGAAACAGTTTTTTGATTAATAGCAAGAGTGGGGGAGAGATTTTCGATTTTTCCTACATCTGGTTTTTTTATTCCGCCAAGAAATTGTCTTGCGTAAGAAGATAGGCTTTCTAAATACCTTCTTTGTCCTTCTTGATAGATAGTATCGAAAGCAAGAGATGATTTTCCTGATCCTGAAATACCACAAATCACCACCAATTTATTTTTTGGGATTCTCAAACTTATATTCTTTAAATTATGAATCCGTGCTTCTTTGATTTCGATAAAATCTTTGGTCATAAATTCCAATTATATCACAAAATCCGCCCAAAATAAATAACCTAGCTCTTGTATAATCTAGCCTGCAGGTATAACAAAAAAATCAAAAGAAGCCCTAAAAAGCTTCTTTTGAAAATATTTTTTCTTTAAGGTTATCAGCTATTTATTTGTTTTTTCTTTATTTCCTTGAGATTGCAATGCATCTGTCACTGCGGAAGTCCATAGCGCTATACCTAATAAACTTGCCATTAAGTAGAAAAATATGCTTTTGAAAACCATTCTTTCGATTACATCTGCTACGGTAAATCCCACTATAACTGCTAACCAGATTAAAAATTTCTTATATCTTTTTAGATAAATCCATACGAAAACGGGAAAGAAAACTGGTATATTTACTAGTTAAATTTTTTGTTCATAGTGCATAAAATTACATAGATCTTGTAGTACATCGACCTTTTGTAATCCTCTGTAAGTTGAGAAAAAAGATATCATAACAGATATTACAAAGATTTTTTCTAACTAAGATACGCAAAGATA
>Ga0190363_1002586_pt1 | contig 10280 bp, 13 predicted proteins | sample 48721867_MG_FD_161272 | JGI IMG/M metagenome (GOLD analysis project Ga0190363, IMG submission 161272) | Hydrothermal vent microbial mat bacterial communities from Southern Trench, Guaymas Basin, Mexico - 4872-18-6-7_MG | ecosystem: Environmental > Aquatic > Marine > Hydrothermal vents >...
AGGCCGCAGGTTCAAATCCTGCCGGGCGTATAGGGCCGTTAGCTCAACTGGTAGAGCAACGGACTCTTAATCCGTAGGTTGGAGGTTCGAGTCCTCCACGGCCCATAAGGATTTTTCAAAAATACAAAGTCCGTATTGGTCACCTATTGGTCACCAAGTAGAGAAAAATTAAGAGGATGAGGTAAATAACCTTGGATAAGGTAAAGGGCCAAACCTTACATAGGCCATCCTCAACACCCTTAATTTGTAACCCATGCACCTTTTTTAGATGATCTATGAAGTTTAAGATTATATTTGTAGCAAGTATAGTCTTTTTTTGGTCTATATCATTCACTATTGCTGCTCAGTTTGAAGACTATAAGTGGGGCAGTTCTGTTAGTCAAACAAAGCAACTTCTTCGAAAAAAAGAAAAAAATTTTATCGAGGTCAAGAATACCATTGTATATGAAGACAAAATCCTGGGGAGAAAATGCAAAGTCTTATTAATATTTACCCCAAAAAGCAAAAAATTGGCTGGAATTGTAATTACTTGGAACACAACCTATGTAGGTGATAAGGTTAAAAGAATTTTAGAAAAGAAATACGGTAAGCCCATTCAACCTAATGAATTTATGGATAAATATGTTTGGGGGTCACCTGCTGAAATTATCCTAGATTATGCAATACTCGAAACTGAGCTTTGTTATTATTCAAAGGAATACTTTCCTCTTTATAGGAAGGAGGAAGAAGAGATAGAATCCAAGGAAAGTAATAGATTTTAGCGTGCTTTTTGAGGGTATTTTACACAGTTTTACCAAATTGCACCTAGCTCTATAATGCCCATGGATACTATGTTTTTGCCCTTTTTGATATTTTACCAAACCCTACCAAATCCTATGGTTGAGGATACTGAGTGGAGACTATATGGAGACCAAAAAAGGGGTGAATGAGCAGGTAGGATGAGGTAAAGTGGCCCTGCCTTGTGTCTAGGCCAAGGGATAAGGGATGGGTATTTAAATCTTAGGTACTTCTTAATGTCAAATTTTACAAAATAAAGGGAAAGGTTTAGTTGACAAATTTGGTTTTTTATGTTTAAAAATTTAAATATAAGATGCCAAAGTATCCAAATGCTCCTTTAGTTGAAACGATATTTGAAATTAGGTATAATTACTGTTTAAGTGTTGAGACTGAGAGACATAAATTTGGTGAGTTAATCAAAAAAGATTTTCCTGAACTTTATTTACCATATACCAAGCCAGATATACCACCTGGATTACAGCCATATAAATTTCAAAATTCAGAGACTAAAGAAATCATATTGAATTCAATTGTTAGATTTAGCTATATCCACCAAGATTATCCTGGATATGAAATATTCAAAAAAAGAGCACTAGAATTAATAAACTTGTTTTGCAAAACATATGATATTACCATGATAACAGGAACAGGCTTTCGTTGTATTAATCATATTCCAATAAAACGAACAGAAACTAAAATATTACCGATATCTAAATATATCCTGTGTAACTGCGAACTAACCCCAAAACATGTAGTTTCAGACATAAATAATATCAGTTTAAACATCCACATGCCATTAGGAGAAGGAACATTACATTTTGTCCTGAAAAACCAAGAAATAGAAGGGTTAGATTCAGAAGTGCTCGTCATTGATTTTGACTACATTATGGAAGGACAATTTAGAATTAGCGAGATAGAGTCTAATTTAGATATCTCTCATGATGTTAATAAGCAATTATTTTACAGCATGATTACAGATACCTACTGTAAGTACATTAAGGGAGAGGAGGATGTTGACTTATCCCAGTGAATTTGCCAATGTGGCAGAGTTTCCTATGTTTAGTTATAAGGCGTTTAAGTATAAGAATGTAAGCGCTCCTGAATCGAAGGATATGATCCAACCGTATTCTTACTTAAGAGAAAAAGGAAAAATCATATTTGGTCTTGATAAATTACGTCATGGCGATTGGTCAATAGAATTTAAATCTCCAATTATGTTGATAGGGTACAAACGACCAGACAACACTTACATATTCGTCAATTATGACTTAATGCTGTGGGGGTTGGGTGACACATTAGTAGAAGCATTAAACGATTTTAAGGAAACTTTTCTAAATGTTTTATGGACTTATAGAGAATCTAAATTGGACGAAGAAGCCAAATCATATCTAAAGAAATTTAATCAACTCATTAAAAATGAGAGCTATCCCCGTCCGCGAAGCAATAAGGTCACTTAAGTCTAAGGGATTTAAAGAGAAAACTAGATCTTACAGTGGGAAAGGAGCAAGAGATCATCGCTTTTTTTATTTTTATCGTAATGGTGTTTTAACTCGATACTGGACAAAGTTTAGCTATAAATGGAAAGAAGTACCAAAAGACCTTTTGGGCTATATGGCAAGGCAATTAGGTCTATGTTCAGCAAAGCAAGCAGCAGAGCTTTTTCGCTGCCCGATAGACAAAGAAAAGTACATAAAGAAATTGGAGCGGCGTTGATTATTGCCTGCGCAGCAATGAAAGATAAAACACAATGAAATACAGGTGGGATAAAAAACCTAAATAGGAAGTTACCTGATGACCACGCCTAAATATGACCTTGAGGGGGTGTCTATTAGATCGATTGTTACTTTTTTCTCTTTAACTACAAAAGGCTGTGTTGATTTATCGCTCAGGCGGTTGCGCATCTTTTCAGCTAAATCCCTGATCTCATTGGGTGTATAAATGCCTGTAAAGCTTGCAATAAAAAGAAACATATCGGCAGTAAGTGTACCAAAGTCAGGTAGTTTGTTTTGAACATATGCAAACCTTGATTCTATGATTTTGCCATTCCATAATTTCAAACCTACCATGACATTTCTAGATGGTGAGTGATAGCCAATCTCTGTTGAGCTTATTGGGTATTTTTCAAATTGCATGATTCTATAGTATTTTGAGTGTTCAAACTCCCAAAGTGTATTGATAGGTCTTCCTGATAAAAGGGGTTTAATATTTGATATAGACTCTATAGAAATATGCCTTTTCTTTTGAGTTGTCTGGGTCGCTTTGGCTTTTGTTGCTTTGGCCGTTTTGGTTGTCTGGGTTATTTGGGTTTGGGTTGTTTGATATTTGTCGACATAGACATTGACAATAGGTACGATTAGAAGGAGAGCAAGTATAATCAATAACCATGTACTTATGCTTGTTTTTGGTTTTTTAGGTTTTTCTTTACTACCGCAAATGATGCATCTTTTCGGGTAAAAAGGAATTGCTAATAACCAAAGGCCACCTGTAAGTAATACGGCAAAAAATGTGCCCCAGCCTAATGCCCTTTTTATGTCCTGTTTCCCTACCGCAATGAGGACAATAATAAAACTTCATTTTTGTCCCCCCCTTATCATATTTGTCCTTCGTATGATACTTAAACTTCATATTGCTCTTCATGTGGCTTTACTTTTTTCTTTCTTGTGCTGCTCATTCCATTGCTTTATATCAAAACCCTGCTTTCTCCTTACTTTTTGCTCCTTAAGCCACTCCTCAAGCTTTAAACCTCTCTTGTTCAAATCAGATTGCAATTCCTTTGCTTCTTTTTTGGATTTCTCCTCCAAAGGCTCATTTGTAATCCAGAAGATTGAATACTCATTCTTAGTAGCAGAGTAATCTATTTTAGCTCCCGGTTTATACCACGTCATATTCTTGTCTCCAAAGATCGTAAACTCTTTGTAAGGTTTCCCAAGTTTCTCCATAAGAAATTCCTCTATCTTTTTTGGGGGCACGATACTAGTAATGGATATGAGGTAGACTATATGGCTAAGAGGACTAGCTTCCATCAATACTACAACGTCTGCAACATCTGCAACATCGCCAAGATAAAGAGAATAGGGGAAATGGATATACCACTTGCCATGTTTGTCCCACTCGCTTGGAGGGAAAAAATCAAGGTTGTAATCTATTCCTTTTTCCTTTAGCACTTTTTCTGCTTCAAAGAGAGTCATTCCAAGACAAAAGCCTTTTAAGCCAAAGGTTATAAGGATTTTATTTATGCCAGAAAGGTCATAGGGGTCTTCTTCTATAAAATTTTCCCGATTATATGGAATGAGTCCAAGTACTCCTCCCTTTTTCGCTACTTCAAGGAAAAAAGGAGACTCATCATAGCTATGCCTCATGTCAAAACGCACAAATTTACGCTCGGTATCATCCATTGGCATCTGAATAGGAGCATGACACCTGAGCTTGACTAGCCCGGGAGCAATTTCACGTCCTACCAATTTTGTATATATGCCAAAAACTTTAACTTTCTCTAGGTGTTTTAATGGATAAGATACATTTTCATCTTTTGTAATTAGCCGTTGCTCTTTTTCTCGGTCTTGTCTTATCCAAATAAATCTTCCTAACAATTTCTTTGCCTCATTATAATCCTCAACAAAATAGACACCGCTTAAATGTCCGGGCACCTCTCCATAGGCATATACTATTTCTCCTGTCTCAAGTTTCACTTTCAAATATTCTTTGTTTAGAACACCTATAATCCTGCCTCTTTTTCCTACATAGGACTTATAGTTAAGGGTCTTAGAAAAATCTAAGGTTTTGGAAAAATCCACATAACCATACAGCTGAAGACATTTATCCATCTCTCTAAAAACAAACTCCTTTCCTATCCATTTTTCCCAATCACAAAAAGCATTGTGACCCAAAAAAGCCAAAAAGACTGCACAAAAAATTAGAAAAGGGATAAAATAACTTGTAAACTTTTTCCCAAAAAGCATTTTTGACATTTTTACCCTCTAAGTGGTCTAAGACTTATTCCAGCGGCTATTAAAACTCCACAACCAAGATTATTTGAAAGCAAAAAGAGAACTGCAATATAGGATAATATTTTCCTTAGCATTAGATTTAACTTACAGAGATTTTAACATTGAGTCAAGTAAAAAAAGCGTCCATACCCTGACAAGGGCACAGGGCTTGCTTTAAATGCAAGGTATGTGGCCGCATAGGAATTGGCAATGCCTACCAATGGTCTAAGGATAAAAGAGATGAGCTAAAAAGAGAGCGAGATAACAGGCTGTTTGATTTGTGGTTGCAGTGTTATAGTTATAGGGAAATTGAAGAGAAACTGAATGTTGATAAGGATACAGTTTCAAGGGCTATAAACAATTTGTCTCAAAATGGCAATATTGCCAAAATGAGACACCCCCATGACTTTATTCTTAAAAGAGCAATTAAGGGCATCTAAAAAAGGCAAAAGATTTGGAACAAAACTTAGGCTTGGTCTATGCTGGTACCCCTCAAAATTTTTCTTTCTTTTTTGCAAAATAAAAGGTATAATGTTAAGGAGAACATAAAGGGGCAAAGATAAGGCCAATTTAGAGGAATAAATTGCAGGGGGTTTTTAAATGGCAAAAGGCCTTACTTATCGCATAAAGACTGCAAGTGGGGAAAGAATTGCACTTTATCCTCCCAAGCTACACACTTTGGATCAGATCTTAAATTATGGGGCATATATATGCAGGGCAGTAGAAAAGGGGATAATCTCAGAGTCAAGGGCAGCTACAATTATGAGTCTTCTTAATACTGCAAAAGAGGTTGTAAAGTTAAAGATGGAATTTGAGAAGTATGATGAGATTTTGGCATTTAAAGAAAGAGAGGAAGAGGATTAAAAAGGCCTAAATTACTCTAAATTGCCAAGGTAATCCACTGCCTCAGTAAAACCCTTGCCAGTTACATCCATGTAGAATTTGATAACATCCCCATGCCTATTGCAGCCAAAGCAGTGAAAGGTATTGCTCTCAGGATAAAGGAAACAAGAGGGGTTTTTCTCTTTATGAAAGGGGCAGAGAATAACAAAGTTTTTTCCTACCCTTTTAGGGCTTAAGCCAAGGTTAACTGCAAGGTCACAAATAGGATATTGTCTTGCCCTTTCTTTTAGGGCTTTAAGGGCTTTAAGATTTGTTCTTGCCCCTTTTGTATCCCTAGCTTTGATATGTTTAGATACCCCCAAAAGGTGTTCTAAATATCTAATCTCACTTTTTAAGTCCTCCTTTGCTTTATCCACAAAGGCAATAACAAAGAGTTTTTCATCCTCTGTCTTTGCTCTATTTAGAAAGGATATCTCCATATTATGTAAAGACTCTAGCTTCTCTTTGCACTTTCTTAAGAAGATAGGTGCAAAGGTCTCAAGGATTATCTTTCTGGTGTATTCACCCTCTATAAGGGAAAACCAATCCTTAAAGGTGGTACCTGTTATAAGCCAGTTTGTTCTTTTTAGTTTCATTTAATGCATAACCTTATCTAGACATTTAAGGTCCTTTGAGACTGCATATTTAACCAGCTCTCTGCAAGCTGGAGGGTGGCATGTACCACATACCCAAACATTATGTATAGAAAGCCACCAGTTATAATTCCCACATGCATAACAGGGCTCTTGTGGGGCTTGTAGAATCTTTAAAAGCTCTACTTTATGTTGCCTTACTGTTTCCCTTACCTTATCAGTGATTTTATCTTTAGGGCCTATCCAGAGTTTATCATTGCCAAATAGCTTTATCTTAATGCCCTTTTCTTTTAGTTCTTTTAAAATATTGTCCCCCATTTTTAAATTACCTTCCCATCATCAAAGGACTTTCTCCTTTATCCCACCTACTCACTCTATAACTTCACCATCCTCTAAGAGTATGTCTTCATTATCTTTTTCTTTTTTTGACAAATAAGGGAAATTACCTTCACAACCTTCACCGTTTCCAAAATGCTCATCATTGCTAGCTTTTTCGTGTGAAGGTATTTGTGAAGGTATTTGTGAAGGGATAAATTTACCTTCACACCAACCTTCACGCTGAAAATCCTCGTTTTCTCTAGGTTTGTGAAGGTGTGAAGGTTGTGAAGGTTTTTTAACTGCCTTTTCTAAAAACTCTAAAAAAATTAAATTCCCTTGCCTAGAATGAACTCCTGTCTTGCATTTTATGCCTAGTTCTAGAAGGTTTACTTTTACGACATTGAGCTTCCGAACAAGGCTGCTAGGGTCTTTAGGCCAGTATTTTGCTCTAACATCCAATTTCAAGTGCTCGGCAACCGGAGAAATTTCCTCTAATAGTTCACTTGCAGTGCCTTGCCATTTTTTGTGCTCTTGAGCAAAATATTTCACGGCCAAGGCAATAGGATTTCCCTCAATTGCCTCTTCATGTTGCCTCCTAATATTTTTGTTGTAGATCTCCAAAAATCTGTCACCCTCAATCCCCAAAGCCTCAGCGATTGCGTAACCCCACATGGCAAAATCGGCCATGCGAGGTAACTTTTGAAGATTTATCTCACTATAAATCTTCAAGGCAGCAGTTAAAACGTCAAAGCATCCCCCCAAAATTAATGGAATTTCTTTCTTGAAATTTTCAAAAATTTTCTTCTCTTCTTCCCTTTTATTTTCGGGAATTCTCTCTACCCTGAATAATATCGAGCGATCCAAAAGGTCAGGTGCAACCGCAACGCAATTGATGCCATTTAACCCCACACACCGTTTGTATGAATAAATTACGTCACCATCATCCGTGAACAACTTTCGTTTTGAAAAGCCTTCACCCGTGCAGGCCCGGCATAATGCATCACTTTGCCAGTTTTGCAAGCCCGCCAGATTATCGAAAAAAGAGCAGTAATTATGGTCTAATTTTTGAATTAACTCATTAAAATCCTTGGGCATGGATAACACAAGGGTTTTCGAAGGGTCGATGAGCAACCGTGTCAATTTGAAGGCGACAGTTTTAGCACCCCCCTGTTCGCCATATAGAATAACTACGGGATGAGGTATATCGGGGACGAAGCAGCTAATTACCCATATCAAATAAAGAATTTTATCGTCCTCCCCAAAATTTAAGAATTCCAGCAATTTCCAGACATTACCTCCAGGCAGGGGCAAAACCTGGGGTTCCTGGTGGAGAAATCTCCTAAATAAAACGGGTTTTTTGACAATTTGCCAACCTTTTTGGCTAATTCTGACAGCTTGCCATTCTTCGTTACTTAAATCGTAAAAGATCTCCCCGTTATGCCAAGCTACACGATTATGCAGAGGAAAAGTGCCTTCTCCTTCAAATTGGGCGTATCCCTCTAGGGTGTTTAGAGCTGCATTGAGTGCCTCACGATATACTCCTTTTTTATACTCCTGATAAAAGAGCTTGCACAGCCATCCCTTAAAGTCCTTGCTCCTTAAAGGAAAATATTTATCTTGAATTTTAACGTAAGGGACTTCTCTTTCATCTAGAAAGACCATTTGGGCGTTTTTTAATGCAATTTCAATCAAAATGTCAGTTAAAGGCTTTTTTTCTTTTTTCTGTTTGCTCTTCCACGCTGTCTTTTTTCTGTTTTTTTCCGCTTCATATGCAAGGCGGAATTGAAACTCGTTTAGGGGCTGCTGTCCTTGTCTTTCCATCATTTCTTTGTAAAAGAGATATCCCTCTTTAATTTCTTAGGAACTAAGTTTTTGCCAATCCTTTCCAAAGGCCGCACCCAAAGTTTCCCAGAACGCCAGAGGTATTTTTTCCATTTTATTAATCTCCTTTCTGCAAGGCCCCATAGACCAGGGGTCTCCGTGCTATTCCGTCTTTACCTTCAAAGCGTTTTCCTCTATCCACTTTTCTACGTCCTGTACGCGATAGAGAACTTTTTTACCTAGCTTAAGGTAGCTAGGCCCCTTACCCTGGGAGTTGAGATTTGCAAGCCACTTTGGGCTGATACCAAAGATCTCGCCGACCTGCCTCCGGGTTAAGTACCTTTTCTCCATCCTGACCTCCTTTTAAATAATAGCCAATAAAAAAAGGCCCATATCACCGTTTAGGTAACACGGGCCCTTACTGCCCCTTCAAACTAAGTATAACTCATCTAATTTTGTTGTCAACCCCCATTCTACCCTCTTTTTCTATATTTCCTAACACTTTTACTGCCTGCCTTTTTGTATCAGGTATCAAGTGGCTGTATCTCTCAGTCATAGTAAGGTTTTTGTGCCCTAATAGGTCTTTTATTGTGTAGATTGGAACACCACCAATTGCCAACCAGCTAGCAAAGGTATGCCTCAGTGTGTGAAAGACAACCCTATCCCTTGGGTCTTTTACATTCTCATTAAAACCCAGTGCATTTACCACCTTATTAAAGGTATTGCTTATCTCTTTTATCTTTTTGCCTTTTCTATCCTTAAATACAAGCTCATTTGGCTCTCCCTCTTTTTTGGCCTCAAACATGGCCTTTACCTCATCGTTCATATAGGCAACACGGTTGGTCTTATTTTTTGGGTCCTTAATCTGAATAAGCTCATTTTTAAGATCGATATCCTGCCAGGTAAGGTTGAATATCTCCCCTGCCCGCAGCCCACAGTATAAGGACAGAAGGCACATCTCATATAACTGCCTGCTCCTCTTTTTGCACTCCTCTAGTAGCATCCTTGCCTCATCAGGTGATAAAAAACGGATCCTTTTGTTATCTACCTTTGGCTTTTTTACTTTGCAGGTAGGATTATCTCCTTGGTAAATGCCCCACTCTTTTGCCTTATTAAATGCCTGTCTTATAACGGCTAGGGCATATTCAATGCTCCTAGGTGCCCTTTTTGCCTCTTTCATTGTCTTTTTAATGTGTTCTAGGTCAAAGGGTGAGATTTCTTTTAAGGCCTTATCTCCTATTGCTGGCTTTATCCATTTATAATAGAGCTGACACTCCCTTTTGTAACTCTTTAGTGCTTTGTTTTCCTTGCAAAAAGGCAGGTATTTTTCCTCCATAAATTCAGAAAAGGACACAAGCTCTTTTTTCTTTTTCTGAATAGGGATAACCTCATCACCTAGTCTTATGCTCCTTAGCCTTTCTGCCCTTATCTGAAAGGCATAGGCAGGCGTTATGCCCTCACTTGCCCAGCCTATCTTTTCCCTTACAGTTTTTCCAAGTGCATTCTTGTACCTTATGTAGTAGCACCTATCGGGTTTTCCGTTATAGTGCCTTGATTTGCTCTCATAAAATTGAACACCTTTATATTTTTTTAGGCCTTGATAATGTCCATCCATCTTGACCTCCTTTTTATAAATCCGTAGGTCTCAATCACCAATTTTTTGGTCACCTATTGGTCACCTCTTGGGTGAATTTTAGGGGCAAAGGGTGAATCAAAACCATTTTTTAAACCCTCAAAAATAGCTTACTATAGGCAACTTAGGATGTCAAGGGAAATTTGGGGAAAGATAGGAAGACTGGTATTAAACGGACTCTTAATCCGTAGGTTGGAGGTTCGAGTCCTCCACGGCCCATAAATTTACCACCAACAAGGATAGGGATACCAATAAGGATAAAAGGGATAG
>Ga0190363_1002587_pt1 | contig 10280 bp, 9 predicted proteins | sample 48721867_MG_FD_161272 | JGI IMG/M metagenome (GOLD analysis project Ga0190363, IMG submission 161272) | Hydrothermal vent microbial mat bacterial communities from Southern Trench, Guaymas Basin, Mexico - 4872-18-6-7_MG | ecosystem: Environmental > Aquatic > Marine > Hydrothermal vents > Microbial...
ATTCCATTAAATACGGCTTTCTTAAATTCAATAAATCTAACAAATAAAAATAAACCTCATCTCTTAATTCATATTCTTTACTCCTAAAAGGATGCGTTACGCCTGATAAAGAATCTTCAACTGCTCCATAAAAATCATATGTAGGCCATACTCTAAATCTCCTTCCATGTATTGGATGAGGATGTTCTATTATACGAAATAAAACTGGGTCGCGCATTGCTGTGTTTGGAGAAGACATATTACCTTTTAAACGCATAACTGCTTCTCCCTCCTTCATTTTAATGAAATCTTTCCAATCTATTTGGTTATCCCTGCATTTACATTCTTTCATTTCTCTTCTATTTTTCCTTATTTTCTCTTCGCTACATGTGCATATATATGCATTTCCTTCCTCTAACAATTTTTTTGCTAATTCATAATGCTTTGGCAAATTATCTGAAGTTCTATATTCCTTATCCCATTCTATTCCAAGCCATTTTAAATCTTCTTTTTGAGCATCATAAAATTCCTTTCTTTCATTAACAGGATTTGTATCATCAAATCTTAATATGAATATTCCATCATACATTCGCGCATATTCATAGTCAATAAATGCAGCCTTTGCATGTCCAATATGCAAGTAACCATTTGGTTCTGGGGGGAATCTAGTTACAACCTCTCCTTTTTTTGCATTAGGCAATGGAGGCAGCTTTCTTTCTTTTTCTATCCTTTTTTCCCTTATTTCTTTTATTCCAAATTTCTCTAATTGTTTTTGTTGCTCTTCTATAGATAGCTTATTTATTTCTTCAACAACTTTTTTTACAATTGGAATTATTTCTTTCACATTTCCTTTTATATCTGCCATTACTTTTCCTATTACTGCTTTTAAATTTGCTTTACCTCCATATTTTAAAGCATTTAATAAAGCATGTTTTTTTGCAATTTTTTCTATATCCCTCATTTTATTTCCTTCTCTCTATTGCAAATTCTGCTATTCTTATCAACTCTTCCTTTGCCTTGCATTCCTTTAATTCATTTAAAGATTTTATTGCTTTTAAAGCAAATTCTCTTGCTTTTTCCTTTGCATAACCTATTGCTCCTATATCTTCAAAAAATTTTATTACTTCCTTTATTTCTTTATCGTTAGCATTTTCTTTTCCATATATTTTCAGCCATTCCTTATTTTCAGAATTTTTATATGCATATATATAAAGCAATGTTTTTTTGCCTTCCCTAATATCGCTTCCAATTGGCTTGCCAATATCTTTGCCTACTATATCTAAACAGTCATCCCAAATTTGAAAAGCCATTCCCAAATTTCTTCCATAATTTTGTAATGCTAAAATTTCGTTTTTACTTCCACCCCCTATTATTGCACCTCCCATTGCAGCATATTCAAACATTTTTGCTGTCTTTTTTTCAATCATTTCAAAAAATAGATTTTCATCAATGTAATCTAATTTTTCAAACCTTACATCCATTTCTTGTCCTTCACAAATTTCCTTAGCCATTATAGCTAAACTTTTTAAAATTTCTTTAGCAATTGATTCATTCCTAATAGAAGATGCAACTTCAAAAGCCTTTGCAAACAATGTATCTCCAGCTAAAATAGCAATATTTTCTCCAAATTTTTTATGAACAGATGGCATCCCACGCCTTTCCTCATCTTTATCCATTATATCATCGTGGATGAGAGTAAATGTATGTATAAGTTCTAAAGCAACAGCAAATGGAATAGCTTTTATAAAATTGCTCCCTACTGCCTCACAAGCTAAACAAGCTATTAATGGGCGTAATCTTTTTCCTCCTGCCCATGGTAAATATTTCACTGCATCATATAGTAAAGATGGTTCCTTTTCATATAAGTAATTTTCTATCGCTTTTTCAATTGCATCCTTTATTTCCTTTATAATGTCCATATTTCCACTTCCCTTAACTCTTCCAAATTTTTACAACCTGTCAGAAACATCGTTGCTTTTAAAGATTTATCAAAAACAAGCATTTTTTCTTCAATCGATTCACAAGTTAAAAAAGCTGAAGCAACTCCAGCACAATCTGCTCCTAAAGCTATTGCTCTTGCTACATCCAATCCATGCCTTATACCACCTGTGGCAATTAAAATTAGCCCATTTTCCTTGCATACTTCAGAAATTTCCATAATGCAATAAGGCGTTGGAATTCCCCAATCCCAAAATATTTTTCCCAATTCCTCTTGAATTTTATCTCCTATTTTTTTTGCCCTGTATGCTTCTACTGCTGCAAATGATGTCCCTCCAGTCCCTCCAACATCTATTCCAACGATTTCAGTATCTAAAAGCATTTCAACAACTTTCTTGGATATACCTGCACCTGTTTCCTTTATTATAACTGGTGTTGTTAAGCTGGCAGATATTTCCTTTATTTTTTCTAAACAACCTTTTGCATTCCTTTCTCCTTCAGGTTGAATAACTTCCTGTAGAAAATTGAGATGAATAGCTAAAACATCAGCATCAATCATCTCTATTGCTTCATTAGCTTTTTCAACTGCATTTTTCCATTCCAATAATTGGGGAGCCCCAATATTTGCAATTTTTAATGGAATATTGTATTTTTTTATTATGCTATAACTCTCTTCAACACTTTTATCTTCCGATTCCAAGCCAGCTCTTTGTGAGCCAACCCCCATCCCAATTTTAAATTTTTCAGCTATTTTTGCCAAATTTTCATTTATTATTTTTGCTTCTTTAAATCCTCCCGTCATTCCAGCTATTACGATTGGCATTGCTAGTTTTTTGCCAAATATTTCAATGCTTGTATCAATTTCTTCCATATTTATTTCTGGCAAGGCATTATGAAGAAAAATAAAATCATCCCAATAATTATAACTATGCTTCACATCTTTACTTATTATTATTTCTAAATGTTCTCTTTTTCTATCCATATTTTTTCTCATTTTTCATAAATAAAGTTTTTAATATATAAATTAATTTATGAAAATAGAGGAATGGTAGATGGTATATGAAATAAAAAATCCAGAAGAATTTGTATTGCGTATCAATCCTTTCTTGTTCCTATTTTTTCCCCTTTTACTGCTTTTTCAAGATTCCCTTTTTTTGTTCCATTTATAAAGTATACTTTACAAGGCATTTTCAATGCTTGCTCGATTTTATTTCTTATTCCTCCAGTAACATCAAATTCTTTTTCTTTTACTTTAATTTCTATTTTTTTGTTTAATTTTTCAATAAGTTTTGCATTTTTTCCTTTGGATTTCTATCATATATTCCATTTACATCCATTAAAAAAATCACTTTTTCGGGCAACAATTTATTAGCCAAATAAGATATAATTTGGTCTCCAGATAAAACATCTATTCCTTTATCTTTTGAAATAGCAACATCTCCAAATAAAACTGGAATAAAATTTTTATTAACAAATTCTTTTACTATTTCAATCCATCCATCTATTACTTCTCCATTTTCTATAATAAAGATGGAAGATGGTGGCAAAGAAAAAGCAGGTAAACTTTTTTCTAAAAATTTTTGAACAATTTTTTTATTCAATTCAAGCATTGCTTCATGTGTTTTGCATATACCAACCATATTCTTTTTATTTAATCCTTCCCTTATTTTATATTTCTTTGCCAATGGATGCCCATAGCTACCACCACCATGAACAATAATAAACTTTTTCTTTGGATAAAATTGTGCTATTTCTCCAATAAGCATATCAACAACTTTTTCGTTAAAAGAAAATGGCTTCTCCTTGTTGCTTATTACACTTCCTCCAAATTTAATAATTATCATTGCATATGATTTATTTATGGCTTAAAAAGCTTTTTAAGTTTTTAGCAATATCTTTATCAATCAAAAATTTCATTTTTCTATCTTTCGCTTTTATTTTTAAAATATTTTTCTCAACCTTCATTTTTATTTCGTCTAATTTATATGAAAAATCTTTTGACACATCTTCCTCATATTTTCCTTCTCCTTCTCTTTCAGCTAGTCCAGCCAAAACATAGCCAGGAGTGCCAAAGAAATAGCCACCAAGAAAAGCATAAAATATTGCTTCCAAAAAATATTTTATCTTATCTTTCCTGCTATATAATTTCCCCCTATATTTTCCATATATTGTATTATCTTCTATTTCCAAATCATAAATTTCATTTCTTAATGGAGTAAAGCCTAATTTTATTGCTCTAAACACAATTTTATAACAATATCTTTTTTTAAATTTTGTTAGATTCCTTCATGCTTTTCTGCTATTTTTCTAGCCAATTCGTCCAATTTTTCAAAATCTTTTTCTTTTGGATAACCTCTTGCCATAACTGGCTCAATTAATTCTGCTTTTAATCTAAACATATCTCTTGCTTGTTTTAATGCTTTCCCTCCCCATCCATATGAAATTATTATGGAAACAAACTTTGTTTTTGGATTCAATGCATTTGCTAAATAAAATGCATACAATGCTAATGGATGCATTCCAGTTAAAACTGTAGGGGTAGCTAAAACAAGCGTAGAGGCATCTACTAAAGCCATAGCTAGCTCTCCAACATCTGTTACAGTTAAATTAAAAAGTTTATAATGAAGCCCATTTTTTTCCAAAGCTTTTATAAAATGCTTTACCATAACTTCTATACTTCCATGCATTGAAACATAAGCAACTATTACTTCTTTCCTTACTTTATTGGAAACCCAATCTTTATATGCTTTTAAAATGAAATCTGGATGCCTATAAATTGGACCATGACTTGGAGCAATCATTTTAATTTCTATTTGTTCCAATTTTTCCAAATAATTTTTTATTTTACTACGAAATGGCATCATTATCTCAGCATAATATCGCTTAGCTGTTTCATATATGCGAGGATTTTCATCTGCATATATCTTACTTGTTGCTAGATGACTTCCAAATAAATCGCATGTAAACAAAATTTTATCTTCTTTTAGATAAGAAAGAATTGTTTCTGGCCAATGAACCCATGGAGCAGATATAAATTTTAAATTTTTATTTCCTAAAGATAAATTTTGTCCATTTTCAACAACAATTATTTTATCTTCTGGAATTAGTAAATGCTCTTTTAACAATTCCTTGCCTAGTTTGCTTGCAATAACTTTTGCCTCCTTATATTTTTCCAAAATATCTGGAATAACTCCAGAATGGTCTTGTTCTGTATGATGAGATATAACATAATCAATTCTTTTTATTTTCATTTCATCTAAGCTATCCATTAACTCATCTCTTTTAGAAGGGTCAACTGTATCTATTAAAGCTATTTTTTCATTTTTTATGAGATAAGCATTATAACTTGTTCCGTCTGGAAGAGGAATTAATTCATCGAATAAACGGCGCTCCCAATGCATTGCTCCCAAAAAATATATTCCATCTGCAATTTCCTTAATAATCATTCTTTACTATAACATCAGCATCTTTTTCTTTTGCATCTATAATTACAAAATTTCCTGTCTCGATTTTCTCTATATCTATTCCATCTACACATACTATTCCAGCTAAAATTGCGCCAGTTGCAACAATTGTTTCTGTCTCCTTATTTATTATAGCTTTTGGCGCAACCCCATTTTTCTTCAAGCCGTAAATAACATATGAGCCAACTGTTGAGCCTTTTCCACAAGGAAAAACTAAAATTTTATCTTTAATGCATTTTCCTTCCAATTCATGCCCCTTTTCTATTACAATTCCTGTTTTCATCTCTATACCTCCATAAAATCCAATTGGCTCCTTGCTCACTAAAGCTTCTCCTTCTACTTTGCCAGGATATATACTTCTTCCTTTCATTTTCTCCATTTTCATCCCTCCAATAAATCCTCCATTCTTTTAAATATAACTTTCTGCTTGCAAAAGCTTGGTAAATAATGAGCTGCTTTTGCAGAATTTACTGCTGTTGTTGAAAATAAATTTTCTATTGGCGAAACAACCATACATGTATCAGCAACAATTTTTCCACCAGCTTTTCTTATAATTTCATCTAATCCCATTCTTTCTGCAATTTCTTTTACAGCCCTAGAAGTGCAAATCCAAAATGGCTTTCTTGCTTTCTTTTCTTCGACAAGCCTTGCAATTTTTATTATTTCATTTAATGAAGCATGTGGACATCCAAAAATTATTATGTCTTCTTCTTCTCCACTATTTAACTTCTCATAAGTTTCTTTAAGCTCTTCTTCTCCAAATTCAATTTTTTCTAAGCCATCTACTTCTTTTGCTTCTGGCGTTATATTTTCAATGTAATATAAAGCAACTGCCCCACTTGCCGCCATCGCCGCCCCTAAAGCTTTCAAATCATCTACATCTGCATCTTTTATTCCAACAAAATAAGGAATTTTATTCTTTATTTCCTTGCCTATATAATACCCCATTGCTGCAAAATCTGTTGAGCTTTTTAAATCAACTTTTACATTTATAACAAAGTCAGGCTGTCTATTTTCATCTAAATGCAAGCCATAGTAAGGCGTATATCCTGTTATTGCAGCTGCTAAAGCAGAAGGACCTCCTTCCCTATTTGTACGAGCTCCTATAACAGAGTTAGCAAAAGAAACAGCTGATGACTCGCTCCATGCAATATGCTGCTTATATCTTGGCAAATTTCCAGCTAAATAAGGAGTGCATGTAGCCGATATAACTATGCCCATTTTTTTAAAAGCTTCAATAATAGCAAGCTGTTTTTTTGCAAATTCCTCGCTAATGCCCATTTCTTTCCAGTTTTCTAAATCCATTCCAGCAGGATTCAAAAAAGTAAGAACCTTTACTTTAGCTTCTTTGGCAATATCTTGTAAAAATTCCAAGCCAGCATCACCTATACTTTTATATGATACACCTGCAACTTGAACGGAAGCAACAGGAATCATTTTTTCTGCTTTATATACATCTCCAAGCCTAACAAGCAAGCGCATCATTTTTGAAACCATGCTTCCATATTCTCCTTCAAGCATTTTTTCTTGTTCTTTTGTAAGGTGCATAGGAAAGAAATGGAAGATATTATATAAAAATTAGCAAAATTTTTTATCCAAATTTGTTTTATTCAATATGAAACTATTTATTGCAGTAACATCAATTATAATTATAATTATAATGTTTACAACTTTTATTGATAATGATTTCATTATCCAATGGGAAAAAAGTTATGGTAAATTATGGTGGTGGTCAGCAAGATATGAAGGAGCCCAACCAATTGGAGATGCTGATAATGATGGCCTAAACGAATTTTTGATAGGAGGAAGAGATTGCTTTATTAGAATAATGAAATGGAATGGAAAAACATATGTAGAAAAAAAGCTTATCGACCCTATATTTGGTATAGGATATGGAGTATGGATAAAGATAGGCAAAGAATGGGTTTATTTTCCACAACCATTCGGTTCAGCAACTGGATTTTGCATAGCAGATATAGACAATGATGGAAAAAATGAAATTGGTGTTGCATGGGGAAGACATTTCACAGCCTATAAGTGGAATGGGAAAAAATATGAAATTATTGGAAGGTATATTGTTATAGGTAAAGATGAATGGGGAACAACTTTAGATTGCATTGTTGGCGATTATAATAATGATGGCCTAAATGAAGTCATAATAACAGGGAGTTATTACAAATCACCATCTCTTATTACAATTAAATGGAATGGAAATGAGTTTATAAAAGAAGCAGAATGGGGCTCAAGCCCAATTTATTTTCCATGGATTGCTGATGTTGATAATGATGGATTAAATGAAATTATAGTTGGGCATGGAAGAGAATTAACCATACTAAAATGGGAAGGAAACAAATTTCTAAGCTATGTTATTGATAAGTTTCCTTATCAAATTTTTGGATGTATAGCTAAAGATAGTAATGGAGATGGAATAAATGAAATTCATGTTACATTTAGCTATCCCCGCATATGTATATATTCATTTGATAAAAAAATATATGATAGAATATGGAATGACGAAGAAGATACAATCGAAGCAATAAGCGTTGGAGATGTTGATAACGATGGCTATAATGAAGTAGCAGTAGGAACAAATTATATTCATATTTTAAAATGGAATGGAAATAGTTATGAAGAGAAATATACTATTGATAAAACATATGGTTTATTAGCTGTAACATGTATAGGAGATATGGATAATGATGGATTAAATGAAATACATGCATCAAATGTAGGCGTTAAATATGGGGAAGAATATAAAGCTTGGGTATTCAAGTATGTTGGACGAAGATTTAGCAGAATATGCATTAAAAATTAGTAAAGCTAAATATGTAGAAATAAGGATAGAGAGGATTGTAGGTAATGAATTGTTATTTGTAAATGGCTCAATAAAAGAAGCAAATTTATATGAAAATTATGGCTTTTCTATTAGGACAATAAAAAATGGCATGGGCTTCTATTTCTCAGATATAGTTAATAAAGAAAAAATTAGAGAAGGAATAGAAAAAGCAGAAAAGATGGCTAAATTTCAAAAAGAAATTGGGCTAAGCGAAGAAAAAACATATGTAGATAAATATGAAATAAAAGGAAATTTTCCAAATATTGAAGAAAAAATTTCTTTTATAAAAGATTTAGATGAAGTAGTAAAAGAGGAGCAAAGAACTTTTTCATATGAAGATAAATTTTCAGAAAAAATTTATATGAATAGTGATGGAAGTAGGATATACTCAAAAATTCCAAGAATAAGTTTTTATTATTTAATAACGGTATCAAATGAAAAAATAGAGCAAATGCATCGCGAATTTGGAAACGTTGGTGGATGGAATTTTATAAGAAAGTGGAATACTGAAAAATGGCTTGAATATGATATAAATTTTTTAAAAAAATTAATAGAAAAAGGAGAAAAACCTCCATCTGAAGGAGATGTTGTCCTTAGCCCATACATAACTGGACTTATAGCTCATGAAAGTTGTGGACATCCATTTGAGGCAGATAGGATTTTGGGGAGAGAGGCAGCTCAAGCTGGTAAATCCTATGCTTTCCCAGGCTTATTAGGTAAGAAAATTGCAAATGAATGTATTAGTATAGCAGATGATCCTACAATTCAAAACAGCTATGGCTTCTATAAATATGATGATGAGGGAACAAAGGCTAGGAAAAGAATTTTAATAAAAAATGGAATAGTAAATGAGTTTTTGCACAATAGGCAAACAGCCTATGAAATGGGCTGCAAAAGCAATGCTTCAGCTAGAGCTACATATGGTAAAGAACCAATCATAAGGATGGCAAACACTTTTTTTATGCCAGGCGATTATAGTTTTGAAGAATTGATAGAAGATATTAAGGAAGGAGTTTATATAAAAACTTTTATGGAATGGAATATAGATGATAAAAGAATAAACCAAAAATATGTTGGACAAGAAGCATATATAATAAAAAAAGGTGATATAGCTGGCATTGCTTATCATCCTGCAATTGAAATTTCCACATTTGATTTATTTAAAAAAGTAGATGCTGTTGGAAAAAATTTAGAATTTTATCCAGCTATTTGTGGCAAAGGAGAGCCGATGCAAGACATAGAAGTATCTACTGGAGGAGTTGATTTAAGAGTAAGGGGGATGAAGATAAAATGAACGAATTTAAATTATTAAAAAAATTTGATAAATATGTTGCTATTGAGAGGGAAAATATTAGCAAGCAAGTTAAGATATTTAATAATAAGATAGGGATTATAAAAGAATGGAACGAGAAAAATCTAGAAATGTATCTATATAAAAATGGTAAATTATTTTCCTTATTTATTGAAAATCCTAATGAAGAAAAAATAAGAAATTCTATTGAAAAAGCTGAAAAATTAATGAAATATTTGCCAAAAATTCCATTTGAACTTAAAAAAGATACTAGATATGTTAATGAAAAGTATTTTGATAAAAAGGTAATAGATAATGAAAAAATTGTAGATAAAGCTGAAGAGGCAATAAATTTTGGACTTGAAAAAGGAAATGAAGTGGCTGGTGTTTTGTTTAGCAATATCGAAAAAATTAAGATTTATAATCCTTTCTTAGAGAAGGAAGATAAAAATAGCATGGCTTATCTTTCCATAAGATTATTTAAAGATAATATTTCTGTACATTCAATAAGTTGTTCAAGAAAAATAGATGGAATAAAGCTTCAAATAGATAGCATAAATAGTTATTCAAAAAAAATGGTAAAAGAAGGGATTTATAATATTTTATTTTCTCCATTGGCATTTTCAAATTTGACCCATTATTTTGCAAGCTTTTCCTCTGCTTTTGCAGTGGATGCTGGCTATTCATTTTTAGTGAATAAAATAGGAAAAAAAGTTGCTAATGAAAAAGTAACTATATATGATAGTGGAATAGAAAGAGATGGGCTATTTTC
>Ga0190363_1002588_pt1 | contig 10278 bp, 8 predicted proteins | sample 48721867_MG_FD_161272 | JGI IMG/M metagenome (GOLD analysis project Ga0190363, IMG submission 161272) | Hydrothermal vent microbial mat bacterial communities from Southern Trench, Guaymas Basin, Mexico - 4872-18-6-7_MG | ecosystem: Environmental > Aquatic > Marine > Hydrothermal vents > Microbial...
AGTAATACAGATAAATATAAAAAGGACGGAGATTGTCGTATGGTTCTATAGCTTGTTTAACATTTTCTCTAAACCATAAATAGAAAGGGAGTTCAGTATTAAGTTCTTTTGCGATTAAATAGTAGTGGAAAAAATATATAAAAACTCCGATTAATAGACTTAGAATCAGTTTTACATTAAAGTGATAAAATCTGCGGTAGATTATTATATCGATAAATACAAAAAAAGTTAAAACCGCAATAGCAGTAATACCTTTACTTAAAGCCCCAAAAAGAAGTGCAAGGACAAACAAAAAATAACCCCAAAAAGAAATTTTTTCCCGATAGTAAACATAAATTGCAATAGCTGATACTATTCCAAAAAGCTGATAAATTTCTGATTGAGAAAGTCTTGCAAATTGAATAAAACCGAGAGAGACTCCATAAAAAATCGTTCCCCAAAAAGCCCATTCTTTTTCAAAAAGTTTCTTAGCAAGAAGGTAAAAAATCCCAACAGACAAAAGCGCAAGCAAAGCTCCAGGAAGCCTTGCTGAAAATTCAGAATATCCTAAAATCTCTCCGGTTATTTTAATTAACCAAAAGGGAATAAGTGGTTTTGTAATATGAGGTTCAAAATTAATAGTAGGAACAAACCAAGACGACTTAAGAGACATCTCTCTTGCACCTTCAACCCATCTTCCCTCAACTCCAAAAAATGGTCTTTTGTCAAGATTATAAAAAATTGCTATTCCAATAAGTAGTATAAATATAATCTTTACATAACGAGAATCTTGCATAAAATTACTTGATTTTAAAAATTTTAATTGCTAATTTTACTTAAAAAATCTTAAAATGAGAAGAAAAATAATTTTTGTCATTTCAATTTTATTTCTTTTCGGAATAGCTCTTTACTTACCTTTTATTGGAAAGAAAGAATTCCAAGGCGAAGAAGGAAGAAGAGTATTAATAGCTTTACAAATGCTTGAAAATAATGAATTTTTAATACCAAAACTTTTTGATAAGCCTTATTTTAATAAACCACCTCTTTTTAACTGGGCTTTAGCTGGAGTATTCTTAATAACAAAAAACTATTCCGAATTTGTTGCAAGAGCATTTTCCTCTTTTTGTCTAATTTTAGCCTCCTTGTTTTTGGTTTTTGTCTGGCAAAAAATTTTAATAAAATCTCGAGAAGAATTTCATAAACTTTCTCTTACAACAATTCTTTTACCGGGACTAATTTTTCTAACCACTCCAGAAGTAATTGACAAGGCTATAAGAGCAGAAATTGATGGTTTTTATACTATGTTAATAACTATAGCAATTTATAGCTGGTTTTACCTTCATGAAGTAAAAAATAAAAAAACAAGTGCTTATGTAATTTCGGGCATTTTTTTAGGAATGGGAATTTTAACTAAAACCTTTCAGGCTTTGATATTTTTTTATCTTGCTCTTTTACCTTATCTTGTTTTCAAGAAAAGATTAAAAGAGTTGCTAAGTATTCATCACTTTTTAGGAATTATTACTTACTTAGGAATATTTTCCATATGGGTAATATTGGTAAGTTTAAAAATAGGTATTAAACCTTTCTTTACAGCCTGGATTAATGAATATTTATCCTCGGCTAAAGCTCAAGAAATGAGTTTTTTTCAGCATTTTAAAGCTTATACCATTTTTGCCTTTTTAGGTTATTTACCCTGGCTCTGGTTTTTAATCTCTTACAAAGATAAAAATTTCCTTTCCTTCCTTAAAAATAATCCTCTTTTTTACAATTTAGCTATTTTTTCTTCTTTCCTTTTCTTTTTTTCTTACCTTTTCCATTTTATGTTTCCTGGAGCAAGACTACGCTATATGCTACCATCAGCAGGAGGTCTGATCTTTTTAAGCACTTTACCTATATACCATTATATAAAACAAAATTATTTACCGAAAATCTATAGAATCTCTATTTTAAAAGTGTTTCCTTTTATTAACTTGGTCATTGCAATAGGCTTTTTTATTTATATTTCTTTTTTACACTATAAACCCGAACTAATATTTTATATTTTTTGTTTTTTATTTCTTGTGCTTAATTTTTATGTTCTAATAAAAAATTTTTCCTCTCCCTTAGCTATTTTTTCTTTTCTTTTAACAACTGTCTTCCTGCTAAAATCTCTTTATGTTACTTTCTATTACCCTTTACATCAAAAAAAAATGAATCATTTTAGAAATGCAGCTTTTAAAATAGCAACTCTTGTTAAAAATAAAAAAGAACTATATCTTTGCCAAACTATTCCTCATCACCTTATATATTATCTCAAGTATAGATACAAATTAATCTCTAAGATTTATTATCTTAAGGATTGTTCAACCCTTCCAAAAGGAAGTTATATTCTTTTCAGGGAAAAAAACATTTCTCAAAAAATTTTTAAGAATTATAAAGTATATCCTTTAAAAATAAGAACTAAAAATTATTTCTTAGTTAACTCTTAATACAAGATGTTGCAAATTTCTTTTCTCTTTTTTTTCTTTTTTTATTTACTAAACAATTAAATTCCCCAAAATCTTTTTCATTTATTTCAGGATAAAACTGTTTATAAAGATTAAAAACTAATTCCCTTGCATTTTTAACTTTCTGCCATTCAAGAACCATAGCCAATGTTGAAAGATCTTTTAATCGTTCAAACTTAAAAAGTGGCTTTTTATAAAATTTTATACCTTCTAAGTCAAATATTTTAAAATCTCCTTTAAAGTAATAAAAGTTGTTATATTTTGTATCTTTAAGATAAATTCCTTTTTCATGAAGTTTAAAAAGAAAAAAAATCAAGTTCTTTATAAGTTCATAATTAACTTTCTCCTTTTTATTATTTAGAAAAATATCATCTTTTTTTATAAAACCTTTTTCAATATAAGGAAAAATAATTCCCCCGTAAAGAGATTCTCTTTTTAAAAAAGCTATTTGAGGATTTTTCCAGAAAAGAAAAATAGGTTTTATAACAGAAATGTTCAGTTCCCTAAGTTTAGACAAAGTTTTTAGATATTTTTTAACTTTATTTGTTTCAAAAAATTTAGATCTAAAAGCTTTTAGTAAGAATAAAGGCTTTTTCTCCCTAAAAGAACTTAAAATAAAAACATAATGGGATGACCCCTTTTTAAAGATTTCTAAATTAAATTTTTCAGTAGAAAGCCTTTCCAGAATTTGAGATGCTTCTTTGGAAAAAAAATAAAATTTAAATTTTTTCCAGTTGGGAAATAAGGCAGTCCACATAATTATCCCATGTTAGATGTTTTATAGAATTATAACAAATTTGGGGATCAAAACTATTTTCCATTGCTCTAAGAATTTTAGCTTTTAAATCTTCTTCTTCAAGATTGGTTACATAACCATTTATTCCTTCTTTAATAAATTCACTTGTTCCATCATAAATTGAAGTAATAACAGGTGTTCCTCCTGCCAAAGCTTCCAAAGTTGCCATAGCGCCAGGATCATAAAAAGTAGGAAGAACAAAAAGATCAGAAATAGCATACAATTTTTCCATTTCTTTTACTTTACCTAAATAAATAATTTTATCTGTAGATGTTCCTTCTTTTCCTGCAATAAGAAGTTTTACTTTCTTTGGAAGCTTAGGCACAACTTTAAGCAAAAGAGCCAATCCTTTTCTTTTTACATCAAATCCTACAAACAAAATAAGATAATCTTCCTCTCTAAATCCCATCATCTCTCTAAGAAGCTTTTTATTGTTTTTAAGTTCTGGATTAAATCTTTGAAAATCTATTCCTCTATGACACACAAAAACTTTTTTAACAACCTGCGGATAAAATCTTTTAATAAGTTCTTTACCCAGATTAAAAAGAGAGATAACTCTCTTTGCTGAATAAAGCGCCCTTTTTTCTAAGTGTAAAAGTATTCTATATCTTGGACGAATTTGCCATAAGAAAGATTTTTTTTGTTTTATAAGAAAAGAAAAAAGAGGGTCACAAAGAATAAAAAGATCTGCTCCAGGAAAACGAAAAAAGCTTATAAGGTAATCATATTTGAGTTTGCGAAGAATTTGTTTAGTTTGAGCTACAAAAAGTAGATGTTTTAAAATAGAACCAAATCCTTTGATTCTTACTTGATAGAATTCTATTTTTTCCTGAATTTTCTTAGGAAAAGAAATCTCACAAGCAATAACTCCTACCTCAAATCTTCTTTCAAGGAGTTTAACCGCCACTTCAGCAGCATGAGTTTCTGCTCCCCCAAGCCCAAACCCGATTTTAGGACGAACAAGGATAATTTTTTTCAATTTTATTTTTTTAACTATTTTATAAATAAAATTCTTGTGTTTAATTTTAACTTGTTATGAGTGAAGTAAATCTTATTTTACCTCAAAATACTCCGAAAACAATTAAAGGACCTTTAGCCGGAGATAAACCCATATATATATATATATCACCAAAAAATGATTTTTTGCTCTATTCTGAAAATCTAAAAAAACTTTTGTCCTATCCCAAGGTAAAAACTCCTTTAGAAGTTTCTGATGAAGGGATTTCTTTTCTCCTTCAGAGTGGCTTTATTCCAACTCCGAAAACTGTATTTAAAAATCTTTTTGTGCTTAATATAGGAGATGAAGTAGTAATTAATTTTAAAAATAATAAATTTGAGCTCCTTTTTTCTCACTCATATCCATTTTTTCATTCCTTTAGAAATCGAGATTTAAAACCTGATACTAAAATAATTTTTAAGCTTTTAATAAATTCTATCAAAAAAAGAATAAAAACTTTAACACCTATATATCTTTTTCATAGCGCTGGGAAAGATAGCAATATTATTGCTTTAGCATTATCATTTAGTGATTTAAAACCCCTGGTTACTTGTTTAACCTTGAAAGGTTATAACGGAAAAGATGAAAGTGAAATTGCTAAAAATTTAGCTCAAAAAATAGGATTAAAACACAAAATTCTTCATCTCCCACAACATATTTCTTCTGAGCACATAGAACTTTTAATAAATTACTTTAAAAACATTGTACTACCCTGTGTAGATGGGGTAAGCTTAGCATATCCTTTTTACACTCTTGAGGTAGATTTTAAAAATTCTAATGTTATTGATGGAAGTGGTAGCGATATTTATATGGGACATATTCCAAGAAAAATAGAATATCTTCGTCAAAAAATTTATTCCTATTTTAAATTTTTAAGACCTCTTTCAGATCAATTATCTACAGAAAACCTTTTTCAAAAAATTACTTTAACAAGATGTGAAAGAGTAGGAGCTTATGGATTAACTTATAAAGACACTAAAAAAATATACCCTAAAGCTCTGTGGGTATTCCCCTATTGGGAAAAAGAAGATAATAAAAGAAAAGATTGGGATTATTTTGACATAAAAGGAGATATATGGGGACCAAATATAGAATTTGACAGAGTGATGCGAAAAGTTAGAAATTTTGCAGAAGTTTATAGCTGTAACTTAATCTTTCCATGGACTGATGAAAAAATAGCTACTTATTTCGCTAAACTTCCTGAAAGATATCTTTTTGATAAAAAAACTTTTAAAAACAAACTCATACTCAGAAAAATTCTTAAGGATTTTTTAGATCTTGATTGCGATAAAATCGGCAAGTTTTCTTATCCTTTTGATGCATTTGGACTTTTGATGAAGATGGAAGACCATATTAAAGATGAGATCTTTTCCTGTAAACTTTGGAATAGAAAAGAAATAGAAAAACTTTATAAATCATTTTTAGAAAAAATTAATAAGGATAAAAAATATAGAAGATTGAAATCTTTAATCGTAAGGTTATATTTAATTTCCGCTTGGTTTAATCATAGCAAATTTGTTCTTCGCTAAATACTTTTCATGTCCTAAAACCAAACCACATCCTAACCAAAAAGGAACAAAACTTGTTTCTTTTTCAAAACCTTCAAGTGAACCCATTACAAAAAGAGATACTAAAAAAATAAACATAGATATAAAAAAATAAAATTCTCTCTCATCAAGATTTTTTAAAATTTTGAAAACTTTTAAAATTAGCCAAAAATAAAAAATAGTAAAAACTATAGCTATTTGTAAACCTCCTTGTAGCCATAAATTTAAAAATATATTATGTGCATGTCCCAATTCCGTGTCTTTTTCAATATCAGCTAATACCTTTTTTTGAACCCTTCTTGCAAGACCTGTTCCTTTAAAAGGATGCTTTATTGCCCATTTTAAATAAATTGGCCATCCATAAAGCCTTTTTCCTAAGGAACCAGCTTCTTTAAACTTTTGATAGTCTCCTGAGAGAAGGATACTGATTTTATCACTTCTTATTAAAATATCTTTTTTATAAGGAGAAACAAAAATTATTCCAATTAATAGTAATATTAAAGCCAAAATTGAAAAAGCTACTTTTCTAAATTTAACAAAAAGAAAACCTGCAATTATAGCTCCTATAAATAATCCTAATAAAGCTACTCTTCTTCCCATCCATATTAGATAAATTAAATTCATAATAAAAAGAAAAAAACATATCCATCTTATTTTATTTTTTAGAAGAAAAAACATTGAAATAAAAAAACAAACATTAAATGTATAAATTACAGAAAGTCGAGTTAGATGATGAAATATAGAATTTAAAGGTAATCCCTCATTAAATCCACTTAAACCCCACAAAATATAACAATGAAAATTACTTTTACAATGATCAACTCCGCAAATTAAAAAAATTAAATTTGCAATTAAATTAACTCCCAAAATAATACAAAGAATTATCCAAAAGGTTTTATCCTTTTCTAAAATTTCTTCCCAGAAAATTGCTAAATTTAAAAATAATAAAATATAAAAAAAATAACTTACTAAAAAATCATCAAAAGAAGCTGAAGGATATGGACTATAAATTACAGCAAAAATCAAAAATAATAAAAATAAACCTAAAAATATGAAACCGTATATATTTTTTCTAATTAAATCAAATAAAGCTTTATAACAGAAAAGTAAATTTATGAAAAATAAAGCTCCACTTATAAAAATAAGAGTTCTTGTGTTTCTGAAATAAACAGCAAGTAAAATTAGAAACAAACCTGTTAAAAATAAGTATAAATTATATTTCCTCACCACGAGCTATAACCCTTTCAGTATGTCTTTTAATCATATAAGTTTTTAAATTTAAAATTTTAAAAAATAGTTTTTTATTATACTTTGTCTCATTTATTTTAAAATACTCTTTTATAAATATATCCCAAAATTTTTCAGCTTTATTTTCTAAATACACAGAAAAAGAAAATTTAAGCTGAGCAAGATCCTTGATCTGATAGTAAAACTCCAAAACAGGTTTGTGTTTTATCCTTGAAACATCTATAATTATTATTTTATCTTCTTTTTCATCGTAATAAAAATGATTTAGATAACAATCTTGATGAAATAATTTTGCTTTATGAAATTTAGCTAAAAATTCAGCAATTTTAGAAATAAAAAAAGAAATCTCTATTGACTTATTTTTTAATGCATTAACAAAACATATTCCTTCCACCTTTTCAGTTCCTATAATAGCTCTATCATCTCTTGATAAAGCAAAAAATACCGGAATTAAAGTAAAAAAGTTTTTCTTCCAAAGAAAAAGAATATTTTTCCATTCTTTTTGAGCTTCTTCTGAATAAGAAAGATATTTTTTTATAAAAATCTTTTTGTTTTTAAAATCATAAGTTTCTATTATCTTATAGCGTTTTTTTCTAAAAAATTTTAAGTTTTTGAGATTCCATATATCTTCAAAGGTTAAATTGTTTGAAAATAAATCTTTATAATCTTCATTTATAAAAATTTCTCTCTTTTTTATAATATTAAATTTCATAAATCACCTGATTAATAACTTCTGTCCATTTATTAATTTCACTTTCTTTTGAAAATTTTTCTTCAATAGTTTTTCTTGCATTAATACTTATAGATTCTATAATTTCAGGATTATTTATGCATTTAAGTATACCTTGAGCAAGACTTTGAGGAGATTTAACAGAAACCATTATCCCATTAACCTCGTTTATTATAGCTTCTTTATGAGGTAGTATATCTGAACATACCACAGGACAACCACAAGACATCGCTTCAAGTAAAACTCTTGGCATACCCTCTGTATGAGAAGGAAAAACAAATATATCACAATTTTGATAATAATTAAGCAATTTAGAAGGGGATAAATACCCTTTAAAACTAATCTGGTGAGGTACTTTATAATTTTGGGTCTTACTTTTTAAAAATTTTATATATTCAGGCTCTCCTTTACCACAGAGAATAAGTTTAACTGGTTTATCAATAAGTCTAAGAGCTTCAAAAAGATCCTCAACACCTTTATGTGGTTTTATGTTTCCAACAAACAAAAGCTCAGGAATGGTTCTTATACTATCCCTTTTTTTAAAACTAAAAAATTCAGTATCAATCCCTCTATATATAGTGAAACATTTTTTAGGCTCAATTTTAAAGGCTGAAATTACAGCTAAGTTTAAAGCATGAGAATTTGAAATAACCTTATCTACTTTTTTGCTAAGCTTTTTCACATTTCTTATAAGCTCAAAAGCTTTAATTAAACTAAATTCTCCTCTTAATGCCCTTTTTATTATTCTTATTTTATAAGATTTAGGCATTCTTACCTCATGAGCTATAATTTTTACTTGATTTTTTAAAAATAAAGATAAAAAAGTGGAAAGATTGATAATTTCTCCTATAACTATGTGAATCTTTTTATTTTTAAATATTTCATTAATGATGTGCCAACAACTAAAGGGATTTTTTTTTGAGGCTTTTATAAAGTAAGGTTTTATATTAGGGAATTTTTTTTCTAACAATTCTATCTTTATTTTATCAAATTCATCAGTTTCTTTTGTAAAACTTACTAAATCAATATTAAATCCTCTTTCAGAAAGACCTCTTACAATATTAGGAATGCCGGGAGATCTTTCCCAAAATCTTACAATTCCAGAAATTATAAAAAGAAGATTGATTTTGTTCATTTAAAAAATTGGTATGTATTTTATGTTTTATGTAACCTCTCTGAGTTATAATAACTAACTGGATTGCTTTCTTAATCTTAATATTTTACATATCTAAAAATAAATGCAATTTAGTAAATTAATAAACTTACTTATAAAAAATTTTCATATTTAAAAATAATTTTCTATAAGTTTTTTTATTTTTTGAGCTCTTATTGAATAAGTGTATTTTTTAACTTCTTCTTTAGCTTTTAAAGAAATTTTTCTTCTTAGCTTTTTATCATAAAGCACTTTTTTTATACCTTCAGCTAAAACTATAGAATCCCTGGGTTTTACTAAATAAGCATTTTCCTCATGCCTTAATACCTCCTTAAGACATGGAATATCTGAAGCAACAATAGGTTTTCCTGCTGCCATATATTCAAAAAGTTTAAGAGGTGAAGTAAAAACAGAGGTATCTTCTTCAACATTTGGTAAAACAAGGATCTTTGCTTTTGATAAAAATTTAGGAATTTCAGTGTGTGGAATATATCCCAAAAATTTAATTCTATCTTGCAAATTTTCTTTTTTTACCATATTCTGAAGATTACTAAATTCCTCACCATTACCTGCAATTAATAACTTTTCTCCTGGTAAGTATTTCATAGCTTTTATAAGAACATCTACACCTTTCCATTTTTTTAAACTTCCTGCATAAAAAATATATTCTTCTTTTTCATTTTTAATATTTAACCAATCATCTCTTACAGCATCAGGTATAACATGTATTTTTTGAGAATCTATTTGAAAATTAGTTAGTATTTCTTTTTTTAATCTTTCAGTAATGCATATTATTAAATCTGAAGTGTTTAAAAGGTTTTTTTCTATTTTATAAAGTTTTTTATTTTTTAAAGAAAAAATTTCATGAGCTTCATAGATAATAAAAAGATTAAGGTACTTTTTTAAAAAAGAAAACAAAGAACCTAATTTAGGATATCGTAAAAATATTATGTATTTATTTTTCTTACACTGACTAAACAAATAAAACATTAATCCTAATTTATAAATTAATTGTGAAGAAATTTTAAGGTGTAAAAAATTTTTTATACAAATTAAAGGAAAAGTTTTAATGATTAAATTAGGAGAAATTTTTATATTATAAAAACTTTCTAAATCTTTAATTTTATACCCTTTTTTTAAAGAACAACACATTTCTACTTTTAAATCTAAATTAGCTAAACTATTACATGTATTGAAAATTTGAATAAATCTTGCATAAGAAGATGGAATTTTTTCTGGGACAGGATATATAATTTTTAACATTATTATAACAGAACTGGTTCTCCACCTATCTCTCTAATCAATCTTTCAATTTTCTCTGGTGGAAGTTTAATTACAGGTT
>Ga0190363_1002589_pt1 | contig 10273 bp, 9 predicted proteins | sample 48721867_MG_FD_161272 | JGI IMG/M metagenome (GOLD analysis project Ga0190363, IMG submission 161272) | Hydrothermal vent microbial mat bacterial communities from Southern Trench, Guaymas Basin, Mexico - 4872-18-6-7_MG | ecosystem: Environmental > Aquatic > Marine > Hydrothermal vents > Microbial...
TTGAAGAAATTCCAGCACCTAAAAAAGAAATTGAAAAACCTTTTTCGGCTTTAATTTTTGATAGCGAATATGATCCTCATCTGGGAATAATTATCCATGTAAGAGTGTTTCAAGGAGAAGTTAAAGAGAAAGATATTTGCTTTCTTTATCATCAAAAAGAAAAATTTGAAGCAAAAAAATTGGGATATTTTTTGCCTCAAAAAAAAGAAAAAGAAAGTCTTAAAGCTGGAGAGATTGGTTGGATTGCTACTGGAATTAAAGAACCAGATAAAGTTTTAATTGGTGATACCGTTTTAAATTTTTCTGATTTTCAAAACAAAAAAGAGATTTTTGTTTTGCCTGGTTTTAAAAAACCAACGCCGGTGGTTTTTGCTTCTCTTTATCCTAAAAATCCTGATGATTATGAAAATTTAGTTTCGGCTTTTAAAAAACTTCATTTAAACGATAGCTCTTTAAGCTGGCAGGAAATTAGCACTTCCCTTGGAAGAGGACTGTTGGTTGGCTTTTTAGGACTTTTACATTTAGAAATTACCTGTGCCCGGTTAAAAGAAGAATATCAGCTGGAAACTGTGGTTACTTTACCGACGGTGCGCTATCAGATTGAACTTAAAAATGGGAAAATTATTGAAATTTCTGATATTTCAAAAATGCCTCCTTTAGGAGAAATTAAAAAAATTTTAGAGCCTTTTGTGAAATTAGAAGTTTTTCTTCCCTCAAAATTTTTAAATGAAATTTTTTCTTTACAAGAAAAATATCGTTTATTTTATCTTAACACTCAAAGCCTTGGCTCAGATAACATTTTAATTGAATTTGAAGCGCCGCTTTCAGAAATCATTGTTGATTTTGATGATGTTTTAAAATCAAAAACCAAAGGATTTGGAAGTTTTTCTTACCAGCTTCTCGGCTACAAAGAATCAGATTTGAAAAAACTTGAAGTTTATGTCGCCGGAGAGCTTCAGCCAGCCCTTTCTTTTTTAGTTCATAAGGATAAAGGTTATCAGGAAGCAAGAAAATTAGCTTTAAAATTAAAAGAAAATCTTCAAAGAGAGCAATTTCCAGTGATTATTCAAGTGGCTCTTGATGGAAGGATTGTTGCCCGAGAAACCTTGCCAGCTTTAAAGAAAAATGTTACCGCGCCTTTATATGGTGGAGATTTTTCAAGAAAAAAGAAGCTTTTAGTAAAGCAAAGAGAAGGAAAAAAGAAGCTTTTAAAATTAGGTAAAGTGAAAATTTCACCTGAAGTATTTTTAAAAATTTTGTCTCGCTAAAATGAAAGCTTTAATAAAAAAATTAAAAAATGAAACTTTAATTGGTGGAGCTGATGAAGCTGGAAGGGGACCTTTAGCCGGTCCTTTGGTTGGAGCGATAGTTGTCATGAAGGCTTCTTTTTTAAAAAAATCAAATTTTAATTTCAAAGATTCTAAAAGTTTAACCTCAAAAGAAAGGGAAAAAATTTTTGAGTGGCTTAAAAATCAAAAAGAAATTGAATTTGCTTTTAGCTTTGTTTCTCCAAAAACAATTGATAAGCTCAATGTTTTAAAGGCAACCTTTTTGGCTTGGAGACGAAGCTTAAAAAAACTTAAAAGAAAACCTGAAATTCTTTTTGTTGATGGAAATCAAAAAATTCCTAATTTAAAAATAAAACAAATTCCAATTCCTCAAGCTGATAAAAAAATTTTTCCGGTAAGCTTGGCATCAATTGTGGCGAAAGTTTTGCGGGATCGATTTATGGAAAGATTAGCAAAAAAATATCCTTTTTTTCAATTTGAGCTTCATAAAGGCTATCCTACCAAAAAGCATTTAGCTTTATTAGAAAAATTTGGGGTCTTACCAGTCCATCGGAAAAGTTTTCGTCCAGTTTTTGAAAGGCTTTCTTTTAAAGAAAAAGTTTTATTTATTGTTTCCAAAATTAAAAAAGGAGAAGTTTTATCTTATCAAAAAGTGGCCGAGCTTGCTGGAAACAAAAATGCGGCTCGAGCCGTTGGCAGGATTTTAGCTCAAAATTTTGATAAAAGTATTCCTTGTCATCGGGTGATTAAAAAAGATGGCTCTTTAGGAGGTTATAATCGGGGGATTTTTCTAAAGGCTTTACTTTTAAAAAAGGAACTTAAAAATTTTTCATGATTGGTTTCCAAAAAGCTTCTTTAAAAAATTTTTTAATTTTTTTATTTTTCCTTTTTTTGGTAATTTTTTTTGAGATTTTTAAAATCAGCTGGATTTTTGATTTTCATTTTAATCTTTTTTTAATTTTTTTGGTTTTTTCTTTAAATTATCTTGGTTTATTTGAAGCCTTAATTTTGGGAGGAGTGGGCTTTTTTATTTTTGATTATCTTTTTTCTTATCATTATCTTTTTTTCCTTTCAGGAATTTTGATGATTTTATTTTTCTATTTTCTTTCCTCTAAGTTTTTTGAAAAAAATAATCTTTTTGGAATTTTAATTTTTCTTTTTCTGGGAGAGATTTTTTTAAATCTTTTTTTTGGACCAAAAAATTTAATTTCTCTTTCTTTTTTTAAAGAGCTTTTGCCAACTTTGGCTTTAGGATTAGCTTTTTGGATTGGTTTGAAACTTTTGGAATAAAATTTAAAATAAAAGGATTTATGGAAGTAGGAAAAATCTGGATCGAAAAATATAAAGAAGTGCCTGAGGAATTTTTGAATTCTTTTAAAGAATATCCAAGACCAATTTTGGAGATTTTCTGGAACCGGAATTTAAAAGAAAAAGAAGAAATTGAAAAATTTTTAAATCCTTGCTGGGAAAAAATCTATGATCCTTTTTTGATGAAGGGGCTTGATGAGGCGGCAAAAAAAGTAATTCAATCAATCAAAGAAAATAAAAAAATCTGTATTTTTTCTGATTATGATACCGATGGCTGTTGCTGTGCCGCGTTATTTAAAGAATTTTTTGAAAGGATTGGTTTTAAAAATTATCTTATCTATATTCCTTCTCGAAAAGAAGGCTATGGACTTTCTGAAGAAGCCCTTAAAAATTTGAAAAAAGAAGAAATTGATTTAATTGTCACTTGTGATTGTGGTATTTCTGATGTTTATGAAACCGAATTTGCAAAAAAGTTAGGAATGGAAGTGATTATTTCTGATCATCACTTGCCTCAAGACTCTTTGCCTAATACTTTGATTGTTAATCCTCATCTTAAAGGAAACCCTTATCCTTTTAAAGAACTTTCTGGAACCGGAGTTGGCTTTAAACTAATTCAAGGAATTTTAAAAATTTTAAATTATCCTTATCGCCAGTCACTTGAAAAATGGAACGCTGATCTTCTTTCAATTTCTTGTGTAGCTGATTTTATGCCCCTTTTAGACGAAAACCGAATTTTTACCAAATTTGGTTTAATTACGCTTGAAAAAACCAGAAAAATTGGATTAAAAGAGCTCAAAAAAGTTTGTCTTCTTCCAGAGAAACTGAGTGCTCAAGATATTGCTTATTATCTTGCGCCCCGTTTAAATGTTTCCTCAAAAAAAGAAAGTGATTATCAAAATGAAGCCTATCATCTTTTAACGACTGACTGCGAAGAAGAGGCAAAGTCTTTAGCCAAAAGATTGGATGAAAAAGTTAAAGAAAGGCAAAGGAAAACTGAAATTATTGAAAGAGAAATTGAAAGTAAAATCAAAGAGCCTTTACCAAAAATTCTTTGCTTTGGCTCGCCCAATTGGCCTTTGGGAATAATTTCTTCTTTAGCTTCCAAGTTAAGAGAAAAATATTTTCGACCAGTTTTTCTTTGGCGAGAAGAAAGATTTCAAATTAAAGGTTCGGCTCGGAGTATTGAGGAGTTTAATTTAGTTGAAGTTTTAAGTCAAATTAAAAAACTTCATCCTGAAATTTTTATTAGCTTTGGCGGGCATAAAAAAGCCGCCGGCTTTACTATTTTGCCTCAATACAAAGATCTTTTTTTGGAAACTTTAACTTCAATTGCTAACTCTCAAATTTTAGATGAATATCTTATTCCCAAAATTGAAATTGATGCTAAGATTTTACCTGAAGATTTAAATGAGAAATTTTTTGAATACTATGACAAACTTGAGCCTTTTGGAATGGGCAATCCAATGCCAGTTTTTTTGATGCCTAAAGTAAAGGTAAAAGAGGTTTCAAATGTTGGCGAAAATGGCGATCATTTAAGATTAAAAATAGAGGCTTCGGGATTTACTTTTGATGCCATTGGTTTTAGAAAAGGTCTGGATGCTTTTAAAATTCCACCAGATTCTTATATTAACCTGGTAGTGACTTTAAAGAAAAACTTCTGGCAAGGAAGAGAGAAATTAGATCTTGAAATTATTGACTGGAGAAGATAAAATAAACTTGAAACTTTCAAAAATGGCTTTTTTATTTTCTCCAAAAAAATTTGGGATTGATCTTGGCACCTCAAATACTTTAATTTATCAGGCTGAGAAAGGAATTGTGGTTAATCAGCCTTCTTTGGCGGCACTTAATAAAAGAACCAATCAAATTGTCGCTATTGGAGAAGAAGCTAAAAAAATGGTTGATCGGGTGCCTTATCATATTGCTATTTTAAGACCTTTGATTGAAGGAGTGATTTCTGATTTTGAAGTTTGCTATCAGTTTTTAAAGCAGCTTTTGGATAAAGTTTCGGAAACTTCATTTTTTAAAAGATTCTGGATGGTGGTGGCGGTGCCATGTGGGATTACTGAAGTTGAAAGAAAAACAGTTGAAGATGTTGCTCGGCTTTTGGGAGCGAGTCGGGTTTTTTTAATTGAAGAGCCATTAAGTGGCGCCGTTGGAGCTCGACTCCCAATTGCAAAAGCAAGAGGATATTTAATTATTGACATTGGTGGTGGCACCACTGAAATTGGAGTCATTTCTTATGGAGGGATTGTGAAATATAAAACTTTAAAAATTGCAGGTGATAAATTTGATCAGGCAATAATTGATCATATTTTTTCAGAACATAAAGTTTTAATTGGCAAGCCGACGGCTCAATTTTTAAAAGAAAATTTAGGCTCGGTTTATGGAAATTATGAAGGCTTGGAAAAAGAAGTTGAAATTAAAGGAAAGGATATTACTAGTGGTCTTCCCAAAAAAATTGCTATCTCTCCAAAAGAAGTTCGAAAAGCCCTTGAAGAGCCGATCAAAAAAATTATTGAAGCTTCAAAAGAGCTTTTAGAAGAAACACCAGCGGAACTTATTGCTGATTTAATGGAAAATGGAGTTTGGCTTTGCGGTGGTGGAGCGCTTTTGAAAGGTTTGGATAAATTAATTGAAAAAGAACTTAAACTGCCAACTTCAATTATTAATGAGCCTTTAACAGCGGTGGTTCGAGGCACCGGAATGGTGGTGGAAAATTTGGATCAATTAGAAAAAATAGGAATAAAAAAATGATCCTTTTAAAAAAAGAAAAAGAAATTGAGATTTTAAAAGAAGGAGGAAAAATTCTTTCAGAAATTTTAAAAAAAGTTAAAAAGAAGGCTAAACCTCAAGTTTCCACTCTCTTTCTTTCTAATTTTGCTTTTTCTTTGATTAAAGAGGCTGGAGCAAAGCCTTCTTTTTTAAATTTTAAGCCTGAATTTGCCAAAAAACCATTTCCAGCTCCAATTTGTATTTCGGTCAATGAAGTTGTGGTTCATGGGATTCCTAAAAAGGATTTGATTTTAAAAGAAGGAGATTTGGTGAGCTTAGATTGTGGCATCTGTTATAAAAATCTTTATACTGATATGGCAATTACTTTTGGAATTGGAAAAATTTCTTTGAAAGCTAAAAGATTAATTAAAGCCACTAAAGAAGCGCTAAAAAAAGCCATCAAAGTTTGCCAACCAGGAAAGCGAATTGGGGATATTTCTTTTGAAATTGAAAGCACGATTAGGAAATATCATTTTTATCCGATTTGTGAGCTTTCTGGTCATGGGGTTGGTTATCAAGTTCATGAGGATCCTTATGTTCCCAACTGTGGCCTCAAAAACACCGGCGAGCTTTTAAAAGAAGGTTTAGTAATTGCAATTGAGCCAATGGCAGCCATTGGAACTTCAGAAGTGATTTGTGATGAAGATGAACAATTTTTAACGGCTGATGGTTCGCTCTCATCTCATTTTGAAGCAACAGTTGCCGTGACCAAAAAAGGACCGATGATTTTAACTCCTTTAATTGATTAAAAAATGTTTAAGATTATTTTTTCTTCCAAGCGATCAAAAGCCAGGATTGGGAGGCTTAAGACGCCAAGCGGGGAGGTGGAGACTCCAGTTTTTCTTCCCATTGCTACTTTTGGAAATGTAAGAGGAATAAGTTTTGAAGCTCTTAAAAAAATTGGCTATCAAATGATTTTAGCTAATACTTATCATCTTTATTTAAGACCAGGAATTGAAGTTATTAAAAAATTTAAAGGACTTAAGAATTTTTCTGGTTGGGATGGTCCAATTTTAACTGATTCTGGAGGTTTTCAAATTTTTTCTTTAAAAAAGACCAAAATTTTTGATGAGGGAGTCGAATTTTATGATGAAATTGAAGGGAAAAGACATCAATTTAGCCCGGAAAAATCAATTGAAATTCAGCTTGAGTTGAAATCAGATGTTTTGATGGTTTTAGATTGCTTTTTTGGCTGGCCTTATCAAAAGAAAGAAATTGAAAGAGCAGTTTCTTTGACTACTTTTTGGGCTCAAAGATCAAAAAAATTTTTTGAAAAAAAGGTTAAAGGAAAAAAAAGACCTTTAATTTTTGGCATTATTCAAGGAGGGATTTATAAAGATTTAAGGGAAAAATCTTTAAAAGAGCTTCTTGAAATTGGTTTTGATGGCTATGCTCTTGGTGGGTTTGGGGTAGGGGAAAGTGAAAGAAAAATGTTTAAGGTAATTGATTTTTTAACTTCTAAAATGCCATTGGAAAAACCCCGTTATTTAATGGGAATTGGCTGGCCTGATCAAATTTTAAAAGCAATTAAAAAAGGAATTGATATTTTTGATTGTGTCATTCCAACTCGGCATGCCCGTCATGGTCAGCTTTTTTTAAGCTCTCAAAAATTTGGCTGGAAAACGATTAATATTTTGAATTCAAAATATAAAAAAGATAAAAGACCACCTGATCCCAAATGCTCTTGTTTTCTTTGCCAAAATTTTTCCCGAGCCTTTTTGCATCATTTATTTAAAGTCAAAGATCCTTTTGGAATTTTTTTGGCAACTTTCCACAATCTTCATTTTTATTTTCAATTTTTAGAAAAAATTAAAAAAGCCATCAAATCTGGAAGACTTTGAGAAATCATTAAGCTTGATATTTTAACTTAAATCTGCTAAAATAAGGCTGATTATGAAAGTAAAAAGAGAAAAAATTTTCAAAATTATTTTGATAATTTTAATTCTTCTTTTGGCAATCAGCACCGTTCTTTTATTTGTGCCTCTTTCTGCTTTCAAAAAACCAAAATCTCAAACCTATCAAAAAAAATTTCAACCACCAGTAGGAAAGCCCCAAATTAAAGGTCCTTCGGCGCCACCACCACAAGAATGACCCGCTATCTTTCAATTTCAATCATTATTTTATTTTTTCTTTCCTTAATTTTTGTTTTTCCAATTTTAATTAATTTTCCTTTGAAAAAAATTAATCAGTTTTTCCATCTTAATTTTCCCTATTTCCCGGAAAAAAATTTTTCTTTAGGGCTTGATCTTGCCGGTGGCACGCGCTTAATTTATCAAATTGATCTTTCCAAAATAAAAGCAGGGGAGGAAAAGGATGCTTTAGCGGCAATTAGAAATGTGATTGAAAGAAGAGTTAATCTTTTTGGGGTAAGGGAGCCAAAAGTTTATATTGCTAAAACTGCCAGTGAATCCCGTTTAATTGTTGAAATTGCTGGAATTAAAGATATCAAATCAGCGATTGAGATGATTGGAAAAACTCCTTTTTTGGAATTTAAAGAAGAAAGAGATGAAAAGGAAAGAAATGAGATTTTGGAAGCTCAAAAAAGAGGAGAAAGATTAGATGAAGATCCTTATTTTAAATCAACCGGTCTTGATGGAAGATATCTTAAAAAAGCCTGGCTTGATTTTGATCCAGCAACTGGCGCGCCAAAAGTTTCTTTAAGGTTTAACAAAGAAGGAGCTAAACTGTTTGAAGAAATTACTGAAAGAAATGTTGGAAAAAGAGTCGCAATTTATCTTGATGGAAGTCCAATTTCAATGCCAGTAGTTCGAGAGAAAATTAGCGGAGGAGAAGCAGAAATTACTGGAAATTTTTCCCAAAAGGAAGCAAAAGAGTTAGCTGAAAGATTAAATGCTGGTGCTTTGCCGGTGAAAATTAATTTAATTTCTCAACAAACCGTTGAGGCAAGTTTAGGAAAGGATTCTTTGAAAAAAGGCATTTTTGCTGGCGCTTTAGGTTTTGCTTTGATTTTGATTTTCATTTTGATTTATTATCGTAAGCTTGGGATTTATGGTGCTTTAAGCTTAATTTTTTATTTAATCTTTCTTTTAGCTCTTTTTAAATTAATTGGAGTGACATTAACTTTAGCGGGAATCGCTGGTTTAATTCTTTCAGTTGGAATGGCAGTTGATGCCAGTATTTTAATTTTTGAAAGGATAAAAGAAGAAAGAAAATTGGGGCTTGAAGAAAAAACGGCAATTAAAAGAGGATTTGATCGGGCTTGGCCTTCAATTAGAGATGCCAATTTAACCACTCTTTTTGTTTGTATCATTCTTTTTTATCTAACTGAAAGTTTAACCAAAGGTTTTGCTTTGACTTTGGGAGTAGGAATTTTAATGAGTCTTTTTTGTGCTTTGATTGTGATGAGAATTTTCCTTTTAAAAGAATATGCTTTTCATAAAATTTAGAAAAATTTTTTTAGGAATTTCTTTGGTTTTGGCGTTGGCTTCGATTTTTGTGATGGCTAAATATCCTTTTAAATTAGGGGTTGATTTTGCTGGGGGAAGCTTGCTTGAAGTTAAAAGTGATGTTCCCTTGGAGAAAAGTGAGATAAAAAAAGTTTTGACTGATTTGGGAATTAAAGAAGTTGAGATTTCAGAGACCCAAAAAAATTATTATCTTTTAAGATTTGAAAGCGTTGATGAAAAAAAGCATCAAGAAATTCTTTCAAAGTTAAAAGAAAAATTCCCTACGCTTTCCCAAGAAAAATTTGAAAGTATTGGTCCTTCAATTGGAGAAGAACTTAAAAGAAAAGCTCTTTTTGCCGGAATTTTAGCATTGATCGCAATTGCCCTTTATGTTGCTTTTGCTTTTCGAAAAGTTTCTCAAATTATTTCTTCTTGGAAATATGGTTTGATTGTCATTTTAACTTTATTTCATGATGTTTTGATTACTTTAGGATTTTATGCTCTTTATGCTCATTTTTCTGGCAGTTTTTTTGATAGCAAAATTGTGGTGGCACTTCTAACTATTATGGGTTATTCGGTTAATGACACCATTGTTGTTTTTGATCGAGTAAGAGAAAATTTAAGAAAATTTTTCACTCAAAAAAGTTTTGAAGAGATTATAAATTCAAGTATTATTCAAACCTTGCCTCGTTCAATTAATACCTCTTTCACTACTCTTTTGGTAGTTTTAGCTTTAGCTCTTTTAGGACCAAAATCAATTCTTCCCTTTGCAATTGTTATTATTTGTGGTATAATTATAGGTACCTACTCCTCAATTTGTCTTGCCGCTCCTTCGCTTCTTTTCTTTGAAAAAAAGAAAAAATAAATGGTGGCCTTAGCTCAGCCTGGTTAGAGCGTCGGGTTGTGGCCCCGGAGGTCGCGGGTTCAAATCCCGCAGGCCACCCTTTTTAAATTTGCCCCGATAGCTCAACTGGATAGAGCGGCTGCCTTCTAAGCAGCAGGTTGGGGGTTCGAGTCCCTCTCGGGGCAGGCAAGGAAGATTTTTACTTAGATAAAAACCAAAGGAGTTTTATTACTCCCACTCAATTGTGGCTGGAGGTTTATTGGTAATGTCATAAAATACGGCGTCTATTTTTTCTAAACTAAGAAGTTGATTGATAATTTTTGAAAGAAGGCTTTTGGGCAATTTAGCAAAGCGAGCCGTCATTGCATCCTCTGAGCAAACTGGTCTTAAAACAATACTTTCTCCTTTTCCCAAACTTAAAGGAATAAGAATTACCGGAAACTGCCAGATATTTTTAAATACTGGACTTTTTTTAACAATGTTTATGGTGATTGCATCTGCTTCTCTTAAAAGATCTAATCTCTCTTTGTTTAAATTAACTGAGATTATATGAGCTTTTGAAAAATCAGAAATAGAGGTTTTGTGGCCAAGCAAATAAATAACTCGATTTACTTCTTCAATTTTATTAACAATCTCAGTAGAGATTTTTTCTA
>Ga0190363_1002590_pt1 | contig 10273 bp, 1 predicted proteins | sample 48721867_MG_FD_161272 | JGI IMG/M metagenome (GOLD analysis project Ga0190363, IMG submission 161272) | Hydrothermal vent microbial mat bacterial communities from Southern Trench, Guaymas Basin, Mexico - 4872-18-6-7_MG | ecosystem: Environmental > Aquatic > Marine > Hydrothermal vents > Microbial...
AAAAGAGGGAAAACAAGCCAATCTTGAGATTGAAGGAGAAATCTCAATCAAAAAAGGAAAAATCACTCTCTCTGATGGAAAAGAGATCTTTGTTGATGAAAACAATAATCTTAAAATCTCTTCAGACAAAGAAACCCTCTTTTTAATTGACGGAGAAGAAATTTTAGAAATTAAAAAAGATAAAGCAAAAATCAAAGGAGAACTTGAAGTTGAAAAAGACACTTTAGTTCAAGGAAACCTTGAAATCAAAGGAGATATCTCAGTTGAAGGAGCCCAACTTTTCTCAGGAGTTCAAAAAATAGTGGCAAACTCTTCCTCTCCTGCTTTGTCTATCATTCAAAAAGGAGAAGGAAAAATAGTAGAGTTTAAAAACAAAGACCAGATTGTCTTTGAAATTTTAAATGATGGAGAAATCAAAGTTGCAGGAGATATTTTACCCAAAGAAGACCTTTCCTTTAGCCTTGGTTCTTCATCTTTGAGATGGCAAAATCTTTACCTTCAAAATGCCTATCTTACTGGGACTCTTGAAACAAACTCTTTTAGAATGCCAACTGGGGCTCAAAGTGGTTATGTCTTAACTTCAGATACTCAAGGTTTTGGAAAATGGCAAGGTTTACCTGAAACTCTACCTCCAGGCAGTTCAGGTCAAACTTTAAGACATGATGGCACTGGCTGGGTTGCAGATAGTTTCCTTTCAAACCTTGGAGATGCTATTGGTATTGGCACAACAACACCAGCATATCCTCTTGATATTGTTGGAGATATCAGATGGTCAGGAAAACTTCAAGGAGGAGAAGTTCCTTGGCAAAGACTTTCAAACTATCCCTCAATCATTGCAGGTTCAGGCCTGAGTGGTGGAGGAACAATTTCAGGAAATCTTACCCTTTCTCATGCTGACACTTCTTCTCAATCATCAGTAGACAACTCTCAAGGAGTAGTCATTCAAGATATCACCTTAGATGAGTTTGGTCATATCACTTCTCTTGGCACTCTTGATTTAGACCCAAGATTTGTCAACACTTCAGGAGATACCATCTCAGGAAATCTTGATATCACTGGCACCCTAAAAGTTTCTTCTACCTCAACCTTTTCAGGAAATGTCATCATTGATGCTGACAAAACCTTAAAGATTTCTGGAGGAACATCTTTCCCTTCTTCACCCCAAGAAGGAGAGATGTTCTTTAAAACAGATACCAAACAACTTTATATCTATGCCAACTCCAAATGGCAGGCAGATAGAACCATAGCCACAAAGATTGTTGCCGCTTCTAACTCTCAAAACAAAGAAAAGGCAGACTATGTTTGTGATGGCACCTCAGATGAACAAGATATTGAACAAGCCATCAATGATTTACCCTCAACAGGAGGTATTGTTTACCTCCTTGAAGGAACATATTACATTTCCTCCTCAATAGATATCACTAAATCCAATGTCTCTTTAATAGGAGCTGGCTGGTCAACAAAACTCTACCTTATTGATGGAGCTAACACCTCTACCATTGTTGTAGGTGATGGCTCAAACCCTTATGAAGGTATTACCATTGCCAACTTAGAGATTGATGGGAATGATAGTGGCCAGACTGGAACAGGATATGGTATTTGGTTTAATACTAATATCACTAAATCAAAGATAGAGAATTGTTATGTGCATGATTGCTATAGTCCCGGGATACTCTTATCATCTTCAAATGATAACCTTATTAAGGGAAATACATCTAAATCAAACAGTAATGCTGGGATAGCTTTAAATTCTTCCTCTAATAATATAATAACTGCAAATAATACACAATCGAATTATTTCTACGGAATTTATTTATCGCACTCTTCAAATAATGTTATTTCTGCAAACAATTCTCAATCAAATAGAAGTGGGATATGCCTATCTTCAAGTCATAGAAATACTATCGTCAATAATAATTTTGAAGCAAATGATAGATATGGAATTGATGTGAGTAATCTACAAAATTTGTATAATACTATAATTGGCAATGTCATTAGTTCTAATGGGAGGCATGGAATTTTCCTAGAACGAAGTAGCTACAATGTCATCAAGGCAAATATTCTTAAAGATAATAATAATAGCGATGGGAACTACAATGAGATTTCTATAGAAGACAGGGGTTCGATTTATTCTACACATAATATTATAGAAGGAAATAATATCAAGACTACTAATGCCAAATACGGCATCTACGAAGAGAGTCCGAACGACGACTACAACACTATTACCAATAATACCATCATCGGTCCAGTATCAGGAGCTATCTACGCCCAAGGTTCTCACACCACCGTTGCTGGCAACAAGACCTCAGATACCACAGAAGGATTATTCCAAATAACCACCACTGCCTCCTCCACCCAAACCGCCCTCACTGTTAGCCAATCAGGGACAGGGAATATTGTTGAGTTTAAAGATAGCACCACTACTGTCTTTGCTGTCCAAGATGGAGGAAATGTTGTAGTTTCTGAGATCAACAATACCATCTATGTAGATGGAACAAAATACACTCAAGATAGCGCTGGAATACAAAATGCTATTGATGACCTTCCTTCTACAGGAGGTAAGGTAATTCTTCCCGAAGGAACATACAATGTTGACAGAGCAATGGATTCTGCCATAGCTTATGACGCAGACGACGCTACGCCCTACGATGACGAAACAACAGCGGCAAACAATACTACAACTGATGATATGACTCTATTACCAGCTTCTCCAGCAGTAAATGATGCCTACTACTTTGGCTGGGATTACAGATCAAGAAAACTCACCCTTAACATTTCCACAGCAGGAGTAGGAACCTGGACTATCACCTGGGAATACTGGAATGGTTCCTCTTGGACAGCACTTTCCAATGTTACGGACAACACCTCTGGTTTTACCGCTTCTGGCACAAATGATGTTACCTATGATCTTCCTTCAGATTGGGCAAAAACAACAGTCAATGGGGTAGAAAAATACTTCATTAGAGCCAGGGTTTCTGACTTTACCTCAATAACCACTCAACCTAAAGGAGCCCAGGCATATGGCCATGGCTCTATCATCATTGACAAATCCTATGTGACCTTGGAGGGTGTTGGAGAGAGCTCAAAGATATATTTAACCGACAATGCCAATGTGACAGTGATTCAGGTTGGTGATGGCACAAACTCTTATTCCAACATTACTATCTCTAATCTGCAAGTGGATGGGAACAAAGAGGGTCAGGATTCCTGGGGTATTTACGGCATTTACTTTCATGACAATATTACCGATTCAAAAATTGAAAGAAATTATGTTCATGACACTTACGATACTTTAATAATGATTGAAGATTCAAGTAATAGGAATATTATTAATGATAATGTTTGCGCAAATAGCCCAAGAGCAGGAATATATATAGATACATCTAGCAACAATACTATAAGTGGAAATGTAATTTATAATATCAGTGGTCTAAGACCAGGCATTATGTTTAGCGGCTCTGCTTTCTATAATACCGCTATAGGAAATATTATTCGGGACTCTGATTACGGAATAAAGATTGTTAATTCGTCAAGAAATATTGCTATAGGAAATATTATCGAGGATATAAATTATAATGGGATAAGGATTTATAATAGCAATTATAATATTATAAAGGGAAATGTTATAAAAAATTGCAGCCAGCTAACAAACAATACTTATTCTGATATTTATTTAGATGGAACAAACGCTGACCATAACATAATTGAAGGCAATACAATTTATGAGGCAGGTGTTAATAAAACGAAGTATGGAATAGAAGAAGCAGATTCAAGCCAAGATTATAATATCATCCAAGGAAACATTATCAATGGTCCTGTCACAGCTGATATCTACGCCCAAGGTCCTCACACCACAGTAGCTGGCAACAAAACCTCAGATACGACAGAAGGATTATTCCAAATAACCACCACTGCCTCCTCCACCCAAACCGCCCTCACCATCACCCAGTCAGGGACAGGTAACATTGTTGAATTTAAAGATGGAGGGACAACGGTTTTCAAAATTGCTGATGGTGGGAATGTCACGGTGGCAGGCGATATTCTACCTGCTACCACCACTACCTATAATTTAGGCTCTGATACCTATAAATGGGCAAACATTTATGCTGCTACTGGTACTTTTGGATCTACCATCACCATTGGTTCTAACACCCTTGAGGGCTCTGCCACTACTACCTTCTTTACCACTGGCAACTCAAACCAATTAGTTTTGGGCGCTAATGGAAATGTAGGTATAGGGACAACCACGCCAAGTTATAAATTAGAGGTTTCTGGAATGGGAAGTTTTGATTACATCAGATACAAAAAGGATGTTTGGGTTTCAATGGCAGATACTCCAAGTAATGTTTACCTCGGCGGTTCCTTAGTCTACACTGGCGGAGATTATATTTATGCCTTGAGGGGATATAACTCCACTGACTTTTGGCGCTATTCTATCTCACAAAATTCTTGGACCTCAATGGCTCCTGCTCCAGGTACTGTTGATAGTGGCGGTTCCTTAGTCTACACTGGCGGAGATTATATTTATGCTTTGAGAGGTGATAATTCTACTGATTTCTGGCGCTACTCAATTTCTTCTAATTCTTGGACCTCAATGGCTTCTGCTCCAGGTACTGTTTCCCTCGGCGGTTCCTTAGTTTACACCGGCGGAGATTATATTTATGCTTTTAGGGGGAATAACTATACCGACTTTTGGCGCTATTCTATCTCACAAAATTCCTGGACCTCAATGGCGGATGCTCCGGCTAATGTTTTTTGGGGTGCTTCCTTAGTTTATACCGGCGGAGATTATATTTATGCCTTTAGGGGAGGGAATACTACCGACTTTTGGCGCTATTCTATCTCACAAAATTCCTGGACCTCAATGGCAAATGCTCCGGCTAATGTTTACTATGGCGGCTCCTTAGTCTACACCGGCGGAGATTATATTTATGCCTTGAGGGGATATAACTCCACTGACTTTTGGCGCTATTCTATCTCACAAAATTCCTGGACCTCAATGGCGGATGCTCCGGCTAATATTCACGCTGGCGGTTCCTTAGTTTACACCGGCGGAGATTACATCTATGCCTTTAGGGGAGCTGGTACTACTGACTTTTGGCGCTATACAGTCGGTGGAGATACAGGTTATGACAAATTAGCCAGTGGCGGTTTAATGTTAAGAGGTAATATCATTGGTGAAGGTATAGATTTTGCCCTCATTGATAGTGATCTTGGCGTCGGCACCACCACTCCCTCAGCCAAACTCACTGTTACCCAATCAGGGACAGGAGATATTGTTAATCTCTATGACAGCTCATACAAGGTATTTCAGGTAGCAGATGGAGGAAATATCACTGCCTGGCGCAATGCCACATTAACAGGAGGAAATCTCACAATTGGACCACTTTCTCCACCTTCTAATTTATCTGTTGCCACTTCTTCCTCTTCAGGTTCTTGCGCTACAGGAACTACCTATTACTACAGAGTAACCGCTGTCAATCCCAACGGAGAAACATTGGGTTGTACCGAGGTTTCCACCTCCACAGGAGATGCCACTGCCTTAGAGGTTTCTTGGTCAGCAGTAGCAGGAGCAACTGGCTACAAGGTTTACCGTGCCACCTCCTCCATCTCAAATGGTGATTCTGTCACCTTGGTGGACAATACTACCAAAACCACCACCTCATTTACCGATGATTGTTCAGGAGATGGTACCTCAACTATTCCTTCCTCAAACACCACTGGGGGTAATTTAGCAATAAACACCAATACATTGTATGTAGACGCAGAAACCGGAAAGGTAGGCATCGGAACGACGAGTCCTAGTGAGAAATTACATATTTCAAATGGCGTAGCTACATATGATAGCAATAGAAACATAACAGACCTTTATCATTTAGTTGATAAAAAATATGTTGATGAGGCGGTAACGGCATTAGGAGCAAGATATTATATGCTTGATGATGCTTCCGGGAAAGCGGATTATAAATTGTGTTCAACAACTCCATCAGCTGGTGGAGAGCAAAGTGTGAGCGTAACAAATTTATCAGATGGTGATTATATTCAGGGTTGGATTGCTCCAAATACCAATGAGCCAGACAAATTGATAACTGGGGTATATAACTGGCGAATTTATGCCGAAAAAACTGGTGGCACAAAAACATTAAGATTATATTGGAAATTGGTTGAACGAAAAAGTGATGACTCAGAGGTTGTTATCGGAACCTCTACTGTTAGCGATGAAATAATATCTGGCAAAAATTCATACATTATTCCTCTAACACTATCGGAAGACTACGATATAGCAAGCGACAGTTATATTGTTGGAAAGATTTATGCTGATGTGTCTGGAATGGGTTTAGCGCCAGGCGTTACTTTATATTACGAGGGCAATTCCGATTCTCATTGGCAGATGTCAGTAAATACAGAGATACTTAACGATGTGTATGTCAACATAAATGGCGATACGATGACAGGGACATTAAATCTGCCCACGAATGGTCTTGTGGTAGGAACAGACCAGCTTATTGTTTCAGGTGGCTACGTGGGCATTGGAACGACAACGCCAAATTATCTTCTTGAAGTAGCAGGCCAAACTGGAATTACTGCCAATACCTCAAGCGTCGCCCTTACCGTCACCCAATCAGGAACAGGGAATATTATAGATTTACGAGCCGGGGCGACCTCAGTTTTCACTTTAACTTCGGCTGATAGGTTAGAATTAAGAGATGGAGTTTTGGCTACTTTTGGTGGATTTAACGACCAGATTTTAGATGATTTTGAAGATGGCGATATTTCCAATTGGACATCTTCTGACACATCTAATACCACTTTGGCTACTACCACTTCAGCCAAGGTTAATGATATTGCTTTGACCATTCAAACTACAGTTGGGACTTCCACCGGAGATGTTGCCACCACCACCCCTTCTGCAACTGACTGGTCATCTTACGAAAGATTGGGCTTCTGGATTAAAGCAGATTACACTACCACTTCCACTGACGCCACCACTACTCAGATTATTTCAGTCCAAGAAAACGATGCCGGCGGAACCCACACTCATACTATCACCATTCAAGAAATGGGTGAGTGGCAATACGAAGAATGGGACATTTCTTCTTTTGCTACTGACACTACTTCTTGGCTTGGCTTCAGAATTGACAATGATTATGGCTCTCCAAAATTCTACATTGACCAAATTCGGCTTTATGGCTCTGCTGAAAGAAGTTCTGACATCTTTGTTGATTCTGACGGCTCTTTGAATATTTTGGCTCAAAAAGAAATTCAATTAACCAGAACCACTGAGGGTTCTGCTCTCCCTGGTTTGACAGTTGGCACTGCCAATGTAGTTTTACACCAACCATTAGAGGTTGATGTTGCCGGTGATGTGGGAATTGATTATGATTTGTATTTTGCTAATACCGGACTTTCTACCATTTCTTCTGAAGGACCTCTCAAAATTTCAGCCGGTGACGCTAACAGTTATGAAAATCTCACCTTAACCACTGGCGGAACAGGAGATATCATTATTGATATTTCTGACTCTGCTGTTGGACTTAAAGTTTTGGGATCTTCTGATGGAGGATATGTTTTTAAAATTTCTCCTAAAGGAGATCTTGAGACAACACAAAATATTACACTTACCGGCGGAAACTTAAATGTCAATCAACTTCCCACGCCGGCAAGCCCAACTCTTTCAACTCTAAATGACAGCGGAGGATCTTGCACTGAAGGAGGAACTTATTATTATCGAATTACTGCTATTAATGATAATGGAGAAACTTTAGGATCAAGCACCACTTCAATCACTCTTGGTGGAGCCAATTCTACCAATGATGAGAAAGTTCAAATTTCTTGGTCTCCAGTTCATGGGGCAACAGGTTATAAGATTTATCGGTCTGTTGATGATACATGGGATGGTGCAAATGATTATTTAGTTGATGGAACATCTATTTCTGCAGGAGAGACAAACTATATTGATGATTGTTCTGGGGATTCTTCAGCAACACTTCCTTCTCAAAATACAACGGGAGGTTCTATTTCAACTGCTGGAGATGTTTCAGTAGGTGGTAATCTCTCTGTTAGCGGAAATATTACCGTTGGAGGAGCAATTGATTCGGTTGATGTTTCTGAAATAACAGCAATGAAGACTTCAGGATTTTACGATGTAGCATCGTCTGGAATTACAGTCATTGACCAATTTCAGGTTACAGCAAATAGAACTCTTATAAGAATTGATTTTTATTCTCAGACCGCCTATGCAGATGGAGATGCAGGAGATTCTTGCACCATTGAGATTTACGACGCAACTGGAAGTTCGCTTGTAGCAAGTTGTTCTGTTTCAAGTGGTTCAAATTATGCTTCCTGTTCAGGATTAAATGTATCTTTATCATCAGGAAACGCCTACCAGGTCAGAATTAACATTGTTGATGCTGATACCACAACCTCTGCCACTCCGCCCTTAGATGGAAATGTTACTTTGCATCTCCTTCAAAGATAATCAAAATATCAATATGTTAAAATATTGAGTATGGCAACAGTTAAGCGTTTTGAAGACTTAATTTCATGGAGAAAAGCAAGAGAGTTCGTAAGAGTGATCTACTCTTTAACTAAAAACAAAGGGTTTTCAAAAGATTTTTCTTTAAAAGATCAAATTCAAAGATCTGCGGTTTCTACAATGGTAAACCAAGCAGAAGGTTTTACTCGCGGAACAAAAATAGAACTTATCAATTATTTTTTCATAGAAGTTCAAAAATTAATTCAAAGTTTTATTGATAAAGTGAAAAAGGGTTCTCTTTCTGGAATTCAACACAAAGTTGTAGTTAAAAAAAGCAAAATTGAGGAATTCCTTGAAAAACATGGCTTCAAAATCTCAAAAGACTAAAACTTCAATATTTCGATATATCGATATTTTGAAGAATCGAAAACTCATCTTTATTCTAATCTTAATTTTCTCAACTGTTTTTGCTATTTCATCATTAGCCTTAAACGGCTATTTCGGGGGCGGTGCTAAAATTCCAGAGGATACTTTCACTCGGGGTTTGGTTGCCTATTGGTCATTTGATGAGGGTACAGGAAATATAGCTTATGATATTTCAGGAAATGGAAACAATTGCACAATCTATGGAGCAAAATGGACAAAAGGAAAATATGGCTCTGCTTTACAATTTGACGGAGTGGATGATTATGTTGATTGTGGGAGTCAAGCAAGTTTAATATTTGCTAATTCTGATTCTTATAGCTTTGAACATTGGATTAAATGGACTGGGGGCGGTTCTTATGTGTTGTATGCTGGCAAAAACTCCGCAGAAGAGGCATTTTTGCTTAGAGCGGAGGATAATAACAGATTTGGTTTTCGTGATAGTGGTGCATCACAGCCTCTTTTTGCACCAAACAGTTCGGATGATTGTCTTAATGTGTGGGTTCATCTTGTTTGGGTTGCTGATGGATTGGGCAACATTGAACTCTATAAAAATGGCACATATTTTGATAGTGTTACCCCACCAAATGGAACTTCTATGCATTTTGAAACTTTTGGGAGATCGTGGCCTTTTAATGTTTATATGTATGAAGGCCTCATCGACGAAGTCAGAATTTACAATCGGGCATTATCTCCAGAAGAAATCCGCTATCACTACAACCGAGGAAGACCTGTCGCCCACTGGAGGTTTGATGAAGGTTCAGGTAATATAGCCTATGATTCAACCTCAAACAATAATGATTGTACCTGGTCAGGTTCTGGCTCTCACTGGACAAGTGAAGGAAAATTTAATGGAGGAGCAATTTTTAATGGAACAGATGATTATTTATCTTGCCAAAATGTAGGAAATATTAAAACCATTTCTTTTTGGGTAAAACCAAAAAGCTTAACCCAAAGCATAATAGACCTCAATGGCACCCAAACCATAACCTTATCTAATGGTCAAATCCAAGCCCAAAATTTCACTTCTCCCACCATTTATGTTGATGGCAAACAATCTTCAACCCTTCCAGATACCAACTGGCATCATATTGCTATTACCACAGAATCTGCCATTTCTGCCTCAAATGTCTATTTAGGCAAAGTAGGAAGCAATTATTTTAATGGTATTTTAGATGATATTAGATTATACAACTATGTTCGTTCACCAGATGAAATCAGGTTAGATTACAATGCAGGTTTAGCTGTAAAACTTGGAGGTTCTCCCACTAACATCTTTTCTGGCTCAAAGCTCTATCCAGAATGGAAATATAGAAAACCCATCAATATTTCTGGCTCTTCAGAAAATCTCACAGATTACCAAGTTTTAAT
>Ga0190363_1002591_pt1 | contig 10271 bp, 9 predicted proteins | sample 48721867_MG_FD_161272 | JGI IMG/M metagenome (GOLD analysis project Ga0190363, IMG submission 161272) | Hydrothermal vent microbial mat bacterial communities from Southern Trench, Guaymas Basin, Mexico - 4872-18-6-7_MG | ecosystem: Environmental > Aquatic > Marine > Hydrothermal vents > Microbial...
TACTACTAGTGTTGTCGTATGCACTTGTTCTGGGAATAATACTAATACTATTGAGTATAGTGCTAGTATAGCTAGTCCTACATCTATTAGTACTACTACCAGGCTTGTTAAACTGAAAGGTGCTTGCCTTATGAGTGGTTTTAACAGCTCATCTACACGGAATAACTTGAACACTCTACGTATAATACGATTTAATAATATAGCTAAGCCTATGTAAATTGCTATTATGACTAGCGCTAGTAATATGCTTGGCACGACGTTAACTAAATCACGTATAGCTAGCCTAAAGGCCTGCCATAATATTTCTATGCTCGTATCGTTAATGGTCATATTAGTGATGTTAGCTCCAACCATGTTATCCACCTGTTAGCACTACTATGTAGTATAATGTACGATAGATTATGTACAATATTACAACACCCACGACAAGTCCAGTGAATCTTAGTACTGTTTTAGCAGTTTCACTTACAGCAAACATTATGAAGTTATAGCTAGTTATACTTGAGGTGTAAAGCATTCTAGCATAAAGTCTAGTATAATTGGGTGGAACTATAGCTAGTTCAGGTAGGGCTATGAGAGCTATTACTAATCCCATTAAGCTGAAAATGCTAGCAGCCATGAAGACTAGTACTGGCGAGAATACTAGGAGGTAACCTACTATTCCTCCAATAACCATTGCTAAGGCGTTAGCTGATGACAATAGTACACTTGCTCGAGCAACTCCTAGTTTCTTAACGAGATTAGCGAAACCTATACTAGCATAGAAGTTAGCACCTATCAATGAGAAGCTATAGATTACAGCTATACCTAAATGCATATAAGGTATTGTCGTGAAATACACCATTAGCGGTGTAGAACTCAGTAGAAGTATAGCGTAACGATAACTAGGCACATTCCTATGTGACCAGAATACGCTAGCAAATATGTTAGTTAATGTCTGAACAAATCCTATAGATGCGGCAAGGTAATCAGGAGCACCAAGATCTTTCATAAGCCTTGGAATCCATGAGATACCTAACAGATTAGTTGATGCTAGCAGGAAAACTAGTAACAGGTATATATTACTCGCTTCTATCTCAGCTTCCTCTTCACTTCTTCTAATAGCTTCAAATACTACCCTATGTATTGGTGCAAGTACTATAAGCATAGGTGAAACCGATCCAATAGAGAAGGCTATAATGTAAAGTACAATGTACTTCCATAATCCTTCACCTACAGCAAGAGTAGATACAACCACTATTTGGGCAACAATACTTGCAATAGCGCCAGCCATTGTACGATAAGCTACGAGCCTACGATATCTTTGCTCTTCAAAGCAAGTAAAGAATACCGTATACATAAACACGTTTGAAGGGATAGTAGAAGCTATAGCCGAAGCATAGATTAAGGTTACTAGTAACCTATTATCAATGAACCACGGTATAAGGAACCAGAATATTCTTTCAACCAATAACGCTAAAACTAGTCTTGCTTTGACACTCCTAAGCTTACCATAATAGTAAAGGACTAGTGCTACACCGAGTGAAAGTAAACCAGCAAATACGTTAAGTATTAGGAGTTCACGTAATATGAAACCTGAAGCAACTAGGAATATAGGGGTAATGCTACGTGAAACAGTAACATAGAAACCTCCGAAAATGGCTTCTAATACTAGTAATAGGAAAGTGGCCTTGGTACTATTACCTGTAATTCTAGTAATACCTTCAACTATTCTGTTAGCCCTAGCATTCACCATGTTCTTATATCCCAGTGATATTCTCCTCCTCCAATATACTCTTAACCCACCCCCCACATACACACAGCTTAAGAATCTTACCCCTATAACACTGGTGAGGGCTAGTTAATTGGCCAAGATGCTATTACTAAGAGTATACCTTGACACGAACCAATTCTATGGTGGATACTATTCACCAATACATGATAATGATTGTATAACGCTTTTACCAATAAAAGAGACCCATCAGCTAAGGGAAATACCATCACATCTCAACGCCATAAAAATAATAGACAAATGCACTAATATGCCATTAACAATGTTCTATCCCCGAGAATGGGTAATAAACAATAAGTTAGCAGTTCACAATGATCCTAGACCAGATCTAGGCTTTTATACAGGACATTATGCTCCCATAGGCCGAATACCACGTAGGCTAGCTAAAAACGATTACATATTATTCATGGCTGGTCTAGCAAAATATCAAGTAGGTTTTTGGGATAAACCGAGAAGTAAAAGTGAGATAATTAAAGCATTCAAAGAAGCTAAAGATAAAGGAAATACAGGAATATACATCGTGGCATACATTAAGGTTAACGATATAGTAGAGATCAAAAATTGGCTTCAAGCAATAAAAAAGTATCCTAACTTAAAGTACAGCCCACACTATTATTGGGAGGACACACAACGTATAACAGTAGCCGTAATAGGCGAATCAAACTACATTATACCACCTGTGAAAATATTCGATTTAAAGGAAAAGAAACCTACACGAGTACTAGTAGACCTTATAGGTAAAGAGAATACGGTAAGACTTATCAGAAACAATTTTAGAAAATCAAGACTAATAATCGTGGATAGCGATCAAATAGAGGATCTAATAGAGAGCTTAAAATAAACTTTCCAGCCTCTACACTATGTTATAATGTTAACCTAAATATCCTCAAGTATTTATCCATTATCTTCTTATCTTCAAGTAATGCTTCTACACTGACGCTGATTCTTCCATACCTTTCAAAAGATACAATAGCTTCTACCGATTATCATAGTTTAAGTTTCGGTTGTTTAGAAGGTCTTTCTATAATTAGCCCTATTATTGTTGCATGTAGAGACAAAAAGATGTCTCATAGCACTTGTATTAAACTCAGATTACATATTTACTTCTTTAGTAAGCCTATTATCAATCCTATGAAGAATCCAAATGTTACTGGTCCAACCATTAGTAGTCCAAGAGTGCTAATGAATCCTAGTATTACGTCTTTGAATTGAGCAGCAGTTATACCTATTTTTACTAGAAAATCTTCTATGCTTCCACCAAGACTCCATACGTTTAGGACTGCTCCTACTATTAATAATGCTATGAATGCCAGAATGTATTTAGCCATTTTAGCCATAATGTAGCCTAATCCAGCACCTAATATTATCTCTATGCCTATAGCTATTGCTACATTAGGATTAGACATCGCTACACTAACTATATCAGTTACACTAAACGTCGCATTAGTAGCATTAACTACTTCAACAACCCATGATGGATTAAACATACTTTATTCCCATTTTATAATCGGATTAAGCGGGATAAATGTATTCCGAAAACATAGTTTATCACTAAGCCTACATATATTATCATTGATTTAACATCATCCCTAAACAAAACTTAAGTACATGTTGACAATAAACCCTATAAGGGTAAGATCATGAAGCTTGGGATTAGCTATACTAAAATGAGTGAATACAACTATAAATACTGTAGATCACGTAGCGTTTGCTCCCAGATATTTGTAGTAGAAAAAGGGTACGTTTTCCTAAAGGTTTAGGAGTATTATTATCCAGGATCATTGCATACCAAATACGCTACGTATACTAAATTATGTTTCATACTTTATATAAGATGCTCCAGGAAGTCTGGTATCTAGTAATGGATACAATCTTGGGCGATCCGTATATGTTAAGTAATGTGGCTCAATGTATATAGCTGTATCTTTGAAGATAAGCAGCACAGAATAGTGTTACAAGCTTAGCTTGAGGTTTTATTAAACATGGTTGAGCCGGCTGAGAAACTTGAGAGGATATACCGTATATTTCCTTGGCCTGAGGATCTGAGTTCACCTACGGTTAATAAGAGGCTAGATGAAGCATACAAGGTGTTCAAGGATTTACTAGATCATCCATGGCTTAAGGATTTATTAGAAGAGAGGAAGAACAGGGATCTTATAGTTATAGACATATGTGGTGGTGCAGGTATAGGTGGAATAGCACTGGCTAAAGCATTAATGGATAAAGGATTAGGAGTAAAGCTAATAGTGAATGATCTACGGATCACAGCATTAGAAAAAGCAAGAAGATATGCTAAACAAATCCTAGGTATAGAAATAGAAACATTAATAGAAGACGCACTAAAACTACATGAGCATAATATTAGAGCAGACCTAGCATTAATTTATGGATTAACAACACCTCATTTCAATCCATACCAGATGGTAACACTAATAGCTTCAATAGCGTGGATACTAAAACCAAACGGCATCCTCTTAGTAGAAGAACATGACAGAATATACCAGATATTCTATAGAATTGGTTATAAACAAGTATTAGCGGAATATGCAGGGGAGGACAGGATAGCGTTAAGCATACACGCAGGGTATAACCCGTTAACAGGAGTGTTCAAGAGGGTATTTCTGGATATACCATCAATGGAGCGCGTACTCGCGGATGTGAGATTTTGGGATATAGCAGGTGTAGCAGCTACACTATGGATATTCTTCGAAGACGTAGATTTTAAGCCTACGAGAACGCAAATACGGGGAATACTAATAGCTAAGAAACCTAGAGGAATAAATCCTAGAGATTATACTATGCTTCCGACTATAGTTAAAGGTAGTCAGCAAACCTGATCACTGATATCTAGGTATGCCTTAGCCTTGCATTAGAAGTATCTGCCATTTAATGGTGTTCTGACACTCCATATATGGCGGATACTTTTTTATCTTTCTGAAGCATTATTTAATAGTAGGTGTATGGCTATGGGCTTAGTTACCGAGATTCGTGTTGGTAAGAAGAGGACTATTGTCATTCCTAAAAGTGTTGCTGAAGCTTTAGGCATTGACGAAGGCTCTAGGTTGAGATTAGAGGTTCGTGGAGATAGTATTATCCTTAAACCTATACCCGATGCAATTCAGCTTTCTCTACATGGTGAGAAAATAGCTAAAATTAGTCTTAAGGACTTGGAGGCTACAAGCATTGAAGAACAAAAGAAGTACACAAGCTAAGCCTAGTATCATCATAGATACCACATTTCTCTTACCAGCACTAGGGATAAGTGTTGAAGAGGAAGCTGAAGAGGTTATACCACTGTTTCGTAAACTAAACGTGTACTATCTAGAAGTTGGCCTTCTAGAAGCTATGTGGAAGATTATTAAAATTATTCCAATAGACAAATTAGAACGTGTTAGACTTGGCTTAGAGGCTATAAGGAGGACATATAGCTTGTTAAGTCCTTCAGCTAAGGCTCTTGTTGAAGCATTACTCATTTATCGTAAGGGTCATAGAGACTATATAGACGCATTACACTATACAGTGGCCAAGGATACAGGTATACCGTTATTAACAATAGACTATGAGTTCATAGAATTCCTCGTCGAACATGGTTATGAGACCAGAGGAGTAGTCCTAATACCTAAAGAGTTAAAGAAGTGGTTAAAAGATTAAGTATCTATTAAAGCTTTTAGGTACATGGTATAACTTGAGTAATTCCTCATTAACCACTTATGCATGAAGATTATTGTCAGAACTTATTGTGTTTTACTTTTACCCGTTGAATATATAGGGTATTTTATCATTAGATTTATACTATTAGGTATGCTTAAGGTAATCGTTTTAGTTTGGTTTCATAATTACTATCTTAGGTGTGCTTAGGGGAATGTCTTCGAGAATAATATTACCTAAAGAATGGGTTGAAAAAGCTGAATTCTTTCGAAGGGAGGCTAAAAGACATTTATCTGAAGGAGTTTACTGGGCCGCATGCTTTGAAGCACAACAGGCTGTTGAGCTATATCTTAAAGCACTTCAAATAAGTCTTACTGGAACCTATGAGTTTACTCACGATCTTTCAAGATTGCTGAGCTTCCTTGAGGATGCGGGACTTAAGGTCCCTAAAGAGCTCTACACCATTGCTGATGCACTTACCCCACACTATACTATGGCTAAGTACCCTGGTGGAAAGCCAGTAGTATATGATGAGAAAATAGCCTCGCGTTGTATAGAGTATATGGAAGCTTTAGTGAGGTGGATTTTACATGAGACAGCTACTTCTAAAGAAACTTAGAGAAAGACTCACTAAGCTCGATGAATTGTTTCATAAGTACGTTAAAGCACTATCTAATCTCTATCCGTATTCAACGATAATACTTTTTGGTAGTCGTGCACGTGGAGAATGCCTACCCTACAGTGACTATGATATAATGATTATTATTAAAGACATTAATGATAAGATAGAGAGGGTAGTAAATGCATATAAGATAAAGCCGCCGGAGTTGGCAGTAGACCTAGTATTAATCAGTGAAAAAGAACTCGAAGACCCCATTATTGAGAAGATGCTTAGAGAGGGTTGTAAAATAATATATGATGGATTAGGAATAACATACCGCTTATTACGTATATGCAACAAGAATGAGCATGTAAACAATCAACAACTCGAATAATAACATTAGATATTTAGGTTTTTATCTTAAATAAGATTAGTAATTATTATTGTGCTGTATGGCTAATATTATGTTTTGTTCAACGACTTGTATCCTGGTATTTCGGCTTATCGGAGAACCCGAAGATAATATATTCTAGATATTTCTCTCGAATAATTATTGAGGCTGATGCTGAGGGATAAAACTCTCTATCTTCAACGAGCTCACATATTCTCTTACATAACTCTCTATTATTTGATTTACTATCCTTCTAACTAATTCTCTAAGACTAATATTATCAACGTAGAAACTAGCTGTGTACTTCACGAAACGGTCAACAAGTCACATGCAGAAGGTTCTTTCCATGTTCGACTCGACTGGAAGCACCATCAACTACTATTGCTAATTTTGAATCACAATAGAATGAGTCCTCGTTAACCCTCTTTGATTCCTTAGATGAAACAGTTCCAAGACATATTATTTTCATGTTGTCATCAGTAATATTGGTCTCTATAACTAATTGAGAAGAATTCATCGGTTGGCTGCGGCCTTCCTCATCTATTGCCTGGTTTTATTCGGTGGCCGTGAGTTTGTTCCTCATCTACTAGCGTTTTTAGATACCCTAGGTTTTCTGTTTTCTTTCAATCCCTTATATTGTCTCGCTTTTATGTTTTGGTTTATTGACTGAGATGTAATCACTATTTACCTTAAGATACTTCTTATTTAACTATTGTATTCTATCTTGGATTGAAGTGTATTGAGCTAAACTGTTTTAAACTCTATATGCTCTGGCCTTTGTTATCTCGGCTATAAGTTTAGTATAAGTCATGCCAGGATATGTATTGCTTATTGTCTCGTATATTGTTAATTCTATTCCTTGTCTGGCTATTTGCTTAGCGAATAATTCTAGTTCCTCCTTTATGTTTTTAACAAGGGGTTTGTTTGCTTTCCCATCTGTTATTAATATAGCCTCTATTTTTGCTCCTCTATGTTTTGACTTGAATACTTCTGCTACTTCTAGGATTTTCTTAAGGCCTGCTGATAGTGGTGTTCTACCACCGCTTCTAGCTTTTGTTATCTCATGGTATATTTTGGTGTAGTTCTTTGTTGGAGGAATGTATTTGTCAATGCCATGTGAACGGAATGTTATTAGTGATAGCCATGTTTTCTTTGTGTACTCTCTTTCAATAATCTTGTGAGCTAGGCTCTTTGCTAGGGCTATCCTCTTTGCCAAGTTCATGCTTCCGCTTGTATCCAGGGCTATTATGGTGAGCTTAGGTACTCTTTGCCTACGTACTCTTACAGCTAGTAGCTCATTTAGTAGATCAAGAAATTCTAGAGTTTTGGCTCCTAAATCAATGTTGTTTGCTAGCATATTCGTTATCGTACCAACAATATCTATGTCCTCCGGACTACTCCAAGGATAAATATATGATACGGGTACGCCATAGAATTTGTTTACAGTTGTTACATAGTTGTATCGTGACCCTCTTAGTACATTAGGGTATTCTCTTATTTTTTCAATTTTATAATTGTCTGGTAGCATTCCGTAGTCCTTTATAGGAGGTATGTTTACAGCGCTTTCACCTATTCCTTCACTATTGTTGATCTTTGTATCATTGTTACTATTACCTATGGTGCTATTATCTACTGTTTTCTCATGGCTATGTTCTTCTCCTAAAACCTTCTCTAGCACTTTAGATACTTGTGTACTAGCTTGTTGTAGAGGTTGAAGTCTTACACGATGAGGTAAGGTTAGTTCCATGGCTTTCTTCAAATCGTTTAAGGTTACTTTTGTCCTACCATTTAGTGCTGCTATTGCTTTTGCTGTCTTTACTGTTGTTATCTCAGCTCTACAAGTTCTAATTCCTAGTTCTACCATTGTTTTCGCTACTAGTCTTAGTAACTCATCATCTATGGTGACTCTAGTTACGATCTTCTTAGCTTCCTCTATTCTTTTAGTTAGTTCCCTCTCCTTTTCCTCATATTTCTTATAGAATTCTATTGGGTCTTGGTGAAATTCTTCTACTCTACGTATAATTTCTGCTCTAGTTTCCGGGTCTCTAGGTGCTTCTACATCTACAACTATACCGAAGCGGTCAAGGAGTTGTGGTCTTAGTTCACCTTCCTCTGGATTCATACTACCAACTAGTATGAATCTTGCTGGATGCTTGAACGATATGTGTTCTCTCTCAATTATATTCCATCCATAGGCTGCAGCATCCAGTATTAAATCAGCTATATAGTCATCTAGTAGGTTTACCTCATCTATATACAGGATGTTACGATTAGCTTCCGCTAGTATACCTGGTTTAAGCTCTCTTACACCTTCCTTTAACGCCTTCTCAAAATCTATTGTACCTATTAAGCGATCGGGTGTTATACTTAATGGAAGATCTACTACTTTCATTTTCTTCTTTTTAACTGGTAGTTCTTCACCTTTACTCCATCTACGATAACAGTTATCGCACATCTCCAAGGGGTTACGTGGATTACAGTTAAATGGGCAGTCCGCTACAACTTCTATTTCGGGTAGAACATTAGCTAATGCTCTGACAAGTGTTGTTTTACCTGTACCTTTATCGCCTCGAAGAAGAACTCCACCTATGGAGGGGTTGACAGCAACGGCTAGTAACGCTAGTTTTGCTTTCTCTAATCCAACTATAGCTGTAAACGGGAATACTATCCTTGAACTCACGTTTATCTCCTTAGCAGGATCCTTCAATGCACTTCTATATCTATCATAGTACACCGTGTACTAGGTAGACTAGCCTAAAATAATTATTCCACAATACTAAATATGTATAAAAATTGAAAGAAATAATAGGTTAGATCTTAACGAGTAAGTGCTATTGGGGTATTTACTCCTTATGTAGTATCTTACCTTCGCCTACGACTAATACTGGATATGATTCTAAGCTGAAGAGATCTCCATTCCATACTGTAAAGCTAGCCCATTTCCCTGGTTCTAGTGTACCAAGTCTATCATCTATGCCTAGAATCTTAGCATTATTGTATGTTATAAGTGATACACATTCCTCTTTGCTCATTCCGAAGCAGCGGAAGAATCTTAGTTGTAGATAGAGGTTTCTCTGAAGTACAACTGGATGATCCGTCATTAATCCAAAGAATGGTTTGACTTCTACTAAGTACTTAATGTTTCTCCAGTATTCGTGTTTAAGTTCTGTTTTGTACGCAAATGCATCTACAGGTCCGTAGACTAATGGTATGTTTTCACGTTTTATCTTCTCAAACGCTTCTCTAGTATGTACATCGCATGCATGTTCTATTGTTGTTTTTAGTCTAAACTCTCTTCTAAGCATTATTAGTCCAGCTATGTCGTCTATCTTGTGTACGTGAACTCTTAGAATATCCTCACCTTTAAGTATGGGGAATAGCATTCTTATCTCTGGTTCTATTTCTTCGATAACTTTCTTACCTTCCTCAACGAGTTTAAGCATATCTCTAGCTTTGATAAGCCATTTCCTTAGTAATCCTATTGCACCCATCCTAGTATATGGTCTAATGCCTTTCCATTCAGTGGTGCTTCTAGGATTAAAACCTAAGGCTGCTTTAACACCAGCATATCTTATGAATGCTTCTTCTATATCCTTGCCATAGTTTCTGATAACTACTGCTCTACCACCAATTATGTTACCGCTGCCAGGTAGTACACACGAGTATAGTACGCCCCATTCGATTGATTCCTTAAAGCTCTTATCATCCATGTAGATGCTGTACAATGCATCAGCTACTGGTAGCACTGAGTCATATTTCTCGTTTGATTCGCTTTCTGCTGAAGGTTCTCCTGCTCTAGCCATACCTATATGGCTGTGAGCATCAATAAAAGCAGGGGTTACAATAGCTTTATCATATTC
>Ga0190363_1002593_pt1 | contig 10269 bp, 11 predicted proteins | sample 48721867_MG_FD_161272 | JGI IMG/M metagenome (GOLD analysis project Ga0190363, IMG submission 161272) | Hydrothermal vent microbial mat bacterial communities from Southern Trench, Guaymas Basin, Mexico - 4872-18-6-7_MG | ecosystem: Environmental > Aquatic > Marine > Hydrothermal vents >...
CAAACAATAACACCATTTCCTGTAGCATCTTCATCAATTTCTCCAATAAGTTCGTATTTTGCTTGAAGTCGAAACCACTCGAGTCTATGTTTCCAAAAGCGTTCAGAGTAACTCGAAAAAAGCACTGTTCCGCCTAAACGTGTGACTCTGATTGCCTCCTCAATTAATTTTGCTAATTGGAGACTGGTATGAGATGTGTCAATCCCTACTACAGCTCTAGCTTTTGTCACGAGCTTTTTAAGAACCCTCCCATAACCGCATCCGAGTTCTAGGACTTTATCTTTTTTAAAACAAATTCAATTTCCGCTTCAAGATATCTCTTTACCCTGGGTGGAGCAATTTCATAACACAGTTGCAGGTGTTTACCGGATAATTTTTGTGTGTAATAGCCCTCTGTATATACTTTTTGTTTGTTTTCTTCCACTGTCATTAATTTGGTTTAAGCTTAAAATGCCAGAGACCAAATGAGATTAACCAAATTCTTATTTATTCTACAATTGTGAGTTCTTTTAGGACATTAAAAGCTCTGTCAATCTTTTCTGCTATGAATAAAACGTATCGAATATCAACATTTATGCTCCGGGTTAATCTGGGGTCAAAATAATAATCACTGTACATCGCTTCATAATTACCATCAAAAAGAAGTCCAACCAATTCTCCCTTGCCATTTAGAACTGGACTTCCAGAATTCCCACCAGTGCTATCATTGGTTGTCAGGAAATTAACAGGGATATCATTTATATATTTATCAATATGAACTCCAAAATCTCTATTATGATATACTTCAAGAAGTTTTTGAGGACAGTCAAAGGGTTCTTTTCCCGTGTGTTTTTCAACTACTCCTGTGAGAGAAGTTATATAGTGATATTTCACAGCATCTCTTGGGGAATAACCCTTTACCTGTCCAAAATTAAGTCTTAAAGTTCCATTTGCATCTGGATAAAGAGGAGTCTTTTTCCAAGTCTCAAGTCCTTCAATGTAGACAGGCATTAATCTTAATAGGGCTCCGGAGAATTCTTTGTCTTTCCTGTTAAGAAATTCTCTTTCTTTTTCAAGTTCGTTTGCGAACTCAATGAATGGATCTTTCAATTTCAACAATTCTTTTCTGTTCATCTCCAGCATTTTAAGCCTTTCTTCAACTGAGAAGAGTTTTGTTTTAGTGTAAAGTTCACTTAAAAATTCATTCAAAGCCTCTTCCTTAGATTCTCCTCTTTTAGCCAAAACATTTTCAAGTGCCATAATTTTCTGCTCCTCAGGTAATTCCAATACTCTTTTTAGAAAATATTCGAGCATTTTTTTGTCAGCTTCTGGCACAAGACTTCTCTGTGCTACTTTCATGCGCAATTTAATTCTTTCGTAATCTCTTTCCTGATATCCTGGTTCTCTGTCAATATCTTTTTTCTGCTTCTCGATTGACCATTTGTTTATAGTTAGGGCAAAACTGAGCATTTGACTTCCATATGTCATCCATCTTATGAATGTGCTTTTTTTCCTTATATTTTCGTATTTCTTATATAAATCTTTTAATTCTGAGAATACAGAGCCATATTTATTTTCTAATTCAGGATTTTTCTTTAAAAACTCAAGAAAAGCTTTCTCTTCCTCTTCCTTTTTCTCGACAAGTTTTGTTTTAATCAAGCCCTCAAGCATTCCTTGATTGTTCTTTAGAACATTGCTCAAACCTTTTATTCGGGAGGCTAATTTGACTTCTGCGCTTTTATTCTTTTTTGAGAAGTCTTCTAAAATTTTTATCATATCCGATGTTGTTTTAATCTGAAAGGGGTATCGAAAATCCTGGTCATATTTAAGTCCAAAAGAAGTAAGTCTCCTATAGGTTCTTCCTGGAAAGCCCATTATCATTGTAAAATCGCCTTCTTTTATTCCCTTTCGGGATATTTTAAGATAAACTTTTGGATGATATGGAACATTGTTTTTGGAATATTCAGCAGGTTTACCATCTGGTCCAACATAGGCTCTTAAAAAAGCAAAATCACCTGTATGCCGAGGCCACATCCAATTATCAATATCGCCTCCATATTCACCTATTGAACGAGAAGGAACATACACAATTCTTACATCTTTGATTTTTAAATATTTAAAAAGGTAATATTGCTTTCCATAATTCATTGAAGCAATTCTACATTCCACATTTCCTTCCTTCTCTTCCCTCTTTATGATTTCCTTTATTTTCCTTTCAATTGCCTGATATCTTTCGTAATCATCCATTCCCTTTTTCACAGCAGATAAAACCTCTTGTGTTACATCTCTCATTGAAAGAAGGGCATATGCCATATATCCAGGAGCAAGGACTTCCTCTTCCATTGTTCGAGCAAGAAATCCCTCTTCAATATAATTTTTTTCAGGAGTGCTTATTCTCTGGACCGCACCAAATGCTACATGATGGTTGGTTATTATTAAACCATTGGGTGAAACAAAAGAGGCAGTTGCCCCCATATTAATTACTGCGTTTGCAAGACCTGTTCCTTCTGGGTTGTAAATTTCCTCCGGGGACAATTCCAATCCCATTTTTCTCATTTTCATAAAAAGATTTACATCGATTTGATCAAGTAGATACATTCCCTCATCAGCATTTAAAAGGAAACAAAGAGAAAAAATAGAAAATATAACCAGCAAAATTACACTTTTTCTAAATTTCATTTTTTCCTCCTTTTAAATAAAATTTATTTTTCAATCCAAACATTTTTTAAAAAGGTAAAATCCCCAGCTGGATAAATTTTTACTCCTTGAACTTGCTTGTTCATTACAGCTATATTGTCTCCATAAAAAAGAGAAATATATGGAAGGTCTTCTGCCAAAATTTTTTGAATCTGAGAATACAATTTCTTCCTCTCTTCTCTATCATAAGTTGTCCTTGCTCTTTCTATTAAGTCATCAATTATTGGATTATTATATCCAACTCTATTAGCTCCTTTTGGAGGCAAGTTTTGAGAATGAAAAAGATTATAAAAAATATCAGGGTCTGAAACGCCTATCCATCTCAATGAATAAATCTGAAAATTTCCTTTAATTATATCTGAATAGAATGTAGCAAATTCATAAGATTTGATTTTAACATCAATTCCAACTTTTTTTAGATTATCCTTAATTATCAAACCAAGCTGGCGTCCAAAAGATGAGTTTGAGGTTTTATAAACAATTTTGAATCTCGGATTCTTATTTTTCTCCAGATATCCAGCCTCGTCAAGCAATTTCTTGGCTTTCTCTGGATTATATTCATATTCATTTAAACTGCCTTCATATGCCCAATTACTTGGTGCAAGAACACTATTTGCAGGTCTTGCATAACCCCTCATGATATTTGATATTATCTCTTTTTTATTTATTGCATGAGCAATTGCCTTACGAACTTTTTTATTTCTTAGGATAGGGTCTCTTAAATTTATTCCAAGATAGTAATATGTTGTTCCTGGTTTTGTAATAATTTTTAATTTTTTATCCTTTGAAAGAAATTGAATTAAATCAGGCGGGAGAACATTAAAACCAAGGTGAACTGAGCCCTTTTTTAACTCAAGAGCCCTTGTCATTGCATCAGGTATTATTCGAACAATTAGTTTTTGAATTTTTGGCTTACCTTCAAAATAATCTTTGAAAGCTTCCAAGACAATTTTTTCAGAGTCCTGAGAAAGAAATTTAAAAGGACCTGTTCCTATTGGTTTATCATGAAAATCCTCTCCAGCTCCTTTTGGGACTATTCCTACTGTAAGATTAATTAGAAAAGAAGAGTATGGTTTTTTAAGAACAAATTTAACTTTCCATTTATCAATTACCTCAACTTTCTCAAGCAAATTAAATGCCTGTTTTCTTAATGATATGAAATTTTTATCAAGAAAACTCTGAAAGGTATATTTAACATCCTCAGAATCTAAAATTTTACCATTATGGAATTTCACTCTCTTTTTAAGATAAAAAATAAAAGTTCTATCATCCACTCTTTCCCATTTCTCAGCAAGGGATGGCTCAAGTTCATCTCTTTCATTTCTTACTAAAAGACCATTAAATATAATTTGATGAAGTCTTTGAGAGGCGGAGTCAGTTCCTATTCTTGGGTCAAGATTTGTTGGCTGATTTTCTATTGTTATAACCAAAGTGTTTTTATGGTCTGTAATTTTACACGCTAAAATAAAAATTACTAAAATTGAAAAAAAATATTTTTTCATTTTCCAAAAAGTATAGAACTATGACTGAAAAAAGTCCCGGCAATAGCAGCAGTCATAAGGCAAGCAAGAGTTGCAGCAAGAAGAGCTCGAAAACCAAGGCGAGAGAGATCTCTTGTTCTTTTAGGAGCTAAAGCAGAAATTCCTCCCACAAAAATAGCAAGAGAAGCTATGTGAGCAAATCCACATAATGCATAAGTGGTTATTACTATTGACCTTGGGTTATAAATTGCTCCCTGAGCTAATAATTGAGCAAGATGCTGATAGGATTGAACCTCTGTTGCAACGGTTCTTTCTCCAATAACCTGAGCTATTTGAACCGCATCTGATGGTGGAACCCCTATTATTAAAGTAAATGGATAAAATATGTATCCAAGGAGTCCTTTAAGGGACCAGTCAATATTCAATCCAAACAATGAATTTAGTTGCCCACCAAATGCTCCTAAGATTAGATCAATTAAAGCAACAATCCCTAAGAAAGCTAAAAGCAAAGTCGCAATACCAACAACAAGCCGAGTTCCACTATTAGCTCCATTAATTATTGCCTCTATTAAGTTCCCTTCTCTTTCATAATGAGGTTTTACATCTTCACCAAGAGTGGTGGGAGTTTCAGTTTCTGGATAGATCAGTTTCGACATAACAATGCAGGCAGGTGCTGATAGAACTGATGCCGACACTAAGTGACCCGCAATCGTTGGGAAATCTTTCTGTAAAATAAAAACATAAAGAGCCATAACACTTGATGCAATTGTCCCCATTCCTGCAGTCAAAATTGTGCATAATTCAGATTTTGTCATCTCACCTAAATGGGGTTTTATTGTTAAAGCAGACTCGATTCCCACAAATATATTACTCGAGACACAAAGAGATTCCGCACCTGAAATTCTCATTAACTTGGTAAAAACATAAGAGAAAATTCTAATTAAAAAGGGCATTATCTTTAAGTAATAAAGAGCACCAACAAGAGAGGCGAAAAAAATAATTGTTGGTAATGCCTGGAAAGCTAAAATAAAACCCAAAGAAGTCTCTCCCGCTTCATTTGTTGTACCAGGAGGAAGGGCTAAGCGTCCAAACAGAAATTTAGTCCCAGCAGTTGCACAGTCTAAAACTTTTACAACAATATTATTAATAGCTAAAAATATTTTTGTGCCTGCAGGTACAATAAATATAAATAAAGCAAAAAATAATTGAAGTCCCACGCCCCATATTATTACTTTCCAGTTTATCACTTTTCTGTTTGTTGAAAAAAGCCATGCAAAGCCCATAAGGATAAAAATTCCTGCGAAACTCACGAGATTATATAATTCCATCCTTTACCTCCGATAAGAGGCTAATATCAATTAATAAGTCCAAAATTCAAATGCCAAATTTTTTATTTATATCTGAAATCCCTTCTATTAAAAAAATTTTATTTCTTGATTTTTCTCCTCTGACAATTTTTATGCTGGATTTAGGAATTTTCAAAAAATTGGAAAGAAGCGAAATTGCTTCCTGATTGGCTAATCCTCTTTGTGGTTTCGAAATAACTTTTAACTTAACACTATTAGGAGAGAGAATCTCTATGGCTTGTTTTTTTGCCCCAGGAATCACCTTTACTTCTAAAAAAATCTTTTCCCCGCTGCTCATTCCTCACTTTTTGTTAAAAAATCTATTTTTGGCTCCTCAGCTTCTTCTTTCCTCTGACTCTCAATTAAATGCTGCACTGAATCAATATAATTTAGCAATTTTACTTCAAAATCCCTCCTTATTCTTTTTAAAGAAAGGATCTCCTCTTTAAGCCTCCTCACTTCCTTTGCAGACTGATTTATAATCTCTTCTGCTTTAATCTCGGCTTCTTTAATAATCAATTCAGCCTCTTTCTGCGCATTCTTCTTCAATTCTTCAGCGAATTTTTTTGCTGCAATCAATGTTTCTCGTAGCACACTTTCCTTAACCTGATATTCATTCAGTTTTTCCTGAAGGGATTCTATCTCTTCTTTTAATTTCTCATTTTCAAGAGTATAAAGATCAAATTCTTCTGCTATATAGCTCAGAAACTGTTGTACCTCTTCCGGGTCATAGCCTTTAAATTTTTTATTAAATGTTTGTTCCCTTATTTGCGAAGATGTCAATTTCATTTTTTCCTCCAATTTATTTAAGCTTTAAAATAGACAATGCATAATGTCTTATGGTTGCGACCAGAAAATTATCAATAAAGAGAATTAAAAGTATTGCAAAAATTGGAGATAAATCTATTCCTCCTAATTTATAGGGAGGAATAATTCTTCTAAGGGGTTTTAAAACAGGTTCTGTCAAATAATAAAGAGTCCTTACTAAAGGATGAAATGGATTTGGGTAAACCCATGATAGAATCGCCCGGATTATGATAATCCACATATAGACTATTAGAATGATATGGAGAATCTTTGCAAAAGCGTTCAAAAAATTACCGAGCAAAATCATTTTTATTCCCTCGGTCCAAAAATTGCCGTTCCTATCCTTACCATGGTTGCTCCTTCTTCAATTGCTACTTCAAAGTCATGACTCATTCCCATTGAAAGCTCTGTAAGATGGATATTTAATATTTTCATTTCATTAATTTTCTCCATTATTTTTCTCAATTTAGCAAAGTATGGTCTTACTTCCTCTGGCTCTAAAAAGGGAGGAATTACCATTAATCCTTTTATTTCTAAATTTGACATTTTCGCAAGCTCCTCTAAATTTTCAAATAATTCTTCTTCCAGAAATCCTGCTTTTGTGGGCTCTTTTCCTATATTAATTTCCAAAAGACAAGGCATTTTCTGATTATTTCTTTCACAAGAATTATTTATTTTCCTGGCCAAATCTACTGAAGTTACTGATTGAATCATTTTAAAAAGTCTTAAGGCTTTATTAACTTTATTCTTTTGTAAATATCCTATCATATGCCATTCTACATTTTCATCTTTTAACTCTAAAATTTTCTTTTCAGCCTCTTGAACACGATTTTCTCCAATTATTTTGATGCCTGCTTTTATTGCTTCTCTAATTCTCTCAGAAGGAACCGTTTTTGTAGCTGCTACAATTTTTACCTCATCCGGAGAACGCCCCACTTTATTGCATACAGCTACAATCCTTTCTCTTACTCTGTCCAGATTCTCTTTTATATTCACACTCACTGTTTAAGAAGTTTAGCAAACAAATGATAAAAGTTCAAATTTCAGTTCTATTAATTGCTATGCTAATACTGCTTTATAACCGTAACAAATAATACCAGCTTCTCCCTCGCTTCTTATTTTTCTGAATTCTATTTTCACTTTTTTCCCTATTTCCAAATCATCAAAATCACAATCTACTATCTGAGCTAAAATTTTTACCCCATCATTTAACTCAATTATTCCAATAGCATAAGGAGATTGGTCTGAGAATTGTTCTGGAGGAACTCTAATTATGGTAAAAGAGACTATTTTCCCTTCATCCTTTAATCTTATTATCTCAAATTCTCTATTTTTGCATTTAGGGCAAATGAGACGAGGGGGAAAAGAAATATAACCACATTTTTTACATTTACCCGCTTCCAATCTATATCTTTTTGGAATTTCTCTCCAATATCTTTGAGGAGTTATCATTTTTCCCTCCTTTTATATTTTTTCAAAAATATGGACAAGCGTGCTACCTCCAGCGCCTCCCATATTCTGGGTAAGAGCTATTCTTGCATTTTTAATTTGCCTTTCTCCTGCTTCCTCTCGAAATTGCTTTGCCACTTCTACAACCTGAGCAACTCCTGTTGCACCAACTGGATGCCCTTTTGATTTCAATCCTCCACTTGGATTAATAGGAATTTTCCCATTCAAATCAGTCAATCCTTTTTCAACTGCTTCCCCGCCTTTTCCTCTCTCAAAAAATCCGAGCGCTTCTGTTACACAAATTTCAGCAATGGTAAAGCAATCATGAACTTCTGCAAAATCAATATCTTCGGGCCTCTTATTAGCCATTTCATAAGCCTTTTTTGCAGCTTTTTCTGTAGCAGAAAGCCAGGTAATATCTTCTCTGGAATGAAGAGCAATATAGTCTGTTGCATGACCTGAGCCTATTATCTTTATAATGGGATCTTTCTTAAATTTTTTCGCCAATTCAACAGGACATAAAATAACTACTGCAGCTCCGTCGGTTATTGGAGAGCAATCAAGAAGTCTCAACGGATCTGCAACCAAGGGGGATTTCAGAACATCTTCCACTGTAATTTTAAAGGGATACTGAGCCAATGGGTTTTTTGAACCATTTTTATGATTTTTTACTGCAACTAAGGCTAATTGTTCCCTCGTTGTGCCATATTTATGCATATGAGCTCTTGCAATTAATGCATAAAGACCTGGGAAGGTTACTCCATGATAACACTCATATTCCTGGTCAGCAGCTGTTCCCAAAGCAAAAGTTGCCCCACCAGTAGTAACATCTGTCATTTTCTCAACTCCTCCAACTAAAACAACATCATTCATTCCTGAAGCAACATCAATAAATCCCTGACGAAGCGCCAATCCTCCTGAAGCACATGCTGATTCCACCCTTGTGCTTGGAATTGATGAAGTTCCAAGGTAATCAGCAAGTAAAGAAGCTATATGTTCCTGTTCAGTAAATAAACCAGAAGACATTGACCCAACATACATGGAATCTATTCGATCAACTCCTGCATCATCTATTGCCAGTAAAGCCGCTTCCACGAATATTTCTCTCAAAGATTTATCCCAGAGCTCCCCCCATTTGTTCATCCCTACACCTATTATTGCAACTTCTCTCATATTATCCTCCTCTATGCTTTTAAAATCTTACCTCTGAATTTTGCATAAGTACCATAGTCTAAATAAAATTTCTTTCCATTGATTATATCCCATGTTTTCGGGGCTTTATCCTGAACTTCTTTTATTCTTTCTGTGACCTTAAAAATAAATGCATCACTTCCTGCTCCTGAACCAAAAGATACAATCAAAATTCTATCCCCTGGTTTTGCAATATCCAAAGTTGCAGTCAACCCGAGGGGAGATGAACCAGAATATGTATTGCCAATTTTTGGCACAAGCAACCCTGGTTCTATTTGTTCACGAGAAAAACCGAGCATTTTACCTACTTTTAAAGGGAATTTACCATTTGGCTGATGAAAAATAACATAATTAAAATCCTCTGGTCTGGTGCCGGTTTTTTCCATTATTCCCCGGGCAGCTCCTGTAATGTGTTTAAAATATGCCTTCTCTCCGGTAAATCTTCCACCATGACGGGGATAGTGTTGATACTCTCTCCTCCAGAAATCAGGAGTATCAGTCATAAAGGAATATGTAGCCTCAACTTCTGCGATAATATTCTCTTTCCCGAAAATAAAAGCTGCTGCACCTGCTGATGCTGAATATTCCAAAGCATCTCCCGGTGCTCCCTGAGAAGTATCAGCTCCAATAGCTAACCCGTATTTTATGTCTCCAGATTTTACTAATCCATAACACACATGCATCGCCTCTGTTCCTGCTTTGCAGGCAAATTCAAAATCAGCACAATGAACTTCTGGAGTTGCACCAATAACTTCAGCAACTATTGTCCCTGTGGGCTTTACTGCATATGGATGCGATTCTGAACCAACATAAACCGCTTCTATCTCCTTAGGGTTTATCCCTGCTCTTTTTAAAGCATTCTTTGATGCTTCTACAGAAAGAGTAATTGTATCCTGATCCAGATAGGGCACTGACTTTTCCTCAAGCATTAGCCCTTTTTTATAACTCGGAGCATCGGTTCCCCAAACTTTTGCAATTTCTTCAACTTTAATTCTATATCTGGGGATATAAGCTCCGTAACCCACTATACCAATCATCCCAAGCCTCCTTTAAAATATTTTTTAAATATATTCATCTCATAATTTCTCCCCTTAAATTTAACCAATACATTGCTTGGAGTCAACTTTATTTTGACATTGTGAAAATTCTTAATATAATTTATAAAGATTATTGAAGGAGTTAATAATGACTGAAAAAGAAGAAAGAAATCCTTCTGGATTGCTTTTTATAGCATCCATGTTTATAGGAGCTGGAATTGGCATGTTATTCGGCGAAACAGCAGTAGGAGGAGCAATTGGAATGGGGGTTGGCTTTCTTTT
>Ga0190363_1002594_pt1 | contig 10266 bp, 5 predicted proteins | sample 48721867_MG_FD_161272 | JGI IMG/M metagenome (GOLD analysis project Ga0190363, IMG submission 161272) | Hydrothermal vent microbial mat bacterial communities from Southern Trench, Guaymas Basin, Mexico - 4872-18-6-7_MG | ecosystem: Environmental > Aquatic > Marine > Hydrothermal vents > Microbial...
AGCCTTATTGTAATAGCCGTTATTGGATATGCACTGCTATTGACAATGAGTAGACTCGGAATCTCGGAGATTGCCAAGTCAAAAAAATAAAGGCTTTAGGGCTTCACTTCTCTTTTATGGCTATGCATATGTATGCTAATGGGTCAATCCCGTCGGATTCGAAGCCGTGGCTCTCTCCGGGCTTAAAGATCAATACGTCTCCACGTGAGATCCTGATCTCTCCCTCATCTGTAATGGCTGTTCCTCTGCCCTGAAAGCAGATGAATATCTCCTCACGGTCTTCGTGGCTGTGGATCGTGTGGCTCTCACTAGGCCTATAATAATGAACATTTATGAACTGTATGCTTGAGAATTCATTTTCATTTACTACATGCTCTATAGGCTTCTGATTGTCATATATTGAGAATATCCTCACCATTCTTCATTTCCACCTGAGCATATTCTTAAAATTCGGGTGGGGCTTAAATTTTCTGGCTAGGCTCTCTATGGATTCTCCGACTATCCTGATTCTATTTACGTCTGCAACTCCGATTCCCCATCCATCTAGGTAGTATAGGTATCCTACATCAAGCGGATTAAACCCCATAACTTTGCAAATGACTGCGTCCAGTGAGACCGGGTAGAGGCTTGCGGCTGCAACCTTCAATCTAACGGGATCTCCTGAGACCGGCCCGCTTCCCTCCATGCCCATGAAGCCATCTATGACCGCCAAATTAGGCATAACATGCTTCGCCAGCTCAGCTATGTTCATATTAATCGCTTTATATCCCTGATGTATTCTACTCTTCTCTCCTCTGACAAGGCCTCCGACAACCACATTCTTTATTGACAAAGTGACTATGACGAAATCGTGAGTTTTCGGGAGGGCAACTGATATCCTATAATCGCTTTCAATAAGTGTCCTTGACATCCTGAGCTTCATGGGCTTAAGCTCCGAATCATATGCCATCAACTCGACGTAATCATCCTCATTTAGATCAACAAACTCGACGTCATATTCGTCCTGAAGTTTTAGGTAGCCGTAATTTATCAGTGCGTTCCTCAAGCTTGAAGCTGCAGGCCCCTCACCGATAATTATTCTTCCAGAATGATACTTTGATATTACGTCCAGAACTGCCCTAACGGCATCTACATGTGTGGCCGCCAGCTGCCTGCTGGTTGAGACGAAGTTAGGCTTTATGAGGACCCTCCGCTTCCCCTTGATGCTCTTCTTGACATCATCCTCGATGAGCCTAAGAGCCTCGAATACTCCATGATAGTGGCCTTCAGATTTGACAAGGGCAACTGTCGGCATCAATACTCATGCTCCCCTATCATCTCTCAATATTGGAGAATCCAAATTTTATAGGAATTGCTCAAGCCTCGTTAATCCGATTATCTTCTCGAACTCCAATCCAAGCGCATCTAAAACCTGATCGAATGTCGATTGTAGATATGCAATGTATTTTTCTACGTCTATCTCCTCATCCGATGCGAGTTCAACGGGCTTAACATAAGGGTTCTTCGTTACCTTTACGAATCTTATTAGGTCGCCGGCCTTCAATTCTACTCCCCTTCTCTCAAGTTGAAGCGCAGCCTTCACATGCTGAGGCGTGGTCTTCGTGTATGCTCTCGGAGGCTTTCCAAGGACAACCTCGAATGCCAATTCGCTTATGTCATCCCATTCATGCCTCTTAAGCCTGTTATAGCATTCCTGAATTATCTTCTTGATATCTTCCTTCGCTTCCTCGAATTCCGCTGGACTCTTAACCTTAGCGAGTCTACTCTCCATCTCATCGAAGTACTTCTTTATGAAGCGCGGTATGTGACTCTTTTTTCCAGTCAATCCCTTAACATCCACTGTTCCATCCTCTAAAACTCCAAGATAATTCTTTTTTCTTGAGCTCAGCACGGCGTATCTGTATATCTTATCGACGTCTAGCTCCATGCCTAGCATCTTCTCAGACCACTCTGAGAGCGTCTTGATCTGCTCTGGAGATGGATCCTTAAGGAATAGGCTATCCGTGTCTCCGTAGAGAACTTGGATTCCAAGCTCCTTTGCCTTATTTATCGTCTGCGTTATAACTTCTCTTCCTATAGCCGCTGTCGCTTCAGCTACGGGAGGACAGTATAGATCAAATGTTTCAGCCCCGAAGACTCCATATGACGCGTTTAGAATAACCTTTAATGCCCTTTGAATAACATTATACCAGTTTCTCTTATCCTCAGGCAGAGACTTGTCCTTGGCCCTAATCTTATACCAGTAGACCCTTAGGTCTCTGAGTGAGCCTATCAATGCGCTTTCAAGCGCCCTAATCTTCCCGCATATCCAATGGGTGGTTCCTGGAACCTTATTGTCTCTGCATCCTTCATGCGGGCATCTTATGGATTGATAGCCTAAATTATAGACCTTTATTATTGAGGGATATAGGCTCTGAAAGTCCATTACGGCGACGTTAAAGTGTACTCCTGGAACTGGCTGAACGACTATTGCGCCCTTATATTTCTTCCCCTTGATTATCGCAGTTGTCGTCGTCTCTCCCTTAACTGCAATTATATCCTCCCTATTCGGTATTAGCATATTCAATCTCCTATGCTCATACTGCATGAAGCTTCTGATCCAACGTGAGACGCCCTGTCTGCTCACGTCCTCCATTGGCATCCTACTTATGCGCGTCAGAACTAGAAGGAGCTTCATGACAAGATCGTTGTCATACGCCGTTAAGCCATATGTTATCTCAGCATCGTTTAGGCAGTAAGCCGCCAATTCGGAGTATGTGAGCTCCGATATGGGCTTTGAGATCTCGAGCTTCGGCCTTCCCAGAAGAGCCGTTGCAACTTCATTCAGAGTTACATTCCGATACTTTTGGGAGAACGCGTATACTTGAATCGACTTGTTGAAGAAGAACTTGTATAGGTCTATGTGTATGCCATTCCTGAGCAGATAAACTCTCTGTCCAGGCTCTATCGGGATTTCATCCCTCTGAAAACCCAGTTTTCTTGCCCTGTGATAGATATATCTAAGGTCGAAGTCGTCTCCATTAAATGTTATCACGAATGGGTAATCATCTATAACCTTAAATAGATCCCTAAGCATATCCCTCTCAGAGTCATAAAACTTAACCTCCACATCCCGTGGAAGATCTACCTTCTCATCTCCATTCATGTCTTCCCTCTTCAGGAGGAAGACCATCTTTTTTCCATCAGAATCTACGAGGGACGCGCAGATGATCGGGTATGGTGTTTCCTGAGCATCCGGAACCCTCGTAGCGATTGGAGAATACACCTCAATGTCAAGTGCAACCCGCCTCATCTCGCAGGCTGGATACTCAAGAAGTCTCATCCAAGATTCCAAGTATGGAATTAAATCCTTCGGCTCATCCTTGAAGGCTGACTGAAGGATGCGCTTTATGTTCTCCTCGGCTTCCTCATCAACCGCTTGGATGAGATCGCCATTCCTTATTTCATAGAGCATTCCGGGAAGCAGCCCTCTATCGTATATGTAGCATTGATAGTATTTGATTGCCGCTTCCCATACCTTTGGGGTCTTTTTGGATCCGAAGATCTTTGGATACTCCTCTGGAATTATATCTCTTATGCAGCCTCTCGGTCTGCCTCCAATTGAGAGGGGATCATTCACGATGATCTTCGTGACCCTAATCTTTTTGTCATTAAGCGCATCATACTTTTCTACTTCCTCCAGCCTCTCGAGTCCAGGATGCTCGGCTATCTTCGGTATCTTCATCAATTCCTCTGGAGTGAGGTTCGTCAGACAGTATGGCTTATGCCCCGTATTATCATACCACTTATAGATCCTCTTTGATTTTGGCTCGTAAAGCTTTATGCATGCCTTTTTGGTAGTGCCATCATAGGTTGCTGAGATGAAGTAGGATGGTGGAAGATTCTTTGGGGTTTCCTCATCAACTGTCTCCTCCTCAGCTCCTCTAGCCTCTTCCCCGCCAGTCTTCCTTTGATGATATTCCTTTGGAAAGTAAGCATCTAAACGTGAGAGTGACATATCCTCTCAGATCCCATCTATAAATTGGAATATGACTGATTTAAGAGTTCTCCGAGCGCATAAATAGCCGCCCAAAATAGTCAATTTTGCGGGAATCTACTATGTCTCGTAATTATAAGCATGTTTTCTTCTTTGAACTCGACGGTACACTCATTCCTTCCATTCGCTCCGATAAAGACTAGATTGGCCGTGAATTATGTATTTTAGCAGCTTAGCCTCAAAAAGCCTTAAAGTAGCATGGCGGCGAACAGCTCCATATCATGCAGGCTCATACTTTCATCCGGATTCCGCCGGGGAATTAAAGCTTAATATATTGCGGATATGCAGTATTTGCTATAATTCCGGAGATGAGAGTTGATGGTTAGGGTTTTTCTTCTTGTAATAGATCAGCTGGCTGGGCACTGGGCTGAGAATGTTAAGGTCAAAGATGATATTCCCCCAGTGAATGTTTGGGATTATGCGATGCTTGGTTACATACCGAACTTCAGGAGGCTCATTGAGGAGGGAATATTCTGCTTCACCTGGAACATGGGGATCTGCGATACAACTCACGCGATGAAGTATCTGGCAACTGGAAGATATAATGCTGATCCATACTGGACGAGTAGGGGAGGCTGGTCATACTATCCGAGAACAGAAGATAACCCAGGTCCCATAGGCCTCTTCGAGTTCGCCCAGCACTATGATCCGGATAGGATTCATCCGGCATGCTTCACTACGGATCATTGGATAGCTCCGGGATACTTCTATACGGCTGGATATCCGATTGCCCTATCCGCCTTCCATCCGGATGATGAGGTATGGCATAAATTTGCCAAGCCCTATCTGAATAGACGCGAGAAGTGGAACCTTGTCTATGTATACTTTCCAGTTATGGATATAGTCTCCCATTGCCCATCATATCAGAGGGTAAATCCGCACGTTAGATCCTCAAAGCATAGCTACATGCTCCACTTAGATTCGCTATTGAAGGACATAGTTGACTTCCTGAAGATAAAGGGCTTCTGGGACGATACATTCCTGATCTTAGCGTCGGATCATGGATATCACGCAGCCTGCACCGTAGCCCATAACATGGGAGTTAAGACTGCAAATTGGTGCTGCGACCATCCGGCGCCATACGACTGCGAAGTATGGGACTTCGAGAATGACAAAAGCACAGGTCAATACTCAGGAGGGCCTCGTAGAACATTATTCATGATCTCAGGCGGAGCCTTAGATGAGGAATTTAGGGGCAAGATCCTAAAGCGCGCTGAAATAATAGATGTAGCCGCCACAATATCCGACATCATAGACGTTCCATACAAGTGCGAGGGAACATCGATCTTCAAGAAAAAGAACGAGATGATAAATATCACCGATCTAAAGAGTCAAGAGGCAACCTGAAAGGGCTCATACTCAAAGTGTTGAATCTCATCCTTAAAGGTTCGATGCGGATCATCGCGGAAAATACGTAGAATAATCTCCCTTTATTTGCCTGAGCGGGATCCACCGTCAATCCCATTAGTTCTCATTACTCCTCTAAAGAATTCCACTGCCTCCTTCAACCTTTTCGGTATGTCGATCCCAGCGGGGCATCTCTCAACGCAGCTCCTGCATTCTATGCATTCCTCGGGAGATACCTTTAAGGATTGATAAATCTCAAGTCCAATGTGACGGGTCTCCTCAGGATATCCCTTACAGACATAAACAGCCCTAAAGACTTCTGGTATCTGAATATTCTTGGGACAAGCCTCCATGCAGTATCCACACCTCAGGCATTCTTGGCCATACTTAAAGGTCTTCCTTAGTTTGCCGATCTCGCGGATTAAGGCATCCTTCTCTTCTTCAGTCATTGGGGGCATATCCGCGGATTTAACGTTCTCCTCGACCTCCCATACGAACCTCATCCCAGGTATGACGGTGCTTACCGCAGGATTCGAGATGATGAAGCGGAGACACCCGCGTACGATTGGGTCGAACCATTGGCCTCCTGTAGATATGTGCCTACGTTTTCTTTCTTCATCGGAAAGTGGAAGGGTTAGGGTTCCCCCGGAAAGGGGTTTCATCGCTATCACGCCTATGTTATATCTCTGCGCCAGGGGAATTATCTCGCGTCCAGTGTTCTCCTCATCAAGCGGATTATAGAGTACCATTATCGTCTCGAAGTCTCCGCTTCTAATCGCTTCCCTCATGACATTTAAGTCTCGATGGAAGGTTATCCCGATGTGCCTTACCTTTCCCTCCTCCTTGGCTTGTTTCGCAGCCTCCAATGCTCCTCCAGGCGCTGTAACTTCCCTCCACTTTTTCATGTCGCATACATTATGGAGTTGCCATAAATCAATATAGTCTGTCCGAAGCTCCCTTAGGCTAGTCTCCAAGTCCTTCATCGCCCCCTCATAGGTTCGTGAAGCCGTTTTAGTGGCAATATAGCATTCTTCACGTCGTCCCCTAATAGCAAGGCCAATTTTACGTTCACTATCTCCATAGTTCCGGGCAGTATCAATGAAGTTTATTCCAAGATCAAGAGCGCGATTAACGACCTCTGAAGCCTGCCTTGAGTCTATCTGAGGAAACTTTATAGTCCCTAAACCTATCACGGAGACCTTAAGACCAGTATTGCCGAGCATCCGATACCGCATAAAAGATCACTCCATGAAGTTCCACTTCACAAGGGATTAAAAGCGTTACCTACTTAAAAGATACATGATCATTCGCTAATATGCTCAGAGGACGAGCCAAAGGCTCATCTTTAACTTCTAAAATCAAGCTCTTCAAATTCCCCCATGATCCACGTTAGGCGAAAGATAAGGATCAGATGCAGCCTCATATTCGGCTGAGAAGACTTCAAACCAATCGTGAAGGTTCCATCAGATCGCGATGAACTCTCATTGGCACAAATTTTGCCTTTAAGAACTCTCAATTCTGAACTTCATGTTTTAATGCTTCTTCTCGGATTCGGCTGATGTTCAAGCCTTTTTCGGATTGCCCTTTAGACTTCAGGTTGATTCGGATGCCTACGAGTTTCCTCGCATTGTTCATCTCCTAGAACTATGCAATTGTAAGAACAGGGGTACGTATAAGCAGATCTTGAGTAGAATCCGTGAACTTTAAATCGATCTCTGCTTAAACCGAAAAAATTGGGATGTGTAGGAGCGCATTTTAAGCCTAATTTAAACTTATCCGGATTTATGGAACTGCTGGAACGATTTATGATTAACTGCTTAAGTTCGGCCGTAGAACTCTCCTTTTTGTGCGGCGAAAAATTTAGTATATATACTTGTGTGATTGTTGCTGAATGTTTATTGGATCTGCTCTTGGTTTTCTGAAAATTTTTTGAGTTCAATCTGTTAGTCAATGAACGATCTTGCTTAGGTTTGCTATGTAGATCGATTTTACCAGTAATTAATCCTGTTTTGGGCTCTTATGCTGAGATGAATAAACTTAAAAATTTTTATTAACGTTTTTCGCATTAAATCCTCTGAAAAATGAGGGGGAATATGAATAGGGGAGTAACAGATATCTTTGCTGAGCCTTCCCAACCCCCTGAAGAAGGTAGAACTCAGACAACTAAATCTTATTGTTCACCGCAATTAGAAAAGATTGTTAGCCCCGTTGAGTTAGTCTGTAAAGCGGCGCATTTGGGAGGGATCCGCAATTAAGAAGACGCTCATTTCCATTTTCCTATTATTTATGCTTGTAGCAACCTCCTTTCCTGTAGCTGCCTACAGCAAGGATAAGCGCTTATTCCCTGAGGTTCCGGTGGTAGATTTGGTTGTTATGACGCCTATGTGGCCTACGGTTGCGGCTGGACCTGAATCGCTGTGCTTGGATAATACGAAGCCAAGCGAGGTTGCATGTGATGGTAAGTGGCTCTACGTGGCTGACTCGAACAATAATAGGGTGCTAATCTTCGATGAGGAGAACATGTCTCTTGTAAAAGTTCTAATTCAGAAGGATGCGTACTCAAGAATTCCTGAGAGCGAGGATGACCTTAGGAATCCTTCAATAATAGATGCGGCTGGGAATCTTCTGTTTGTAGTTAAGCAACAATCGCGCAGAATCAGAGTATATAACCTAACAAACTTTAAGGAGACAATCCTTGAGGTCCCATCCGATGTTATGTACTTGGAGTATGATGGAAAAGATCTCTATGTAAGCCTTAGGGAAGGGCCCTACGTGATTATGGATGTTCCCAATCTAATTAGCAGAGGAATCACAAGTGCGGATAAAATTAAAGACTATATGATTCACCTCCCCGTCGAAGGAGAGCCACGTGCAGTAGACGACAAGTATGTATACGCAATTGGCGGCGAGTGCATATTAGTTTACGATAAAAACAAGCTGATTAAGGTGGCTTTGGAACAGAATGCCACATACGAAAAGGAGTTATTGAAAGAGAATTTCGAACACAGGGAAAAGATCGAAGAGAAAGAGGAAGAGAAGGAGAAAATGAAAGAGCATGTGAAGAAGCCTTTGCTCATGGCCGATTATATTATAGGCTATTATGACTTGAACCGCACGGCTAGAGTTGAAGATCTAGCTGGAAAAATCGAAGGGGGATATGATCTTGCCGCCAATGGAAAATATATATTCGTACATCCCTCAAGATTCTATCCGGAGCGAATTCTGGTCTTTGAGAGGGAAAAGCTTCGAAATGGAATGCTGGCCTCGTATGTTATTGGTAAAGAGTCCTTTACTGATCTAAGGCCGGGAGCCTTCCCATCATGGAGCTATTTAACCGCGCCTAGAGGGTTTGAGGCTGATGACAAATATCTCTTCGTAGCAGAAAAGGGCTTCTTCGTCCCGTCAATATTCCGCTTCAATCTCTCTCAGATCAAGAGCGGAATGAAAGCTGATCGTGTAATAGGAGTATTCTGGAATAGAAATCCAAAATATGATTTTGACATATATGATGGCAAGATGTTTGTTGCCGGAGAATTTTATGTTGGCATCTTTAATCAAGTTCCATCCGAGAATTATGCCTTCCCAGATCTCATCCTCCCAGTTGAGACCGAGGGAGTAAGCTATGATGGTCAACACTTATGCGTAATATCGCATGGTGGAAAGATAGGCATATATAATGGATTGCCGACAGAGCCGCGCAAGCCGGACATAACCATTAATATTCCGGGCATTTGTGGAGGCGGAGCTGCCTCAGGCATCGCATGTCGAAATGGAAAGTTGGTTGCAACTAATTCCTTCTTTGGTCAGAGTAAGATTCTAATTTGGAAGTCGATCCCCACAAGGGATAATCAGCCTCCGGACGTAATCTTGACAGAGTTCAATGGTATGAGAATCGACGAGCCATTCAATGTCTACATCTACGAAAATACTCTTTTTGTCACAATGCATATGGGTAAGACTCTAATCTACAAGAATTTAGATTCGATAAGCAACAGTTCCGAACCTGATGTGGTTCTTGAAGGCGGAGGCCACGATGTCTTCTATGATGGAAAATACCTGTTTCTAACAGGCGGAGGCGAAATAATGATATATCATGGTCTCCCAGACTCACCGCGAGAACCAGATGAAATAATAAGGGAAGTCGATGTCAGCGGGTATCGTATGCGCCTCGACCCTTGGGGAGTATACTATGATGGGGAACATCTATGGGTATATACTGGCTGCTCCGAACATTACTCATACATCATGCGGATCTCTAGGACCAGAAGAGAGTCCGTATACCCCGAGAAGCTCATGAGAGATGACTTTAAGGCATATATGGAAAAAGCCTCCAAAATAATGGCGGGCATCTTGGATTTTTCTGAAAGGCTAATAAAAGGAGGAGACGTTAGCGTTATAGCAGAGGAGCTTAACGAGTTTATGAAGAAGGAGGAGATTCCCTCCTATTTACAGCCTGTTTTATCGATAATGCTCCTCAAAACCTATAAGGAAAGCGTTTCTGAAGGGTTAGGCGGACCTCCAACTCCGAAAGGAATCATATCTGTCAAGTCTCCGAAGGAGATTCCGAGAATCCACGTTGAGACGAGCTTTACATTAAAGATTGATGAGGTCAAGCCGGGCATGCCCATAATAATTAACATCAATAACTCGCATGTGATCAGCATTGACATAACGATTAGAGAGACCATCCGAAACGCTACCATCTATTTCGAAAAGCTCAAAGAGAAGCCCCATCATGTGCCAGAACCACTCTTCTTGGTTTATAAATACTTCAAAATAAGCACATCCATACCGGAACACAGCATAAAAGAAGCCCAAATAACATTCTTTGTCTCTCGAAGCTGGCTTGATCAGCTGGGACTAATCGAATATAACATCATCGC
>Ga0190363_1002595_pt1 | contig 10265 bp, 11 predicted proteins | sample 48721867_MG_FD_161272 | JGI IMG/M metagenome (GOLD analysis project Ga0190363, IMG submission 161272) | Hydrothermal vent microbial mat bacterial communities from Southern Trench, Guaymas Basin, Mexico - 4872-18-6-7_MG | ecosystem: Environmental > Aquatic > Marine > Hydrothermal vents >...
TGCTCTATTACCACATCTAAAGAATGGACAGAGAGGATTACATTTCTTCCCTATAGGTATTGGTTTAAGCTCCCCTGGTCTCCGCTGCACACGTGGTTGTGGTCTTGGAGGCTTTACAGGTCTTGGTGTTTTACCACGATAGGGTTGTCTAGGTGTGCCTTGCCTTCTTGGATGTGCGCCTTGTTTATCTCTTTGAGAACGTTTTTCAAACACCAAGACAGAGCCACCATATAATAGAATGGTGTTATTCATCAATTCATGAATGTAATCATTGTATACCTCAATATGCTCTCATCTTGGTTTTCCACGAAATTATGCTAGGGTTTAAACCATTTAAACATTACGTATTTTATTTTATTTTGACGAGGATTTACTGCTGCTATTATAAAACTTTTCCTTACACTATGCGATAATCTTCCAGCTCTAACAATTTCTATAGGATCGATTTTTTCTTCCAAAGGCATTACATGCACAAGGTACGGGGCATGATCTATTCCTGGACCGAACTCGTATACAGCATAATCAGCTCCAAATTTTAAGCCGCTTCTAACAACGAAACCTTTCTCTCTTAAGTCACGATAAACCATGTAAAGTGGTTCGAACCTAGGGATGTGCTTCATAGCATAATCTCTAAGCTCCTTAAAACCTAACTTACTACCCTTAGCATCTTCAACTTCTAGTATACCTTTCTCTACCAGATAAAGTGCTTCAATAAGTGAAAGCTCCAGTGGAGCATTAAAATCAGGTGAACGAGGCTTGCGTATTCCCACAGGTTTACCATAATAACCTTTAGAGAATATCTTTCTGGCTTGTTCCGGATCTACTATTACTACTTTAATCCCTACTAGTACCCCTCTAGCTTCAACCATAAGCTTATACCTTATGCAGTGCGATGTACTTGATATTATCCGCTGCATCCCTTGCTAAATCAGATGTTTCTTCTAGTAGATCCACAACCTCCTTTAGTACTAATAGTAACGGGATATTATCTGCATAATCTTCGAATACTTTTAACTCTAGTTCTCGATACTCTTGATCTACTTCTTCTTCCATTCTTATTATTTCTGATGCATAATCTATTGCTTTCTTAGGATTTATAGCTAACATTTCTATTGATGAACCTAATCCTGATATTTCTTTTTTAATACTATTCATGAATTCCTTTACTCTATCAACTACTGTACCCTTTAGTGTGTATCCTCTATCTGCTAGTAGATACAACCTATAGGCTACGGCATCTAGGTTTTGTGCTATTCTATCTAGATCAGTTAATACTATCCTGTAGACGTCTTTATAAAGTAGACTGGTACTTACTCTTACTAAATACTCCATGGCCTTGTCTTTTAATTCTTCTGTTTGATTTTTCATATGTCTTGCCTTTACATATCTAGTCTTTACTGTTTCAAGTTTTCCTCCCAGGAAGCTTAATACTATATCATTTACTTCTATGAATGTATCCTCCACTGTCCTTGTAATAGACTTTAACATTTCTATTAGATTCATTTCAGCTATACTTGCTTTCCTTATATCATCGGGCGAATAGTACTCCTCAGCCATTAAGGCTTACCTCCTGCTCTCTACCGAAACCCCACGCTGTAACAAGGGCTTGGATTTAATAAAGCTTAACGTAGCCTCATAAGGTAATTATAATTAACCTGGTTTAACACTGTTGTAGTTAGAGTAATACATATGGTTAAACATCGCAACCCCAAAAGGAGTACCATAATGACACGGGTATTAATGATTGACTGCTTGGCTAGAGGTAAAGGTGAGCGGAGAGCTACACTTGATGTAGTTGGTGTAGGACCTAGGAGTATTGTTGGAGTTCTTGAACTATTCAATATTGAATCACGTATAATGGTGTTTGAAGAACTAGCTGCTAATCCAGCGGTTATGCTTGAATATGATGTTTTAATGGTTTCCGCTATGAGCAGTGATAAGGGTTGTGCTTTCAAGGCATTGAGGTATTGGAAAGAGTTTGGTCGAGGCCCAACTATTATTGGTGGACCTATAGGTGAAGAATACACATTATTGATTGAAAAAGGCTTTGACCTTGTCGTTGTAGGTGAAGGTGAGAAAGTCGTAGAGAAACTACTTAAACTAGGATTAAGGGATGGTGTACTACCTGAGGTAGATAGACTTAAGGAGACCCAAGGCTTAGCGTTTAAACACAATGATAATGTCGTGTTTACCGGTCGTGGTCCTAGACTTAGCGGACAAGACCTAGACTTTTATAGACCTTCAACTAAACGTATTATAGATTACCCCTCCTATTGGGGTTTGAGAATCTACGTGGAAGTTGTTCGTGGATGTAGTAACTTCTATCGTCCAAAGATAAAGTTTCCTAGCGGTGTAAAGTGTATTGATTGTGATATCTGTAGGAGTGGTGAACTAAGACAACGCTTAACATGTCCAGTCAATATACCTCCTGGATGTGGCTATTGTAGTGTTCCAGCACTATATGGTCCTTCACGTAGTAAACCAATAGATGCTGTATATCGTGAGGTTAAGGAACTAATAGAGCTTGGTGCAACAAGAATAGTTCTTAGTGGACCTGACTTTCTTGACTATGGTAGAGACTGGCTCGTGGAACCAGATCCGTTGACTGATCCACGAAGCCCTCCACCGAATATTGATGCAATTAAGGAGCTTCTTGAAAGACTTTGGAACATATCGGAGGTTTCTTCAGGAGAAGTAGCTATTATGATAGAAAATATTAAGGCTAACCTTGTAAGTGAGGAAGTAGCATCACTTCTAGGTGAATACCTTAAAGGCACACCAGTACACATAGGCTGTGAAACCGGTTCAATAGAACACGCCTTAGCCATAGGTAGACCCTCAACACCTAATGAGTGCATCAAAGCTGTAGAATTACTAGTTAAACACGGGCTTAGACCTTATTTATACTTCATACATGGTTTGCCTGGTCAGACCCTTGATACGGCATATGAAACAATAAAGATAATGGAAGAAGCGTTCAGTAAAGGTGCTGAGAAGATAACTGTATATAGATTCTCACCGTTACCAGGTACTGCATTTGAGCAATTCCCTCCAGGACCACCAGCTCATAGTAATCCTGCTAGTTCACTAATATATTCGAAAGCTACAGAATTAAATAAGATGTATAAGAATAGACTTATAGGTAAGAACATAGAAGCAGTAGTTGTAGGTAGACGTGGTTCCTATGGAGTAGCTTATCCCTTCTATCACGGACCTGTGATATTAGTAAATGATGGTATTAGGTTTAGAGGGTACTTAGTGGAAATCAAGATAACTAAGGTTATTAGTGATAGACTAGTAGAAGGACAAGTATTAAGGGTTATTAGGAGAATTGAAAAGACAAGTATATCTAAGAGGTAAGTAATTCTTCTATTCTATCTTTGAGTCTTTTCAATTCTTCTAGGTTTTCTTGAAACTCCTCCCTACGTGAGCTTAGTAGCTTATAGCCTTTTGAACCATATTCTAGTACTTTCTGTAATATATCTTCCTCTTCGCTTAGTCCTATTAAACTATAGTATTCTAGTAGTGTTAAGGTATCGTCTGTATATGTTTCTTTTTGAATAAATAGCTTCCTTATTTTTCTTCTTATTATGGAGAGTCTCCATAGCAAGTGGATTATTTCTTTCTCTATTTCTTCAACTTCTTCTGTTTCATCTAGTTTTTCAAATAGTTGTTCAAGTCTCTTGATTATCTTTACGTGTTGATCTAAAAGTGATTCTATATCGATCATAGCTTATTACTCCTGTTCTTCTTCCTCTTCTTGTCTACCTAATTTAACCGGTTTTTCTGTTCTTCGAACAGTTGCTATACTATTATCGGCTATACCCTCGTCTCTTAGTAAGTCTTCATTACACCATACTTCGTTAATTGGCACCGTTTCGTCCAGTACTGCTTTAAAGGCTAATCTATGTCTTCTAGCTATGACTATTTCAAGATAATCCTTAACACCTAGTTCTTTTGCTAATTGTGGATTTATGTATGCATATTCAGGTTTTATATGTGATTTTCTACGTACTCTTATCCTTTTCTCGGCTAGCTTCTTTTCCTTTCTTCCTATTACTTCTGATGCGGGAGGTATGATTGCTACTAATGCCCTTATATCTCTCTTCTTTTCCTGTTTTGATTGTTCTTGTTGCTTTTCTGCTTGTTCCTCAGGTTTACTCATGATTATATACCCCCATTGTTCACGATATTATTTTACTTTAAGGCTTTGTTCCAGTTCTTCTAAGTTTAACTTAAGGTATATGAACTTTTGTAGTATTGTTGGTAGTTCTCTTATAGGTACTCTTATCTGCTTCCATGTATCACGATCTCTTATGGTAACCGTATCGTCTTCTAATGTTTGATAGTCTACTGTTATTGCTGCTGGTACTCCTATTTCGTCTGCTCTAGCATATCTTCTACCAATACTACCTGACTCATCATATATTACATAGAAGCCCTTGTCTACTAGTAGCCTGTATATTTGCCTTGCTTTATTTACTATATCCTTTTTAGATACTAGTGGAAATATCGCCACTTGTATTGGAGCAATATCTCTAGGAATACTCAGTATAACTCTATTCTCTTTCTCCTTGTACGCGTATTCCAATGTTATGTAAAGTAATCTTTCAGCACCAAATGAAGGCTCTACTACATGAGGTATGAAGTGCTTACCAGTGATCTTTTCTTCTATCTCCTCAACTCTGACATACTTTGTGGAAAGTTTGTAACCATTAACTTCTACATATCCTTTTTCCTTCAACTGCTTCTCTATTTCCTCTAGCGGTAATTGTTGAAGTCTTTCTATTATCTTTCTAGATTCAGCTTTATAGTCTTTTCCTATGAGCCCTTTATTTATCCATAGCTTTTTCACCTTAGCTATTCTTGGCTCTGTATATGATTTGAATACCCTTAAGTCTTGGCCACTATACTTCATATGACGTGATAAATCATAGTCTCCTCTATAGGAGTGCCCTGAAACCTCTATCCAACCCCACCTACTAACTCTCACTAATTGGTCAAATGTCTGTGAGGAATAGTGAGCTCTTTCATGGGGTAACTTGTCTTCGAAATACATGTTCTCGTATGGTACACCTAGTTCATGTACGAAGTCTCTTGCAACGGTCATCCAATAAGCTAGCCATGGATTTATTATTATTCTCTCCTCTACTGCTTCACTAACTCTGTATTCTTCTGGTTTTTCTTCACCACGTTTCTTTGCTTCAGCTGTTAGTATCCTTAACTTAGTATTTGCTACTCGATCGAGTAGAGGACATTCAGGTTCTTCTGGGTCAAAGAAGAATTCTACTTCCATTATTGTAAATTCTCTAAGCCTTATCATTCCTTGTCTTGGTGATATCTCATTTCTTGCTACTCGGCCTATCTGGGCTATACCTATAGGTAGTTTTGCTCTCATGACATCGTATACTCTCTTGAATGCAACAAACATTCCTTGAGCTGCTTCAGGTCTAAGGTAACCTATATTACCTTTATATGGACCTATAGTTGTTTGGAATAAGAGATTGAATAATCTAACATCACTTAATGGTCCACCGCATACAGGACATCTTAAGTCATGCTCTTTTATTATCTTATTTATTTCGTTGACATCAAGACCTTCAACTTTTATTCTAAGTTTTTCCTCAACCAAGTGATCAGCACGAAACACCCTTCCACACTTTGTACATTCAATTATTGGATCAGTAAAGTGCTCGACATGACCGCTTGCTTCTAGAACTTTACTTAGAGTTATTACCGGTGTTTCAATTTCTACTACATATTCTTGATGCTTCTTTATAAACCATTCACGCCATTTATTCTCAATGTTTTTCTTTAGCAATGTTCCTAAGGGACCTAGTTCGTAGAAACCACTTACACCACCATAAATCTCATAGGCTGGCCAGAAGAAACCTCTACGTCGCGCCAACTCTACTATTTTTTCATATTTATCTTGTATAGTCAAGATTTTACCCTATGCCTACTATTATTCGTAACTATACGTTGATGAAGATATAGTCGTAGTACTTATATGTTAGTGCTTAATAGGGAGATAAATAACCCTTAATATTCAGTTACGGAAAGCAAAGAATCATTAGTGAGGACTGATTTATGTGAGTCTAGTTGACCTATACGTCTCTAAGACCCCATACGTGTTTGGTTGCTTTAAGCCACCTAAGGAAACACCCTTCATATTAGTTGGAGCACCATTAGATACAACAGCTAGTTATAGACCCGGTTCACGTTTTGCACCTTTAACTATAAGACAAGCAGCATGTAACATCGAGTTCTACTCGCTTAGAGCAGGAGTAGATTTTGAAGAATTCGGAGTTAGGGATATGGGTGATATAGCAATTACCCCAGGTAGTATTGAGGAAAACCTTAACCGTATCACTAAAGTTGTAGAAGGATTACTAGAACTAGGGGGCAGACCTATAATTATTGGTGGTGAACACTTAATTACACATGCCATAGTTAAGGGACTACTTAGATATAAGCCATGTATATTATATTTTGATGCACATTTTGATCTAAGAAACGAGTACCTAGGATTAAAACTAAGTCATGCCTCAACTCTCAGGAGGATTACTGAATTAGTAGGAACTGACCATGTATTTGTTGTAGGTGTGAGAGCATTCACCCCAGAAGAAATAGATTTCGCTAGAAAACATAGCATACCCTACATTACACCCATACAAGTAAGAATACTTGGCATAAGAGAGACATCTAGAAGAATAAGACAATGGCTCAACAAATGTGAAACAGCCTACTTATCAATAGATATGGATGTATATGATCCTGCTTATGCACCAGGTGTAGGTAATCCTGAACCTGAGGGTTTGGATCCAGGAACGGTATTTGACATATTATCAATGGTTTTAGATAAGAGGTTCCTAGGTTTCGATGTAGTAGAAGTAACACCTAATTATGATCCAAGCGGTATAACTAGTATACTTGCTGCCAAAACAATAGTAGAGATCGCATCAAAGCTATACGTTGAACTAAGGTTGAAGAAGACTAAATAGCTTTGACTTTTTTTACAACCGGTGTACGTACCTTGTATATCACACGATAGCCACAGTGCGGACAACGTACACGTGGTGCAAGTATCATTAACTGCTGTAAATCAAATACTCTACCACATCTACCACAACGATATAAGACTCTACCCATTGACACTCCTTCCATCCCAGCTGGTAATAACTGGGAAGAACGTTTATAAGTGTTGCCAACCATTAAGGTACGAGAAAGGACTAGAAAATACTAGATAGGGCTGAAAAAGAGTATGGGAAAAGATTATTCCTCAATCTTCGGAGCCCTACCACCAGAAATATATGAGCAATTAACTAAGGAAGAACAAGTAATAAAGATAAGACTTGAGAAGAGAAAATTCGGGAAAGAGGTTACTATTATCGAAGGAGTAGACGAAAAAGAATTTGACTTGAAGAAACTAGCTTCTCAACTAAAATCTAGATTAGCCACCGGTGGAACTGCAAAGAATGGTAGGATAGAGCTACAAGGAGACCATCGTCATCGAGTAAAACAGATACTAATAGAGCTGGGGTTCCCTGAAGAAAATATACTAATAATAGAGTAAAGCTCTCGATTCTAATCAACGTTTTTCATTAAAAACAAATAATTTTTCTAATACGATGTTCAAGCATCTTATCTTTTATACTTGTAGATAAAGTGAAATAACTTATTGTGGTAGAGTTATACCTAATTCTCGTGCTAACTCCTTGTAGCGATTACGTACGGTTACCTCAGTTACACCAGCTATTTGCGCAATCTCCTTCTGGGTTCTCCTCTCATCGTTTAATAGTGCTGCTATGTATATTGCTGCAGCAGCTAGTCCTGCAGGATCTTTACCTGCTGTTATACCTCTCTCACGAGCCTTACGTAATATCTCTATTGCTGTACGAATTGTTGCTCCACTTAACCCTAATAGGCTAGCAATACGTGGTACATGATCAGCTGGATCAGCTATGGGTACACGAACCCTTAACTCGCGTAGAATCAAGCGATAACAACGTGCAACTTCTTTCCTATCAGCCTTAGTGTACTGGGCTATCTCGTCAAGTGTACGTGGTATACGTAAGCGACGACAAGCAGCATATATTGCTGCAGCTACAACACTTTCAATACTCCTACCACGTACAAGTCCTTTATCAACAGCTTTACGGTAGATTATAGCTGCTTCCTCCTTAACGGTACGTGGAAGCCCTAAGAGACTAGCAATACGTTCAAGTTCATTCATAGCCTGGGCAAGGTTACGATCAATACTACTCTGGATACGAGCACGTATCTGCCATTTCCTCCAACGAAGAACCTCCAAGCGACGACGGGGCTCAAGCCTCTTACCACTAGCATCACGATCACGCCAATCAATAACCGTAGACAAACCCTTATCGTGAACCGTAGGCGTTAGAGGACCACCAACACGGCTACGACGCTCCTTCTCCTCAGGTGTGAAAGCTCTCCACTCTGGACCTTGATCAATAACACGTGCCTCAATTACTTCACCAGTCTCGGTACAGATATACTCGCCCCTTTCCGGATCAAATACTATCTTGTCTGGCGGGCATTCTTCGGATTCTATAAAAACCTCTCTTCTCTCTTTCTCTTCTTCAAATCCCATAAGACATTACACCTCTTCTCAATAACTACGGGAAACGATACCTTTAAAACCCCCACTAAAAAATGTTACGCATACACCGCTTAAAAACCTTTATGATATCACCACATTAGAACCCAGTAAAACAAAAAAACCACCCAAAATACAAGGAAACAGAGAGAACCGCCACAAAGCCGGGTCGTCTAGCGGTCAAGGATGCGGGGCTCTGGCCCGTACCCGACCGCCTGGCTCCTTCTCTCTTCTCAACCAACTATACAATCAAGTAATGTCTTAGAAGCCAAAATTACCATCTAACGTTTCTTGACAGTTTAAGACTTAGGACCTTAACACAAGGTAGACTATAAGGAATTCTCCTTAACTTTAAGAATACAAGAAACCTCTTACCCGATGACACAAAGTACTTAATCTTCAACTCCTTAGCGATGTACTTAATAAGAGCATGTAATCTCTTATTACTAGTGGTTAACCTAATTAAAGACTCACTGTAATACATGTATTCAAAGTTTCCATCAGAGTCCATTAAACCACAAAGTATACCCAATAACATGGACTTATTCAAATATTTTATATGTGAGGGCTCATCTAATATCTTAGATTTAAGACATTGTAATTCCATAACTAAATCCTTGGAGCGAACAAATAAAGTCCTCTTACGCAAAGTTGACTCTATGTTTCACCAACTTAACCATATACTTAAGAAATAACGCTATGTCATCTTCACTAAACTAAAAGGATTAATAAACCACCTCACCCTATAATCATACCTCCTTAAGTCAATAGTTATAGTACCATCACCAAGCGTAAACCCTAACAAATAACCCATAGCAAAATCCTTCACAGACACCAAGACCGTAAACACCCAACTAATCTAAAAATCATAAAGTAGTCTACAAGAAAAATAAAGATTTAAATCCTTAACAAACCTTGTCCTATACTAGGGGCCAGGCGGTCGGGTAGGGGAGAGCCCCCGTGACCGGGGTTCGAATCCCCGCCCGGCTACCACTAACCCATTAACGATAAATACCCAGCCAAAATCCAAATACCATAGGATAGGAGAAAACGGGGCCGTAGTCTAGCTTGGTAGGATGCGGGGCTTGGGCCCCCGTGGTCCGGGGTTCAAATCCCCGCGGCCCCACCAAATAAACTCACATGAGTTCTAATATCGTTTTAATTGACCCTAATCCGCCAGGCATATCACCATTTTCAGACTGGCATATTAGACGTGAATACTACTTTGGCATGATGAATAAATGACAATGAAATAATTGCTCACAATAATCGTTGAGATGTAATTATCAATGATTAATACTAGATTCATAAACGCTATATAGCAAGATTTTCTCCTTATTTACGTCTCTATTCAAACTCTTCAAGTAATGCATTTCGGGTTGCGTTGTCTGTGAGTAATGGATGTGTTTAAGTTAGTTAAGAATGAGAATAAGCTAGGCACATAGTTTTTATTATATAGCTATAGAGCTAATATATAGTCTTATAGACATAAAAGTCGTGACACAAAAGCTATGTATAGCATGGTTAGTAGGGGGGTAGGTACTGTGAAAGGTTCTGGGGTTACGGTTGTTGAGGTACCGCTGCCCAGAGAGGTGGTAGAGCTAGCTAAGGCTAGGGGGGTAGATCCTAAAGAACTTGCTGA
>Ga0190363_1002596_pt1 | contig 10264 bp, 10 predicted proteins | sample 48721867_MG_FD_161272 | JGI IMG/M metagenome (GOLD analysis project Ga0190363, IMG submission 161272) | Hydrothermal vent microbial mat bacterial communities from Southern Trench, Guaymas Basin, Mexico - 4872-18-6-7_MG | ecosystem: Environmental > Aquatic > Marine > Hydrothermal vents >...
AGAAGGAGGGAGGAGACGAACCCGATATCTCCTTTGAAAGGGTAAGGCGTTTAACGGGAATTGCCGCAAACCATTTTAACATAATCGGACATCTAGGCTTGCCACACAATAGTCTCGAACCCTTACAGACCACACACAGCTCCTTAGAAAATTTAGGCCTCACCATACGACTCCCTTGCCCTCAAAAGAACCATTGTTAAAACTCGTCCAAACAGCTATCACCAAACCAAGACGCGCCCCAACCGTACTTACAGTTGATTATAGATAGAATCTTGAAACTAATTAAGATTTTTCAAAACATTCCGAGTAGGAAGCCCCAAGGTTACAAGGGTTTCATTTGAATCTAGGTACATTAACTGTAAGAGCCAAAAGAAGGTATCCCCGCAACTGGGAACACTTAAAGGTTGTTTGTTAGAACTCGAGAAATTGTCACTTAATGGAAACTGAAGTGTGGTGAGATGCCTAATGGTTTGTAGGTTTGGGACGGGTATTTGAACTGTTTTCCTCGAGTGTGAATCAAAAATTAGTGAAACGGTTGCCTGAACCCTCATAGGTTGAAAGTTTGCTCTGTGATTGTTGTTTGGGAAAAAGAGTGAGAGGATTAGAGTTCGGAGATAACGCCACCTAGAGCGAAGATTCTCTGTTTCTTGCTTGTTATTTCGCGGTTTAGTTTCATTGCTCTGACCATTAGTTTCACATATCTTTTGTCTCTGTCTTCGGGGGTGATTTTTCCTGCTACGAAATCTAGGTCTATTTGCTGGAGCTCTTCCTGAATTTTATTTTTCTCGTCTTTTAGCTTGTTGATTTCTGATTTGAGCATGTCTATCTCTTGTGCCTCTTTGGATGTGACCTTGACTGGTTCGATGCTTGGTGCGCCGCCTAGTAGGGTTCTGAAGAAGGATTTCACCTTTTCTAATATTCCCATCTGATTTTTACCTCCAATTCTTTTACATACCCATAACATATTTTCTAATTAATTCGTAAAGTTTCATACGATTCATGGGATCAATCGCTACGAAACCATGGGTTTCGATTTCTAGAATTTCAGCCACCTTTTCAGGGGGTAAAGCGTTAGGTAGGTCCTGCTTGTTGGCAAGGCTGAAAATGTTAGCCTCCGGCTCGACCTCGTTAATCAAGCGGACGAAGTACCGAGACTTGACCACGTTCTCGAGGGTTGAGTCTGTGACTATTATGATTAGGGAAGCGTCCCGGATGAACTTGTCCCACGTTAACTCGAACCGTTCCTGTCCCGCTAGGTCCCAACATATGAGTGACGTGTTTCCTATTTTTGCTCCTTTGACGCCCTTTATTCCAACGCCGATGGTGGGGATGTGTTCCTTAGGGAGCTCCTCTTCTCTTAGAAGCTTCAAAATGGTGGTTTTCCCTACTCCACTGTAGCCTATCAGTGCGATCTTTAGGTAGGTTAGGGTTATCTCGTCAGCAATTGGTTCAAATTTTTCAAATGTTGTGAGAGTTTCACCGTCCCATTCGGTTAGTTCGCTTTGGAACGTTTTTAGGAAACTGTTTTTGAGAGACTGAAGTTTCTCTTTCATTTCCGGGATCGCGTCACGCTTGTCCGCTTCCAGAGTGAAAACTATTCCGTCCGAGTTGGAGTAGTAGAGTCTCGTTTTTTTCAGATTCATGAACTCTATGCTTCCGTCTAACCCGAGTTTTGGCACTAGTATGGCCAGCGATTTGATGAACTCTCTGAAGACCTCATCTTCAACGTTGGTTTGTCCGTATCTTTTGTGGAAGATTGTTTTTCCGTCGAAGTTTAATATGGACACTTCTCTAATCATTTCTCATATCCTCTACATGGGGTAACTGTCTCTTAGCGCTTTTAGGTGCCATAACAACATTCTGGGAGGCTTGATTTGATCATTATACTGTTGTCCTATCTGCTCTACGAGGTATTCGGGGAAGAACGTCATTATCTTGATGTCTGTTTTCAGTGCAACATGTGTTTTCCTGTTTATTTTGAGTTCCATGATGAATCCTGCCTTACTGAAGACACGCAGGATACTGTCCACAACGGACTTCTTTTTGTTGAGCAGTTTGTGAATCCCACCCTTTGGGAGAATGTTTTCCCGCAGCGCCACTAGAACGTCATAAGCGTCTGGATCCGAGAGTATCTTGGTTATCGTTTCTGTATCTTCGGGTGTTATAACGTAGTCTCTGAAGAAGTTTTTAACCTCGTCCAGATAGTCCGAAGCCACTTCAGGGCTCAGTTCGCCGGATTTGGCTCTTTTAACAATCATTCTTGCGGGGACTCGTGCTATAAAGACATCTCTTATTAGAAAGACACATTGGCTGGGAAGCCCCTCAACCCACTGTGTGGTGACAAGACCGTTTTTGATAAGAGGTGCAAGGAACGAGTAGAGTTCCACAGACTTTAACTCCAACTTGTGCTTTAACCAAACCTCCAGATCCGAGATTGTAGTGTTTCCCTCCTCAATTAACCGTTCGACAATACTTAGCCTGATGGGATCTGACAGAATTACACCCATTTTCTGCTCTTCGCTCAGTGTTGGGAACCTGGTGAGCTTATTGTACAGGTCCTCGAGTTCCGCCTTATACTCCTCGTTCTCTAACTTAGAGAATATGCTAGCAGCAACCTCAGCTAATCCATCCTCATAATCGTCGGCATTCTCCTCCAGAGTGAGAAGAAGCGCGACATAATAATTCAGGTCCCAGCCACCGTAATATGAAGCGACGTTGAGGTTTCCAAGTCTCATTGACATAAATCCGGCCGCAGCTTCACCCATGGCGTGAGCAGTGTAGATTTTCATTATCTGGTCTTCTGTGGTTCTTATATCCTCAGGATACTTTGCTTCCAGAACTGCTCCGAGACGATTGTCCCATCTTACGACGATGATTCCAAAAGGCATAGTTAACATCCCTTCAGAAGTTTTTTACATTAAGAATATTATGGTTTTTCCTTATATATTAACGTTCCAATACCGTTTTCGGTATGGTGTTTCTGCATCAGTGGTTTTTCGTTTGTGTGATTAGCTTTCCCGCAGACTGAGAGTTTAGGCTCTTGTCTAATATTTTTAGTGGCGCTGAGATATAAGAATTTTTTCATGGTTTTCTCGGCACGATGTAATATGTATGTTTTTTGAGGGGGTGTGTGTTTTAGCGGTTGTGAGGGGAGATTTATGGGGGCTTCTTTCCGGGAATCAAGGCTTAAAAAGGGAGATAGACAAACCATCAACAAACCCAAAAAAAGATAAAATACATACTTACTACATCATGCCGTTTTACCAACACAGTAAAAAAAGGGGGTCCATTCACTAGTTCTGACGGAGAAAGCCGCCCAGATTCAACCCCATTCAAGTCTGAATTCAAAGTACTTAATAGTACTACTTTCATCCACTAAAAATATTTTATTTTAGAAGTTTTTCGCTATCACGAGTAGCATTGATATGAGGGTTATGAGTTCCTTTCCTTCTGGATATATTTTTTAGCCAAGCGATACTCTGATTCGGTTATGTAACCTAAATTCCAAAACGTTTCCAGAAGTTGGCTAATCGAAATAATGGTGTGCAGTACGATTCCTTCTTTCTCCAAATTCTCTCTGCCACCCTGTTCCCTATCTAGCAATGCAACCGCGTGTTTCACTATCCCCCCACTCTCCATGATGGCCCTAGCAGCGTTAATCAGACTTTTTCCGGAAGTAACCAAATCGTCAACAAGAACCACATTATCGTTAGGGTTTAACACACCCTCAATCATACGAGCTTTCCCATGAGCCTTGGGTTCCTTTCTCACGTACATCAAAGGCAAGCGGAGTTTATGACTCACAAGCGTGGCTATCGGAAGCCCCGAAGTAGGCACCCCCGCGATTTTATCCACCTCGGAAATCTCTTCGCTGATTATCTTGGCATAGATTTCGCAGAGCTTGTCGAAGATGTCAGGATACGATATAAAAAGCCGCATATCGATGTAGAAGGGGGATTTCTTACCCGAAGTCAGTGTGAATTCGCCGAATTTCAGAGCGTCTGCCTGTTTGATAAACTCACAAGCGATTTTTGCATACTCCCGCTTCTGCTTTTCCCAAGACAAACCATTAAGCTCCGTATCATTTATAATTGAGAAAAAAGGAATAAGAGTTATTTAATATTTTTCCAAGCACGCCCTGGCCGCGGCTACTATAAAAATTTTCAGGCTATTCCTTCACCCGAAACAGTGTATTAATATACAAAACTCAGATAAACAAACAGTTGAAAGAAATTCTTAATCCTGATTCCCGAGACCTGGAGGCAGAGTCTTGACTAAAACAAACTGGAAGAGAGAAGCAATAGTAACAATAATCATAATTGCAATAATCGCAGGAGTTATATTGGGCGGGTTTCAACTACTAAGATTGTACCTCAACACAGATACACCGTTCAGGGTGATAAGCAACCAGCCTTCCAGTATGGAGCCAACCATGTACTACGGAGATATCGGAGTAATCAAACACGTGCCCGGCTACGAGATTGGGGTGGGTGATGTCATCGTTTTCGACGCGAGCCACTGGTACTTTTACGGTTATGCTATTCCACCAGCACCAGTGATGCACAGGGTGGTTGATGTAGAGTTTGAGAATGGCCACTTTTACTATAAAACGTGGGGGGATAACCGTTTAACCAATCCTACACCCGACCCCGGGTGGACAGCCGACTGGCAGGTTTACGGAAAGGTGATATTCACAATCCCGCGAATAGGTGTTCTTGCAATCTGGTTTTTCCAAGGGGGTTACATTATAACGCTGGTTGTCCTCACGATTATCACCTTGGTTTACGTTGTGTGGGAGTTGCAAAAAGAAGGAATATTTGTGGAGTAGAGAACTCTCGGGGGGCGGTCTATACCCGTTTCTGTGCAGGATCCGAATAATTCAACATTTTTGGTTTCGTTATTTATTTGATTAATTTAAAGTTTTTTAACATTTTATGTGTTAGAAACGGAAATTTACTTTTAAGGAACATTATATATATTAAAATTTTTGCTAATTATAATATTTTGAAATTATTATAAATCTTACTTTTCTGCACTTATAAATGGAATAAAAAGCTTTAAAAATGGCTATGGCAATATTTTCGATAGGTTAAAGAGGAAATCGAATGTAGGAGAGTGAGGTGAACTCCTGAAATGGCTGGGTTATCACCTCTAAAACAGATGTGGCTTTTCCTGATTGTAGGCTTAATCATCCAGTTCTTCGGAATATTCTTGGCTGGCGGAAACGCTTACGTGCCGGTTGTAGGGGCAGTCCTATCCATAATAGGTCTAAGCTACGCATTCAAGAAGGCGAGTTTCTACACATTCATTGATCTGCTTATTTATGGTCTCATCACACTTGCGGTGGCAATCGCCACAGCCATTGAATGGTGGAACATAATTCTTGCAATACCAAGTTTCAGCACGGCGGCGATGGCGTGCTACATTTCCGTATCCTCAAAACTTGAGGGGAAACCCATAACAACCACGTTTAACCCCAAGGAGCAATTACTGTACCTGTTTACCAGGTTCCAATTATACAAGTTAGCAAAGCAGAACGATATTACCCCTGTTTCCATGAAGTGGAAAAAGGAAAAAATCGTGAAGACCCTATCTAACAAATTGAACCTAAAGGATATCGAACTCCAAGCCTTAACACTCAACATATCCGAAGAGGAAAGAAAAAAGATTAAAGGCGCCCAGATAACCCCCACACTCGGAGGGGCGCTGCTCACCCTCAGCGGGTACATAACCCTCGCCACAATATATTCATTAATACCCATGGCGTTCCTCGGAGGAGCTATGCTTATCGAAGGATTAATGGCTCGAAAAGGTCTAATCCGATCTATCTAATCTGAGAATCATGAACACGAGAAACGGGAAATACGAGTCAAGGGAAGAGTGAAGACAATGTTTATTGAGCCATGGTATCTGCAACCCACTCTAGGATACGCATTAATTCTCCTCGGAATCTTAGCTGTGATCTGGCTTGTTCTAACCGTGGAGTACACTCCAAGATACTCCAAAATTCAAATCGTAACCGCAATTATTTTGTTATCCTTCTTTTTTGGATTCGGAACACAGATCATACTCGCCTCACTCGGGTTCTGACTCGACACCTTCTCTTTACTATTAGTAAATTGTTAATCCCACACCCCAAGAAATAATATTCAAGAAGGTTTTCCCACGAGTCCTCGTGGTGGATTCTTATCCATTCACAGCAGTTTCGGTGACGGAGAACTATACATTAAAGGAAGATCTCCGGGGAATTATGATCCCTCTTTTCGGTTTAGAAGCGCATCCAGGTGGTTTTTAAATTCTGAGAGACCGTTTAGTGTGTCTTCTTTTGATGCGATTAGGAAATCTTCGATGTTTGAAATCATCACATCCGTCTCTCTCGACTTTGTGGCCCTGCCGGTTGTGATTATGGCTTTTATTACTCTCCCGGGTTTTTCCCCTCTTTCCTTATATGCTCTCACTATGGTTTCTTCTATTAGCGCCATCTTTCCTATGCTTTTTATCGCGTCGTCATACACCACTAGGTTGTATGGGGCTATGTGTTTACATTCTACTATCAGATAATTGTCGTCTCTCTCTGCTATAATATCAACTTCGTGTCTTCCTCCTTCTACCCCGTGTATTTCGACGCTGAAAAGCGTATTCCACCCGTCTTCTTTGAACTCTTGTGAGATGTACCCCTCAAGCATCATTCCCTCCTCCCACGCGATTAGAAAAACTTCATTTAGCTTGTACACGGTGGTTTTAACGAGCCGATGTTCTCTCTCAGAGCAAGAGTTTAATGTAATCCTATTTTTTGGACTTATGGCGTAGCTTCCGCAGTCGATACAGAACACTCCGTACTCTACAGGTTTGAAAACACTTTCCCCGATTTCCTCGGCTACTTCAGCCACTTCCCTAGCCGCCTGGTAGAGTGTTAAATCCAGTCCATAGAGTTTGGAAAGGCCCCTCTCAACACTCTTAATAACAGCGATATAGTTGTTTAGAATGCGGCTTCCCGAAGGTGAGAACTTTTTCATTTCCCTTAGTAGTTCCTCCTCCGTACACTCAGATTCTAGGCTTACAAGCAGACCCGATTCAATCGGGTAGATTGCGAAGTCTTCTGGGTTTACCTCTCCCCTCTTTATAAGCAGTCTGGGTTCCGCTATCGATATCTGCTTCGGATTCATGAGAAAGAAGAATCTACACTTCTTGTTTGAAATCATTGCTCTAAAAACTCTGTGAAACATTTCTTCTAGTGATTCATCACCAAACCTGCGGATAAGATTTGAAAACTTACCACCTTCCACTCTCAGAATCCCTTTCTCTTTGGGGAAATGTAACCTAGACAATGCCAAATCCTCTGAAACAAGTATTGTAACTCGAAAAACCCTAAGAAACTGTTACCGAAAACTAAATATAAATATCTCGAAGCCCAGGAACAAGAACCGCGCCGCCCGTAAACATATTCGTAAAGTTTATATAGAAGTGCTATAACACTGTCCCGCAGCGAAAACAAGTAATTTTTAACGCTATAAAAATCGAAAACGAGGAGGATAAACATGGCACAGTTAGGAGGTACGCCTGTTCTCATATTGAAAGAAGGTTCGGAACGAACAGTTGGAAGAGACGCTCAAAGAACAAATATAATGGCAGCCAAAGTGATTGCTGAAGCAGTTAGAACCGCTCTCGGCCCTCTAGGTATGGACAAGATGCTGGTTGACAGTTTCGGCGACGTAGTGATCACCAACGACGGGGCGACGATTCTAAAGGAGATCGACGTGCAGCACCCCGCCGCGAAGATGATGGTGAACATAGCAAAGACCCAGGACGATGAGGTGGGAGATGGTACAACCACCGCGGTTGTTCTCGGCGGCGAACTTCTTAAGAACGCTGAGTTTCTGCTGGATCAGGAGATTCACCCAACCGTTATCATTGAGGGTTACAGGAAAGCCACAGAGAAGGCCTTAGAGGTCATCGACGAGATTTCAACCGAGACCTCGATTGATGATGAGGACATGCTGAAGAAGGTTGCCATGGTGTCGATGAGCAGCAAGGTGGTTGCTGGCGCGCGAGACTATCTCAGCGACATCGCGGTGAAAGCGGTGAAGATGGTTGCGGAGCAGGTTGACGGCAAGTGGGTTGCTGACATCGACAACGTGAAGGTTGACAAGAAGGAAGGTGAAAGCCTAGAGAACACAATGCTGGTCAACGGAATAATCTTGGATAAGGAGATAGTTCATCCAGGGATGCCCAAGAGAGTTGAGAACGCAAAAATCGCGCTACTATCCTGCCCACTGGAGATTGAGAAGACAGAGTTTGACGCGAAGATAAACATCACGAACCCGGAGCAGATGAAAGCTTTCCTGGACCAGGAGGAGCAAATGCTCAAGAAAATGACGGATAAAATCATCGAAGTTGGCGCCAACGTGGTTCTCCTCCAGAAAGGAATTGACGACATAGCTCAGCACTACCTCGCCAAGGCGGGTGTTCTAGCGGTCAGACGCATAAAGAAGTCCGACATGGAGAAACTCGCCAGAGCAACCGGGGGCGAAATAATCACCAACATCGAGGACTTATCCGCGGATGACCTAGGCGAGGCGGAGGTTGTCTACGGGAAGAAGATAGGCGACGATGATATGGTGTTCATTGAGGGGTGCAAGAACCCCAAGTCAGTCAGCATCCTAGTTAGAGGAGGCACCGAACTCATCGTTGACGAGGCTGAGCGCGCACTCCACGACGCCCTATCCGTGGTTCGCGACGTGATCGAGGATGGCAGGATTGTACCAGGTGGAGGTGCGACAGAGATTGAGGTCTCGAAGAGACTGAAGGAGTACGCGGACACGCTCGGTGGCCGTGAGCAGCTAGCCGTGAAGCAGTTCGCCGAGGCTTTGGAAGTGGTTCCAAGAACCCTCGCCGAGAACGCGGGTCTGGACCAACTGGACATCCTCGTCGAGTTGAGAGCGAAACACGTTAAACCCGAGGACTACGTGTATGGTGTAGACGTCTTCACCGGCGAGATCCAAGACATGACAAAGATGAACGTCTGGGAGCCAGCGGCGGTCAAGAAGCAGGCGATCAAGTCGGCGAGTGAAGCCGCTCAGATGATTCTAAAGATTGACGACGTTATAGCCGCATCAAGTAAAAGTTCGGGTGGAGGCCCAAGTTCGCCTCCCGGCGGCGGTGAGGAGAGCGAGTTCGGCGGCGGAGAAGACTAGGACGAACTGCCCCCAAGATACGGAAAAGACTTAAAAGGATAAAAGATAATTCAGTGTACACCACATTATTCCCTTTTATTTAAACATAAGATGCGGGGGCTACTATCATAGAACAGATAGAAATCAAAATCGGACCACCTAGGCTCACTAAATATGAAAGGTCGAGAATTATTAGCACCAGAGCCCTGCAGATTACCATGGGTGCGCCGATATTGATTGACCTGCCCAGCAAGATAACAGATCCAATCGAAATCGCTACCACCGAGCTGGAATCTGGAATATTACCTATAGTCATCCGCCGTTCTCTACCGAATGGGCAATATCAGGATATTCCCGTTAAGTTGCTTCTACAGGAAGATTAATGTTTCCCACGTATTCCTTTTTATTTTGATTGGCGGTGTATAAAACGACGAAGGTGTACCATCTTAAAGATAATTCAATTGTCAATATCCGGGACGCCGCCCCGAAGGACTTGACAGATATTTGGAATATTTTTCGCTCAGTCGTTAAAGAGAAGAAGTGGATCCCCGTGCTCTTCATAGGGGAGGGTGAGTTTGAACGCCTATCATGGTTTTCGCACCACAAAAGTACGGGTAGTATTATTTTGGTCGCGGAGATAAACGGGGAGGTTGCGGGACACTGTTTGATCGAACACGATGATTGGGACGCTGCGGCGCACGTGGGCAACCTGGGAATAATGGTCGCCGCTAGGCACAGGGGGAAGGGTGTGGGAAACGCGTTAATGCTTGAGGCTATCCGCAGGGCGCGTGAGAAGGGATTTGAGAAGATCTGTCTGAGCACATTTAGCGACAACTTGGCTGCGATAAGACTCTACAAAAAACACGGGTTTGAAATAATTGGTGTCAGAAAGAAACAGTTTAAAATGGGGGAAGAGTACAAGGACGAGGTGCTAATGGACCTAATGCTTGAATCTTAGTAGGGGTTCTGTTTTCAAATTACACTTTTCTGAGCGCCCCCCGATACAGATTCACAACCTCATCATGTAACTTGTCTCCAATTTTTTCCCAGTGTTTCTCAGCTTCTTCTCGATTCCCCGAAGACAACGCCTT
>Ga0190363_1002598_pt1 | contig 10259 bp, 7 predicted proteins | sample 48721867_MG_FD_161272 | JGI IMG/M metagenome (GOLD analysis project Ga0190363, IMG submission 161272) | Hydrothermal vent microbial mat bacterial communities from Southern Trench, Guaymas Basin, Mexico - 4872-18-6-7_MG | ecosystem: Environmental > Aquatic > Marine > Hydrothermal vents > Microbial...
AGAAGCTACCACTTCCCAGGAGCCATAGAGAGAATGATGACCCTAATCTTCATAGGACTATTCATAGCAGTAACATATACCGCTATAAACATATACACGCATATAATGCTTGTCAAGAACCAGCGTACCCACGGTTATCTATCCATTGTTGCATCCACATAGTCCTTCACATCGTGGCACAACTAAACGCCTCTACACATACATTACTCAACCTTGCCCATACACTCGCTACCTTCATGATCTCAGCTATAATGGAAACAAGTACCTAACGTGTATAACCCAGTATTGGTGTCACACGTGAATGAACAAGTAAACTATATAGAATAGATACAGCGTTTAGTGCTATCAAGAAGAGAGTACAGAGCAGCTACATAGTGTTCCTATCATGGTACATGTTGTGGGATGAAAGCCCTAATGCATGCGACTTATGGTATTGTGGGTGGGGTGTACCCAGAGAGAATTTCAGTAAGAAGCCGGATGGTATACACTTAGAAACTGATTCACTAGCAGATTAGGAGGGTGATATAGCTGATGGACAGTATACTGTCTAGAGTTACTAACTTTTTTCTTAAGCTTCACTATATTGCATTATTCTATGCTTTTATTGATGTCTTAGCGATTATGGGCTACATTGGTGTATACATAGCGTTTCCCTTCTCTGTGCTAGCTTTCTTCATCCCTATTGGATCTACAGCTCTCACCTCTCCCTACTTAGCACTTTTCATTCTATACGGTATATTACCTCGGCTTTCGATATACATTCTTATCTCCATTGCTATAACTCTGAAACTCGTTTTGTATATGAATCTAAGAGGGGCGCAAATCTCGAGGTATTCTGTTGTTAAGGTGCTACTTTTAGCTACGATTACTATTCAACTCTACTCTATCCTGATATACGAGTCGATGGCTTTATCCATTGTTAGCGCGATTACTGTAGGTATACTGGTCTCGATACCCATGGATCTCGCCATCTTTAGCTACGTTAGGTATAGAGATGCTGTCAGCGGTAAGGCTTCCAGAGCATGGATCGTAGCCCTACCAGCTCTATGGTCTCTTACCCTATGGCTACCTCTACTACTACAATTATCAATGAATTCAGGGCTTACATTATCACCTATAAAAACCGTAGTGTTATATACTTCGTGGACCATGATAACAGTGACACAGCTAACACTCCACATAAAGTACTATTATATAACCCAGAAGGTTATCAAGATCCCACAACATAGCGATAGACGATTACCCAGAAACATGGATGTGTACAGGCATTGATCCAGATAGACTAGAGACGATCACAAAAGAAATACGAGGTTTCTCGGTAAAATTGTGTAGAACTTAGTCGCAGTGTGAGCATCGTGTACGATACTGGCCAAGAGATGAGTTATGCTATCAGCGCTATTGAGGCTTTTGAGAAACATCATAAACACTTACTGATCTTCGCTATAGCTTACTTTACCTTGCAGGCAATGCCTTATATTGTTAACTATACCTTCTTCTCATTCTCTAACCACTTCTTATTAATGGTAGGTGGTTTGTCTATACTACCTTTGTTCATCTACCAGATGGTTCTTAGTCTAGGACCTGGAGGAGTTATTTACTACGCATATCTTATCAATATACTGGTTCTCATGCTATTAACAAATAATTTCTCTACGGCTATACATGACTATTTACAAGTCCTACTAATCTGCACGCTCAATGGCTATTTAATACCAGTATTCGTAGCGTTCGAATACATCTTGTTCAAGATGACGCTGAGAGGACGAGTAGGCTATAGGAAACTCTTGATGTATTGGTACCTAGGACCTATAATGTACCTTGCAATATTATCGCTGGAATTACCCCGCTTAATCATATCGATAATTCAGACGCCAAGTTATCGAATCCCATCACAGTTAGGTATAATACCATTGATACTCTATTATGCAGTTCCAGGACCATTCATAGCCTTAGCAACACTACCGAAAATTCTATCCAAGATCCAAAACATAGAGAAACAGGAATGAAATTCAAGGCCACATGCTATTCTAAAGACCATACGAGAGGATAGGTTATTGGATACCTACAGTATCGAGTAGCTTATTATTAGCTTAGCAATGAGTTAAGCCGCTTTATGGAGATGGAGATCCTTAGTTATTCATGGTATTCATTGAAATAGAGCTGATATTACATACACGCTTGCAATAGTGGGGATGTTCTAGGAGTTAAGTGTATGAGATATGAGAAAAGAGCTAACTATGACGGTTATTCCCCTTGTGTTTTGGCTATCTTATAGGCTTTCTCTATTACTAGTTTTTCTAGTGTTTTTAGTGGTAGGTTTCCTTCTTCTAGTAGCATTTTGTGGAATAGCTTGTAGGTGAATTGTTTCCTGAGGATCTCTTTTACTTTTTCTCGTAGGGTTTTTATCTTTCGTTTACCGTAGTTGTAGCTTACCTGGTATCCAGGGTTCATGGTATATCTTAATGCCTCTGCGTATGCTCCATCTCTTGGGAGGTAGGCGTCTTTGACTAGTTTCTCTACTGCTTGTTCGAATGTTATCATGCCAGTACTTAGTTCTACGTCAACGTATACTCTTACGGCTCTCCATAACGCGTCGTGATATACCTTTAACCTGTATTCTGGCGAATTGTCTATTCCTAGTTCCAGTAGTAGCTCCTCACAATAGTGTGCCCATCCTTCTACGAACTCGTTTGCCGATATCAGTATCTTCCTTGTAGGATACGGGTTAAGTTTAGCATAGACTAGTTGTATGTGGTGCCCTGGATACGCCTCATGTATAACTGTATTCATTATATCGTATGTGTTGTGGTGTTTAAGCATCTCTTCATTAGTTGGTGGTGTTACTAGGAATATGCCAGTATAGTCCCAGCTAAAGACTTCTGGTGGAATATAGGCTGCAAATGGTAGTAGTGGTCTCATGAACTCTGGTGTCTCTATGATCTCTACCCTCTCCATTGGTGGTAGCTCTACTACTTCTTTTTCAATAATGAACTTCTTCAGTTTAGCTAAGGTTTCATGGTAGGATTTGAACAAGTCCTCTACTGAAGATACATGTCTTTCTTTGAGCTTCTCTAGTGCTTTCACTATACTAGTAGCATTCATCTTCTTTGCAGCTTCACTCATTAGTTTACGATACTTCCTTGCCTCCCCGTAGCCTTGTCTCCTCAGCTCTTCTATGCTTTCATCTATGAACCTAGCCTTCAAGAGTTTCTCGTATAGTTCTCTACCTATGGGTTTAAACCCGGGCTTAGCTTTTTCTCTAAGCTTAATTGTTTCGTTTAATGCTTTACTTAAGGCGTCATTTACCTTATCACATGCTTCTCCTAGCTCGCTAAACCCATGTTTCTCTCCAAAGCCTTTAACTATGTCTAGTAGCCCAGGGAGACCTTTAGCTGTCATCAACACGTAGTCTATCCATAAGCTATATGGTTCATCTACATTACGTAACGAGTCTTCTAATACTTTATCTAGCCCTCTTACACGACTATATAGTGCATTAAGCCTATGTTCTAATGGTAGATAATCCCTTATGAGTAAGGGGTATATGGACTCACCAACAACATCGAATCCCACAGGATACATTTTCCACGTAGGCCAATCACGTGTAAGTATAAGGGTTTCCTCAAGCCCACGTACAATTGGCTCATAGTCAACTCTACGATAACCCGTAAGCTTATCAGCCTCTATTTCTCGGAATCTTTCATAATACCATTCAATCCTCTTAATAGCATACTCTATTCTCTCACGGCTAAGGTCCGGTAACAATACATCATACTCATGTAGTCCTAGATAGGTACCAGTTAACGGGTTAAACTCTAGGTACTCATTCACAAACTTGTAGACAAGCTCTTCGAATAACTCGTCTTCACGTGAAACCATAACAGACACCACGACAACCAGAAGACCCTACACAAGAACATGTACTGTAGTGGGATACAGTCCACATAGGCTCTATGCTATCCCTCCAACTATATGTTGCGTTTATTATTCCTATCGGTGATATGCTGCCTAATTTTCTCCGCTATTACATTAACGAGTTCATTTACCTTAACCATGACTTCTTTAACGTCTTTCTCCGTACACCAACCTTCATAGAAGCATGTATGCATAGAGTTTGCTTGCCTAAAGGTATCTGAGACCCATCCACCCAGTTCTTCTGCTACAGTATCCTTATACTCCCATAGCTCACTATGACTTGCGAGTCTCCGCTTCTCCTTGTAGTAGGCATACGCTTTAATAGCTAGAGCTGTAGCACCCCACACTTTCTCAGCAGCTTGCCTAATATTACCCTTCTCCAACTCTTCTCTAGCTTGCTCAAGAAGTCCTCTCGCAGCTTCAACATAGTCCATAGCCTTATCTTTGGGATCAATATCCCGTGTAAGAAGCTCTAAAACCAACTCCTCAACGAGAACGCCAGCCTTAAACGCCCGTTTGCGGAGTCGTTCGTATATGCTATGTGGGATAGTAATTGTAGTCAATACAAGCACCAGACCAAAAACTATGGAAAACACCTTAATCAAGATTCCGTACTTGATTGTATTCCATTGTTTTCCACGATGATATTTCCTACGTAATGTATTGTTACATTGAACTCTTGTTTAGAGTTCTATTGTTATCTCTACACGCTTATAGTCTTTGAGTACACCTTTAATGATCACAGGATAGATGGTGATTATTTGAAGCCTAACTAACCTTCTCCTACGGGAACGAGTTCGAAGAATTACTCGTGATTACTACTGGGGGTGGAAAAAGGACCCCGTCACAGCGGTTGCCCAGATCATCCCCATATGTATGGTATCTGGGCCCGCTACTCCGGGGTCCCTCACGTATTATACTTTTCTTTCTGAGCTTATAAGGTGTTGTAAATGTTCGGTATTACTCTTATATGTTCTTTTCGGGAATTCCCGGAGGCTAGATAGGCTTTTTAACCTTTTCTACTACCTTCACATATTCTATTCTAGTATGAGGATATTGTCCTTTAGGGTCCTTCTCGTATTTCTTAACCATATCCCATATGTTTAGGAGGGCTACTGTTACACCTGTTAATGCTTCCATTTCAACACCGGTTTTTGCTGATGTCTTCACTTTTACTATTACCTTGATTCTCTCCTTGTCTACAATCTCATAGTCTACTTGTACATGGGTTATAGGTATGTTGTGGCATAAGGGTAGTATGTTCCAAGTGTTCTTTACGGCATTTATTGCTGCTATTCTTGAAACTGTAAATACATCCCCTTTCTCTATTCTTCCTTCTAGTATCATCTTAACTGTTTCTTCCCTTAGCTTTATTATGCCTTCTGCTATTGCTTCGCGATATACAACATCCTTATCAGTTATATCAACCATAGACATGTATGACCCCCTACTGCACAGATATCTCTATATTATTTGAGCTCCATATTCTGCGATATAATTCTGGGTCTTTGAATTTAAAGAACGGTTCACGTTTCTTTACTGCCTCCATGAATACTTGTTTTAGTTTCTCCTCGTTTCTTTCCTTTATTGCAGGCTTCATGTCTATTAAGTCGTTTCTGTAAATACAAGTCTTAAGAAAACCGTCGGGGGTAGCCCTAAGTCTTGTGCATTTTGCACATAAAAATGGATTACCATAACCTTTTATTAATGATACTTGTATTCCTGAAGGAAGAACATAGGTAGGTCTTAACTGAAATTCTCGTACATACTTCTTAATGCTATGTTCTTCTAAGTACTTCTTTATCTCTTCTAATGGATGGTGTAGATTATTGTATTCGTCCTTGCTTAATCCTATTGGTATTAACTCTATTATGTTTAAGTCTAACCCGTATTTTTCAGCAAATTCTATTATTTTCTTATACTCGCCTACATTTAGCGATAATACTAGGTAGTCGATCTTTACCTTAAGGCCAGCGTTAATTGCAGCTTCAATACCCCTAATAACTTTATCCAGGTTTCCACGGGTTATCTTATAGAATGTGTCCTTGTTTAAGGAGTGTAGGCTCACGTTTACTCTTTCTAATCCTGCCTCTGCTAGTTTATGCGCATAATGTTCAAGAAGTGATCCATTAGTTACCATAGAGGTTTTACCGCCATGTCTGATTATTCCTTCTACTATTTCAACTATATCTCTCCTTACGAGAGGTTCACCACCAGTTAGTTTGAACTCCCTTACCCCTAGTTCTACTGCTACTTTTGCTACAAAACTCCATTCATCAGCTGATAACTCCCTGTTCCCGCTATACAGTATTCCTTCACGATGACAGAATATACAGTCATGATTACATTTAAATGTAACACTTATCCTAAGATGAGTTACTGGCCTACCGTAACGGTCTACAAGAACCATTACCTAGTCTCCTACATGATAGAAGAGGTCAAGGTTAGGGTATATATTCCTTTGCCTTCTGGAACATTCTTTATAATAAAGTACTATTGGTTATTGGAACTAGATACTAGTAGATATAGTAGATATAGTGCTTTTGTTCTTGCCTCAATATATTCTTGAAGTAATTCCTTCTCTGATTCCAGTAGCCTTGTGTATCCCTTCTCCTTAAGCTTGGTTATCCTTTGATGAATAACATCTATACGTGGTATCCTATTCGGGGATCCGAATACTTCTGGTACTAAATCCATTATTCTATCAAATGATGTATTTTCTAGTTCTGTTCCTTTTAGTAAATTATTAACCTCTACTGCTTGACTTAATATTAATTGAGGTAGTTTCCTAAGCTTAGCTTTAGCTAATACCTCAGCCTGGTTCTTCGATGAAACTACTAACTCGTATTCATCGTAATATACTAGTTCCTCTACGTAGTTTTCTATTATTCTTAGTTCTTCACGAGGTTTTACACCTGGCGCATTTAATATGAGGTCAACATATGTTCTATGTTCTTCACCATTAAATACAGATATAGCTACTAATAGCATGGGTAGTGAGAATACGTCACCCCTATCCACTTCCTCTACTATTACATCAAGTGAAGCTATTCTTAAACTTGGACTAGGTTTAGGTACCCTACGGGTTAGCGTTGGTAATTTAATGGTTATCTCCTTATCCTTAAGTACATAGTCTATTACCTTAGCAGCATACTCCTTGACTACCTTCCAATCAGTACCTAGCGTTAAGAAGTCTGAATACGCTAGTTCATCTACTTGATTCAAAAGTATTAGATCTAATTCATCTGGTTCATACTCTAGTACCTTCTTCCTAACTTCAGCCCAGTTCAACGTATCTATCAGATTACATGCTTCAGGCTCATGTAGTTCGAAGAACTTTTTATCACCTATTCTCTCTACACCATACATTATCGTTTCAAACGCTACACCATAGATTCTTCGTAATACTATCATTATATATGCTAGCCCTAGCCTCAGTAGGGTTGGATCAAGTCTTTCATCTACCTCATAGATATAGCCATATGTGAAATCACGGTACTCACCATTTACAGTTGATGGTACGTATATGGTCTTCTTATCTCTTGTTACAATATGTTTTCCTCCAACTGTTATTATCCTAGGCTTTTCAGATGAAACAATCCATACTACACGATTTGGTACCTTAATTAATTGACCAAAATCACTACGTGGAGGATAGACTACGCAATGTACATGTGTAGCTATTTTACCTGTCATCAAATCTTTTATGAGACTTGGCTCTTCACCCCACCTCCTCTTTACCTCAACGTATTCTTCATAAGCTTCTCCTAAGGCATCATCCTCCCACCATCTTATCTCCCATAAAGGTTTCTCATAGACTGCTGTAACAGTTCTTCTCTTACCCACTAGTTTATGTCTAAGCACCATGGCATCGCTTGAATAGTCTATACAGCCTATTTGGAATCGTTCTACTAGGTCGCAGTGACCTATTGGTTCAAGAACTTGTAGCCCATCCTTTGTTTCCAAGTACCGTTTTATTCCGTAGGGTGGTGCAAATTCGTAAAATCCAAGCCTATCCCAAATCCATTTCATCTTCTTATTATTTACTTTCTCTTCTTTTAGTATCCCCGCTTTTTCCAGTGCTACTTTCTCCTCCTGCGTAAGGTTGCTGGGAAGCCATGGTGATATTAATTTAGCTATTCCTGTAAACAATTTTACATAGAGGTTTGAGGGTTCGAACACTACTTTTTCTAATGGTAAGTTAAGCCATTTACGTAGTGCTTCTATACCTTTAGATAAAAGCTCCCAGTCCCACCTACTACTAGGTATTATAATTGTCTCGGTGAATGGTATTGTTTTTCTTCGTCCTTTCCTACCTTCTCTTTGCATGAATTCTCTAACATCTTCTGGTAAACCTAGATGTACGATTCTTACAACTGTTCCTATATCTATTCCTTGTGTTAGTGTTCTAGGACTGACAATTACCTTAATCCTACCAGTTCGTGCACCTTCCTCTATTATTTCTCTCTCCTTCTTTGATACTAAGTGGTGATGTGATGCTATTTTATCTAAGTGCTCCTTGTATATTGTTTTGAGTCTCTTAGCTACTTCCTCAGCTTTAGCTATGCTCTTGGTGAAGACTAGTGTTACTCCGTCATCTTCTAGGTATTTTGATATTATTTCAGTATAATCTATTCCTAGTCTAGGGACCTCATAACCTAGTGCCTCAAGATATGCTAGTACTCTGTAAGGATTCTTTTTAAAGGCCTCAAAGCTCTTTAACGCGCTTAATATGTCCTGATCTATGTCCTCTCTTCTAGATAATTCATTGTATAATCCTTTTATCTTATACCATATCTTATTTAGCTCTTTACCAAGGACTATGACCAAATGATTCTCTACATGGAAGGGTTTTCCATCTATTATGATATAGTCTTTACTAGTGGTATCTTTAAGGTATTCTCCTAGATCTTTAGGATTAGCTAACGTTGCTGTTAGGATTACTACTTGTGGCTTACTGTTACTCGTTAAGGTTACTAGCTCCACTATGGCCATTAGCAATGCAATACTTCTTGGACCATAGAAGTCTAGTTCATCTATTACTAGTAGGTTTAGCTCACGGAAGAATGGTTCTAATAGACTAGATGTTGGTTTAATTATGTACTTTTTAAGCTCGTGTAAGAGGAAAGCTGGATTAGTTACTATTAGCTGAGCACTACTTATTCTTCTCCTTAAACCACTTAACCCTATTTTGCGTACATATTCATCTCTTCTTGGTGCATCTAGTTGTAATACTTCTATTCCTACAGCTTCTGCATATAATGTTATTCTCCTTATCTGGTCATTAGCTAATGCAAGCGTAGGATATACTGCTATGGCTTTGAATTTTTTATCCTCTCTCGCCTTTCTTAAAAAATATATAATCCATGCCTCGGTTTTTCCAGAACTTGTTCCAGATCTTAATATAATGTTCTTACCTTCCAGTAACCCTTTATATGCATTGTATTGGTGAACATATAGTTTACTGGAAGCTATTTCTATGTTCTTATTAGCTAATTCTGGAACTACATCAATAAATGCTATGTTTACTCTTTCAGGCTCAATGTTTTCTTCAACTTCATATATGATACTATATCCTAGTTGTTCTAGGAAATTCTTACTATTGGTGATTTTCAATTTAGCTCATCCTTATAGCTGAGATACTATTTAGCACTATACTTTACCTTTGTTACCTCCTTACCCTATTAGAGTTTGTTAGACTTTACGCTTAGAAACATGTTAAACATGTATTGTTGAGGAATACGTTTTGACAAGTTGACAAGGTAAAGAATAGCTGGTTAATGTGTAGAAGAAAAATACTGCAAGTTTTTTATTGTAATTGCTTCTTGTATTTTTCAACTAGTTCTTTAGCGTAATCGAATCTTATTCTTCCTTCTCGTACCATTTGTTCTGCTACCTTGTCTATGAGTTCACCTGTTGCGCCAGCCATTATTGCTAGGTTCTTTGCATGGAGTTTCATGTGTCCTCTCTGAATTCCTTCGGTTACTAGTGCTCTTAGTGCTGCTAGGTTTTGTGCTAGTCCTACTGCTGCCATTACCTCTGCTAGCTCACTTGCTTTCTTTACTCCTAGTATCTTTAACGCTATTCTTGCTATTGGGTGTACTTTCACTGCTCCACCAATTATTCCAATCTGTAATGGTAATTCTAGTGTTCCTACGAGGTAGCCTTCACTATCCATATCCCATATGCTGAGTGGCTTGTATGTTCCATTTCTTGCTGCGTAAGCGTGTATTCCTGCTTCTATTGCTCTATGGTCTTGTGCTGTTGCTAGTGCTACAGCTATTATACCATTCATTATACCTTTATTGTGTGTTACAGCTCTAAATGGATCAGCTTCTGCGAGA
>Ga0190363_1002600_pt1 | contig 10248 bp, 10 predicted proteins | sample 48721867_MG_FD_161272 | JGI IMG/M metagenome (GOLD analysis project Ga0190363, IMG submission 161272) | Hydrothermal vent microbial mat bacterial communities from Southern Trench, Guaymas Basin, Mexico - 4872-18-6-7_MG | ecosystem: Environmental > Aquatic > Marine > Hydrothermal vents >...
AAGAGTCGTTACCGCCACCCGCGCATAATCTTGTTTTTATTTCCTTGCCTTATCAGTATTTTCAAGGCCTACTCTTCTCTTCCTTACCATTGCGGGAACGACTATTTTTAAAAAGCTTGTTCTGCGAACAAGAGTCGTTACCGCCACCCGCGCATTAATAATTGCTTTATTTTAACTTTAATCTATTAACTTTGTCAACTGAATAGCTTATGTTATAATAACTTCAATGAAGGTAGTATTTTTTGCCATAGTTAAACTTTTGCTTATTATTTTTTTAGGCTTTTTTCTTTATCGCAAAAAAATCCTTACTCAGGAGGCATTAAAATTTCTCACCTTTTTTGTGGTAAATATTACTGTTCCTTTCCTTATCTTTACAGAAATCATTGCTCATCTAAATTTAGAAAACACCCCTCCTCTTTATAAATTTATCCTTTTAAGCATTTTTATTTTTTCTTTGGGATTGTTTTTAGGAATATTTTTTTCTCCTTTTTCTAAGTTTTCCAAAGAATTTATTGCCTTGGTAAGTTTTCAGAATTGTGGATATCTGCCTATGAATTTAGCTTTATTCCTTTTCCCTTCACCTTTAAGAGATACCTTTCTAATTTATATTTTTTTATATATTTTGGGATTTAATATTCTTATGTGGTCGGTGGGTAGCTTTTTGATATTTAAAAAGAAAAAAGAAGGGTTTGAGGTACGTTCTTTATTCACCATGCCCATTATAAGTATCATTATCTCTCTGCTATGTGTTTATCTAAAAATAGGCAGATTCTTTCCTGATTTAATCATTTCTCCTTTAGCTTTAGTAGGTAAGATGAGTTTTCCTCTTTCCATGATTCTTTTAGGTGCTTGGTTGGCTAAAGGAAAAAGATTAGGAAGTAGAGAAGCTTTATTGGCCAGTTTCATAAAACTATTTTTGCTTCCTCTCATCTTTTTCATATTAATTTTAAAATTTAAACTTTTTTCTTTATGGGGATTTTTTATTCTTACTCAAGCAAGTATGCCTTCAGCAGCATCTTTACCTATCGTTGCTCAGATGAGAGGAGGAAATAGTGAGGTAGTTTCCTGTGGAGTTTTTCTTTCCCATGTTTTAGCGTTATTTACTGTGCCAATATGGTTATTTTTATTTTCCCAAATTAGTGGATTTAAATTCTGATGAAAATAGTATCTACTAACCGAAGAGCCTTAAAAGATTACCAGATTCTTGAGACTTATGAAGCAGGTATTGAACTTAAAGGAAGTGAAGTTAAATCTTTAAGAGTTAGTGGGTGTTCTATTGAGGATAGTTTTGCCAGACCTGAAAAAGGAGAAATATATCTTTATAATATGCATATTCCTGAGTTTGAAAAAAGTTCATATTTTAAGTTAGACCCTAAAAGAGAAAGAAAATTACTGCTACATAAAAAAGAGACAAAAAGATTAATTGGTGCAGTCACACGTAAAGGATTAACGATTATTCCTTTAAAAGTCTATTTTAATGATAGAGGATGGGCAAAAGTAGAGATTGCTTTAGCAAGAGGTAAGAAATCTTATGAGAAAAAGAAAAAGATAAAAGAAAGAATCGCTTTAGAGGAAGCAAAAAGGGAATTAAAAAGATTCGGTAAGTATTGAATAATAAAGTGCTCTATAACAATTTACATATAAACTCACGAACGTAAATTTATCTGTGAATTATCTTAACTTGATACTTCAATTGAGGCTAAATATCAAGTTACACAAGTCAATTCAACCTACAAGGTTGAAGTAGGAAATATAGAGTGTTAATCAATTACACCTCAGGCGTGTTAATAATCCCCCAACTCGCTTTAAATTTTTTAAAAACAATTTTTAATTTTGGTGTGCGTTTTTTACCTTTTAAATAGTTTTTTGTTAAAGAATGAGAAAGATTTTATAGTAGCCCAGGTGTCTTTACTTTTCTGGCGTAGATATTGGCACTGTCAACATTTTTTCGCACTTTTAATTTACACATATACCAATTCCTTTTTAACTTCCTTAGGCATATCCTCCTCTTCCTCTATAAGCAAGTTTTGTTCTTTTAAGACAAGATATATAAACACATTAAGGCTTTTCTGATTCTGAAAATATCCTATTCTTTTTGTTATTCTCCTTAATTCTCTATTTATTCTCTCTAAAGAATTTGTGCTTTTTAACGAATCTTTTAAATAAATAGGGAGATTAAAATATGTAAAGTAATATTCTATTTTAAAAAAAGCCAATATTTAATTTAATATTTCCCAGGAAGTGAGGATATGCCCTGTTTGTTTATTTGTCAAAGAAAAAGTGCGAAAAATATTCATACTCTCCCAATTTTTATTTATTGTAAAGCAAAACTAAATATGTTAAAATTTTCCGATGGAAGGTATTGCTTTTATTTCCTGTAAAGAACAATCCTTTTTTCCATTATTTAAAAAAATTAAAAGTTTAAAAAAAGTTTCTTTCAAAAGCTTATCTAAGGAGAAGATGCCTTTAATAATTTTAGATTATGATTGTCTTCGAAGACAGCCTCAATTTAAAACCACGCAATATCCTGACAAACTTTTTTTTCTTTATATTGAAAAGGATAAAAAAAATATAATAAAAAAGATGGTAAACAAATATGAATTCTTTGACTATATAACTGATACTATCTCTTCTGATGAGCTCTTATTTAAGATAAAAAAAGCAGAGGAATTTTTAAAACTTAAGCAGGAGAATAAAAAATTAAGAAAAAATTTAGAAGAAGTAAGGATAAAAGATCCTTATTTAAATTGCTTTAGCTGGCGATATTTTTTGGAAAATATTTCACAAATCATTGAAAAAACGAAAAAGCAAAAATCATCTCTTTCTTTAATTATCTTTGATATAGATTATTTTCGCCAAATAAATCAAACTTATGGATGGGAATTTGCTAATTATGTTATAAAAAAAGCAATAAAAACTGTGAAAAAACTACTTTCTCCTCAGGTAGATATTATCCGTTATCGAGAGGATGCTTTTATAATTCTTCTACCTTTCTATTCTTTAAAAGAAGCAAAAAAAGTTGCAGAAAGAATTAAAAGACATATTGATGATTATAAGTTCCGTTTTAAAAAAATAACTACAAAGATAAATGTAAGTATGGGGGTTGTAAATACTAAAGAAGATAATCTTTATAACTATCAAGAGATTATTATTGCTTTAGAAGAAACTCTAAGAAATTCAAAAATAAGAGGAGGAAATCAGGTTACTCTTTATCAAAATCTTTTGAAGGAGAAAGAATCTTTTTCGGAAGAAACTACAAATATAGAGGGTTTGCGAAGAAGAATTCAATATTTAAATAAGGAAATGAATCAAACTCTTTTAGATATGATTTATGGTTTTGCTAAAGCAATAGAAACTCAGGATTTATCTACTGCACGCCATGTAGAGTATGTAGCAAAAATCGCAAAAAAGATAGCTAAGGAGTTAGGTCTTTCTCCACAACAAATCAATGATGTATATCATGCTGCCATTCTTCATGATTTAGGTAAAATTGGCATCAGCTCTAAAATTCTTCTTAAGAGAGGGAAATTGACTAAAGAGGAGGAGAAAATAATCAAGATCCATCCCTGGCTGGGAGCTGAAATTTTGCGAGATATTCATGTTCTTAAAGGAACAATTCCAGCAATTCTTTACCATCATGAAAGATGGGATGGCACCGGATACCCCTTAGGATTGAAAGGAGAAGAGATCCCTCTTTCAGCAAGAATTGTAGCTTTAGCCGATGTTTATGCTGCTTTAACAAGCAGAAGACCTTACCGGAAAGCTTATTCTCAAAAAAGAGCAATTCAGATAATTAAAGAAGAAAGAGGCAAAGCTTTTGACCCTAAGGTTGTTGATACCTTCTTAAAGATAGTTAAGGAAAAATGAAGAAAGACGAAGAAAAGTTTATGCAAGAAGCTCTTAAAGAAGCAGAAATTGCTTACAGAAATAATGAAGTTCCTATAGGAGCAATTATCGTTTTAAATAATAAAAGAATTATTGCCCGCAGTCACAATCAAGTAGAATTACTAAAAGACCCCACAGCTCATGCAGAGATGATTGCTCTCACTCAGGCTACAAGTTTTCTAAAATCAAAGTGGCTTAAGGACTGCACTTTATATGTCACAGTTGAACCCTGTCTTATGTGTGCAGCAGCATTGGTATTATCAAGGATAGATAAAATAATTTTTGGAGCTTATGATGAAAAAAGCGGTGCTTTTGGCTCAAAAATTGATATTAATCAAATAAAGCTTAATCATAAGATAAAATTTAAAGGAGGAGTTTTGGAGGAGGAATGTGCTAATTTAATAAAGGAATTTTTTAAAAAGAAAAGGAGAGGAAAAAATGAGGTATGAAATTGTTGCTCAACCTGGTTATGCGATGGTAAAGGTGTTTTTAGATATTGGGGAAACAGTTTATGGAGAGGCAGGAAGTATGGTGGCAATTTCAGGAGAGGTGAAGATAGAGACTCAATATAAAGGAATATTTAAAGCTCTCACTGCTCAAGAATCAATCTTCATTAATAAATTTACTGCTCAGTCTAAAGAAGCAAGTGTATGGCTTGCGCCCTTTGTTCCTGGAGATATTCGTTATATAGAAGTAAAAAGAGGGAAAGGATTAATTTTAGCTTCTAGTGTATATTTGGCTCATCATGGTGAGATAGAAAGAAATGTCGTCTGGAGAGGTCTTAAGGGAATGTTAGGAGGTGGAGGGCTTATCTGGCTTAAATTAACCGGAGAAGGAGGAGTCTGGGTTAACAGTTGTGGAGCGATTATAGAGAAAGAAGTAAAACCAGGAGAGAAATTCATTATGGATAATTTCCATCTTGTATGTATGGAGGATACTCTTTCTTATAAAATAAGAAAATTCGGAGGATTGAAAAGTTTTCTTCTGGGAGGAGAAGGATTAGTGTTTGAGGTAGAGGGAGGAGGAAAGATATATCTGCAAACAAGGAATCCTTCTTTTTATTATAGACTTTCTAAACGTTAGAGGTTAAAATAGAAAAAGCAAGGAGAGGTGGCCGAGTCTGGTTTAAGGCAGCCGCCTGCTAAGCGGTTGTCCCACTGAAGGGTGGGACCCCGGGTTCGAATCCCGGCCTCTCCGTTTATCAAGATGGCATACCTTTTAATATTTTTAACTGTGTTTTTGTGGGGACTGGCGCCTATATTTGATAAATTTGCTTTAAAAGAATCCTCTCCTTTCTCAGGACTTATTATTCGCACTTTAGCAGTAGCAGGAGGTTTACTTTTTCTTTATCCTTTTTTTCTTAAATATAAAGCTATTAAATTTACTGCCTCCTCTGTCTTTCTTTTTGTTTTATCCGGATTTTGTGCTGGACTTTTAGGAATGATTACTTATTATTCTGCTTTAAAAAGATTACCTGCTTCAGTAGTTGTTCCTTTATGTTCTACTTATCCTTTGATAGCAGCTATTTTGGGAGCATTTATTTTAAAAGAGGAACTTACTTTCTTAAGGCTTATCGGTATAATCTTAATTATTTTAGGAGTCTGGTTAGTTAAGTAATTATTTTGGTAGGGTTACTTTTTAATATATTTTTATTTCTTGTTGGTCTTTTTCTTTTAGTCTACAGTGCAGACTGGCTTATTCAAACCTCAGTAAAATTCTCTCTGCTTGCTCACTTAACCCCTTTATTTATAGGATTAATTATCATTGCCTTTGGAACAAGTGCTCCTGAGTTAGGAGTAGGAATAGTGGCAGCAGTTAAAAATGAGAAGTTAATTGCTTTAGGAAATGTTATTGGAAGCAACATTGCCAATATTGGATTGATTCTGGGAATATGCCTGCTTTTTCAACCTATAAAGATAGATGAGAAAATTTTTAAAAATGAATTTCCTGTAATGGTGGGGGCAGTATTTTTGCTTTATATTTTAAGTAGAGATTTAATCTTAAGCCGGTGGGATGGAATAATATTCTTAATTATCTTTTTCTGTTTCTGTGTTTTTTCTTATAAAAAAGCACACAAAGAGTTTAAATTGGAAGAGGTAAAAGATTTCAGACTTAATAAATATTTAAGAAAGATAAAATCCAAAAAGATAATCTTTCTCTTTTTAATTCTTTCCTTGGGAGGACTTATTGAGGGAGCAGACCTTATGATTAAAGGGGCAATTGCCTTAGCAAAGATTTTAAAAATAAATTTATGGATTATAGGAATAATTATCTTTGCTATAGGAACTTCTCTTCCGGAACTGGTAGCTTCTTTAGCTGCCTCTTTAAAAGGAATTCCAGCAATAAGTATAGGAAATATCATTGGAAGCAATATCTTTAATATACTGTTTATTTTGGGGACAGTGTCTTTAATAAAGCCTATTCCTTTATCTTCCTCTTTTTTAAAATTTGAATATAGGATGCTTTTTTTATTCAGTTTATTGCCTCTTTTAGGAATAAAATCAAAAAAATTATCTCGGATACAGGGAGCAATCTTTTTTATAAGCTATCTTATTTTTATCTTTGGTATATTGACTTAAAGAAAATAAGCGTTATACTAATTAACTTAAAATGGAATATCAGGTATTTGCTTTAAAATATCGTCCTCAAGATTTTGAAGAAGTTGTTGGACAGGAGCATGTTGTCTCTGCATTAAAAAAAGCAATCCAGACAAAAAGATTACATCATGCTTATTTATTTAGTGGGCCAAGAGGCGTGGGGAAAACTTCTCTTGCACGAGTTTTAGCAAAAGCTTTAAATTGTTCAAAAGGCCCCACAATCTCTCCCTGTCAGGAATGTTTAAGTTGTAAAGAGATAGCAAAAGGAACCAGTTTAGATGTTATTGAGATAGATGGAGCCTCAAACAGAGGAATAGAGGATATAAAATCTTTGCGGGAAAGTGTGAAACTGGCTCCTTCCTATTCCCGTTATAAAATTTACATAATTGATGAAGTGCACCAGATAACATCCGACGGCTTCAATGCTTTACTTAAAACATTGGAGGAGCCTCCTCTTCATGTGAAATTTATCTTTGCCACAACTCATCCTCACAAAATTCCTCCTACGATTCTTTCTCGCTGCCAGAAATTTCAATTCCATCTTCTTTCTGCAGAAAAGATAGTAGAAAAATTAAAAAGAATTGTAGAGAAAGAAAAGATAGACATCAATGAAGAACTCCTTTACAGTATCGCCAAAGCATCCTCAGGAAGTATTCGTGATGCAGAATCTTTGCTTGATCAGATTGTTCCTGTAGTGGTAGAGAAGGAGCTTGACTGGGATATTACCTCTCTTTTAGGAATTGTTGAAGAAGAATCGCTTAATAAAATGGTGAAATTCATTATAGAGAAAAATTTAACAGAAGCATTAGAATTTATAGATAAACTCCTCAGAGAAGGAAAAGACCTGGCGAATTTTGTTAACTTCCTCATTGAGCATATTAAAAATCTAATACTTGCACGTTTAAGCCCAAAAGCTTTTAAAGAAATAGATTTCCTTTCTCCTCAAACAAAAAAGTTTTTATCCAAACACTCAGAACTTATCAGTATTGAGGAAGCCTTAAAAATCATTGACTTTCTTATAGAGAGTAAAGAGAATTCCAAAAAACTTAATTCTTTAAGAATACCTTTTGAGTTAGCTTTGATAAAATTTTGTTACTCTCCTTCTTTAAAGCCCACAACTTCTTCTGATTCACAAATTAAAAAGACTCCCTCTTCATCCTTAGAGATGCTTGAGAAAGAAATAGAGGAAGTCTTAGCAGAAAAAGAGAAAGATGAAGATATATCTGAGGAAAAAACTGAAGAAACTGAAGAAAAAGAGAAAGTTATCTGTGAGGAAGAATTAAAAGAAAAATGGCCTATTATTTTAGAAGAAGTCAAAAAAACTAAAGTAACTTTAGCCTCCCATCTTTGTGAAGCTCAAATTTCTGTAGAAGACAATTTTTTAAAAATTGGGTTTTTTAAACAACACGCATTTCATAAAGAAATTTTAGAAAAGCAAAATAACTGCAAAATTTTAGAAAAAATAATAGAAAAAAATTTAAATAAACCAGTAAGAATTAAATTCGTACTGGTAGAGGATAACAAAGAACTTCCTCGAAATGATGAGCCTCAAGATGCTGATTTCATAAACGAACTTCTTGATACCTTTGAAGGAAAGATTGACCATCCCAATGAATAGCTTTCCTAAGGAATTGGAAGAGTTGATCAAAAATCTTTCTGAATTTCCTGGTATTGGAAGACGAAGTGCAGAAAGAATTGCTTTTCACATTTTAAAAATGGAAAAGAATAAAGTTGAGAAACTTTCTCAATTAATTACAAAAGTACATAAATACATAAAGCCCTGTAAAATCTGTAATAATTTTTCCACACAGGAGATATGTTCTATATGCTCTGATCCGAAAAGAAATAAAGAAATTGTATGTATAGTGGAAGAACCCAAAGATATTTTGGCTATTGAGAAGACTTCCCATTACAAAGGTGTATATTATGCTCTCTTAGGCAGTATCTCTCCTTTAGAAGGAATTGGTCCAGAAAATTTAAATATAAGAAAATTAATTAATCGGCTTGAGAAAGGAGAAATAAGAGAGGTAATAATTTCAACGGATCCTGATACTGAAGGAGAACTTACCGCTCAATTCCTTATAGAAAAAATCTCTCCTTACAAAGTAAAAATTTATCGCATTGGCATTGGTATCCCTTTAGGCACACAAATTGAATATATAGATTCAGCAACTTTAAAAAGAGCATTTATGGAGAAAAAACCACTTACTTGACGAAAATCTATAATGAAAGTATAATTTTAAAACTATTAATTGCTCTTTTAAAAAGCGGTTTCCCCGGTAGCTTCCGCCAGAGGCGGACAGGCAGCAGGTACCTGCCTGCCGGCAGGCAGGGAGCAGCTGGCTGTATACCTTGTTTAAATTTTCTGAGGAAATGAGTTATTATGTATATGTTTTAATTAGTAAAAAAGACTTGGGATTCTATATTGGAATTTCGAAAAATCCTGAGAAGAGATTGAAAAGACATAATGCAGGGGATACCAAGTCTACAAAAGGAAGAAGACCTTTCGAGTTGATATACAAAGAAAAATATTCCACGAGAAAAGAAGCCCGAGAAAGAGAAAAATACTTAAAGTCAGGCATAGGCAGAGACTTTATAAAAAATAACTTTAAGAATAACTTTCCCCGGTAGCTCAGCAGGTAGAGCAGCTGGCTGTTAACCAGCGGGTCGCAGGTTCGAGTCCTGCCCGGGGAGCGCTAAACCACATAGGGTTTAGTACCCTGAACCTGAGCATAGCGAGTGGTTCAAGGACACCCTATGATATTTATAGATTGATGTATTATGTTTATATTCTGTTTAGCCTCAAAGATGAAAATTATACATTGGATTTACCTCCCGCCTGAGACATAGATTAAAAGAACATTTTCAAGGGAAAAATATTAGCACAAAACCAAGAAGGCCGTTCAAACTTGTCTATTATGAAGCGCATCTTTCTAAAGAAAATGTACAGCGAAGAGAAGGGTATTTTAGAACCACAAAAGGTAAATCTACTATAAAACAGGTTTTGCAAAATTCCCTTTGTAATTTAAAGCAGGTCAGCTAATGATTATTTCTGTTTAGTAATACTGGGTAATTTTAAAAACCCTCCAGTTGTTCTGACTTTTAATAAAAGTTCTTATCTTTTCCTCCTGAGCTTCACAGGAAGAAAATTCCTTTTCTGCTTGTGTGTCAGTTGATACTCTTGTGTAGATGGCGCTCTAAGGAATGGGAGATTGACAAATGTTATCTAAAATTATATGATGTTATCAAAAATTGTTTGAATTTTTATATGGAATGATTTTAACTTCAAAAGATGAATGAATTGATAGTAGTAATAGATGATGAACCTGATATTTTAGAACTTGTATCCTTGCACCTTACTAAATCTAATTTTAAAGTTAAAGGATTCTTAAATGCAGAAAGCTTTTTTAAATTCTTATCTTCCAGAATCCCTGACCTTATAATCTTAGACCTTATGCTTCCGGATTCAGATGGTATTGAGATTTGCAAGTATTTGAAATCAAAAGAAGATTTTAGCTCTATTCCTATTATTATGCTTACTGCTCGTGCTTCTGAGACAGATAAAGTTTTAGGTTTAGAATTAGGGGCAGATGATTATGTAACTAAACCTTTCTCCCCAAGAGAATTAGTTGCCAGAGTGAAAGCAGTTTTAAGAAGAAAAACACAAGATTCGGGCAAAAAGATTAAAATAGGCGACATTCTCTTAATAGATCTTAATAAATTTGAAGTCTTTGTAGAGAATAAAAAAATAGATTTAACTCCAACC
>Ga0190363_1002601_pt1 | contig 10247 bp, 9 predicted proteins | sample 48721867_MG_FD_161272 | JGI IMG/M metagenome (GOLD analysis project Ga0190363, IMG submission 161272) | Hydrothermal vent microbial mat bacterial communities from Southern Trench, Guaymas Basin, Mexico - 4872-18-6-7_MG | ecosystem: Environmental > Aquatic > Marine > Hydrothermal vents > Microbial...
CAGCCTATCCGTAGCGGTGTTAGCTGTTTTCCTTAAAATGAGAAGGAGGGGTGTTGAGGCATCAGACGCAATCCTCCCCCTTCTTAACGATGCTGAAAGAGAGATTTTAAAGCTTCTCTCTACCTCCGAGAATGGTATGATGACCCAAAGGGACATACAGGATGCGACCGGGTACAGTAAGGCTAAGGTAAGCGTGACTGTTAGCTTGCTAGAAAGGAAAGGACTTGTTGAAAAGAAGGCTAAAGGACGAACAAGGATTGTTAAGCTTAAAAGGAGGATAGAAATTTAGAACTGGTAAGTGACTCATGACTTGCCGGTTGCCTCTTTGGTTCACGTACTTCGGCTTTTTAAGGGTGAATGGGTCTGCTGCCGGCTTAGGGAAAGGGGGTAATTTGTTGTTGCACATGTCCTCTTTTGTTATATCGTTAAATTTAAATATATTGAAGGAGCAATATCGTTCGAAGCTAACACGTTGAAGGGGGAAGTATGGATCTTCTAATAGCTGTCATCCTGCTAGTGATTGCTGGTTTGGCTGTGGGATTCGCTAACGGGTTCTTCGGCGTCGGCGGTTGCTTCCTGATGATACCGGTAATGTACTACATATTCGTAAGTCTGGGTGTTCCATCGGACCTAGCTATCAAGCTGGCTTTCGGAACCAACATGGCCGTGGTTGTTCCCACCGCGATAATGGGTTTGTGGAGCCATAAGAAGGAGAAGGGAGAATTCATACACGTGGGCGAGTGGAAGGACTTGATAGCCGGTGCGACGGTCGGTAGCGCTATAGGTAGTGTCTGCGCCTTCCTGGCTCCCGGAGAACTGTTGAAGTTCCTTTTCGGCCTTTTCTGCATCATAGGGGCTTACAGGTTCATGACGGGTAAGCCGAAGCCCATAGAGGAGATGCCTAGGGAGCACAGCACCCTGAAAGCATTGATAGGGGGTGCTGCTGGCGGAGGAACAGCGCAGTTCCTAGGGATAGGAGGTGGGCTGGTATACCTCATAATTCTCAACATGCTTCTAGACATGCCGATACATGGAGCTGTAGCAATGTCGCTAGCAACCATGATCTTCGGCTCAGGGGTTGGAGCCACGATCTTCGCAATACTGGGGTCAACCTTGCCATGGACGGTGGCGTACCTTCCGGACCCCCTCGGCGTCCTGATACCGAGACTAAGTCTTCAGTGGACTTTATCCATGCTGAACAGCGTGATACCGGGGATCTCTACACTCTATTGGCTGGACGTCCTCCTCACATCCACCAACCCGATACTACATCATGTACTAAAAATAGGCTCGGTTCTAGGCGTGGTCCCAATAGTCAACCAGTTAAACCCGGTGAAGATTGCTCCTCCATTCTCCATTGGCTTCGTGAACCTGCTGGCCTTCGCCGCCTTAGCGGTCACCAGCATACCCTTGTCGAGAGCTGGCGCATGGGCAGCTCACAAGGTATCACCGAGAAGGCTCGCCATACTCCTAGCGATAGTCTACATCTACGTGGGTCTTAAACTGATGGGTATATTCTCGCTACTAGGACTACCGATCTAAAATATGAACTTGAACTTAGAAAGCATCTTCCACCTTTTCCCTTCCCCATCCTGTCTTCCTTTTTTTGTAATTGGCAAGGTGGTATGCTTCCTCCACCTTTTAGGAGCTTAACTAGTGGGGGAAGCGTAGTGTACTATTTTTCGCCTTAGCCTTCTTGCCTCGTGAACCTATTTCCCGGATAAGCGTCACCTAGCGAATAACTCGTTTATAAGGCGTCTACAGAGGGTAAGCGTTTCCCTCGCCGCAGTAAGAGCGTCTTCAGCGTCTTTGCTGCTGAATAGCTCAGATGCCGGTTTGAGTTCCGACTCGTAGCCGTACATGGCTGGCCCTCTCTTTCTTGCCAAGTCCGATGACACCGCGGAGAGGTGGGGAATTCTGGAGGAGAACCATGCTGGGGCTTTACCCTTTAGAAGGTTGAGGGCGTCACCCACATCATGCCGTTTAGGGTATTCTATTGCGAAGGCTCTTAAGGCGGCTTTCAAGCTTAACTCAACGCATTCTTGGGCACGCCTCACGGCCATGGGGTAGTCTCCGTCTGAGAAGGCGCTCTCGGACTCTAGAAGGCATCTTTCAGCCCTTTTTATGTAATCTTTAGCCATGGATTCCGTGTTCAGAGCTTTACCACCTCACCAGCCTTAATGTCTGGCTTGAGAACCCAGAATCCACCTATCTTTTTCCCCCCAAGCTCCTTTAGTCTTTTCCTTAGCTTCTCCAGCTCGGCCTGAAGCACCCCGTCATCATATAATATTGATACGTGCTGGGTCATGTCCAGTAGGAGTGGTGGGTGTGCTTTAAGTTCCTCCACGCTTAACACGTGTTCTTGGATCACAGGGGCCCACCCGTATTTAGCGGTGAAGTCGGAGTATTCCCTCGTCTCCTTGAGTTCCTCTCTGGCCCCGTGGAGAAGGTTGAGCCTGCTGGAAATTGTTCCGTTGACGTTTCGCAGCACTATCAGGACATCTACGTCACTCTCCGGGAACTTGGCCTCACCCCTCGCAAGAGAGCCGAATACGGCTACTGCTGAAAGGTTGCCTCCAAACTTTTCCCTCAGGAGAGTGACGTACCTTCTCACTAGGCTCCATTCCGGGAGCTCCATCCACGCCATTTCTAACCATCCCACGCCCTCATGACGCATCCATCGAGGTGTCGACTGCTACGGCAGATTCCTGACCGCATAGTTCCAGAACCGTGTGTTCCCCCACTAAATGATGTGTGAACAGGTTTTCGCCGGCTTCTACCCCCAGCCTTACACGATAAAACTGTTGAAGAAACTATAAGATTTAAAATTAAAATAACTTATGCTGTTTCTGCCGTGAAGCAGGAGATTTTCGGGGGAGCACGTAAGTGTTGTATTTCTTGTTACGCTTTTTCGATGATGAAGCTACACAGAAACTGGAAGGTAGCAGAAAGGCTTGAGTAAGCAGGGTTACGAGGGGGATTATGCAGGGTGAGATTAAAGTTGTAGGGGTTGGTGGAGAGTTTAAGGCTCCACAATAGGTGGAAGTGTTGCTTGAAGGGGAAACTGCTAAGTAGCTGCGGCTACTTACATAAGAGTTTCATCATTGGCAAAATCGACTTGGAAGGCGGGTCGAATACTTGAAAAAATATTGTTCGGCATGAAAAGTTTAGAGAACTAGAGGATTAGAGTTGGGTATTGTTGACCGGGAGAGACAGCGAAATTGATCTTGAAATTGATCTTGATGTGGCGGCTTTGAGAGGTGAAGGTGATATTGCAGAAGCGTTATAGAAGGCGATGTAGGCGGAAGCAACGTACGATGGTTGCGTGATGGTGGAGTTAAATTAATATTGTTTCGTTTGCTTGGTTGCTGGGGGTACTGGATTTTCGGCAGGTTTACGTTTAGATGGCCTGGAGCACTTCGCGTTTCCGCGCTTAGAATCGCTTAGAATAGTTGAGTCGGGGGATTCTCCGTGAAGAAGATTCAGATGGATAAACCAATAGTTGAGCTGGATGGAGACGAGATGGCTAGGGTTATGTGGGCGTGGGTTAAGGAGAGGCTCATATATCCGTACGTGGAGGTTAAAGCGGAATACTACGACCTTCACGTGAAGCGCAGGGACGAAACCGATGATGCGGTCACAGTGCAGGCTGCAGAGGCTATAAGAAGGTGGGGTGTCGGCGTTAAATGCGCCACAATAACGCCTAACGCTGAGAGAGTTAAGGAGTATGGCCTTAAGAGAGAGTGGAGGAGCCCTAACGCTACTATAAGGGAGATTCTTGATGGAACCCTGTTTAGGGCGCCAATACTTCTCAGGAACGTCGTGCCGGCAGTAAGGTTCTGGAGGAAGCCCATAGTGGTTGCGAGGCACGCCTACGGGGACGTGTATTCCGGCGTCGGGTTAAGGTTCGAGGAGCCTGGGGAAGCCGAGGTCGTGTACAGGTCTGCTTCGGGCAGGGAGGTTAAGGTGAAGCTTCCCGCCCTCCAAGGCCCGGGAGTACTTCAGGCATACCATAACCTTGACAGGTCCATAGAGAGCTTCGCGAGGGCGTCTTTCAAGTACGCGCTGATGAGCAGGTTAGACCTGTGGTTTGCCGCGAAGGACACCATATCCAAGGTGTACGATGCTAAGTTTAAAGAAATATTTAGCAGGGTATACGAGGAAGAGTTTGAGGAGGAATTTAAGAGGGAAAACCTCAGGTATGAGTATTACCTCGTGGATGACGCTTATTCTAGGGCGATGAGGTCCGAGGGAGGGTTCGTTTGGGCCACGAAGAACTATGACGGGGACATTGTATCGGACATGGTCGCCTCGGCTTTCACTGGAACCCTAGCTTTGATGACCTCGGAGCTGTTCTCGCCGGAGGAGTATTACATGGCGGAAGCCGCCCACGGAACCGTGCAAAGGCATTATTACAGGTACTTGAAGGGGGAGAAGACGTCGACCAACCCGACAGCGATAATATTCACTTGGGCGAGGGGTCTTAGGGAGAGAGGGAAGAGGGATGGGATAGGAGAGCTGGTAGCCTTCTCGGAGGCCTTGGAGGAGGCTGTCAGGAAGACCATAGAAGGCGACAAGGTAATGACTCAGGACGTGGCTAGAGTGGCTGAGCCACCAGTAAACTCCGTCGCGACAACTGAAGAGTTCATAGAAGTCGTCAGAAGGAACCTTGATATGCTGCTTGAGAAGAAGGACGTCCTTAAATAGCAAGGTAGAATACACGGTGGAAGCAGTTCGAGGTGTTCCGGACGGGAAGCTGTGAACTTGGGAGGCGGATCAATGTTTCATAGCCCTGCCTTCGCTCACTTCCCTTTCCTCCCAACCAAGTGGATGTGGTTTAGCATGGCTTTCCGCCTACAAGCTTCAAGCATGCTTCCTGCTATTTTGCCTTGGGTTCAGATAAGCTTTCCTTAGGAAAACTGTTACCGCTTACGCTCTATCCACCTAGAGCCGGTCCCTCACTGGTAGGCTGTGCTTTCCAGCAAACCTGCATTTCGGGGGACCTTGAGGGGCTTCCGCTGAGAGAAGTGTACGTACTCCATGTTGAAGTTAACACTTTAGTGTCATAGCTGCTTAAGGGCATCTCCTGAGGGATCCTTGAAAGGAGGAATGGAGAAAGGTGTGGGATGGTGTTTTTTAGAATATTTCGTCTCCTTTGCTCCATGGGGGGAACCACTTGTAGAATTCGGGTGGCTTCGCCTTCCTCAGCCCTTCGTAGGTTGCTTTCACCAGCCTGGCCCTGCCCCGCCAGTCCCTCCAAACGTGAACCAGGTTTTTCCTTTCTAGGGATGTTATGGCTTCCATTAGCTCGTCGTCTGGTAGCCCTGTTTCCTCCCCGAGCTCCTCGAGCTTCATGTGAAGCCCAAGGTTCACGAAATAGTCCACCGCAAGAACCTCCAAGACAGCGCCCTCCCTGCTTTCAAGATCCTTCTGGACGGGCTTTGGAATTATCTCCGGCGGGTTCTTAAAGTATGGGATCGGTATTCTTAGAGTTGGATGGATTCTTCTCTTTGGAGGTTTAAACTCTTCAGCCATCCTCCGCCTTGCCAGGCCGGTGATAAGCCTTCTGAGAACCTCGTTTGTGCCTGCTCCAACCTCGCTTATCTTAGCGTCCCTATTAGACCATTTCGATAGGGTAGAACTTGGTGAACGCGTCTCCTCCCGCAACTTGAAGGGCGTCTATTGCAGCCTCCCTGCACGCCTCGGTGGCGTAGATCTTGGCGACGTTCGACTCTATGGATGGGTCAAGTCCCTGATCCATGAGGTACGCCGTGTAGTACGTCATGAGGCGGGCTGTCTGGTAGCGTATGATCATGTCCGCTATCTTATACTGGTTGCTTTCGAAGTCGATCGTCCTAAGCCCGAACTGAACCCTCCTCTCCGTGAAGAAGAGGGAGTACCTTATGGCTTCCCTCATCCCAGCTACAACGCCTACAGCTATCATAAGCCTTTCAAAGTTGAGGCCGTTTATCATAACGTTCCACCCGTTTCCCTCTCCTCCAACCACGTTCTCGGCTGGAACCCTAACATCGTTGAAGTCCAGCACGCCGTTCCTTACCCCGTCGAAGACTGCCAGCTCGTTGACTTTCTCCACCGAGAACCCTGGAGTTCCCTTCTCGACTATGAATGCTGTCATGTGCCTTCTGCTCTGCACGTCGGCGGGGTCGTCGCTCGTCCTAGCGTACACGAGGTAGACGTCGGCTACTCCGGTGTTACTAACGAACCGCTTTTTCCCGTTGATAACGTACTCGTCGCCCTCCCGCCTGGCACGCGTCATTACGCCTCCCGCATCAGACCCCACGAACGGCTCAGTGAGCGCTATCGCCCCTAAAAGCTCTCCCTTGGCAACCCTTGGCAGCCACCGCTCCTTCTGCTCGTCGGTTCCAAAGTTAACCAGCTGGTTGACGCCGCCAAACATCGTCGAAAAGAATAGTCCTCCTATGAATCCTGCCTTGCAAAGCCCTTCAGATATTATGCAGCAACCCGTGACCCCTCCATTCTTCCCCATTCCCCCGTACTCCTCTGGAACCAGCACGCCGAACCATCCCTTCTCAGCGATCTTCCGGAGGATGTCTCGAGGGTGTTCTTTCAAGTAGACGGCTTCGGCGACCCTTGGAAGCACCTCGTCCGCGAAGTCCTCAACCTCGTCAGCCAGCCTCTTCTGTCCTTCAGTCCACCACGGATACTTTTCCATACCTCTCCCTCCCTGAACAGAAAGCTAATAAAAGAAAATGGATGGACGGGCTTTTAAGTGTTAACTTGCGAGGGAAAAAGAGGAGAAGGGAGTGGGGAGTTAGCGTTCAATGGCACCTATGGATAATAAGAAGGGTGCCGGATGCGTGGATCCCATCCACCGAGGTGGAGGCTAGAATCCCAAGTCTTCTCCTATGAGGATTACGAATATGCGGCCTGCTATGTGGGGTTGCTCTATGATCGATATTATCCCGCATGCCCTGTTCATGTGTCCACAGTTCCTGAACTCACGCGGGTCTCCTGCACACCTTCCAAGCCTTCCGCATGGCGGATAGTATTTTTCCTCCTCCTTTGTCTTAGGCTCCCCACCCATCATCCTAACCAGCTGTGGTGCCACGTAGTTTCTTACTCGCATTATCGCTTCAGGTATGTCCCTAACTATCTTGTTGCACCCCGCTATTACGTAGACCTTCTTCGGCCCGAACGACATGGCGGCCACCCTGTTTCCGTACCCGTCAGCGTTGACGAGGGCACCCTTAAGCGTTATGGCGTTCGTGCTTGTAAGGTAGAGGTCGGCGTGCAGCCCCTCACGCCACAGTTTAATCGTCCTGTCAAGAACCCCCTCTCTAAACATCCAGTGCCTTGCAACGTGTATTTCGTCGGGTGTAACTATCCCCCTAAACGGGTTTATACACTTCCACTTACCGCTCTTCTGAATGTCAAAGAGGATTCCCAGGTTGATTAGGGTGACAGAGCCACCCCACGAGATTACCCCTCCCTCAGGAACCTCCCTCTCAATCATTTCAAATATTCTTTTACGGGCCTCCGCTGCGGTCGGAATGAAAATACCATCCATGTTGTTCTTTCTCAGGTTTTGAATTACGGTGTCGGCAAGCTTCTTATAGTACCAAGGTTTAATGTCACTCCACTTATCCAGCTGCGGCTCAACAGCAGACATAAAAATCACCGGAGAAAAATATTTAGAAGACCGACCTTTTTAATCTTTTGCGGTTCAAAAACGCCTTAAAGGGAGATAAGGAAAAGCAGAATGAGGAAAGCTGACCTTGACGCTCTCCACGACGGAACAGCTGGGTTCTTGCTTCTGAGGAGTTCACGCTCGTCCACGTTGAGCCTATCATCAGATGGGGTTCACCCTTGGAGACAAGAGATGTGCCAGCAGACGAGGTTGAACTTCTAACTCCCGAGGAGGTTCAGCAGGCGGGAATGGCGGGTGGAAAATACTCAGGGTACAGAAAAGATATAGTTAACGGGAGGGCTAGAGCTCCCAAGTTTTCTATTTCTATTTTTTCTATCCTTCCAAGGGAGAAGTTAACTGTCTGATTGTCCACTTATGCTGCTGAATCCTTCAGGGTTATTAGCGGGGGGTTTGCGTGGTGGACTCGTCTATGGCATCCATCTGGCTTTCCTCTTTTCGAAGAATGTACTTGTTCCCTCTTTGAGTTCGCCCGTTTGCGTCGTCATTATGATGTCTCTTAACGCGATTTCAACATCCTTTTGGAAGGATTTAATTTGAAGGTTGAGGAGGCGTTTCATTAGTCTCATGGATGTTGGAGCACACATCATTGTTTTCCTGGCGAGTTCGACGGCGGCATCCTTCAGCTTGTCCGGTGGAACTACACGGTTCACTAAGCCCATCTTCTCCGCTTCCTCAGCGCTGATTGGAGCCCCGGTTAACACCATTTCCACCGCTTTTTTCCTAGCTACGATGAACGGTGCAAGAACTACCGCTAGCGGTGGCAGGGCTCCCAGCCACGCCTCGGGGAGGGCGAAGGATGCTTCGCTAGACGCTACAGCCATGTCGCATAGCATGACTATTTCGCACCCTCCACCGTAAGCTATCCCGTTCACTGCGGCTATCACAGGCTTACTCATGGATGTTAGCTTATCCACCATGGGCGAAATCTTGCTGGCGAAAACCTCTAAGGCCTCCTCGACGCTTCCCATAGACTTTAAGAGTCCTATGTCGTCGCCTGCGCAGAAGGCTCTCCCCGATCCTGTAAGGATCACAGCACGGACCTCTTCGTCCAAGTCGGCTAGTTCGAGGGCCTCCTTGGACTCAGTCCACATTTTCAGGTTTAAAGCGTTAAGCTTCTCAGGCCTGTTAAAGGTCACCCAGGCAACCTCTCCCTCCTTCTCATAGATAACAGTCTCGAAATCACTCATACCCACACACCTCGATTACCCGTAGGAATACCTACATTCCCTTGATAAAGAGGGGGCCGATTTGATAAGCATTGTGGTTTCCTAATCCAAGTTTGAAAGCGCGGAAGGGCATTCTAGCATCATTTCCACGTCCTGCTTCACCGTGTTCACGGCCTCATTGGGTCTGCGCTGCACATCAAGCAGATGGTGAGTGCGGGAAGGTGGAGGGTGGGTTCGCCTCAGCCTCTAAAGGGTAGTTAGGGACGGTGACGAAGCCGCAAGAAGAAATTGGAAAGGAGCTCACGGTTAATGAAGGCATCAAACGACGGTTTAATACGACTCAAGTTTTAATCCTTCAATTTTTTCAAAGTGCTTAACGTTTCTAGTTACTAGGGTTAACCCGTAATGGAGGGCGGTTGCTGCTATTATGGCGTCGGCGATGCTTATCGGATGACCGCTCCTTAGAAGTTTTGCCTCAAGCTCCGCTGCCCTCCTCGCCACCGGAAGGTCGAACGGCAGGATTTCGAAGCGGGAAAGGTCTGCTTCAGCTTTCCCAAGTTTTTCTCTGAGCTTTTCCGGATTGCTGGCGTAAAGGTAGTATATGCCACGGAGGTACTCCTGCACGGTGACAACCGACACGGCTTTAAAAGTTGGATGCGCATCTATTTCCTGTGCTTTCCTCACGGCACCTTCGTCGGCGTTGATGAGATCTATTATGAACGTCGTGTCAAAAAGCCACATGGAAGGCACCATTTAACCTCGAATCGCATCCAACAGCTTTCTTCTTTTCTCCTCATCTGCTAACTTGATCCCTTCAGCGGCCGCCTCCACCAAGCCCCATTCTTCCTTGGTTATTGTTCTGGTTCCTGCTATATCCATCAGCCTGCTACCCCTCAAAATGGAACGCCTTATAACGTCGCTAAAACTCTCACCTGGAAGCTTCATCTTCTTAAGTAGCTCATACACATCATCCGATACCATTATAGTTTTAGCCAACACCATCCACCTCTACGTTATAAACTAAAATTCATGTATATATGTATATTTAGTCAGGTTTATAATGGGTTGCGAAGGGAAAGGAGGATAGCAGGTCTGATGATCTAGTGATTAATATGAAGCTGGCAACTCATGACCACTTATTGTAAAATGTGCAATGTCCCATTAAAGGTGCTGCTAGGCCACGAAAGGCTGCTGAAAACAGGTGGTAACATGGGAGGCTTCCTAGCTGCCCCCTAAACATTGGAAGAGGAATTTTAGGGTGATGGCGTGGGTTACTTTAGGAGGTAAGGTGTTATAAAGGGGGCTACGCTACCACACCGGGCAGAGGTTTAGTTGCTCCTCGAGCACTCTAAAGTTATTTCTTCCTTAACGATTCAAGAGGATGGTTGGAT
>Ga0190363_1002602_pt1 | contig 10242 bp, 10 predicted proteins | sample 48721867_MG_FD_161272 | JGI IMG/M metagenome (GOLD analysis project Ga0190363, IMG submission 161272) | Hydrothermal vent microbial mat bacterial communities from Southern Trench, Guaymas Basin, Mexico - 4872-18-6-7_MG | ecosystem: Environmental > Aquatic > Marine > Hydrothermal vents >...
AAAATCATAGTTATTGCTAGATTGATGTTTCCGACCGTTCCGTTGGCCTTGGGATGTATGCGACCTAAGGGAAAGCATAGAGTTAAAACTGACCTTTTCGCCATAAAGGCCGGCGTTAACGCCATAGCGTTTCCAACCGAAGAAGCAATCATGGAGGCCAGACGGCTTGGCTACGAGTGTAGTTTCTCTTCGCTTTGTTGCTCACAAGTCTACTGCGAATTTTAATGCCTTATTTCCCAAACCGAACCCCTAATCTGCCTCATTATTTCATCTTTTATTGAAGCATATTTCTTTCCAAGTTTTTTCGCAGTTTCCTTCGGTATTCCGCCCTTCATCAGCTCTTCTTCGAAAGCTTTCCTTGCCTTTCTAACTTTCCATCCTAAAGTAAGCCAGAGAAATCCTAAATTCAGAATTAGCTTAATTAGGTGTAATCCGGCCTTTACTATGGCTGTTATCTTCATTTTTTCACCAAAAATGAGGAGAGATGGAAAATTACTCTTCCTCTTCTTCTAATAATCCTTTCTCAGCTAGTTTTTTCTTGACTTTTCTTTCGATCTCCTCTATTTTAGCGGGTCTCTCCTTTCTTGTAGTGAATTTCTTCATTAGATCTCCTAGGCTTGTGAACACGCTGATGTAGTTTTCAGTCATTTTTATTGCCACCTCATCGGGCATTCCGCTTTCCTTAAGTTCCTTATAGAAGGCTGCTGCTGCTCTTCCCATATTTCTCCCGGCTTCTTCAGAGAAGACGCTTGCAATTATTCCCTTTATTAATGAGGGAATTTCCTTTGAGACTACGCCAAGTATTTCCCTGACCTCCTCGGCGTCGCTCATCTCTCTCTTTTTTCTTTCAATTTCTTCATTATTTCCGATCATTTACTCTTCCACCTCCAACTATACTGAAGCTTGAGTAAATGTATTATATGTTGTGGGTAAAAGTGTCCATTTGACTGGTCATTCTGTAAGCTCGTAGGTTTTCCCATGCCCCCTCGACTTTTGGACTATTCCTTCTGCTTCTAGTCGTTTGAGGCGTTCCCTAATTATTCTTCGTGAAGCTTTTCCCCTAATCATTTGCACCTGACGAGTTAAGGCTGAAATATTTAATGGCCCTCTTACAGCTAAGGCTTGAATTATGCATCTTGAAATTTCATCCTGCGCAATTTCCTTTCTTATCTCTAGAAATCTTTCAGCTCTTTTCAAGCGTTCCAGAATTTTTAATGGTTCCCCATAGATTCCTACGCCGGCGCGTGTAAGCCTTAGGAGAGGAGCCAATTCGCTGTATTTCGGATCCTCAAGAATAAGCATTTCAAGAGCCTCAAGCCTCTTCATTATCAAATCCAATTTCTTACTTAACTCTTCAAGAGTCTTCGAGACAGAATCTTCAGCCATTTCCTACACTTTTAGCCGCCTAATATTTAAGCGGAATACACGAATAAAAGATTAGTATACAGCCTAACAGAGCGTAGGGTTTATGAACAACTCCAAACTAGCCGAAGAAGAGTTGACAAGATACAGCAGACAGATAATGATTCCAAACTGGAACGTTGAGGGCCAGCTTAGGCTTAAGAATGCAAAGGTCACAATTGTAGGTGTCGGCGGCCTAGGATGCCCAGTCGCGCTATATTTAACGGCTGCAGGAGTAGGGAGAATAACATTAATTGACAAGGAAAAGATTGAATTAAGCAATCTGAATAGGCAAATTCTCCATTGGAGCATGGACATTGGAAAGTTTAAGACTTTTTCTGCCATAGAGAAACTTTCAAAACTGAACCCTTTAATAAAATTCGAAAGCTATGAGAGAGAAATAGAAAAGGAAAATATAAGGGAATTAATTAAGGGCTCAAATGTAGTCGTTGACTGTTTGGACAACTGGAAAACAAGATTTATCTTGAATGAGGCTTGCGTTTCCGAAAGAATTCCGCTCGTTCATGCGGGGGTTCATTCATGGTATGGGCAAATAACGACAATAATGCCTGGAAAAGGTCCATGCCTAAGATGTATACTGCCAAAAACTCCGAAAGAAGAGGAAAAATTTCCTATTTTAGGAGTTACAGCCGGAGTGCTCGGCCTACTAGAGGCTCTAGAAGCAATAAAAATAATAGTTGGATTAGGCAATCCGCTGGTTGGCAGAATACTCTTCTTTGACGGTGAAACTTCAAGCTTTCAAGAAGCTAAAGTTCAACGAAGAAAGGGCTGTCCGGTCTGCGGAGGAGTGAGCTAGGCTAGGATAATTTTTAAAATGTGGTTCTATCTAAATTACTGTTCAAACCTTGAGGTGTAATGCCATGGTGAAGGTAAACGATTATGATGTGCCTGAAGGCCTCTATTACAGCAAAGACTATGCATGGCTAAAGGTTGAAGGCGACAAGGTGAGGGTAGGAATCACCGATTATGCTCAAAAGCAACTCAGAGAAGTAGTCTATGTCGAATTGCCGAATGCGGGAGATACAACAAAGCAGAACGAGCCTTATGGGAGCATAGAGTCCGTTAAGGCTGTTTCAGATCTTGTTGCGCCGGTAAGCGGAACAATTGAGGAAGTAAACGAAGAAGCTAGGGACAAGCCGGAAATAATAAATGAAGACCCCTATGGAAAGGGCTGGCTACTTGTGGTGAAACCAGACAACCTTGAAGAAGAACTTAAGAACTTGATGACTGCAGAGCAAGCTGTTGAGTGGCATAAATCTCTAATAGAAAAAGGCTAAAACTGTTCTTCTCTCTTTTTTCTTTCCATACTATCAAGTAAAAGATTTAGGAATTAAAGCTCATATTTACCTAGAAACCAAGTCGGAGGCGTAAATTTGGATTTAGAAAAAAGACTTGAATTGATAATGAGAAACACGCAGGAAATAGTTACGGTTGAGGAATTACGAAATCTGCTTGAAACTGAGGCTAGGCCTAGAGCTTATTGGGGCTTTGAATGTTCTGGATAGCAAGCGCCCACAGCGACGCTTGCCCAGAATAATGCATATAGGCATGGGCCTAGTCTGCGGAAACAAGATAAGAGATATGGTGGATGCCGGATTCCATTTTATAATCTTCTTGGCTGATTGGCACTCTTGGATAAACAATAAGCTCGGCGGAAAAATGGAAAACATCCGAATATGCGGAGAATACTTCAAGGACTGCTTCACAGCCTTAGGATTACCTTCGGAAAAAGTTGAGTACTTATGGGCTTCAGACATAGCCAAAGAAATAGAATACTGGGAGAAAGTCGTTAGAATAGCTAAAAGCGCTTCTCTGAGGAGGACTTGGCGGGCTCTTCCAATAATGGGCAGAGAAATGGACCTTTCAGACATGGAAACTGCCTGGGTTTTCTATCCATGCATGCAGGCAGCCGACATCTTCCACATGAAACTTGATGTTGCATGTGCTGGCATAGACCAACGTAAGGCACATATGTTGGCAAGGGATACAGCAGAGAAACTGAATTGGAAGAAGCCTATTTGTGTGCATACTCCGCTAATTATGGGATTGCAGGGTCCAGTTTGGGAGGAAAGACGGTATGATGAGGATAGAGCTTTGAATTTGGCGATAAGCTCGAAAATGTCTAAGAGCAAGCCTGGAAGCTGCATTTTTGTACATGACAACCCAGAAGACATTAGAAGGAAGGTTAGAAACGCTTATTGTCCGCCAAAAAATATTGAGGAAAATCCGGTTTTGCAATTGGCTCAGCACACCGTATTTCCAAGAGTTGATAGACTTGAAATTAAGCGTCCAGAAAAGTACGGCGGCACAGTTGTTTATGAAAGCTATGCAGAATTGGAGAAGGATTATGTTGAGGGCAGAATTCACCCGTTAGATTTGAAGAATGGTGTCGCAGATGCCCTCATAGAAATTTTGGCTCCAGTTAGAGAATACTTTAAGAGAAAGCCTGACAATTTAAATAAAATGTTAAAGATTGAAGTAACGAGGTAAACTTCGTGCCCGAAGCACTTAGAAGAAAGGCCGAACAAGTGTCGCAGATTATTCAAGAGCTTGCTGTTGAAGTAAAGAAGGGAGTCCCCGTAATGGTTGAAGGCAAAAAGGACAAGATTGCGCTTAGAAAACTGGCAGTTAAAGGCAACATAATCTGCGTGAAGAATTGTAGGAAGAGTTTGGCAGACATTGTTTATGAAATCGGAGAGAAAGGCTACAAAGAAGTCATTCTACTCATGGATTTTGATAGAAGAGGAAAAGAATGGACTAAAAAATTGAATGAGCATTTAGAGCGTGCTAAAATTAAGTCTAATATGCGTTTTTGGCGAATTCTACATGGGCTTGTTGGACGTGAACTTAAGGATGTTGAGGGTCTGCCGACTTACATGGTTAATTTGCAGAAGCGAATTGGGAATTCGTAAACTATAATAGTTTGTATTTGGCATGAATAGAGGCTGTAAAGTTCACGCTTACGTGGTGAAAATCATATCACTTGGAGGTGATGCTTACGGGTTCTTCACAACCCCATACGATAAAGTATGTAATACGCGCAAAATTCGAGATAGAAGGAGTGGTTGAAAAACCAGACGTAATCGGCGCAGTTTTTGGCCAAACAGAAGGCCTATTTGGACCGGACCTAGACTTAAGGGAACTTCAAAAAAGCGGAAGAATAGGCAGAATAGAGATAGAACTGCAATCAAAAAAGGATAAGACAACTGGAAAAATACTCATACCCACAAGTCTAGACCGAGTCTCAACTGCCATAATAGCAGCAAGCCTAGAAACAATAAACCGTGTAGGCCCATGCGCCGCAAAAGTAACCCTAGAAAAAATCGAAGACGTACGTGAAGCAAAAAGAAGGCTAATAATTGATAGAGCAAAGGAAATTCTGCGCAAATGGACAATTGAGACCTTGCCAAGCACAGAGGAAGTCTATCGGGAAGTAGCTGAAACTCTGAAATGGGCGAAAGTCGAAAAATATGGACCAGAAGAACTAAGCGCGGGCCCAGAAGTAGACTCTGCCAAGGAAATAATAGTTGTTGAGGGCAGAGCAGACGTAATTAACCTACTAAAATGCGGAATCCAAAACGTAATCGCCGTAGAAGGAGCAAAAATCCCAGAAACAATCATTAAATTGTGCAAAGAGAAGGAGGCAACCGCCTTTTTGGATGGTGATAGAGGGGGAGACCTAATCCTTAAGGAGCTTTTACAAGTGACAGACATAAAATATGTTGCTAGGGCGCCTTCTGGCAAAGAAGTTGAAGAGTTGACTTGTAAGGAGATTTTTGACGCTCTTGAGAATAGGGTCTCCGTTGATGAGCTTCTTAAACGAAAGGAAAGGCGGGGATTGGCGGTTGCGGTTCCAAAGAAAGTTGTAGAACTAATTAAAGAGCTAGAGGGAACTCTTGAGGCCGTTCTTTTGAATGAGAATATGGAGGAAATTGTACGGCTTCCGGTAAGCGAATTGGCTGAAAAGCTTCAGCAGATGGATGGCGTAGACACCATAGTATTTGACGGCGTAATAACTCAGCGGCTTGTCGATATAGCCCTAGACAAGAGGGTGAAATGCATAGTGGCCGCTCGTATCTCAGACGTGGTTAAGCGGCCGTTGAAACTTCAGCTAATCACCTTCGGCGAGGTCAGGGCAAGCTCCTAAAAGAAGTCAGTTAAGGTTTTAGGTCTGGTTGGCGCAAGCAAATCCTTCTCTTTTATTCCAAACATTGACAGTATTCTTGCTGCTGCAGGGACAACCTGGTTTGTAATGTAGTATTCTATGTCTAACTCGTCATAGGATGCAAAAACGTAAGGCTTTACGCGTTCATATAGTCTTCCGCTTCCAACCGTAATGACATAGCCTATCTTATCGCCTAGGGTTAGGTCCCAGCCTTTTTGTTTCAACATTTTGGCGGCTTCAACGTGCGGCGCTCTAACTGCGTATTCCTCAACCTTTTTGGTTAGTGTCTTCCAGATTACAAAGTCTCTGAATGGAACCTTTCCTTTACGCATTTCCGCAATATACTGCCTAACGTAGTCTGCAGCTTTTTGTGGGGAGTTTTCCTTCAAAATTATTTCTAGAACCCTTTCTTGAACGTTTTTGGCTACTGCCGCCCAGTCTCCTCTGACAACTTCTAGGCCTACTATGTCCAGCCTTCCGTCGGGTAATAGCCCGCAATATTTCTTTTTTGCTTCGGTGAACAGTATTCTCTCATAGATTTTGTCAGGCTTTATTTCTAGACCTAACTCCTTTCCAATTTGACTTGTCAATTGCTCAATTTTTTCTGGGTCATGCCTTATGAATATGCTATCTGTATCGCCATAAACGACTTCGAGTCCAAGTTTCTTCGCTATTTCGATGGTGTTTCTAATGGTGTATCTTCCCCAAGCTGTAGCGGCTTCGGCAACAGGCTTTATGTACCATCTTGCCCCGATCCATCCGGCATAGCCATAGGTTGCATTCGTAATTACCTTAACGGCCTTCTGTCTGGCGTCAAAAACGCGGTAAGTTGGGCTTTCAGGCTTGAGCGTTTTCAATTTAGCCCTAATTTCGTCTCTCGCCTTTATCAGTCTAGACAAGACTTCACGGTAGAAGCCTGAAGGCTCCTTTCTGAATCTATGCTTGACTTCCGGCGCCACATAGACTCCGCAGGGAGGATCTGGCTCCTCTGGCGGCACATAAGTGTCTGGCGAGACGTTGTAGGTTATCATTATATTTGGATACATCGCCTTAAAGTCTAATACAGCAATATTTTCATGTATTCCGGGTTTTGGCTCCAGCACAATCGCGCCGGCATATGGAATGTAAGGTCTTTCAACTCTCTTGGGGACAAGTTCGCCTATCTGGTGGGCGTGGCGGATTAGGAACCATTCCACGCGGAATCCCACGGCCGCTGTGCCTATATGATCTAATGGTAAGCCTACAAGGTTCGAAAGCTGAATTGCGAAGTCTAGCAGTGCATTTGCTACGCCCATTATGCATTTTGTGTTTTCCATTGAAAACTTGAGGAGTTGAGACCTTTTCTCAATGTTTTCCCAGTATTCCGCGAAGTCTACATCTTCAATTATGGTTCTCTCTTCAATCTTCATTATGCCAAGATAGTCGGCTATATTCTCAAGAGTTTTCACTTTTACTTCTGGAAGTTCATCGGCGAAATCGAAGAGGTCTACGTTGGCTCTTCCAGTGATTGAGACGTGCCCATAAACGCTTGTGTGGGGCTCTGTACCAGCACGGTCAATCTTTAAAAGGAATCCGTTATTTTTGGCTCTTTTCGCCAAGTAGGGCAGGTCATGGCGATTTGAGCCGAAACCAACAATGATGTCTGGATCGAAACTCTTTACGTAATCAATGAATTCTCTTAGAATTTTGTCGTCTCTTTCCGATGTTTCCGCCACAAACTGTTTTTCTTCACCTGTATTTGTCATGGTGGAGATTATTACCACTGGATTCTTTTCGGGTTTAGGCACTCCCTTTGGGCTGTAACATATTATTGATAATCCTAGAATTCTTAATTTTGGAATTTCATGCATTTCGGCGCAGAATTTTGGTTTCGATTTTGCAACGTAAATCTTGTCTACCTGTAAACCCTTATCATTCGGAATTTCTTCAGCCTCTAACGTGTGCCATCCGCAAGGTGTAACTTCATTGTCTATCAGATAACGCATCGAGAATCTTATGTCATCTTCTAAACATCTATTAACTCCTTCAATTTTCTCTATTCTCTTTGCATATTTTTGGAGAAGCTCAGGATCTTGACAGTAGATCTTTAGCGCTTTAACCCTCTTTCCAAAATATTTCTTTTCCACAGCCTCTACCTTAATTATGTAGGGAAGCTCATTCTTTCTTGCGTTAATTAATTCTATAACTGATTCTGGAATCGTCTCCTCGTTCAGAACTGCGTAAAAGTAGGGGGGGAATTCCTTATCAATTATGAGAACTCTATCTTCTTTGTCGTCTATTCCCCAAAGCCAGATTTCCGGCTTATGATCCTTAACTTCGTAGTTTATGTCGAGAAGCCAGAACGTAAGCTTCAATTTGATACACCTTCATTAAAATTGAATGAGAATACATTTTTAACATAATCGGTTAGAAATACGCACTGAAGATTAAGATGGGCAAGTCGCATTTACAAATTTTGCATATTCTTTAAAAATAAAAGTGGGTTATAGATTAGGCTGGAAGCCTAGATGATTGATATAATAACTGTTTTCTACGTGATCGCTGTTATTATGCTCCTAAGCTTTATTGGAGAAGCAATCTCGCGTAAAATTTTGCTTCCAAGCATGATTTTGCTTATAGCTCTTGGAATAATTTGTGGGCCGTTGCTTCAAATATTTGATTATGATTCTCTGAAAAGCATGGTTCCCATTCTTGCTCCGCTTACAATAGCGTTTATAGGCTTTGAGTCTGGCTTAAAAATGGATTTCTATGAGGTTGTTGAGCAAAGCAGAAGGGCCATAATGCTTTCTGTCGTGGGCTTTGCAGTAAGCCTTACAGTGATAAGCCTCTTTCTTCATTTCGCCTTCAGTCTAGAATGGATATATGCATTGATGCTTGCTTCTGCCTGGAGTGGAGTAAACACAGCTACGGTGGAGGCGGTTTGTAACTATTTGCGACTAAAAGAGGGAACGCGAGCAACCCTTATTATCTCGTCCCTTGTAGATGACGCCATAGTAATTGTGGCTACACTTACGATTTTAAACTACATCTTGCTGGGAGAAGTGGAAGTTAGTGAAGGCATAATTGCTGTTTCCTCGAATTTTTGTATATCCATATTTGTCGGCGTAATCTTAGGCTTTGTCTGGATGAACCTACTATACTTTTCGAGAAAGGTAGAGTATACCTACACTTTTACGTTGGCCGCACTGCTACTCGTCTACTCGCTGACCGAAACGTTCGGTGGAACTGGCGGAATAGCGGCCTTTCTCTTTGGTGTCGTGCTTGGGAATTCTGGCTCCCTAGTTTCCGCCTTAAAGTTGAAACTTAAAAGGGATGAATTCACAAGGCTTTCCGATATGATAGAACACTTTCACTCCGAATTAACCTTTATTATCCGTTCTTTCTTCTTCACCTTCATAGGTCTAATCTATGTTTTTGCAGGGATTAACGAGTTAATCTTAGGATTGGGCATAAGTCTACTACTTCATTTATCACGATTTATCGCGGTTAATATTGGCACCATTAGAAGCCCATTAAAGGATGATCTTCCAGCCATAGGGGTTATAGTCGGCAAGGGAGTTGCCGCCGCGGCTATGAGCACTCTTCCTCTGGCCTATAACCTTCCAAATGCATCCTTCTATACAAGCATAGCTCTGAATGTCATCTTGTTCACAAATGTTGTTTCGATTCTGCTTCCTCTGGCCTTACGAAAGAAAGGTGCCGCCTCTAACCTTAAATTTTCAGGCTAGACAAAATATTAACTGTTTAGAGGTAATGGCTATTGCAGTATGAAGCCAAATGCACAAAATGCAAAAGCTACTCGTCAAACCCGCTTGACTACAAGTGTTCTTGCGGTTCTCCGCTAGAAGTGAGTACAAAAAGCACGTTTAGGAAAGAGGCGATAAAAAAGAATAATTATACTATTTGGCGCTATAGCGAATTCTTTCCATACATAGAGGAAAATCAGATAGTAAGTCTTGGCGAAGGGTGGAGCCCACTCATAAGATTCGCAAAGAATGTCTACTTCAAACTTGATTTTCTAAACCCAACAGGATCATTTAAGGATAGAGGCTCTTCCGTCTTGATTTCATCCGTTCATAGAATGATTAAAGAGATGAATGGTTACATTTCGGAGGATTCTTCGGGAAATGCCGGAGCTTCAATCGCAGCCTATGCAGCCAGAGCTGGCCTAAGAGCTAGGATTTATGTTCCAGCTGATGTTTCGGGGCAGAAATTTAATCAAATAATTTTCTATGGAGCTGAAGTCGAGCGTGTAGCCGGGAATAGAGGAAAGGTGGCTGCTGAGGCTCAAAAACTTGAGAAAGGGAAGTTCTATATTGGCCACATCTGGCATCCAATATTCCGCGACGGAATCAAAACCCTAACCTACGAAATATTCGAGCAACTTGAATGGATGCTCCCAAATCGCATTTATCTTCCGGTATCCGCTGGAACCCTTCTGTTAGGAGTTATACGTGGACTTGAAGATCTAGTTGATTCCGGAATCATAGAGGAATTTCCAAAAGTTATTGCCTGCCAGACTAGGCAAGTTTCACCGCTTTATCATAGGCTTAAAAATTTGCCGTACACTCCGCCAGAGAAGATAACTTCGATTGCGGATGCTCTTGTAAGCACTAATCCTCCGCTTTTGGATTTAATGGTCAAGAAAATGCGTG
>Ga0190363_1002603_pt1 | contig 10241 bp, 13 predicted proteins | sample 48721867_MG_FD_161272 | JGI IMG/M metagenome (GOLD analysis project Ga0190363, IMG submission 161272) | Hydrothermal vent microbial mat bacterial communities from Southern Trench, Guaymas Basin, Mexico - 4872-18-6-7_MG | ecosystem: Environmental > Aquatic > Marine > Hydrothermal vents >...
ATCTCCGTGGTACGTCTCGTTAGGGTTGAGGGTTGCACACTCCATATCCGGGATGTGGACATTCTGGATAATACCCCTCTACTGGATATTAAACCCTACGTTCCAGAATTTGATATACGAGAGGTGGAGCGAACGGGGTGGCTTTCAAAAAGATCCGGTAATGTATACGGGCAGAGATCGGACGGTAGATTTGTGTAAATGGTCAGAATTTTAGTGTCTTGGGATTGAGATGTATGCGATAAGGGTCAAAAATTTAACCATGAAGTTTGGTGGTTTCGTTGCCGTGAATCGGATTTCTTTTAATGTTAAAAAAGGAGAACTTTTTGGCCTGCTCGGACCTAATGGCGCCGGTAAAACAACTACAATCAAGATGCTATCAACTCTATTAAAACCCACTTCCGGTTACGCCGAGGTGGCGGGATTTAGTATTTTAACCCAGAGAGACGAGATCAGGAATTCAATTGGAATTGTCTTTCAGGACCCCGCTTTAGACAATAAACTAACGGGTAGGGAGAATCTGGAATTCCATTCGATGATGTACAACCAGAGCAGAGAATCCAGGAAAAAGAGAATCAAAGAGGTTCTGGAACTGGTTGAATTAACTTCTAAGGCAGATATCCTGGTTGAGAACTATTCCGGTGGAATGAAGAGGAGGCTGGAGATCGCGAGAGGATTGATTCACAGACCAAAGGTTCTTTTTTTGGACGAACCAACACTTGGCCTGGATGCTCAGACGAGGAGGCACATCTGGGATTACATCAAAAAAATGAGTGAGGAGGATGTTACCATCATTCTGACAACGCATTACATGGAGGAAGCGGATTATCTCTGTGATAGGGTTGCAATTATTGATTCCGGAAAAATTGTCGCATTAGATACACCGAAAAATTTGAAGGATTCTCTGGGTGGTGACGTAATCTCTTTAGAAATTCCAGATCAAAACAGCGTAGAGTTCGAAAAAGAATTAAGGGGTTATGAATGGGTTAAAGGAATAAGCAAACATGATGGCTTCATTGATTTGAAGGTTGAAAATGCAGATAAGCGGATTCCCAAAATAATCTTTCTCGCCCAAAGATTCGCTATAAACGTGGAGTCAGTTAACCTGCGTAAGCCAAGCTTAGAGGATGTTTTCCTTCAGTTTACTGGAAAAACAATCAGGGAGAGGGAAATGAGCCAGAATGAGACGCGCAGGAGAATGATGAGGAGGAGAATGGGAGGATAATAATAAAATGATCGAAATTCGGAGAATTTTGCAGATGAAACTGATCAATCCGATAGCAATCTATGTTATGTGGCTGCGGGAGATGAAGAGATTTGTCAGGGCAAAATCTAGGGTTATAGGAACATTGGCTATGCCTTTATTTTTTCTGTTATTTTTGGGACTCGGTTTTACCAATATGTCTCTTCCAGATATGCCAGGGAATATTAGCTATATAGATTTTCTCGTTCCGGGTATAGTTGGAATGACCATGCTCTTTACCTCTATGTTTGCAGGAATATCTGTTTTATGGGATCGAGAATTTGGATTCCTGAAAGAGATTATGGTGGCCCCAGTCAGCAGGGTGTCATTGGTTTTAGGTAGAATTGCCGGGGGAGCAACAACATCCGTCATACAGGGTATTATAATTCTGCTGATCTCGCTTCTGATGGGTTTTAAAATACCCACGTTTTCAGGTCTCGTATTGGCAATTCTATTTATGGTTTTAATCTCGATATCGTTTATAGGACTTGGTCTGATATTTGCCTCAAAAATGACAGACATCCATGGCTTTAGTTTGATAATGAATTTCGTAGTTTTCCCGCTGTTCTTTTTATCGGGGGCTATTTTTCCATTAGAAAATTTACCGGCTGTGATACGATATATATCCTATCTGGATCCGCTGACCTACGGCGTAGATGGTTTAAGAGGCAGCTTGACGGGAATATCACAATTTCCCATCCTCCAGAACATTACGATTTTGGTCGGTTTCTGCCTGTTAATGGTCTCTCTGGGAGCATATTTCTTTGAAAGGACAGAGGTGGAATGAATGAAATGAGAGAAATAAATGGTTTAAAATTAAGAACCGAGGTACTGGAAAAAGGCAAGGTGAGGAATAAAACCCTGCTGGACATAGGGGCCGGACCTCTGGGGATCATCGCGGCGAGGGATTTCAATTGTAAGGTAGTTAGTATCGACATATACAGGGAAAAATTAAGGGAGATAAAGAAAGAGGCAGCGCGGGAGGGGGTTAAAGGGATCAGATTTGAGCTCGAGGACGCAACCAACCTCTCCTATAAGGATAATAAATTTGATGTGGTTGTCAGCTATGGTGCCCTGCATCATATTCCCTTAGACAAAAGGGAAAAATTTGTTCACGAATCTTATAGGGTTGCAAAAGAAAAGGTTATTATTGCGGAGTACACAGCGATTGGTTTTAATCTGGCTCACCCCGGAGGGGAGTACAAAGCAGTTGATCTCGAATGGCTGGAAGGGAAATTAAGATCTCTGGGGAGGGTAGAAAAGTATACGGGAAGAGAGATGAATATCTATATCTGCTTTAAATCGAAAAATGAAGAGGAATTAAAAATAAGAGTCATGGGTATCATATGAGCACAGGCATGAAATTTCTGGGGTAAGAAAGGATGCCTTATATGGAACGGTCATCATTAGATATTTATCAAATCCTTCCTGACGCATTAACCCAGAGTATGATAGCAGGGTGTTTCGAACACAAAGAACTGGGAAAGAGTTATATAATGCGTCCAAGTAAGCCCAGTGAAAAGAATACTAATATGGGCTTCTTTTGGGTTTTATTTTTTCGAAGTTAGGTTTCAACTCTTAGATCAATAGCAATTAAATCCCGAGCAGAGTTTCGATCAAAAAGATAATCGGTAGAGCAATTATAGAGCTGAAAAATGCCGTTCTTATCAGGGCATCTTTGAAACGGATCGTGGCCTCTTGCTGAGGAACAAATATAGAAAGACATCGGAGTTGCGTTACAAGAGCTTTAGTTCTTCGAGAATCCTTCTTATCTTCTCTTCACTGTCCTTTCTTACGGGAACCAATGGCAATCTGGGATTACCCGCTGCAAGACCCATCATGTTCATTGCTGCCTTTACGGGTGCCGGGTTCGTCTCTATGAACAGAACCTTGGACAGGGGATAGAGCCTGTAGTGCAATTTTCTAGCATTAGAAAAATTCCCATTCAGTGCCTCTCTGACGAGATCCCCCATCTCCTTAGGGGCGATATTACTCACAACGGAGATCGCACCCTCCCCCCCGAGCGAGATTATCGGCAGATTCAGGGAGTCGTCTCCCGAAAGAACGACGAAATCTTCTCCACACAAGAGAATCTCTTTAGAAATCTGATTCAGGTTTCCGGAAGCATCCTTGATTCCAACAATATTCGGGATCTCAGATAACCTCTTTGTAGTCTCTGGTTCTATATTCACCATCGTCCTGCCTGGAACCGTGTACAGGATTATTGGAATATCTACGGTCTCAGCAACCTTTTTGTAGTGTTGATAAATCCCCTCCTGGGTAGGTTTATTGTAATAGGGTGAGATCATCAATGCGGCATCGGCCCCGGCATCCTCTGCGTGCCTTGTATAGTCTATTGCCTCGGCTGTGCTATTACTTCCCGTTCCGGCCAGAACCAGAGCTCTTCCGTTAACCTGATCTATGGTTATCTCAACCACCCTTTTATGCTCCTCCTCGCTGAGTGTCGCGGATTCTCCGGTGGTTCCAACTGGAACAATTCCGTCAACCCCGTTCTCGAGCTGAAATTCTATATTTCTCCTCAGGCCTTCCTCATCAACCCTGCCTTTTTCATCAAAGGGCGTAATAATTGCCGTAAAAAGACCTTTGATTTCCATTTTCTTAATCCCTTACTCATTATAATTATAGATATAAAAAATGAAAACATTCTCAGGGATCTACAGAATAAATGGGAAACTGGCAACCCTGAATTCCTCCCCGGGATACAGGGTTTACGATGAGAAGCTGATATATAAAGATGGAAGAGAGTACAGGCTCTGGGACCCGTACCGAAGCAAGCTATCGGCCGCCATTATTAAGGGGTTGGAGGAGTTTCCATTCAGGGAAAATTCAAATGTTCTCTATCTGGGTGCCTCTTCCGGTACAACTGCGAGCCATATTGCCGACATCTGTCCTCGAGGTTTAATATACTGTGTCGAATTCTCAAAGCGAATGATGCGCGAATTATTACCAGTGGTTATGAAAAAGAGAAACATGATCCCCATCCTGGCGAATGCTGCGCGCCCGGGGGAGTATATTCACAGAGTCGCTTCCATAGATATCATCTATCAGGATGTTGCTCAATCAAATCAGGCCGAGATCTTAATAAGGAACTCTGAAAAATTTTCCCCAAGATCTGCAATGCTCGTGATAAAATCGAGGAGTATCAACGCAGTTAAGAGCCCAAAGAAGGTCTTTAAGAGAGAGATAGAGAAACTGAAGGGTAGATTTGATATTCTGCAGACAATAGACCTAAGACCCTATGACAAAGACCATGTCCTTGTGAACCTGAGGGTAAGGGAATAATTACCTTCCTCTGTGCCCCTTCATTGTTGTTGCTGGTATTGTCGTTATAGAGGTAGTGGTTGCAGTTACCTCCACACTGGTACTGGTTGTAGTTACTGCCTCTGTAGTTGTAGTTATCCCTTTTCCTTTCCTTACGTCAGCACATTCCCTCAGTGCTATCTTTATCCTTTCGTGTATCCTGGAGTACTGACCCCTCTTCTCTAATTCCTCAATCTCCTCTACCCTCTCCCTGCATTTCTCTGCAAGTTCGTTCCTTACCCCTAGTAACTCCTCTCTGATACGAGAGACCTCCTGAACCCTCTCCCTTATCTTCGCTGCAATTTCTGCGGCATTCACTGTTTCAGCATCTGTTTCCTCTTTTATCTCCTCTCTTATCAAATCTCTGATTTCCCACCTCAGTGACTTCACATCACTCTTGAGCTGCTGCAGTCTGTTCCTGGCTTTTGTGAGATTACCTCCTGCTATAGCCTGCATGCATTCTTTTCTTACTAAGTTTAGTTCTCTAACCCTGTTCTTGTACTCCTGCACATTGGTTAAATTTGTCTCTAAGTCTGTGATTGTAACATTTGCCAGGTCAAAAAAGTTAACGCATTCTTCTCTAATTTCTCGAGCCCTCTCCTCGAGCTTCTCCAGAATTCTTGGAAGCCTCTCCCTGAATTTCTCTTGTAGTTTTTGAATCCTTGATCTCTCCAATCTGGCAATCATTGCAGCAACCTTGCTCGCATTTCCGGTAAGGCAGTCATGTTCTATTCCTTCAGCTGTGAGGGCATCGCATATCTGCTGTGCAAGATCTGGTTTTCCGACAACTATGATTCTTGTATAATTCTCCTCTTTAATCTCTTTGATAACATCCGGAATTTCATCCTCATTGCTTATCAGCCTCGAAATACCCCTTCCCGGATGGAAGGGTGCCTTTATCGTATCTGTCCAGTTTCCAACGGCTATTATCACCAGAGGGGTTTCGTTCCTGTCCATATTCCTTGTTAGATTTTTTATTTTAGCCCTGATTCTATCCCTTATTCTGGTTCTGTTCCCGGTGATATCATCTGAGATTCCAATTCCCAGATCCCGAATTGAACTCTTTACGCTCTCCGAAAAATCCCCGACCAGGATTATCTCCTCTAAGTTGAGATTCTTCAGGCTTTCCTCGACTATTGATGGGAGCGTATTTCTCGCGGATATAAGCAGAGGGGCATCATTTGCCTGAGCCAGATCCTTTGCCATTACCAGCATATCCTCATTTCCATTTTCTGCTGTCCCCGTTTTGTCCCATACGAGAACTGCCTTTTCAGAGCCCTCCACCCAGAAGTACTGGGCGACCTCCGTCGATGTGCCATACCTCGTTATGCCCCATATACGAATGACCTCATATCCCTCGCCCTTTAAGGAATCCTCAACCCCCGTGCCTATCACAGAAGGTCCCCCTATAATGTAAATGGTGGTTGGTTTTAATTCATTTAGCTGATTTCTCGTGTCTATTGGAATCTCATCCCTCTCTGTCAGGAGAACAGGGGCTCCAATTCTATTTGCGGCAACCGCAGCTACAAAGGAGTCAGGATAATTCACGGTTGTTGTCAAGATAACAGAATCAATATCTTCAGAATCAATATCTTGAGCAGAGGCAATACTGCACAAAATTCCAATCAACAAAATAAACAAAAACCTTTTCATTTGAATCACCATAATATTATTACAACAAGGTAATATAAAAATGCTCGAGGTGGAGGTCAAAGCGCCTTGCAGAGATCTGGAAGAGAGGCTGATCGAAATGGGTGCAAAGAAGGTAGGGACAGAGAAGCACGAGGACATTTACTTTAATCCCACTCACAGAGATTTCAGAGAGAGTGATGAGGCACTGAGGGTTCGTAGTGTTGATGGAAAATACTTTTTAACTTATAAGGGGCCCAGAATCGACTCAGAAATGAAGATCAGGGAGGAGATAGAGATTCCGACAGAACCGGAGATAATTGAAATCCTGAGAAGCCTGGGCTTCAAGGACACTGCAGTTGTAAGAAAAAGGCGAAAAATATTCAGGTTAAAGAATCTTATTGTTAACCTTGACCAGGTGGAGAATCTCGGAAATTTCATTGAGATCGAATCCAGGAACTATAGAGATAGGGATAAGCTGTTCGAAATCCTTGAAGAGCTGGGAATCGACAGAGAAAAATCAACGACGAAATCATATGTTGAGCTTCTGGAGGAGAAAAGATGAATCTATTTCACGTTATGATGGGATCCTTCTCTCTACTCCTGAAAAAACCCAAGATATTCATCCCCAACCTTTTCGCCTCTCTCCTGTACGCATTTGTGGAACTGATCATGATAAAGGCATTCATCGATATTATTGGAATAATGAGCGGAGTCAATCCCGCCGGGATAATACGGGGTTCTCTCGCTTATCTTCCCGTGGAGGAATTACTACCCCACTTCTTTATATTTGTGGCTATTCTGGCATTCTTCCCCGTGATAGGTGTCATAGACCTGGTGACCTATTCAATGTACCCTGCTATCGTTGTAGACTACCACCAAGGCAAGAGCATCAGTCTCCGGAGGGCCCTGAAGGACGCCATCTCAGCCTGGAGGATATGGCTTACCCTCGGAGTGATATTCCTGTTATTTGCGGTATTCGTTCTCACGATGATAGGTATCTTTGCTATCCTTACCTTTCTATTAGATAATCTATTATGTCTCCTCATCGGTGCAGTTCTATTCGTCTCGCTCGTAATATTATTCATGATGGCCATCTTTTTCGTGATGCCTGTAGGTGTGATAGAGAAGACGGGCATCCTGGAGAGCTTCAGGAAGAGTTACCAACTCGGTTTCCGTCACAAAGGGGAGGTTATCTTCTTGAATGTATTCATAATCCTTATAATAATCGTAGCCTTCGTCCTCGGGAATATATTCGGAACAGAGAAACTGGGTGCTGGAATCACTTTTATGACAATTGCCCTCTTCCTAATTATAAGAATTATTCAATCCCTGATGTACACCTACATCTACGTCGTAAACCCGTATTTCTACGTCGGGGTTGCCCGGATGAAAAATCCATATTAAATCGGTACGGATGGGTTGATTAGGTTGCAACCTCTTTGGGAGAGGTGTTGCATACCCAAAAATTATTCGGGGTTGATAAGGGCATGAAATGCCCTTATGGCGTTGAAAGGGGGAGAACCGTAGGTTCTCACACTTATATGTACACCTACATCTACGTCGTAAACCCGTATTTCTACGTCGGGGTTGCCCGGATGAATAGGCTCCATGCCGGAGCATGTGAGAGAAAGTCCTTCTATGTAAATTCCATCACCACTATCTCGGGTATCGAATTTAATCTGAGCCTGATGGAGCCCCCAATTCCCCTGGTTATGTAAATATTCCTGTCGTTGATCTCATAAAATCCATTTGTATATGCTCCCCCTATCTTCGTATTTACATAGAGGGGACCGATTAGAGGTAAATTTACCTGCCCTCCGTGAGTATGCCCCGATAGGATCAGATCGAATCTGTCAGATTTATTAATCAAGACGATATCTGGATTGTGACACAGGAGAATTTCTGGGATATTCTCTTCAATTCCCTCAATAGCTTTATCCAGGTCGGCCTCTCCCGCCCATAACGAGTCTGATCCAACGAGATAGAACCGAGTTCCATTTATATCTATCAATCTGTTCTCATTTCTCAGAACTATGATATTTAGGTCCTCGAGCTTTTTCTCGACTTTGTCCGCTAAACCTTTATTGGACCACCCAAAGCCGTAATCGTGATTTCCAAGAACGGCATATATGCCATATCTCGCGTTCAGAGCCCCAATGGTTCCAGAAATTTGATTTCATGTTCGTGATAGTCTATAAAATCACCCAGAATCAAGATAATATCTGGTTCACAGGAGTTAATTTCTTTCACAACCTTCCCCAAGAAATTCATGCTCATCGCATCCTTTGCGTGAAGATCGCTGAATATCACAACCTTTATGGAACCAGCAGAGTTAGTCAGATTAAACCTGTGGTGCGAAGTGCTGATCTGAAAGGGTTCTATAGATGTCGCATAATAAAATATAGCAGCAGCTATTAAGAGGAGAGGGATAAGTGAGATGACTACAGGATTCGTTTTATCCCTTAGCTTCCATAGAGGGATCATCTTTCTATCTCCACAACTAAGAATGCACCAAATGGCTTAAGGATCACTGATAAAATTCTATCCAGGCCCCTGAGAAAATTTAGTAAAAACCCCGGCATTTTCTTAGATGCAAACAGGGTTGAATCCCATCTTTTCACACCGAATTTCTTCAATTCAAAGATGCTGTAAAATCTTGCATTGGTGTAGGTTTCATTTTTCCTCATCCTCTCACACAGAGCAAATAAGCTGAACTTGTTCAGAACGCCAAGAATAAGCCTTCCCTCCCGCTTCAGTACCCTTTTCATCTCTTTTATTGCTTTTTCGGGCCTATCGAGGAATTCTATCAGGGTTATTCCAACGATAAGATCAAAGGTGTTATCTTTAAATGGAATTTCCTGGGCATTTCCCAAAATTGTATTCATGTCCCTTGACTTTTTCCTTGCGATATCCAGCATTCTCTTTGACATATCCAGGCAGGTTACATCCAGACCCATTTTACTGAATTCCAATCCATACGTTCCCGTTCCACAGCCAACGTCCAGCACCTTTTCACCTTTTTTTGGTTCCGCAAATCTCAGAACCAGTCTCTTCTCTAACCTGTCTGCATATCTACCAAATTCCGTTCTGTACCACGAGTCATATCTGTCAGCAAGTTCGTCGAAGTTCATTTCAAAGACCCCCTGATCCTTCCATCTGGGAGCATGTTATCTGGATGCGGTATTCCCTCCTCCTCCATTTTATACCTGACACAATTCATATAGTTACCTTTGCAGTACTCTCTCACCCACCTCCATTCCAGTTTACCCTCTTCGCAAAATCTCTTTATTGGACAAACAGCATACCATTTACAGATCCTAGACATTCTTACTCTTCATCAATTTTTTTTAGTCCATCAACCACAAAACAAACATTATAGATTACGTCAATCCCATTCTCCTTGCACAGGCTTATTGCTCTCTCCGACTCTGAACCGGGCTGCATCCATATCCTCCCAATCCCGAGCTCCCCGCATTGTTCGACTATATGCTCAGTAACTGAGGGTGGGACAACAGTTATCACCACGTCCACCTTTCCTGATTTCAACACGGATCTCAGGTTGGGGTAACATATGTCCCCATTAATTTTGGTATATTTCGGATTTATGGGATAAACATTAAATCCTGCCGATCTCAAACTTTTGTATATCCTATAACCCCATTTTCTGGGATTACCCGAAACACCAATAATCGCAATTTTATTTTCCCTCTTCAGAAATTTTTCTAACAGCTTTGTTTCCATACTCATCTACCGAAGATCCTGTCGAAGAACGATTTTCTCAATCCGAGCTCTTTTTCGATCCCCCTTCTCAGTGAATTCTCGCCCGGGGTTCCAACGATCCTTTTTGTTTCATCTCCACTTCCGTTCAGTATCAAAATCGTTGGTGTTGCCATTATGTTGAATTTAGAGGACAGCTCCTTACCCCTCTTCGTCTTTATTCTTATTTTCTCAAAGGTTACTCCATAACTGGAATACTCCGGTACGATCTTCTTCACGATGCGCTCTGCACTTGGACAGTGTGAGCAGTGTGATGAAACAAATAGAAGAA
>Ga0190363_1002604_pt1 | contig 10235 bp, 8 predicted proteins | sample 48721867_MG_FD_161272 | JGI IMG/M metagenome (GOLD analysis project Ga0190363, IMG submission 161272) | Hydrothermal vent microbial mat bacterial communities from Southern Trench, Guaymas Basin, Mexico - 4872-18-6-7_MG | ecosystem: Environmental > Aquatic > Marine > Hydrothermal vents > Microbial...
GTTACAGAAGAGTTATAGTAGAGGATCGGTAGGTTATTTGAGCCAGTGATGTTTTCTACTTTGTTGTTGCATTCAGAGTCTGATGTTGCATAGACAACGAAATCAACAAAATAATTTTCTTTTAGGGTTGAGTTTGTTACTGTGTTTGAGGAGGAAGAGTAGAGGACGATACCATACCAAGTATTGGAATTTGCCGTTATATTGGTGAGGGTGTTTCCGTAACCCGCAAAGTAGATTCCCTCAAGCCAATTATAGTTTGCCGTTATATCTGTAAAGGTACTGTTATCGCCATAAAAAAATATTCCAACCATATTATAATTTGTGGTTATATTCGTCATGGTTATCATACTTATCGGTTCAATTTCATTAGCGATTCCATAATCATTATAGTTTGCCGTTATATCTGTGAGGGTGTTGTTATCGCCAACAAGATATATCCCCACCATATTGGAATTTGCCGTTACGTTGTTGATAAGGCTATTATTCAAAATTCCGATTCCATAGAACCAATCGGTTATTATGCAGTTTTTCACTGTGTTATGTGAATTCGTGGCAACTCCTGCAGTAAAATCTGTGTCAACTCCGTCTATTGTATGCCCTTGACAGTCCAAGGTTATATTTTCTGCGGTAATGTCCATGCAGTAGGAGGTCGTTGAGTTGATTATGTCATTTATTAAATAATAAGTAACTCCAGGCTCATTCAATACAGAGCAGTTAGTTATTGTTTTTGTTACTACTGTGCTTAAAGGTAGATAGTCATAAGCAACAGATGTTCCGCTTGACAAATTAAGAGCATTGTCACAGAAGCCATCTCTATTTGAGTCTGTACACGTCTCTGAATAACCTGTGCCGCTTGGCTTTGCATAGAAGTTGCCCCCCACGTATGTGTAGTAGTTTGTGTAGATTCTCGTTCCTAATTGCTTTGTTGTGTTGAAGTAGTTTTCTCCTGCTATACCAGAATCTATCTTCACATTCACAGAATTGTTGAAGAGGCAGTTGTAGATTTTATTATGTTCTGGATCATCTGAGCCATCTTCGTCAAGATAGAGTCCTGCATCTGTATTGTTCGAGATTGTTGAGTTTGCTATTATGTTGTTGTCTGAGTTAGCATAAATTAGAATTCCATACCAAGTATTAGAATTTGCCGTTATATCTGTGAATGTGTTCGAGGAGGAAGAGATGAGGTCGATACCAAAAATATTAGAATTTGCCGTTATATCTGTGAATGTGTTCGAGGAGGAAGAGCTGAGGACGATACCCTCCAAAGTATTAGAATTTGCCGTTATGTCTGTGAGGGTGTTGGAGTCGGAAGAGTAGAGGAGGATACCATCCCGACTATTAGAATTTGCCGTTATGTCTGTGAGGGTGTTGGAGTCGGAAGAGTAGAGGAGGATACCAAAAATATTAGAATTTGCCGTTATATTTGTGAGGGTGTTAGAGGAGGAAGAGTAGAGGTAGATACCATTATCGGGACTCGAATTTGATGTTACATCTGTTATATTGTTCCCATCAGCATTTTCTAAATAGATATTTGCTGAACTCCAATCAGTCACTACACAATTCTTTACTGTTATGTTTGTTGTCTGTGAGGAGGAACGATTAATATAAACTCCATAATCCGCAACATCATTCCCATCAACCTTATGTCCCTGACAGTCCAAGACAACATTGTTTGCTGTGATGTTGATGCATTTAGACGTTGAGGAATTAATAATGTCTGCAGTTAGATAATAGACTCCAGGAGAGGTAATATCTGTGCAGTTGGAGATGTAATTGCCAGTAGAATATTCATCACTCAAAGGTAGATAATCCCACGCAACAGAAGTTCCATTCGATAGATTCAGAGGGTTGTCACAGAATCCATCGTGGTCAGTATCATTACAGGTATCTGAATAACCATTTCCAGTAGAGTTTGTCCAGTAGTTCCCTCCTATATAATTCCCATTTGAGTAGATTCTCGTTCCTAATTGCTTTGTCGTGTTGAAGTAATTGGGGTTTGAAATGCCAGAATCTATCTTCACATTCACAGAATTGTTGAAGAGGCAGTTGTAGATTGTGTTGTTCTCTGGATCATATGAGCTATATTTATCAAGATAGAGCCCCGCATCTGTATTGTTTGAGATTGTCGAGTTTGCTATTGTATTGTTGTCTGAGTTAGCATAAATTCTAATACCGTAATCAGAGTTTGAATTTGTTGTTATATTTGAAAGAGTGTTAGAGGAGGAAGAGCTGAGGAAGATACCATACCAAGTATTGGAATTTGTTGTTATATCTGTGAATGTGTTAGAGGAGGAAGAGCTGAGGTAGATACCATACCAAGTATTGGAATTTGCGGTTATATCTGTGAATGTGTTCGAGGAGGAAGAGTCGAGGACGATACCCTCCCTACCATTATAATTTGTTGTTATATCTGTGAATGTGTTAGAGGAGGAAAGGCTGAGATAGATACCATACCAAGTATTGGAATTTGCCGTTATATCTGTGAATGTGTTAGAGGAGGAAGATTGGAGGTAGATACCTTCCTTACCATTATAATTTGCGGTTATATCTGTGAATGTGTTAGAGGAGGGAAAGACGAGGTAGATACCCTCCTCATCATTATAATTTGCCGTTATATTTGTGAGGGTGTTCGAAGAGGAAAAGACGAGGAGGATACCCTTACCATTATAATTTGCCGTTATATTTGTGAGGGTGTTCGAGGAGGAAAAGTGGAGGTAGATACCATTATTAGGACTCGAATTCGAGGTTACATCTGTTATATTGTTCCCATCAGCATTTTCTAAATAAATATTTGCTGAACTCCAATCGGTCACTATACAATTCTTTACTGTTATGTTTGTTGTCTGTTGCGAGTCTCTGTATATGTAGATTCCATACATTGCTGAATCATCTCCATCTATTAAATGTCCCTGACAGTCCAAAGTTACATTGTTTGCTGTGATGTTGATGCATTTAGACGTTGAGGAATTAATAATATCAGCAGTTAGATAGTAAATTGCTCCCGTTTCATTTAGATTTGAGCATGTGGAGATGTTTATTGCGTGGGTTATATGAGTCATAGTGACAAGTGATAAAAAAACTACATAGATAATGATTTTCCTGAAAAAATTTGGTTTCATCTTTTGTGTTTTCGATTTTGAAAGCTAAAGTTTTCAACTTCTCTCCAAATTCCAATAACAAAAAATAAAAAAAAGAAAAAAGTTGTTGTTTACCTGAATCTCAGTGCAAGCCCAGCGAGAACAACGCCAACTATTAACATCCACACCCTCAGAACGAAATCCCCAATCTTTACAACTTCGGTGTCTGCTATAGTTTTCAAGCTAGCAGCCACATCACCGAGATTGCCAAGATTAGAGATACTGAAGGGTTGTTTTTTACTGTAATCTGGAAGTTCTTCTTCTATTGTGCCACCATAACTCACGGGTTTTTTCCTGATTTTTATTGTTGTCAGGATGCTTTTCACATTACCTGCCGAATCGTTGGCAGAGTAGTTGAAAGTGTAAATCCCTGGAATCATAGACCATGTTGATATGTCGTCAGTATCTACAAAGCTCGTAGAACTGCTGCTGTCGTAGTTCTCTCGTAGCCACCATCTGCTATCAATCCCACAGTTGTCTGAGGTTGTGAATTCAAGTGGGCGTACTGGACTTTTTATCACTGTGCTCTTTCCATCATAGGTTATCGTTGGTGCAGTTGAATCTACTTTTATCGTTCTTGCTGTCCCATTTGTTGCTGATTCGCTGCCAGAATCACACTGACAATTCCAACTTGCACCACTGCAGTCATCTGCACTGAAGGTATAAGCGTAGTAGGTTGCTGTGTTGTTACTGACACTTGTGTTAGTAGAAACATTAACATTATCAACCCACCATGTTATGTTGTATGTAGCACTAGCTCCCGTGCAGGTGCAGTTGAAAGTCACCGTTCTTGAAGTTGACCAACTGTTATCTGCAGGACTGCCTAAAGTCACGGTAATTGCAGCACTAACAAAACCACTGAATATCACTATCGTTAAAAGTCCTAACACTATGTTTTTCGCTTTCATTTTACCCTAAAAAATAAAAGTATAGGCTCATGGAGAGCCTATTAATGTGTTTAGTTGATGTAGACTGTCCAACTGCCGTGTGATGACTGACCAACGTCGTTACCGTCTTCGTCCTCTACGCCAAACTTCCACTCACCTGTAGTTGCATCAATGTAGAAACCAACATCATACATTGTACAGGTGATAGTCTGACCGTCGCCTGGGTTGTTTGTATCATCGGCTTCTATGAGCATGTCAAAGTTCTTGTTCTTGACATCGCAGATGTCAAATGGAACTTTGTAGCTCACAGTCTTACTGTCAGAGTAAGTTAAAGTAAACTGCTCTGGATCGTTTGTTTCTTCCCAAGCGTCGCTTGCTGAAGCACCATCATTCTTAAGCACAACATCGTCTATAACTGTGCCGTTGTATTCACAAGTTACAATGGCAACATAGTCAAGACCTGAGTGCTCCATTGGTGTTCCGTAACACACATCTGAACCTATCTCCAGATACATGTCTACGGTTTTCTCACTACCTGCATCCAAGGTTAAGTTACCTGTAGAAGTGCCAGTTGTAACGATAGTTCCTGTCGGTGTATACTTTCCAGTGAAGGTTGGTTTACTACCTTCACGAGCGGTTTCTATCACTAACTCACCTGTATCACCAATCTTGCCGTTGCTTGTTGCAAGATCTCTCACACTAATACCAAACTTACAGTTTGGATAGTAATCGTAAGTTGATTCACCAGTTGTTGTGCCACCACAATCAGCATCACCGTCTCCACTGTTCTCATCCTCATACACACAAACATCTATTGTGTCTGAGGGGTTGAACTGGAAGTCATTGTCACCAGTTGCACTGTCATAGTCTGTAGAAGTGCTACCACTTCTCCTGGCTATAACACATATATCGGGATAAGTTCCACTGGCGAACATACGAGTCGCCACGACATCCAAAGCAACTGCCGTTTCTTGTGTGTCTGACTTTATGGTTATTGTTTGCGGCTCAGTGGGTGCTTGTGACATTGTAAGAATCATATATGTCGCAAACATTACTATAGCCATTGCTACGCCCACTCCTATAATCATGTCTCTATCTCTTTTCTTTCCCATTTTTACTCACATATTTTTTTGTGGTTGGGCTTTACTGTGCTCGGTTGAACACAGGCACATAACCAGTAGTTATGTGCTATCTGTGGGGACAGACACACAGGCGCCGATGCCCTTACGCCAGGAAAAACATGGTCTCCCAGTTTAATTCGCATAAAGCAAGCAATGAGCTTCAACCTGCGTTCCCTCACTCATTAACTTGCTTTCAAGTATCCTGCAAATTAAACATGTTTTTCCCAAAATATATATTAAATTTTATCCTTTAAAAAGGGGAGGATTTAATAGTATGTTTTGATTTATATAGATTGAATGCAATAATTGTAATATATCTATTTTACGGAATAGATAAAATGAAATGTGAAATTTGTGGAAAAGAACTAGAGAGTAGTCGAGCACTGCGTCTGCATATGTTGTGGCATGATGAAAAATTTAGAAGAAAAAAGACAGAGCAATTCAATAAAATACGATCCCACCCCAAGAAAAGATACGCTAAAAGAAAATTTTTTTACCTACCTGTTGATGAAAGCCAAATCAAGCTCGCTAAAGAAAAAGCAAAAAAAGAGGGCATATATATTTCAGATGCTTTGAAGAGGATTATAGCAGATGAAATATATGGTAAAGATAATGGTAAGACAAAAGCAACAATACAGAGAGGGGATGTTGATGGGTTAATGCAATTTATAGAGAATCAAAAAATAGAGGATGGGACATACCTCCCTATACAAGTTAATGGCATACCAGGAAGCGGGAAAACAACCACTATGAAGAAATTGATTCAGAAATATAGTGACAAATACAAGTTTGTTGTAATTGACTTTGAAAAAGAATATGATTTTTTACACAAATCAGAGGTCATACCTGACAATATCACCAGATCTATTCGATTATGCCCAGATGATAATATTTTGGTCAGGGATACGGTATTTGCTGCTACACACAGCACACGAATACTAAGCAAAGAAAGAAGGAATACTATTTTCATCATAGAGGAAGCCGAATCCATAGCAAAAGAAGCAAAAAACCTGTTAGACATGGCAAGAAAAAGAAAAGTAATATTGATTACTGTTTCACCGAGACCAATTGTTGACATTGACGGATATCCACAAGTTAGGATAGTTAGGTAAAATAGTTCAACGCCTTCCGAATTGTGAACTACCCCCAGCTATCGCAGGGGGCTTCCTGCTTCAATGACAAGACTTGCGGGAATTTCCCGTAGAGGTCTCGTCTCCACAGGCATAAATTCGGGTCGTCCCAACCCTACTAATCCTCTATTGAGGATATTTATAGAGGCATTATAATCTCTATCCAAATTTTTATCTCCTTTAGATGTTCCTCTTGGGTTTACTTTCAAGACTATCCTACCAGCGTTCTCAGCTTTGTAGGATAGCATCTCAAAAAACTTATTCCAAGATGAGTCCAATATCTTCTGAGCAAGATGATTATTTATAACCATACTTCGTATGTTCAAATCTTCAATAGCGATAAAATCATAATTATTCACATAAAATCTTGATAACTTGTGAAGGAAATCGTTTCTCTGATTTACCAGTTTTTCATAGGCCTTTGCCAACCTTATTCTTGCTTTTTTCCTGTTTTTAGACCCTTTCTTCTTTCTTGATAACTCTCTATGCAACCACTTTATCCTTTTCAGAGATTTCTCATAAAATCTTGGATTTTCTATTTGCCTACCATCAGAATCTGTCAGGAAATGTATTATTCCAACATCAATTCCAACTTCTCTATTAGTTTTAGGCAAAGGCTTTAGTTCATCCTCAACCTGAAAAATAGCAAACCATTTCCCAGATTTTTCCTTCTTTATTATAACTCCTTTTATATCTCCTTTTATCTCTCTGTGAAGTTTTATTGGTATCTCCCCGACTTTTGATAAGATGAGTCTTTTATTCAGCTTGAATCCCGACTGATTGAAGTTGAGAGTCTTGAACCATCCCTTTTTATACCTCAGCTTACCGATCTTTCTACCTTTTTTCTTCAGTCCAGACAATATTTTCATATTGCTAAACAACTGATGATTCACCATCTGCAAAACCTTAGAATATACCCTTTTCAGTTCAGAGTTTTCTTCTTTCAGTTTGATAATCATTGCTTGAGCTTCTCTTTTAGTGAGTTTTCTCCCCTCCTCCCTCGCTTTGTTGCACTCCCATAGCAATCTGTTATACAGCCACCTGCACAATTCAATCTGCTCGTTCAACCTTTCTTGAACCGTTTTTGATGGGTATATGCGAAATTTGTAACTAATCATCTTCCCTGACTTTCTACATATTTTTTGAGTTGATCTAATGTTACTTGCCCTGTCGTAGCAAGGAAATAAGAACGAGACCAAAAAGCATTCTTCCAAAGTTTTTCCTTTACTTCTGGAAAATTCCGTTGTATCTCTCTTGAGGTTATAGTCTTGATGGTGTTCAAATACTTTGGAATATCCAATACTGGCTTCGCTTTGAACAATAAATGAAAGTGATTTTTATCGCACTCTATATTTAATACCTCTACATCAAATGTTTCACTAATCTCTTTTATCTTTTGTTTTAGGAAATCAACAATATCTTCTCTATCTAAAACTTTTCGTCTATACTTCACACACTGAACGAGGTGGTATTGTAGTGCATATACTGAATGACTTGATTTATCGAGTTTATATTTCATAGTTATTTATATATTTAGATAACCATACATATAAATGAGATGTCGGCTTTCATCCCTCACCTTTCGGAGAGGGACTTCCCGCCGACTAAGTTAAAATTCTCTTCTTAATCTTATTTTTTCTCTCCACCTCTCCCACTCTTCCTCTCCCCTGAACACCTCCTCTGCTGCTGGAAGCAATGACTTGATATGCACTTTCAATCTCTCTACAGTACACCCAGCACTCATGGCTAATTCTCTTAACATCTTCCTGTCTTCTGGCGTTTCAGCAATCCATGTCTCCCCATATTTTTCAAGTATAAGTTTCATTTTTGTTTACACCTCCTCAAACCATCTGTTTAGTTTGACTTGGTCATGTGGTGAAAACTCTGACAATTTGATCTTCTTTATACAATCTCTTGGGAACTCTGAAAGAGGTATTGCTATATTTTCTGTACTCCAGCAACTACCATGTTTACTTACACTATGTGCAACAATTTTCTTGAACCTATCCGTGCCTACTTTTTTCAACCAATCTCTTATCTCGTTTAAGAATAATAGATACCCACCAACAAATTTACTCTTTTGCTTATTCTCCCACACATATACAATAATGTCAGACTCAGAAGTCCACAACCAACCAGGTTTGTTTTCTTCTCTCACCGAAACTGTTTCTAAAAGAATATCACCATAAGCATACGATTTGAAAGAGCGACATTTTACATCGAATCTTACAGGTCTAGCATAGATTTCAAAATCAACACCCCTTTTTTGTAACTCAGGATTATTACTAAAAAGGATGTGATTGAGAATGGGAGTAAATACTTCTTTAAATCTCTCCTTAACCTTTTCTTCACATATCTCTCCCTCCATAACATTTTGTTCAAAACGATTAAACTTCATTTCCCCAAACCCCCCAACCCTCTCTGGTTTTTCTGGCAAACATCTCAAAGTAAGATTTCCCAGGATACATCTTCTCAATGATTCCATATACAATATCTGGCTTTTTAGAATGCTCAAATCTCGGAGCAAAGATGACAGATTCGGGTCTGTTTTCTGGTAGTGGTGTGCCTGGAGACCCTTTTATTCCTATGAGAAGTAATTCATGCTTACTCCTCACATAATGTCCCATTCCTATTTTATCCTTCACCCAGACAAATCCCGTGCGGTATTTAAAACCCCATGCCTCAATAACCTTCAATCCCCAGTCTAACTTTGGCATTGGACACCACAAGAACAGAACAGCATCACTAGCAGCAGGTATCTCTAACCCACATATTTCCTCAAGAGTCATAGTAGGATACTGATTTTCTATCTCTCGATTCCTTGATTGTGAGAATTCATATCTCCACGGGGGGTCAGCATAGATTATATCATACTCTTTGGTGATTTTCTCAAGAGGCTCTGGTTTATTTAATGCCTCTCTTCTCTCCTTCTGTTTAACTTCCCTATACACTCTCTCAACTGTGGTTCTGCCAGCCTTAGCCTTCTCCCATTCCTTCTTTATCTCTTGGTCTTTCTCTGCAGCTTCGAGGATTTTTTTAGCCTTCTTGACAGTCTTGTCTGAGATAGGCAAGCCCTGGTCTTTGGCTTTCTTGACTGCTAATTCAATGGATTTGCCTTTGTCTTCGGTGGGAGGTTCTTGACCCACCACCGAACCCTTGAAGAGAGGGTTACCATTTTTATCTTTACCTGCTAACTTAGTAGCCTCCTGCCTCACCCTTGCCCTCTCTGCTTCGATTTCTGCAAGTGCCAAGACAATCTCGGCTTTCTGAGCGGTGGTTAGGTGTCTTCTCAAGAGGTTGTCTTTGATTAGATACTCCTTGATCTGTAGCTCATCCTTCAAATCGTCCCTGATAATGCAGGGGACTTTAATGCCCAGCTCTTTTGCTATTTTCGCCCTCTGGTGTCCCGAAACAATGACATAAGACCCTTCCCGTTTGACCACATGCAACGGGTCTTGGATACCTCTCTCTTTGATATCCTCCTTGAGAGCATTGTACTCCTCCTGCAAGAGATCCCCAAAAATCTCTCGATTTAGCGGGTGCTCTTTCAATTCCTCTGGATCAAAATTCACAATTGGCTTGTCAACCAAAAGGAAGACAGTTTGCAAACTCTCTGGCATTTTTTACACCTCCTCCTCATTTTCAATTTCAAATTTGTTTCCAATCATATAACTGAACAGGAAAACAAACAATAAAAGCCCGTTACCAAAAGCACTGTCACTGAGAGTTGGGACACTATTTACCCAACGACTGAGATAAACATCTGCAGGGATTGCAATCAGAGCCCCGAAAACCATGATTGATGCAAGTAATTTATTACGGTAAACACCAATCACAAATCCAAGCAATGATATTCCTATCGTTTCCCATATTATTGGGTAGATAGGGATTGAAAAAAATGATGTGAGCAAAAGTAGTGCCATATATACTACTATTGCTTTGTTTATCCTTCTCAATGTT
>Ga0190363_1002605_pt1 | contig 10235 bp, 11 predicted proteins | sample 48721867_MG_FD_161272 | JGI IMG/M metagenome (GOLD analysis project Ga0190363, IMG submission 161272) | Hydrothermal vent microbial mat bacterial communities from Southern Trench, Guaymas Basin, Mexico - 4872-18-6-7_MG | ecosystem: Environmental > Aquatic > Marine > Hydrothermal vents >...
AGAAGTCCCATCATCACGGTTGGGGCTGAAAAATAATAGATTTTCGTGTCTTTTCGTGCTATTTGAATAGCTTTTCTTAAATCACTCATCATTTTCACATTCCCTTCATTTTCATCTTTCTAAGTCTTCCTATTTGCTCCATTCGTTCCATGTCTAGTGAGGAAAGCCCGGTCAATTTTACAAAAGTATCTTCCAATGTTGGTGCTAATGTATTAATTGAAATTATCCTCAGATTTTTCGTTTCAGCGATTTTGCTTATTTCTCCTATGATTACTGATGGGTTGCTTGTGTAAAGTCGGATTTTGTCTCCAAATTTTTCTGTTTTGCTCACTGTGGGCAATTTTGCAAGTTCTTTTTCGATTCCGGCTATGTGTTTGTTAAAGGATACTTCTACAATTTTTTCCTCTTTGTTTGCGGCTTTGAGGTTTTCAGGCGAATCTAATGCTACGAGTTTTCCATTTTTGATTATGGCGACTCGGTCGCAGAGTATATCTGCTTCTTCAATGTAATGTGTTGTTAGGAAAATTGTTGTTCCACGTTCGTTTAGTCTGCGTAGGAATTCTCTTATCATTCTTGCGCTTTGAACATCGAGTCCAACTGTTGGCTCATCTAAAAATAGTATTGGCGGGTCATGGATAAGAGCCATGGCAATTGTTACTCGTTTTCTTAGGCCTTTTGAAAAGTTTTCGACTTTTTCATTGCGGCGGGCGTATATTCCAAGCAGTTTTAAGAGATTTTCAGCTTGTTTCTCCCTTTCCTCTTTTGGCATGTCATGGAGGCTTCCGGCAAACATTAAGTTTTCCCAAGCGCTCATCTCGAGATATGGATTTGCTGTTTCCGAGATTATGCCTATTTGCTTCTTTACATCAACAGGATTTTTAACAACATCTATTCCCATAACATGAACAGTTCCACTCGTAGGCTTTAAAAGCCCAGTAAGTATGCGAATGGTTGTTGTCTTTCCAGCTCCATTTGGTCCAAGCAGTCCGAAAAATTCTCCTTTCCTAACCTCAAAACTAATATGGTCTACTGCCAAGAAATCGCCATAATATTTTGTTAAGTTTTCAACACTTATGATTCCCATTTAAAGTCGCTAATAGGTAACATAGTTACCTATATAAACATTATTCCAGGCATAAAATCACTCAGTTCTACAGTGAAGTAGCGAATCCGTTACAAAGATTTCCGAAATGAGAAGGGGGTACAAATCCAAAAAACCTAGATGAAGTTTAAACTCGACGAAAAGTTTGTAGTTAAGAATTAAATGTACAATTAGTAGTAACGACATAATAAACCCAGATAACGTATGAAGATTTTCCAGTTTCCATTTACTCATTCCTAAAAAATTCCAGTCATAATTTTCAAGAGTCACTAAAGCCTCGGTCTTGTTAGATTTTATAGTTCCCGCTGCCTTTTCTTCCGATGTCTTCTGAGATTCTTTGGTCTTCTCTTCCTCTCCGACTTCTTCTGGAGCTCTAAGAAGATTCATGCCTATAACTAATCCTGCGAGGACAAGAATTAGAAGAAACGAGACGTAAATGATGGTTCTCCTATACATTACAGAATACTTTTCAAGATTAAATCTCATGAATAATATATTACTTGTCGATTATTCTTCTGCCAGGCAGGTGACAAGCATCCCCTAGAGCCTTTAGAAGCAGCGATTTGAAGCTTCTTAGGGATGGTTTTGGTGCTCCGGCCGGGATTTGAACCCGGGTCTGCGGCTTTCTCCCTTTTTTGTCGAGAGGCCGCCATACTTGGCCGGACTATACTACCGGAGCGTCGCGTTATAGAGACTATACTTTACAGTCTAACGTAACCAATGAAAAAATTGGGGGGCTTCACATTTATTTTTTTATCGTCCCAGTATCTTCTCCGCAGCCTTTCTTACGTCCTCGGCCTTCACTGTTTTTCTGCCTGCGTGCATTGACCATTCTATCGCTTCCTTACCAATCTTCAGCCCTATATCTTCTAGAACCTTGCCCATTTCTATAGCAGCGGACTCGCTTACTCTTTCGGCTCCAGCCTTCTTAATCAGCCTATGCATGGCTGCTATTGCTAATTCGCCCATAACTATCACGCTTCTATAGCTCTATCTCTAAACAAGTCTTATTTAACGTTTTTCTAGTAAATAAGAGAAGTTTCGGAATTATTTATAAATGTTCGCCTTAATCCTTATATACTCTATGTCATAATTGATTCAAAAAAGCATGCGGAGATCCAGATGCTGGTCATCAATAAACACTGATTAAGGATGATGAGACCTTGGGTAACGTACGGCCGGAAAGAGTTAAAAGAATCGCCCGTGAACTCCTGAGGAGATATCCAGATCGATTTACGGCTGATTATGAAGAGAATAAGAGGGTACTTGTATCGCTGGTTAACATATCTTCTAAGAAGCTCAGGAACACGATCGCTGGATACATAACTGGGATTGTCGCGGCCTCCTCACTGGCTGGGGCTGGAGAAGAAGAGAAGCAGAGTCAGTAATATTCTTCGAGGCTGAGAAGCCTTCTCTTGGCGAGAACCTCAGCGCATTTTTTCGGGTTTAAACGTTTAAACTCAAGTCCCAGAGTAATCAGGGTTTTATGAGCTTGTCTCGCTATTTTAGGAGCTACAAGTATTCCCCTAACCTTTCGGCCATGTTCGCTTTTAAGCGAGTTCACGTATCTTGAGAGTTGAAGAACAGCCTCTTTTCCCGCCGTTCTTCTCTTAATCTCTATAACGACTAGTCTTCCATCTCTGTCAATCCCATAGACATCTACGAATCCAGGCTCAACTTTCTTCTCATACGCTATGATCCGCAGGCCATCCTCTATTAGGGAAGGCTGATTTATAATCGCCTTCTGCATCTCTTCTTCACTTGCGTGGAGGGAGAATTCCCCCTTATCCGCGAGACTCATCGCCGCTAGAAAATATATTTTGTCGAAGAAGACCTGCAGTATCTCTCTCGGTTTTCTCCTGACTGCCTTGATGAAGAATACGTCTTCTTCAATTCCGGAGTAGAATATGCATCCGGGTGGCTGCCAGTTAACGGGTTCGTATCCCCTAGGCCTATGCACGAGTACGGAGCCGTCTTCTTTTATGATCAGGATTCTCTCACCTGGATTCAGAATAGACCTTGCTCTTCCCTGATAGTTAACCCAGCAGTTGCCCACAATCACCAATGTTTTCCGCCGGGATAGCGCTGACTTAACAGCTTCAGCGGCTTCCTCTCTCGTCGGAACCTCCAGAATAGTGACTAACTCTTTGTTAGACAAGAGTCTTCGCCGAATAATCTTTTAACACGCCTAGCATAATTAGTCTTTTGGGATGGAAAGTGCCCGGGAATTCTTGGAGCATAAAGAGGAGCATCATTGAATATTATGATAAATTAGCGGATATTTATGATTCTCTCTATGGCGAAGAGCAAAAGGCGAAGATTAAGATCATCTTCAAAGTTATGAATGCTGAAGCCGGAGGGTTAGTGCTAGATATAGGTTGCGGCACAGGCCTCCTGATAGAGTACTTAGTTGCGGATTCAGGATGCTTAGTCGGCGTCGACTTATCCGTAAAGTCTCTCAGAAGAGCTAGGGAACGTTTACGCCGCCTTAGAGCTGAACAAGATGTCTCACTGATACGGGCGGATGCTGAGAACCTTCCTTTCAGAAGCGAAGTCTTCGACGAGATTTTCGCGTTGACGCTTCTCCAGGACACTCCATCCCCACGTAGAGCTTTAAGGGAGATCACTAGAGTTGCAAAGGACAAGTCTCAAGCCATCGTCACCGGCTTGAGAAAATACTTCACAATCGATGAGTTCCGCGGATTAATCAGTAGCTTTGGAGAATATGAGTTATTCCCTGAGAACCACGACTTCATCGCTGTTTTGAAAGTTGATAAGCAAAGAATAAATATTGGCTCAGAGAAGAATAGGATGGGTGAATAATATGCCTACTCATGGAAGTCTCTCAAAGGCTGGTAAGGTTCGTTCGCAGACTCCTAAGATAGAGCCTATTCCGAAGACTAGGAAACCTCCTAGAGTTAGGGTTAGGAGGAGCTACGTGAAGAGAATAATCCTTCATCGTAGACCTGGACAGAACTGGATATGAACCTTTTTCTTTTCCCTCTAAAAATTGCAGAAATAAGAATGGAATTCTAGGGGTTTCGGTTCATCCTTTTCCAAACTTGTCACCGCACATCTCTTTAGTGGAGCCTTTATTATTGGGCTTGAGAAATGCAATCATTTCTCGCATCCTGCCTCCATTCTTTCATAGACTCCACTATGCATGGATCTTCATTTTTATTGGAGAGAACTCTCCTTTAGACGATTTTCCTTCTAACCAAAATCCCGTCGCAAAAAAGGAGAGCTCCCGAAGTCTTTTTAATGAATTAGGCGGATGATCACTACTAGTAGCGAAGAGGATGCTGAATTAAGAATTGCTTGTTACTTCTTCGCTGTTTTAGCTATTCGCTCCTCCCTTCTTCGATGGAGTATCTACGCGTTTTTGGATCGCTGGAGATCATCTCATTCTCGAAGAGTTTACGTAGCGACTTGAATACTGTCTTCGGCTTCAGCTCTAGCTTTTCAGCAATCTCATATAGCGTAAGCGGCCCATTCCTGCTTAGGAGATCAAGTATCCTTTTATCCGTCTTATTCAGCTTGACCATTTCATTCTTCACTCATTTTACAAACTCATATATCAGACTTTTCGTTTATCATGATTAAGAATTTAGAGAGATGGAATTAATCCTGTAAGTTTCATATCCTGTAGTGAGGAGAATTGGGAAGGTGTAGTATTTGTGGACGTGAGTCTGCTACGATATCGAGTAACCTCGGAGTCTGCGTTGAATGCTTGAGGAGGCATCCTGAGGAGGCTCTTAGAATAGCGATGGAGGAGCATGCTAGGAGCCGCGGATTATTCGGCCTTCCGCCTGAGCCTCCTCAGGATCCAGATGGAATATTATGTGGGTTATGCGCTAATAATTGTAGGATTGGAGACGGTGGGAAGGGATTCTGCGGCCTTGTGGTTAATGAGGGTGGGAGGCTTGTTCGCCTCGGAGGAACCGCCGAGAAGGGGATTCTAGAATGGTACTACGATTCCCTTCCTACGAACTGCGTTGCGGAGTGGTTCTGTCCAGGATGCACCGGGGCGGGCTATCCGAAGTATGCGTATAAGCCTAACTCTGAGTATGGATTCGTCAACCTAGCCGTATTTTATGGCGCATGCAGTTTCGACTGCCTCTTTTGTCAGAACTGGCACTATAGAGACTTAACTATGCGGTTGCGTCCGAGCTTAACGGCTGAGGAGCTCGCTGGGAAAGTTAACGATCGCGTCTCATGCATATGCTTCTTCGGCGGGGATCCATCAGTTCAGATGGCGCATGCGTTGAGGACGAGTAGAATCTCGCTTGAGACGGCGGAGCGAAGGGGAAGAATTCTGAGAATCTGCTGGGAAACGAACGGCAACATGAAGCGGGAGTTCGCAGTTAAAGCGGCGGAGTATTCGCTCCGCAGCGGGGGAATAGTGAAGTTCGATCTTAAAGCTTGGGACGAGAATATTCATAGGGCTTTATGCGGGGTGTCTAACAGGGCGGCTCTTGAAAACTTCCGCATTATAGGCGAACGGTTCTTCGAGAAGCGGCGGGATCTTCCAGTTTTAACGGCAAGCACGCTTATAGTTCCCGGGTATGTCGACGCTGAGGAGGTTGGTAAACTAGCCGAGTTCATCGCGAGTATAAGTCCCGAGATTCCATATACGTTGCTGGCGTTTTATCCGCAGTACAGGCTTAATGATCTTCCTACCACGAGCTGGAGGCAGATGCTTGAGTGCAAGAAGGCGGCTGAAAAACACCTTAAGAGAATAGAGATAGGAAATATACATCTGCTGTCTTAACTGGTGCCCAATAATCTTATATCGCATGTGCTGATGAATCTTTTAAGAAGCCTTGGGAGTGAGAGAAGCTATGTGTAGACTCTTCGGCATGTTATCTATTAAGCCAGCGAGCGCCGCTAAGTATATTCTTGAGGATCCATGCTCCCTATATGCGCAGAGCAAGGCGGATCCTAAGAGGCTTCAAAGCGATGGATGGGGGATAGGATTTTATGAGGATGGATCTCCAAAGCTGATAAAGAGTGAAGGGCCGGTCTACATGGAGTATGAGGCCTTCTCATCAGCCGTGCAACATGCTAAGTCGAAGGTGATTCTGGCGCATATTAGGAGGGCAAGTAATCCGAGGGGGCTTCCTAGAGAGAAGATCATATCTAAGGAGAACTCGCAGCCCTTCTCTTATGGGAGATACATATTCGTTCATAATGGGACGATAATGATACCGGATGAGCTTGCAGATGTCCTCGGAGGCTGGAAGGAGAAGATAAGGGGGTTCAATGACAGCGAGGTCTATTTTTGGTTCATTATGAAGGAACTTCATGAGGGAAGAGACTTATCCTCAGCCCTACAAAGATTGAAGGAAACGCTTGAGGAGCTCTGGAGAGAGGCACAGCGGAGACATCCGGATAAGAAACAGCCTTATGTGGGGCTGAACATGATTCTCAGCGACGGCGAATGCCTATATGCATACTGCGGGCATGGAGACTACGAAACGAATAGTAAGTCGCTATGCTTTGGAGATCAGCCGATGCTCGAGATGTCTTACGTTCTAGGCGAGGATAGATTGGTTGTGGCGTCTGAGAAGACGAACAGAGAGGAGGACTGGAAGCCGATTAATGACGGAGAACTCTTGATTAGTAAGATTATCAACGGCGAGATCGTTATAGAGGTGGAGGAGATCCCCTAGCCTCCTACTCGACCTTTACTTGGCTGAGGAAGATGCGAGCTGAGGGGATTACCTCTGATCCTTCGACGACTTCAAATTTGCCTGTTAGTCGTATGTCCTCGGATGAGCCTCCAATCATTACTTTGAATTTTCCCGGCTCGACAACGAGTCTCATCTCCCTGTCGTAGAAGGCGAGCTGTGTGGCTGAGAGCTTGAATGTCACCTTCCTCTTCTCCCCTGGATTTAGAGTTAGTCTCTTGAATCCTTTCAGCTCCTTCATCGGCCTTGTCACGGATGCAACTTCATCTTGCACATAGAGCTGAACCACCTCGTCGCCGATTCTTTCACCTATATTCTCAATATTGAATGATATCCTAACTGTTTCGGTAGCTCCTATTTTATCTGGGCATATATTCAGCGAGCTATACTCGAATCTTGTGTAGCTGAGTCCATGTCCAAATGGGAACAGCGGCTTAGACGAGTGTGAAACGTAATTGCCCATTGATGAAGGTTTCCTTCCATAATTGATTGGCAGCTGACCTACATGCTCTGGGAACGATGTTGGAAGCTTGCCTCCCGGATTGTAGTCTCCGAAGAGAACATCGGCCACAGCGTTTCCGCCTTCTTCTCCGGGAAGCCAAGCTTCTATGATGGCGGAGCATTTATCCACGATGCGTCTCAGCGACAGCGGCCGCCCATTGATTAGGACCAGAATTATAGGCTTCCCTGCTTCGTGAAGAGCCTCGATGAGGTCTTCCTGAACTCCTGGAAGGCTTATGTCTGCACGATCCCTTCCCTCGCCTGAAACGTCCTCTTCTGAGAGCCCGGATCTCTCGCCGAGAACAGCGATTACTACTTCCGACTTCTCGGCAGCTTTTAACGCGTCTCTGAATCCCTTCTTAGATCCATCCATGATCCCGCAGCCCTTAGCGTAGTAGATGCAGGTTTCTCTGGAGACCTTCCTTTTTATGCCCTCAAGCACGGTTACCGTCCGCACAGCGGGCTCCTCACATCTGAGATGTGAGGTATAGCTGTAATCGCCGTGGAGATTCCTAGCGTCATCAGCGTTCGGCCCAACTACAGCTATTGCCCCGATATCCTTTCTCAGCGGGAGTACGCCATCATTTTTTAGAAGAACTATTGATTCCCTAGCCGCTTCGAGGGCTAGCATCCTATCCTCATCCGTGTCAAATGCTTTCGATGCGGATTCCACATCGACATATGGATTCTCGAATAGCCCTAGGAGAATCTTTGCCCTTAAGATGCGGGAGACTGCCTGGTCAATGATCTTCACGGGAATCTTTTCTTTTTTAACGGCGTTTAGAAGAGGCTCTCCATAACAGTCCGTTTCGGGAAGTTCAATGTCTACTCCTGCTTCAAGAGCTTTAACGGCGGCTTCCTCATCATCAGATGCCACATGATGGAATGTACGGAGCATCTTTATGGAGGAGTAGTCTGAGACAACGTATCCCTTGAATCCCCATTCTCCCCGCAGCATATCTGTCAGTAGCCAACGTGAAGCCGCGCATGGAACTCCGTCGATCTCATGATAGGCGTTCATGATTGATAGGACGCTTGTCTCCTTTATGGCCGCCTCGAAAGGAAAGAGATAAACTTCCCTTAGCTCTCTTTGGGGAACATGCACGGGAGCTAAGTTTCTTCCACCCTCCGAGAATCCGTATGCCGCGAAGTGTTTAGGCGTCGCTATTACTCCCTCTCTGATATCTGATCCTTGAAGCCCCTTAATGTAGGCTACTCCAATACATGCAACAAGGTATGGATCCTCTCCGAAGGTCTCCTCGTTTCTGCCCCATCTAGGATCTCTACACACGTCGAGCAGAGGTGATAATCCCTGACGTGCACCCACCGCCATCATCTGCCTTCGAATGGTGGAGGATACGTTCTCAACGAGGCGGGGATTCCATGTGCTTGCCAATCCAATCGCCTGCGGGAAGACTGTTGCTCCATAAGCCATTAAGCCGCTTAGGCATTCCTCATGTATTATGGCTGGTATGCCCAGCCTTGTCTCCTCGATTAGGAATCGTTGGATTTCATTCGCTATTGAGGCCATCTGCTTCGGATCCTTAACTTCTCGAGTTCCCCCGGACACTCGGGTTATCTGTCCTATTCCATGCTTTAGAAGCAGCTCAGCCTTTCTACGTGAGAATTTCCCATTCTCTATTAGGTTTCTTCCCTGAACGGAGCCTAGCTGGGCAATCTTCTCTTCGAGAGTCATCCTCTTCAGAAACTCTTTAACCTTCAACTCTACATTTAGGGCTGAGTCTGACATCTAATTTCCCACAGAATATGCCTTTAGCGTAAGGGCTGTATATAAATAGTGGTGTGGAAGGAAGTTTAGAGCCCAAGGAGGATCATGAGGTTGTACCTGGCTATTAAGCCGGCGAAGAGCGATGCAACAAGAGACATGACTGTTATCAGAGTGTTTAGTGACGGGCCGGCTGTATCCTTGAATGGGTCTCCGACAGTATCCCCTATTACTGCTGCCTTGTGAGCCTCGGAGCCTTTACCGCCGAAGGCTCCAGCCTCTATGTATTTCTTCGCATTGTCCCAGAGGCCTCCAGCGTTAGCCATTAGTAGGGCGAATATTAAACCGCTCATTATGCTTCCGCCCAAGTATCCTCCGAGAGCATCTATGCCTCCTATGAATCCAACGGCGAGTGTTATTATTATTGAGATTACGCTTGCCGGGAGCAGATCTTTGAGGGCTCCCGTGGTTGCTATGTCGACGCATCGTGCATAGTCTGGCTTTACTCCCTTCTTTCCTTCCTTGAGTCCAGGGATCTCTCGGAACTGCCTCCTAACCTCCTCTATCATTTTGAAGGCATTCTTGCTGACGGCGAGCATGACCATCGCTGAAAAGAGCGGCGGAACAGATATTCCAACAAACATTCCGGTTAATACTTTAGGATTCATGAGGTCGAATCCAGCGGTCTTGGTCAACGTCTTGAAGGCTGCCAGCAGGGAGATCACTGTTAACCCGGCTGCTCCAATAGCGAAGCCTTTAGTTATAGCCTTAGAAGTGTTTCCCGCAGCATCTAGCATATCTGTTACCTCTATAACCTTCTCTGAGAATCCAGCCTGCTCAGCTATTCCCTTAGCATTATCTGAGATCGGACCATAGGCGTCTCCGGAGACTATCATGCCTACTATGGAGAGCATTCCGATGGCCGCCATGCTTATTCCATAAAGTCCCGGCACATTAAAGTATTCGGAGATGAAGTATGCTGCAGTTGAGGCTAAGCCTATTCCAAGCAGAGGTGGGAATAGACTGATTAGACCGTATGAAAATCCGGTGATCACATTTATTGCAGCTCCCGTCTGGGACGCCTCAGCCGTTTTCATCGCTGGAGGCCTATTTATCGATGTAAAGTAATCCGTCGTTATGCCTATGATTACTCCTGAAAGCAGGCCGATATTCGTCGCTATCCATATTCCTATGTTGATATTAAGCACATATGTAG
>Ga0190363_1002606_pt1 | contig 10233 bp, 10 predicted proteins | sample 48721867_MG_FD_161272 | JGI IMG/M metagenome (GOLD analysis project Ga0190363, IMG submission 161272) | Hydrothermal vent microbial mat bacterial communities from Southern Trench, Guaymas Basin, Mexico - 4872-18-6-7_MG | ecosystem: Environmental > Aquatic > Marine > Hydrothermal vents >...
TTTTGTAACCCAAGAATTCTTCTAATTCAGCCTCAAGAGCTTCTCTAAGAGTTTGCCTAACAAGCTGTTTAATTGTTGCCTGCACTTCATCAGTATTAGATACTTTCTTAACCTTTGCCATGTGCCTACTTTCCTTTTTGTATTTTATTCATTCTAACATTTTACACAATTGAGTAAGTACTCCCTAGCTAAATATTTACGCCACATAGAGCTAAATAACCTTATTGTATTAATTAATATTTATAAATTACTGATAATATTCAGCATATTGTAAAGTTGATAAAAAAGAAAACTTAATTAAAGCTCCTTGAGTATTTCGGCTCGTTTTGCTTTATATTCAGCATTACTGATAAGGCCTTTTTCTTTTAGTCTATCCAATTCAGCTAATCGCTCCTCAACACTTAATTTACTTGGTATATCGGTTGATTTATTTGTTATAATTTCTGTAGAGACAGCCTGTTTTTTCTTGATAAGAGCACCTATACCATAAACAACCAATCCCGGTATTATAAAGAGTAACATATTTAATATAAGACCAAAGGTTAATAAACCTTCAGATGATTCTGTCCAGGGCATTCCTATTATGTTTCCTATCCCAATCAATGTCCAAATAGCACCAACCACTTTTAATAAAGTTCCCATATGTTATTCTTTGTAACTTTCTATTTAATCTTTTTATTTAGTTTGATTTTTTACTATTTTATTTTATCAGGATTTATATTTACTGTCAAGAAAAAATGGTATTTTTCCTAAAATTATATCTTTAAATTTTTTAAATATTTAATAACATTATATTATTATAACTCACCGCTTTAATGCTATATTATCAGAGTTAGTTATTAAGACACACTGAGAAGATATTAAAAAATTATTTAATCTTATTCTGTTTTAATAATCTTTTCTATAATTTTTATAAAATTTTTTTTCTTTCTTTGTTTTTTGTTAGATACATATAATTCTAGCAAACCTTTACTAAATGATTTTTCTATTCCTAGACTATAATTAAAGGCAACACTGCTAAAATTATTAAGAACTTGTTAATTTCCCATTATAACGATGGATATAAGCCTATTCATACAGCAGAAAAAAACAATGAAAGTGCGAGAAAATCTTGCTTAATACTTTAAAATAATTATTTTAAAAATCTACTTGTCATTGCTACTTTTGTGTAATACTTAGTTAAATACTTTTTGAAAATTACTTCTTTTGTCCAAACTAACAATACTAAAATTTCAAATTAAGAAAGTAGTAAAGCAAACATTGGAATTTTATTATGGTTGCTGAAAAGAGAATATTCTTCAAAAGGTATAGAAAAATGAAGAATGTTTTTAGAATAAAAGGAAAATTTAAGAAGATGTTCCTTACGAAGTACTTCTAAATGACTTACATAAAATTATTGACACATTGACACAACCAGCTACCCAGAAGAAGAAGCTACTTAAAATGACTTTCTGAATTGTAATAGACAATTCTCTGTGGGAAAAAAGGAGAAGTGAAAATAACTAATATCTGTTATCAAAATTTTTATCAACTCGATTAAAACAGCAAGATTGATAAAGATACGTGAAAATTCTGAAAGGAGAAAATAGAAAAAGAGATAAAAAGATGGTATAAATTACGAAATAAAGAAATTTTAGAATTTAAAAGATAAATTTTTAAAAAAAAATACCAAAACCAAAAAGTATATTTCAATAACATTTTTGTGAAAAGGAAAGGAGAAAAACTTTTTACTTTATTAATCCTAAAATTAACTTGGAAATTGGCTCATTTTGTTTTACATTAATGTGAATACAATCAACCGTTGAAATGGTTCTAAATGGTTTTCTATTTCTTGAACTTGTTTTTAATGGAAATTCCAAAATTTTAAAAAGCGGTATCCAATACCATGCATTATAATTTTCTTCTGGTTTACCAAACACTATCCAAACAGGTAAACGAGTAATTTTTTCAAACTCTATATATTTTTTTACTTCATTTTCTTCATCAAGGACGAAGTTTTTATGTTCTGTATTTGATTTAATCGTTTAGCTTTTTACATCGACAGGAATTCAAAAAGGTAAGTAACTGGAGTATGTATACATAACTTGTGCAGAATTAAAGGAAATTTGGATATGATAAAGCAATAATGGATTTATATTTCTAAAAATATGTTTCCTTTTAGGACAATAACATTATGAATGATTATATATGTATTTAACCACTGAAAAAACATTTGCTGAATATAAATCAATTGCTATAATATATAGATAAAGACAAACAGTTTCTGAATAAAAGATTTATCACCTTTGTTTGAAGATACTTTTGAGATAAAATTAATATTGAAAAATACACTTTTAAGAACAACATGGTGAGGGAGAGATTCTGGAAAAGTTGCAGGTGGAGAATTTGTGTGCCTGAGGTATTCACCTTAGAATAGACTGAAAGTTTATAAACAAAACTTTGGATATTGAATGCTTATGAATGAAAATCGGTAAGAAATTTTGTTTAAAATAATTAGGGAGGTGATAATATGAAGATAACTCACCATCGGCTTATTGGTCTGAATACTCTTATGGTTATTGAGATTATTAAACAAAAAAATTACCAATTCCTGAAAATATAAACTTAGATAAGATTTTGGATGTATTAGGACGACAGCAAAGAGATAATCGCAAGATATTTAAAAATTATTTAGGCGCCCCTGATTTAGTTATGGATGTCTATATTGAAATGCCTTTTGGAATGGATGATAAGTATGAATTTTGTGGGCATAGTCTAAGTGCTTTTCAACATTTTATTATCCCTCAAAATGGTAAATATCGGGGTTATAACTGGGATTATGATGATTCTTTAGCTGTTTTAGAAGAACTGGGCGACATCTTGATGACTATGTTTTCAACAGATGTCAAATATGACCCTACAGTTGAGGAATACGGATTTGCTCCAGAAATTATGGTTAAATCACCTATGAGTTTATTAGTTGACAGATTGGGTGGAAATGTAAACTTAGACGATTTTGAATTTCCTACAGCTGCAGAAGTAGGTGGTTATTATGGAGATGTGGTAGCTAAAGATAAAAATCACTCAATCATTACAAGAATAAAAGCAGCTGGTTTTAGTCTCCATTTTGTTATGGATGCATGCTGTGCTCATCATGTCATGGGTTACTTATTGAATGGCCATTCTGAATGGGAAGCTCATTTAGAATCAAATTGGCGGAGCCATTTTGATGGCTGTTTCAAACTCATTTAAAGTCTCCTTCCGACTTGTCCGCACAAGGAAGAAAGCAGGAAAAATAAAACTCTCTCTTTTTTCTATTCTGGATTGATGATAAGACCTACCCGCACTCGCCCTGAAAAGGAAGAATTTTTTGAAAAATGGACTTGACTTTTTGCTTTTCTTTGCTATATATTATTATGTGATGTTAAACGATGATAAACTTTGGCAGGCTCAAAAGGAGTTAAAACTATGATGGAAGGTTTCTCTGAAATAATGACACTTGAGGAGACCGCAAAATATTTAAAAATAGGAAAATCTACTCTTTATAAAATGGCAAGGGAAGGCAAAATCCCTGCCGTGAAAATTGCTAATCAGTGGAGATTTAGAAAAGATGAAATTGATGAGTGGTGGAAGAAGGTAAGAAATAAAGAAGCTTTTATTAACAAAGGAAAATAATTTCATCTCTCCTTGTTTGTTTTCTTTCATCTTAAAGCCGAAAGTTTGAGGGCTGGGAACTTTTTGATATTTATGAAGATGCGGGCTTCTCTATTATTTAAGTTTGTGGACATACAAAATTCAGCTTTGTCTAATTTAGGCAGAGGTGCGACGCACCTTAGCCGTATGCCCACTGTTAGTTCAATGCTTGAAATCATTCTTCTTCCTTTCTTTTACCAGAGCTAAACATAAGAGTACATGAAATATCCTATCAGCGACCATTTGATTAAAATTTTCAGCCCCACTTATACCATGACATACATCATTACGTATATTCCATCCCCGTGGATCTGTTAATAAAACTCTAAAATAAAGGCACATATCTTCACCTAACACACTTATAATTCCCTCTTCTTGTAATAATTCGTCAAGTGTTCGGTAGAAAAAGCCTCCAGAACGAGAAGATTTTAAACGAGAAGATTTTAAAATAGGAATTCCTATTTTTTCAGCCAGATTTCTAATGATTGCCTCAATCTGAGGAATTAATATATGCAATGAAACTAAAAAATCTCCATTTAGATAAGATTCTATGCCTCTGATAAGAAGTTCTTTTCTTCTTTTATCAAAGATAGGTGATTCATAGAGATAATTTACTATTTCTTTGGCAGTTAAATTAAATTTATCTATTAGAGCACTTAAAGTTTCCCTCAAAAAGAAGGAACTAATTTGCATATTTTGTGAAATTTGGAGAACTATATGTCCCTCAATATCATCTTCCAATGAACCTACTGTCGCTATAGGGCGTCCTTCGGCGTCCATAATTTTGTGAGTAAATAGAAATGAAATAGGTGCTTTTTTAGAAAGACCTTGTATTTGTTTTGTAACTTCATCTTTTTTTGGGATGTAATTTACAGCAATCTTTGTTAGAACAGTATCAAGATCACCATCAGTTAACCATTTAATATATTTCTCAAGTTTATCCTTAGGAATTTCTATGGAAGCCTTGATTTCTTTGAGCTCAGATTTAGCTTGTTCGCCTAACTCTCTGATTTTATTTGAAATTCTATCTGCCTCATCCTTCATACCATATTGTAAATAGAGATGATATAGTTCTTCTAACCATGCACTTGCAATAAGAGGTGAGGCTTGTTCTGCTTGCTTTTGAATCATTTTACCAAGTTTGAGCAGTATTTCCTTTGTTTTCTCTTTATTTCCAAGTCCGGAATAATAGTCCACCAGTAAAACCGCAGCTCTTTTAGCAGCCCAATGGTCATTGCCTTTTAATAAGCGTTCAAATCTTCTTTCCAGATCGTTGAGGATAATATGCTTTTTATCTTTACTTAATGATACTTTTTTATTTTTGACAAGTAACTCGTATGAAAAGCCCCACAAGCCCGGTTTATCATCTTCTGCGATCTTTCTTTCATAAGCGATTATTGTATCCGCTAATTTATTTATTCGTTGTTTGTCGTTGATACTTAATGCAATGGATAAAGCCCGTCCTAACTTTTTTATCACATCAACGCTATATTTATGCAAATCTTTTTCAGCTATTTCCACGACAGAATCTATAAAAACTTGAGCAATTGTATAATGAGGTTTTTCTCCTTTCACCTTTTCTGAAAAATCCCAAACCAAATTGGAGTATCTCGCTTTTAGGATAGGATTTTCAGATTCTTTAGCACGTTTTTCCCAATAAGAAATAATATCAGGAGTTATTTTTTGAATACTTGAATATTCAACCATTTTACCTTCTTCATTAGGAAAAACAAACATAGGTCCAAAATAAGTACCCCATCCTGATTTGTCATCCGGATAATTTTCGGTAAAATCAAAAGCCGTTTGTTCCCAAATTAAAACATCTGGTGGATTTTTACTAAAATTTTCCTTAATGAAACTCCTAATTTTTTCAGAGACGTTATGTTCTGAGATTTGTTCTGATACTATATCTAACTCTTTCAAAAATCTTCTTATTTTTTTTGTATTTTCAGCCACTTTTCATCCTCTCACTATAAAGCATTCATCTGGAGCTGGCATCTGAAGTCTATCCGTAGGCTGAATTTGGGCGAAGGCGTAAGCCAAAGTCAGATACCTACTTGTTGTGTGTTGTGCAATGTTGAATTGTAATTCATCTTTATTACCCCAAGCTTTCTAAAAAGTCTCTCAATAAAAGTGCCGTAAATGCAGGTTTTTCTAATCCACAAACTGTTCTATACATTTTCGTGCCATCTTTTATCCAGACCACACCATCAAGCACAGCAACTCTCAAAGCATTGCCTTCAGACCCTCTTAATAGTCTTAAGGCATCCTCAAATTGGGCATTTTGGTGTCCTCCGTAATCTGTTAAAAATTTCGCCTCACCGATAATATATACATCTCCAACTTTTGCTATAAAATCGGGACCTTTATTTAGGTTACATCCAAGATAACTATTGGCAAAGTTTAACAAATGGTTTTCACTGCCTTCCAAAAATGATATGTCATGCGAAGATACAAAAACTTCAACATTTAAGAAGGGATATCCCAGTGTTCTCAACCACCTTTTAAACAAGGTACCTATTTGCCTATTGAATTCTTTAGGTTCTTCAATAGCCTTTATCATATTTTCATAGCCCATAGAGCGAATACGTTCTGCTAGTCTCTGGACAGTACGCGGATTATACTCCAAGAATATCTCGCGTTTACGTAGAAAAGCTACATATGGGTCTTTAATAGGAAATTTAGGCAGTTCTAGAAGCTTCTTAATAAGTGCATAGTCGTCTTCACCGTAAAAAAGTTCTCTTAAGTCTTCCTTTATTTCACTAGGTATATACCTTTCGGTCTCTTGAGTCACAGGATACACCTTCAATAAATTGTCTAAGTATCCAGGTGCATTTGCGATTTCTATGCTTCTTCGAATCCACTCATTCATCTTCAACACCTCCATTTTTGACTACTTCAAACAAAGTATAGGCAGAATGATGTTTTATTTTATTGATTCTTTTTTGACACGTTTCAATAGCTATTTTAGAATTATCTATCCCTATCCATCTACGTCCAGTTTCCTCTGCGGCTATTAAGGTAGTTCCAGAGCCGACAAAACAATCTAATACTATGTCGTCTGGTTTTGATGATGCTTCGATTATTGTTTTAAGCATCTCCAAATTTTTTTCTGTTGGATATGTAGGGTATGGAGAATCTTTGAATTCCCATACATCCTGTCTTTTTTTCCCTTTTGCTAACACCTCATCTGCATAAATTTTTTTACGTGGATTCCCTGTTGATGACCACTCAATTAATCCCATTTTATCTAGTCGTTCTAACTCTTCTGGAGGATATCTCCAATGCCTTCCTTTTGGTGGCTTTATTCCTCTCCAAGGTTGCCCTGTAGGCCCATTTTTTGTTTCTCCGGGAGCATGAAGTGGAGTTGTGGTATACCTTCTTCCATTACTATCAATTTTAGGAAAAAGTCTCTTTATGTCTTCTTCAGTAAGTTCCTCCCTCGGATCATTCCAAACATATTTAGAGGTTTTGGAATAAAACAATATCATATCTTTAATATTTCCGTAGGCTTTCCTTTCAAAATTTTTTGGATTACATTTAATCCTTGTAATGTCATTTATAAATCTTTCAGGACCAAAAATTTCATCCATTATTATTTTTACATAATGCCCTATTTTGCAATCAATATGAAGATAAATTGATCCATCATCCGCAAGTATTTCTTTTAATAAAATCAATCGTTCTCTAAGAAATTCCAAATATTCAGCACCACTTAAAGTATCTTTATAAGCAATCAAATCATCCTCACTTCTGCTAATGGTTGCTGTTCTATTGTTTCCTGCTTTAAATACTTGATTTGTAGAGAACGGTGGATCTATATATATCAGTCGCACTTTTCCTTTAATCTGAGGATTATTAAGTAATAACTTCAGTGCAATAAAATTGTCCCCAAATATTAACATATTTTTCCATCCATCTAATCTTGAATTACCATAAGATCTTATTTCCTTTAAAGTATATCCTTTAATTGGTTTATTCAGAATATCTCTTTCTGACTTTTTTCCATTATATTCTAGCTTTATCATCTATGGAACCTCCTGCACAATGTCGCATACCTTATTCATACCTGAACTATTCGGATATACTCCTGATTTGGAGAAATATACGAACTGTTCGTATATACATCCTTCTATACGACCACTATCTTTTATTCTTTTATTCATGTCTCATCCCCTGCTAAAAGGCTGTCAAGTGAGTTTTTTATTACAGAAAGATCTTTTGTGCTGACATGAGTAAAAACTTCTTTTGAGCTATTATGTTCTGAAAGTTTCTGAATATAAGACACATCCCTGCTTTTCGTGTTTTTAGACTTGATCTCCACGGCAGGGATTTTGCCTTCCCTTGCCATTTTATAAAGAATAGATTTTCCTATTTTTAAATATTTTGCGGTCTCCTCAAGTGTCATTATTTCAGAGAAACCTTCCATCATAGTTTTAACTCCTTTTGAGCCTGCCAAAGTTTATCATCGTTTAACATCACATAATAATATATAGCAAAGAAAAGCAAAAAGTCAAGTCCATTTTTCAAGAAGTTTTTTTCTTATCGAGCAGTTATGAATAGTTTTGTTGTTTATTCCAAAATAAAAAGAAAAGAAATTTTCCTGCTTTCTCTCTTGTGCAGATAAGTTGAAAAGAGACTTTGAATAAGTTTGGAACGGCTATCAAAATGCTTCCCCGGACTGAAAGGTAAAGAGTTGTTTCTCAACAATTTCTGCAAATTTTCTAATTTCAAGCTGTGCTTTTGGATGTTTTCTAACACTGATGAAGTGTTCCCAGACAAAATGAGAACCTGAGGCCATTATTGTTGTCTGCACACCACGGGGGTAAAAATATCTGAGATTTTCCTTTTTCACGTCTTCGGGAATTTTTTTCTTTCAGTTTTTTGAAAAACTCAATTACTTCCTCTGAGATCTCTTTCAGAAAAGGTTTTCGGGTTATTGTTTCGGGAAAGGCGTATCCATCAACAGGAGTGTATCTATGACTTCTCTGGGAAAAATTCAGCCATGTGTGTCTTACGAATTGATGTGTCATGACTCTGCTGACACCGAAGGCAATAACAGAAGTCCACCACCATGGTTTTGTTTCTGGAAGTCTTATTACGATGATTTCTCTGCTCCCCTCTCTTTCCGATGTGTATTTCAGGGAAAAGGGAGTCTGTTTTTTTACAGATGTTGCCAGGGTGTCAAAATCGAGGTTTCTGTAACGCATTGCTTCAACGAGGTGTCTGGCACTGGCACAGAAGTGAGTTACACTGGACTCATAAAACTGCCAGAGCTTGAAGACGTTGAACTTCTGAAACCTGTCCTTTTCTGCAAAAAGAATGGGAGAATGAGCGAACACCGAATCGTGTTTTGCTTCATAGAGTCTTTTCAGAAACGCAAATTTTTCAGTCTCCTTGCTGATTCTCGGGTCTCTGAGAAGTTCGGCAAAATCCGGAGCTGTGCTGTAACATATTCTCGCTCCAATTGCTGAAAGTGTGAGCTGATCAGGGATAAGAAGTTCTTTTTTGAAAAACTTATCAAGAAGGTACTCATAAAACTCAGAAAGCTGTTTTCTGTACTTTTCAAGTGTTATCATTTTCCCCTCCTTTCACGCAGTTCTTCTCTTATCTTCATCAGGATTTTTCCAAGCTGATTCTGCCCCCTGCCGTTTCTGTCCACACCCCAGAATCTGTCCCATGGAGAGAGCTCCACGAGTTCCGCATCTCCCGTGGCAAGAAGTTTCTCTTTTAAGTGCGGATTCTGGGTGAACTTTGCTCTAACTGCCTCTTCCATCACCTGTACTTTTATTTTCTCCCAGTCGGGTCTCAATGGACACTTTCTGCCCAGCTTTCTTACAAGGGCGGTGTTGGAGCACTGATGATTTTTTTCCGCATAGTGAGGGTTGAGGGTTTTCCTGCTCTGGTAGTAATGTTTAACCGTGGGATATTTTTCCCCACCAAGCTCAAAGGAAGCACGGTAAAAATTGGACAGGAAAGCCCATTCAGGAGTTCTGGAGTTAAAAAGTATGCGTTTCATTTTCATACCTCTTCAAATCCCGGTTTCTGGCAAGAAGGGTTCTTGCTTCAATTATTGCCTTGTAAAGAAGCAGTGCATCCTGAAGGGCTCTGTGAACGGGTATGAGATCTCCGACTCCTGTTTCGCTGAGAAAAAGGTTCGTGTCCCAGACGGCGTAATGAAAGATATCAAAAAGATTTTTTCCCTCCCTGTGAAATATCTTGGAGAGGAAGGTAAAATCAAACACGGCGTTATCTGATATGAGAACCGGTTTCCTGGGAGGTTGTCCTGTCTTTTCCATGATTTCTTTCACAATCACGGAGGTGGGCTTTGCAAGTTTTCTGTATTCGGAGAAAGGTATCCGGTGAACAATACTTGCCTGCCATTGCTTTTCAGTCCACCCGTCCTGCCCGATAATTTCAGGCCATGCAACGAAGGCCTGGTAGGTGTCGATAATTCCCCAGTTTTTATTGCAGAAAACGAGTCCCACCTCAATGGGAAGGTCGTTTTCATAATCAAGTCCTGTGGTTTCGATGTCAATTATGACGTGGGACACCTGAGAT
>Ga0190363_1002607_pt1 | contig 10230 bp, 5 predicted proteins | sample 48721867_MG_FD_161272 | JGI IMG/M metagenome (GOLD analysis project Ga0190363, IMG submission 161272) | Hydrothermal vent microbial mat bacterial communities from Southern Trench, Guaymas Basin, Mexico - 4872-18-6-7_MG | ecosystem: Environmental > Aquatic > Marine > Hydrothermal vents > Microbial...
CTCTTTTATAGGTTGGGAGGAGGAATATCCTCAACAGCCGCCTAGTAGACCACCAGAGATAAAAGCCTTTGTCATAAGAATCTATGAAGATTTACCTATTGGTGGCCCCGATGAATTTAGCCGTCCAGGAAGATTGCTTTATGAGGTAAATGTTGAAGATTTCTATTGGGAATATTATGGCACTATACCACGTCCAGATGGAACTTATGAACACAAGTTTTTTTACACCCTAAATCTACCTCGCCCCTTCTGGCAAAAACAAGATGATGTCTATTGGCTTTCTGTTTCTGCCATTATGGATGATATTACATTGTTTCCATGGGGATGGGAGACATCTTGTGAGCACTGGCGTGATTTTGCTGTACAGGGCTATACTGATTTAAGCGGTGCATGGGTGTGGGAAGAACTAAAAAACATGGATATGGCCTTCGCACTTACTACCTGCTATTCTGATGCAAAGTGGTGGCAACCGCCTGATATTGAGGCAGGCGTAAATATTAAATCTACCGAGCCTGAGCCCATTGTTGCAGATGACTGGAAATGCAAAGAAGGAAAGCCTGTTTCTGATATCCATTTCTGGGGCTCTTATATACGCTGGGAAGAAGAGAACCCAGAACCTAAGAAATGTCCGCCTGGTGTAGACGGGTTTAAAATCAGGATATTTGAAAATATACCGGCAGGGCAAAATGGCTTTAGCCACCCAGGAAAATTGCTTTATGAAGCGTATATTGACGACTTTATAGAAGAATATTTTTGTAGCATCCCTCGACCTACTATCCCTGAAACCTATGAGCACAAGTTCCATTACACCATTTATTTAAAAGAGCCATTTAAGCAAATAGAAGGTGAAATTTACTGGCTCTCTATCTCTGCTGTAAAGCTAGTTTCACCAAATATTTATCCATGGGGCTGGGAGACATGTAACCCTGATTATCACTGGGAAGACTATGCTGTTCAAGGTTATCAAGTAGGCCCTGACGATGCCTGGCGTTGGGAAGAACTACCAAGAAAAGACATGGCATTTATCCTTACTACCCCTTATGAAGACCCTTGTGAAGGGAATTTTGATTTAGATGGTGATGTGGATATAGATGACTTAGAAAGGTTTGCCTATGCCTATGGCTCAATAAAAGGAGAAGACCCAAATTATGACCCAGCATGTGACTTCTATCCTGATTTAGACGTAGATGGTAGTGACCTAGCTATATTTGCTGCTGATTATGGCAAAGAAAGATGCCCCTGCCCCTCACCTTCAGTTTGGCCGGAATAATCTTTGACCCTGAGTAGAGGGAGGTGAAAATAATAGAGCGTGTTCTTAATCAGAATGGAGGTGGAAATGACTTGGCCATCTTTGTCGCAGACAAAATCGAATTAGTAAATGAGCTTTTAGAGATGTAGTGCAGAAGGATGTTTTAAAATAATTTTTTATAGAGGAGGAATAAAGATGAGAAAAATAGTTTGCTTATTTGGCCTAATGTTTTTTCTTGCCTCGGTTACTCACGCCGTCGATATCAATTGGATTGAAAAAACTGCTATGCCCGTTACCGTTACGTCCTTTGGTTATGCGGTAGTTAATGGAAACATATATATTATTGGTGGAGATATCTCTGGGTCTAGTACTACCACTGTTCAAAGATATACGCCAGCCACAGATACTTGGGAAGTAGATACCGACAATGGAGGAACCTTGGCGCCATTACCCGCGCCAAGGAGTGTATTATATTGCGGAGTTATAAACAGAAAAATCCACGCTATTGGTGGCTGGGAGCATGGTACGTACAAAGGTGACCACTTCATCTATGATCCCGACAGTAACACCTGGTCAACTAGTCCATCAATACCCCAATTCCCCATCGGTCAGTGTTCCGCAACTGTAAACAATAAGATATATGTTTTTGGAGGATGGTGGGGGAGTTACAAGGACTATGTTCTTGAATATTCTGAGGTAACTGGGTGGTCTTCTAAGAGTTCTATGCCAAGTGCAAGGAACCATGGAACTACAGCAGTTTATAACGGTAAGATTTATGTGATAGGCGGCCAAGACGGACAACCAGCACAACAACAACCTTTAGATGTGGTTGAAATGTATGACCCCGAAACCGATACCTGGACTACTGACTTAGCACCGATGCCCAGTCCGCAACACTGGTTAGGTAGTTCTGGTTCCCCAGTATCCAATGGCATAATCTATGTTCTTGGACCAGGAAATACAGCCTATGGTTACGATCCTCAAGCTGATTCATGGAAGACCTTCAATTCGATGCTTGATTCGGCTTATGGAATCGCCGCAATCAATGACTTAATATATGCCATCGGTCCAGAACATACCTTTCAGGGGGTAAGTTCACCCTGGTCTATGTTCCACCATGATGCCCAACACACCGGCAGAAGTCCCTATGTCGGCCCTCAGGATGATACTATATTATGGACCTACGATATATGGACAGGAGGTGAGGTCAATTCTTCACCTGCGATCGATGGGAATGGGACTATCTATGTAGGTTCAGAGGATTATAAGCTATATACCCTCAATCCCAACGGTGCATTAAAATGGACATATCCCACTACTGGAGGGATATGCTCATCACCTGCTATTGGACATGATGGCACCATATATGTAGGTTCAAGGGATCACAATCTGTACGCCATTAAACCAGATGGCATATTAAAATGGTTCTATCCTACCGAAGGAGAGGTAAATTCTTCTCCTACCATCGGATCCGATGGTACAATCTATGTAGGCTCTCATGATAGCAAGCTATACGCATTAAATCCTGATGGTACTCTGAGGTGTGAGTATAATACAGGGGGAGGGGTACATACATCGCCAGCCATTGGCCCTGATGGCATTATCTACGTAGGGAGTTGGGATGGGAGGCTGTATGCCATATATCCAGATTGCACCCTAAAATGGAAAAGCGATCCTCCAGCAATACATCCAATAGGAAGCTCTCCAGCGGTAAGCCCTGATGGAACTGTAGTATATTATGGAGCAGATTCATACTTGTATGCTCGTAATACGAGTGACGGTAGCCTCAAATGGCAATCCCCTTGGACCTATGGAGGCATCCATTCATCCCCCGCCATTGGCAGTGACGGAACCATTTATGTAGGTACCACCTATGGCAATTTATGGGCTATTAACCCGGAAGATGGAAGTTTAAAATGGAATTATTATATGACTTTGAGTGCATGGTCATCACCAGCCATAGGGGCCGATGGTACTATTTACTTTGCAACTTGCTACGGTCGCATATATGCCATGAATCCGAATGGAACTGTAAAGTGGGTTTATGCTGGTAATTATGACAATGATGGCCATTTCTATTCCTCACCTGCAATTGGAAAAAATGGAACCCTTTATATTGGTTCCACAAAAGGTAAGCTCTACGCCTTTGGTAAGCCACCCTGCAAAGGGAATTTTGACGGTGATGGAGATGTAGATGGATCTGATTTGGCTACCTTTGCAGCAGGCGGAACTGAGATTACCTCAGAAGACTTTGCAGCAGATTTTGGGAGGACGGATTGTCCACATTAGCTGGTAGCTCATAGCTCACAAGTAATAGGTCACATTGCGGATCGGGGTCTCGGGGCCGGAGCGGGGTCGGACTAAACTAAGAAACTGTAGCTTTTAATTTAAAGGAGGTATGTCATGGAGAAAAGAAAGCTTTACGGTGAGTCGTGCAGGAGGCATGCGCTGACCTTTGTAGTCACGTTGGGACTATTGCTGCTATTTGGTAGTGTTTTCCCTGCTGGTGCAGTCGTGACTGATCCAGAAGATCTCTGGACAAGTGAGGATATCGTGCAGTTAGATGCCACAATTAGCGAGGGGATGCTGATCGTACAGGTGACCGAGCGAAACCCGTTGGATGACTTTTCCTTTCATTTTGTAGAGATTTTTCTGGACACAGACCAAGACCATAACACAGGAGATGCCCGAGTGGGGGGCGTTGGCGGGACTGATTACCGCATCGGCTGTCTCACCGGCATACTAAATACATTCGACCTCTACCAGTTGCCTACGGAGGATGGAGGAGAGGAGCAGATCACCCCCTTTTCCGATATACCTGGTGCTTCTGCTTCTGTGGAAGGGAATACACTGACAGTAAACCTTCCGGTTAATGTCCTCGGGGGCACCACGGCGGTAGATGTATTCGCAGTAGCACACAAGGGAGGAAACCCATATGCAATCGTAGGGAACGGTGACCGATGCCCAGAGGTAGGAGCTCTGGACACGAGCACAGGTGAAGTAGTGGTGCGGCGGCCAGGTGTTCCATTGGATGTTACGTTTAACGACCCAGAGGGTGATAACCAAAATGGTCAGGACCTCACGGCTGCTCGTTTTCGTACCTTCGGTGATCAGTTTCAGATTATCCTTACCTTCGCTGACCCTATTGATCCCTTAGACCTTTCTTACAATCTTTTCGGCGCGGTAATGATGGATAGTGATCGTAACCTGCTGACGGGGTTTAGCGGCATCGGGGATAAGATACCAACATGGGGTGGAGACGTAGAGTTGCTTTACACAGTAAATTATCTGACACCTATGTTCAATCTGCGCTTTGGGGTTGGTAGTGGTAGCCTCTTGTTGTTTGGTCCGCCCACTAGTGACGGCCGCTGGTATGTGCAGGGAAACCAGTTAATCATTACCAGTTCGCTAAGCGTGTTTGACGCTCGTGCCTTGACTGTCAGCGACGGGCAGAGGGAGGTTGAGCGTCGACCAACAGATGGACAAATGATCACCAATGTCTGCACATTCAATTACTTGCTCATGAGCGATAACATGCCGGAGGGAGGACGTGCCTTTGATACGGGCACAGGGCAGGTCTTGGAGCCACTTGTGTGGGATGCGAATGTTACTATTTCTGAGGTCGATCCAGAAGAATTCGGCGGGGTCTCGGGAATGGACCTGATCCGGGTAGATGTAGAGGTGGTGAAGAGCCACCTTGTGGTCAAAGGTGTCCTCAGCAAATGGGATGAGACTCAATTCGGAGACATGTTCGAAATTTTACTGGACACAGACATGAACATTGCCACCGGGGAATTGGTCTCTAACGACCAGACACCAGGACAACCAGCTATTGGCGCTGACTATAAGGTGCGGGTTTATTCGACGGACGAATACACATATGTGGGATATTACGCCGATTTGGAAAGACCGGATGGGGTGATTGAACCACATGATGCAATCCTCTTTACCCAACCTTCTTCATTAGGACCGGCTAGTTTCACTGTCACTATTCCGCTGGAGGCCATAGGTAATCCAACACCCGAACTGCGCCTTTTCGTTACCACCGGAGCGATATTGGCCGGACGATACGATGTTGCTCCCCCTTATCCTATGATCGTAAATGTCATCCCTGCTTGCAAAGGAGACTTTGACAATGATGGTGATGTGGATGGGAGTGATTTGGCTGTGTTTGCTGCAGCTTATGCCACTGGGCATCTTGACGCAGATCTGAATGGTAATGGCAGTGTTGGTACTGAAGACTTGGCTATATTTGCTGAGAATTATGGGAAATAAGGTAATAAGGTACTTTGCCAGTCTGGCAAATAGGGAGGATTATAGATAGGAGGTAAAATGAGGAAGGTCTATTTATTAGTTCCTTTACTAATCCTATTAGCATTTTCTTCAGTTAGGGCCTCTATTTCTGTTTCTATTAGTCCAGATTCACTGCCTGCAAATGAACAGGGTACGGCATTAGTTACCATCTCTACACTTGCATCCCCTGGCAATAAGGTATGGGTGGATATATTCATCGATGCAAATAAAGATGGAATTATTGATTCTGGGGAGGCCAAGGTTGAAAGCTTTGCACTTACCGATGGGATAGCCTCACCTGAAATAGGGGGCACTCCCAATACCAATGTCTATGGAGATGAAGATGTAATTAATTCCCAGATAACCACCACCCTTAAATTTTATGACCCTCCATATCCTGTGGGCCAATATATTATTCAGGTTACTGATATGGGAGACTCATCTACTGCCAAAGCTACTTTTACCTTTACCCAAACTGCCACATCCCAATCCATTTCTGGGACTGTTACCTGCAATGGTTCACCTGTAGCCGGGGCGTTTGTGTACGTGGAGGGTTCTAACTGGTGCGATGCATATGCGGCTATCACAGACTCAAATGGCGATTATACAATCTACTTGGATAGCCCAGGAACATATTCTGTAGACGTATCTGCACGGGGTTACTTAGGCAAAGATATTGATGGAGATAGTTATCTGGGTTGCATAATTGTCGATGGACACGAAACTGGAATAAACCTCAAATTATTCGATGGCAACCGCCACATTACCGGAACTATAAAGGATAAGGATACAAACCAAGGTATAGCAGGGGTCTGGATTGAGGCAGAGGCAGAAATAGGTGGCACTGAATATTACTCTGAAACTATCACCAATCATGACGGAAGCTTTGATATAATAGTTATCGACGGGATCTGGGAACTTGAGGTAGATGAGGAAGGCTTGCAGGCCAAGGGCTATGTAGGCACCGATGATGCCTATCCTAATGATATTATGGTCTCCGGATCTAATGTGCCTGGTCAAGATGCCTCTTTTCCTTATTTCACTGCTTTAATCGCCGGAACTGTCAAGGATGAAAAGGACAATCCCGTAGCCGCTGAAATAGAGGCAGAAGCAGAAATCAGTGGAGTAGAATACTGGTCAGAAGCAATAACCAATCCTACCACAGGGGATTATGTCCTGGGTGTAATAGCTGGGGATTGGGAGGTTGATGCCGAGCCATTATGTGAACTTTATTTGCGTAAATCGGATGAGCAGTATCATACCATCTCTGATGGTAGAGTATTAAACAATATCAATTTTACCTGCCCATCAGCAGGTGCCATATCAGGAAATGTTAAAGACAGTAATAATCGGCCCATTGAAGGTTTGTGGGTACATGTTTTTGATAACGCCTGTGGAGGAAAGTGGCTTGGTGGAGACCATACAGATTGCAATGGAGACTATATCATTGGAAGCCTACCATCAGGAGATGTATATGTTCAGACTTGTGCCAGGTGTGATGGGCTAAATTACGTAGATGAATGGTGGGATAACGAAACCGATTGCAATCAAGCTTCACCAGTTACAGTAACAGTAGGTGCGGTCACCCCTGATATAGATTTTGTATTAGAACCTGCTGGCTCAATTTCAGGTACTGTTAAGGATGCAGAAAACAGCCCTATTGAAGGGATATTTGTAGAAGCCTGTGACAATCCCTGTGGGCCAGCTAATTGGTATGGTGGCGCTTGTACAGATGCCGATGGCAACTATACCCTTCCTGGCCTTTCAGCAGGAATAGACCTCTATATTCGCGCCCGTGCTTGTGCTGAGTGCTGCTCAGGTATATGTGCACCATATGTACTTGAATGGTGGGACGAGAGTAATGGCGCGCTTGACTGCAATAAGGCTAAACCAGTAACTGTTGTAGCTGGACAAACGCATACAATAGATTTCGTTATGGAACCTGGGGGTAATGTATCAGGCACTGTTACTGACGATGGGGGAATACCCATTGAAGGCTTATTAGTACACGCCTTTGATATTGCCTGTGGAGGAAACTGGCTAGGAGGAGACCATACCGATGAAAATGGAAATTACACCATCTGTGGCCTGCCAGCAGAAGGCTGTTATGTCCAGACCTGCGCCAGTTGCGAAGGTCTAAACTATATTGATGAGTGGTGGGATGATAAAACCGATTGCAGTGATGCTAACTCGGTATCCGTTATAATTAACCAGGTTACGGAACACATAGATTTTGAACTGACAAACTCATGCAAAGGGGATTTTGACCATGATGGTGATGTGGACGGCTCGGACCTAGCCATATTTGCCGCAGACTTTGGGAGAACAGACTGCTATTTTACAGGCGATTGTGAGGGTGATTTCGATTATAATGGCAAAGTAGATGTATCTGACCTGGCCATATTTGCCGCAGATTTTGGCAGGACAGACTGCCCCTGCGCATTGAATGTGCCTTAATGTCCTGTAAGGGCGGACTTTGTCCGCCCTTTATAGGCAAATATGAATGTAAATAAAGATAAACCAATTATAATAGACCCACTTTTTGCAAGCACCTTCATTGATGGAAGTGGTGATGTATATGTAACTGGCCTTTTAACTATCTTAGAAGATAAGGTAACTGTGTTGAAGCCATAATGTAGGTGGGATGTTTTTATCTCAAAGCTTGATAAAAACCTTTCTGCAGCAAAATCTTATGAGGGAAATTTTGACAATGATATTGAGATAGATAACAATGATTTAACTATTTGATTTTGGCCGGATAGACTGCCTGGTCTGTGAGTGGGCAGTTTTTTTGTGTTGATAATTTAAGGTATTAAAGCCTGCTAGATTTTTTTGAAAAAATCTTGACAAAAAGTGGAAAAGTGGAAATTTAAGGAAAATAAGGTGCGCAAAGAAAGGAGGATTGGTGTAACGACAGAGTGTCGTTATGCCAGGGTTGATGTGATTTTGGGAAATTACAAAGGGGGTTAATAATGAGAAAAGGAAGCGTTTATAAAGTTATGTTGGGAGTGGTTTTGTTCCTTAGTGTTATTATAATAAATATTTCAAATGCAATAGGAGCAACTTTTACTGTAACAAATACTACAGAATTTCAAGATGCTTTAGATGTAGCTCATAATAATAATGAAGATGATATAATTTATGTTTCTCCTGGCATATACACTGTCTCATCAACTCTTAGCTATCAAACGGACACAGGTGATAATGGACATAGCCTTATCATTAAAGCACAGGATATGAATAATAAACCTGTACTTGATGGAAATCTAACACAAATTATGAATATAAACACGGACACATCCAATAATGGTGGAGATATAGGTGGTGATATTACTATATGTGGAATTGTTTTTAAGAATGGCTCAAGTAGTTTTGGTGGTGGGATTTACATTCATACAACCAGCGCAAGTATTAATGTTTGTAAAAATGTTTTTGATAATAATTCTGCTTCTAATGGTGGTGGTATCTATGTGAAAACAGACTCAGGTAATGTTACAGTTACAGATAATATTTTTAGTAAGAATTCAGGCAGTATTAGTGGTGGTGGCATCTGTGTCCAAGTAAATTCAAGTACAGTCAATTTTGAAAATAATACTTTTAATGAAAATGGGGATTTTTTGGGTGGTGGGATCTATATGGAAGCAAGAACAGGTAAAATTACTCTTATAAATAACACCTTTTTTAATAATTCAGGTGGTGTTGGTGCTGGTGCTTGTATAGGTTCAACTGCGGGGACAATCATATTAATAAACAATATTTTTTTAATAAACAATATTTTTGCCAAAAATGTAGCTAGCTTTGATTGGGATAGTTATGGCGGCGGTGTTCATGCAGAGACAGGCTCAGGTGAAATTATCTTTACAAACAATATTTTTAATAATAACTCCGCCAATTATGGAGGGGGTATTAATATTATGCTTAGTGATGACCAGGCTAAAGCCAATATTTACAATAATATTTTTTGGAATAATGCTGCTGATTCTGGTGAAGATATCTATATAATGAGTGATAAGAATGGAAACGACATAGGCTCTATAATAAATCTCTATAATAACAACTTTTCAGGAAATGCAGATTTTGATACAGGGCAGTCTGAGGACCTTTTTATAACTGAGACAGATAATTACTCACATGATGGTAATATCCAGGAAGATCCTCTATTTGTGGATGCTGAAAATGGAGATTTTCACCTACAATCAACCTCCCCCTGCATAGATGCAGGCACAAATGATGCACCTCACTTACCAGACACAGACAAAGATGGAAAACCAAGGATTATAGATGGAAATGGTGATGATATAACCATTGTAGATATGGGTGCTTATGAGTTTGGTGATATATGTGAAGGGGATTTTGACCATGACGGTGACGTCGATGGCTCAGACCTGGCCACCTTCGCGGCTGACTTTGGAAGGACAGATTGTAGTGGCAATTGCGAGGGCGACTTCGATAATGACGGCGATGTAGATGGCTTTGATTTGGCAGTATTTGCAGCAGATTTTGGCAGGACAGACTGCCCGGTGTACGAGTAAAAAGCTCGTAGCTGACAGCTCATAGCTCACAGGTGATTGGTTGATTGAGTTCACACGGTTGAGTTTGTTGGCGTTAATTCAATTTAAGGAAAAGGAGATAGTTGTAAAAATTAAAAATTTCAAAGGGGGGTCAGCTATGGGAGGAGAAAGACATTT
>Ga0190363_1002610_pt1 | contig 10226 bp, 14 predicted proteins | sample 48721867_MG_FD_161272 | JGI IMG/M metagenome (GOLD analysis project Ga0190363, IMG submission 161272) | Hydrothermal vent microbial mat bacterial communities from Southern Trench, Guaymas Basin, Mexico - 4872-18-6-7_MG | ecosystem: Environmental > Aquatic > Marine > Hydrothermal vents >...
CCGGCCTGTGAGAGTGGGGATAATTCCGGTGAATTCTCACGAAGCCTCACCCTTTAGGACGGGGTAGGTCACAATAACCAAGCTAAAGTTTTTAATATTCATAAGATATCATCTAATTGGGTGATACTATGCAATTTGAGGATGCTTATAAAGAAGTGTATGAGGTAGTGAGGCCAAAATATAAACTCTTTACAGCTGGGCCCGTTGCTTGTTTCCCAGAAGTTCTTGAGATAATGAAAGTTCAAATGTTCAGTCACAGGGCGAAGGAATACAAACAAATGCATGTTGATACGGTTGAAAGACTCAAAAAGTTCCTTGAAGTCAAAAAAGGAGAGGTTCTCTTGTTCCCAAGCTCTGGAACAGGGGTTATGGAAGCAAGTATAAGGAATGGTGTTTCTAAAGGTGGAAAAGTTCTTGTAACAATAATTGGAGCATTTGGAAAGAGGTACAAACAGGTTGTTGAAACTAACGGAAGAAAAGCTGTAACCTTGGAGTATGAGCCTGGAAAGGCCGTAAAACCGGAAGAACTTGATGAAGCCTTAAAGAAAAACCCTGATGTTGAGGCCGTAACAATAACCTACAATGAAACCTCTACTGGTGTTTTAAACCCCCTTTCTGAGCTGGCCAAAGTGGCTAAAGAACATGATAAGTTTGTTTTTGTTGATGCTGTGAGCGCAATGGGTGGGGCAGATATAAAGTTCACCAAGTGGGGAATTGACGTTGTCTTTGGAAGCTCTCAAAAGGCCTTTGGTGTTCCACCGGGATTGGCTATCGGTGCCTTTAGTGAGGAGTTCATTGAGATAGCTCACAAGGCTGAAGAAAAAGGCTGGTATTTTGATGTGCCTAGGTACATCAAAGTGCAAAACGAAAAGCAAGGACCGCCTTCAACTCCTGCAATGCCTCAGGAATTTGGCTTAAATGTTGTTCTAAGGATTATCGAGAAGATGGGTGGAAAAGAAAAGTGGCTTGGTATGTACAAAAAGAGGAGTGAAATGATAAGAAACGGAGTCAGGGAAATTGGACTTGATACCCTTGCAGAGCCCGGGTATGAAAGCCCAACTATCACAGCCGTGCTTACTCCAGAGGGCATCAGGGGAGAGCAGATCTACAATGCAATGCGTGAAAGAGGATTTGAGCTTGCCAAGGGTTATGGTGAAGGAATAAAGGAGAAAACCTTCAGAATTGGAAATATGGGTTACGTGACATTTGAGGATATACAGGAGATGCTCCAAAATCTGAAAGAAGTGATAGAAGAATTAAAGGCAAAGGCCTAAGCTACCTTCTCCAGCTCTATTTTTCCATCTTTTTCTACTACTCTATAAATTGCATTTACTTTTCTTAAGTTGGTTTTTATGTCTCTATAAAGCTCGATAACTAGTTCGAACCTTGCAAGGGTATTGTCGTCGATTCTAAGCCAGTGCTTTATTTCTTCAACTAAATCTCTTGAGATGACAAGTGAGGAGATTATGAATGGATAATCATCAATAATCTTGTCCAAGAGATAGGGAATATTAATTGTATGGAGAGTGTCTATAACAACGTAATCTGGGTTAACTTTCTTGATTTCCTCTATAACTTCTTTGGTTCTATTTTTGGTGCTCTTCTCGTTGAACTCAGTGTCTATCACATGGATGTTCTTTTTAAAGGGCTTAAACTCCCCATAGGCAGTAACAACGACTATCTTCCAGTCATCTGAAATTAAATGAATTATGGCTTCGATAAGCTTTGTCTTACCTGCCCTGCTTGTCCCAACAACCAGGATATCGTCTTTTTTCAGAATTGCTTCCTTAATAATGTCAAGCTGATGTTTGCTTATCGTCTCATACCTCAGAAGGTCTTCGGGAGTGAAAATATAGACACCCATTTTTGGATCACCAAAACATATTTGAGTTTTGATGTTATTAATTATATGGGTGTAGTGCCCTCATAGGAGGGATTTGGTATGAGTCTTCGAAAACTCCTTCTTGGGGTGATCGTTGTTATTCTCATCTATGTGGTGCTTTTCTCAAGAGCTCTTATCATCGAAACAAAAGTCGAAAATATGCCAAGATTTGGAGAAGTGAATTTTAAGGAGTGTCCAGCGAAAATCGAGATCAAAGAAGTAAGAGACAAAATAGGCAACTATGTTAATTTTATCATACATGGAAAAACATACACCCTCAGAGGATTCTTTGGCGAATATCTCTATTTTCCTGAAGGAATTTTTCTAATGGCTGGATATCCAAGTGATCCTTATGCTCCTAACACTGACATGGTCTTTCTTGACAGTTTCCTGAACAAAAAATGGGAGAGGTGTCTTGGAAGATCAGTGTGGTTTAAGTACTACCATGACGGGAAGATCATACTTGGAGATGGGTGTGTCTACTGGATTGAAGCAGAAACCGGAAATTTCAAATATTTCTGTCCAAAGACTGGATTAATAACAGACGTTAAGGAGAGAGGCTGTTTAAGTTACGTTGCCAGTGCTGAAGGGTACGTTTATCTCCTGAGAGAATATAAAATTGAAAAAGGAACTAGAGTTGCAAAACCTTGGAAAGGGGAAAATTTAAGGGCACTTGTTAAGGTTGGAGTTGGAGAAAATTATATTGCTGTGATTTATTCATTCGTGAACCCACCAGGAGATGAAAAAAGAGGATTGTGCGTCTACACTAGGAATCTGATAAAGCTTGCATGCAAAAGACTTAGCTATACTCCAGGGCAAGTAGCTGTAGTCAACAATATAATATTTGTGAAAGATTTTTATACAGGGCAGATTAGAGCTTACCGAGTATACTCCCTGCTTTGATCACTCATTGAGTGATAAGCAAGTTTTTTAATTTTAAAACGTATTTCCGGATTAAATAGGTGGTAAATATAAGATAATAAACATTAATCCTCATATTTTTGTACTATTTTTCTTTTCAACATAACGATGAAATCAGAGGACGGGTTAAATGTGACTTCATCTGCTAATTCCCTCTCCCACGGAAATCTTTCTCTCTACGTATCTGTTTCTCCAAAAATTCTGACTCCAAATGAAAGCTTCACTGTAATCATTAGGTTAAGAAATATTGGAAACACGATGTTAGAATAGTCTCTTCTATGCGATGGATAAGTTTGCACATTGAAACTTACTCTGAAAACGGAAGTCAAATTAAATACGCTGGTCTAAGACCTTCGCTTTTACCTCCAACAGATGAAAATCTAAGGATTCTTCACCCAAGAGAGGAAATCATTAACAACTACTATTTTTCATGGAGTATAAAACCCGTACAGGGAGGAGTAAAAGACTGGTATTTTCCATAGGGGGCAGATACAAAGTTGTAGTTGTATACACTCCGAATATAGAATATTCAAAGATAACTCTTCCATATTGGAAGGAGAGAGCGTTAAAGGATGAAGATTGGTTTGAGATTAATAATCAATAGCCTTGCTACGCTATTAGACGAAATTCTAACTGAGAAATACAATTAGTTAATTTTTTAAACCCTATTTTTTATTCCTCCATGAGCTCATGAGGCTCTCTTAAAAAATGCGGGTTTCCCGCTTGAGAGAGCCGAGGTTTAGAGAAAGCTTTAAAAACCCACTTTGGTGAATAGAGTTAGGAATAACTTTGGAGGTGTGTTAAGATGGCAAAGGAGAAGCCACATGTTAATATAGTGTTTATCGGACACGTAGACCACGGAAAGAGTACAACAATCGGTAGATTGCTCTTTGATACAGCCAACATTCCCGAGCAAATCATCAAGAAGTTCGAGGAAATGGGTGAAAAGGGTAAGTCATTCAAGTTCGCTTGGGTTATGGACAGACTTAAGGAGGAGAGAGAAAGAGGTATTACAATTGACGTTGCCCACACCAAGTTCGAGACTCCACACAGATACATCACAATTATCGATGCTCCAGGTCACAGAGACTTCGTTAAGAACATGATTACTGGTGCTTCACAGGCTGATGTTGCAATTTTGATCGTTGATGCAAAAGATGGCGTCATGCCACAAACAAAGGAGCACGCATTCCTTGCAAGAACACTCGGTATCAACTACATAATCGTTGGTATAAACAAGATGGATACAGTCAACTATGACGAGAAGAGGTTCAATGAGGTTAAAAACCAAGTTACAAAGCTCTTACAAATGCTTGGTTACAAGAACTTCCCAGTTATCCCAATTAGTGCTTGGGAGGGTGACAACGTCGTTAAGAAGAGCGACAAGATGCCCTGGTACAAAGGACCAACGCTCATTGAGGCTCTCGACAAAGTTCCAGAGCCAGAGAAGCCAGTTGACAAGCCACTTAGAATCCCAATCCAAGACGTTTACTCAATTAAGGGTGTCGGTACAGTCCCAGTTGGTAGAGTTGAAACAGGAGTACTTAAGGTCGGTGACGTAATTATCTTTGAGCCTGCATCAACAATCTTCCACAAGGCAATACAAGGTGAAGTTAAGAGCATTGAGATGCACCACGAGTCAATGCCCGAAGCCCTTCCAGGTGACAACATTGGGTTCAACGTTAGAGGTGTTGGTAAGAATGACATTAAGAGAGGTGACGTTGCTGGTCACTCAACCAACCCACCAACAGTTATCAAGCCAAAGGACACATTCAAGGCTCAAATTATCGTTCTCAACCACCCAACAGCTATCACAATTGGTTACACTCCAGTTCTCCACGCTCACACAACCCAGGTTGCAGTTAGATTCGAACAACTCTTAGCAAAACTCGATCCAAGAACAGGCAACATAGTTGAGGAGAACCCACAATTCATCAAGACCGGTGACTCAGCTATTGTGGTCCTCAGACCAACCAAGCCAATGGTCATTGAGCCAGTTAAAGAACTACCACAGCTAGGTAGATTCGCTATCAGAGACATGGGCCAAACAGTTGCAGCTGGTATGGTCATATCCATCCAGAAGGGCGAGTGAAGCCCTTCTCTAGCCTTTTCCTTTAAAATTATTGATTTTGTCATTAGATCTTATAGAGGTGACAAAAATGCAAAAGGCAAGAATTAAACTGGCGAGCACGGACATAAGTGCTCTTAATGATGTTACAGATCAAATCAAGCAAATTGCAGAGAGAACTGGGGTTAGAATGAGTGGCCCCATACCATTACCCACAAAGAGAATAAGGATCACTACAAGAAAAAGCCCAGATGGGGAGGGAAGTGCAACTTTTGATAAATTTGAACTCAGAGTTCACAAAAGGCTTATTGACATTGAGGCTGATGAGAGGGCTATGAGACAAATTATGAGGATTCGTGTTCCTGAAGATGTAACTATTGAGATTGAGCTTGTCTCATAATTCTCATTATTTTTAGCGCCGGGGTAGCCTAGCTTGGGAAGGCGCGGGCCTGGAGAGTCCGTGGGCGTTAAGCCCGCCAGGGTTCAAATCCCTGCCCCGGCGCCAACACTCTTATAAATCTCTTCTTCTCATTCCCCTTGGGGGCGGTACAATGGATGAATATCTCGCACTTATTCCAAAAAGAAATGATGAAATTGAGCTGAGAAAAATTAATGGTAAATATTACCTTCTAATCCCAATGAAATCCAAATTGGACTTCCTTGCGAGAAAACTCCATGGGGAGTATAGGCGACTTGAACTTGATGAGTTGGGAACTTTTGTATGGGATCTTTGTGATGGTACGAGAACAATAGAGCAAATTGGAAAGAAAGTAAAGGAAAGATTTGGTGAAGAGGCAGAACCGTTATATGAGCGTCTTATAACATTCATCTTCGAGTTATACAAGAGAAACTTGGTTCTCTTGGGTGGCTGGGATGAACAGAGAGACTGAAGGCACCCTTTTAGCTTTTTTAGGAATGTTTCTATATGGGATAGAACCTGTAGTCATAAAAGCAAATCCCACAAATCCTATGAGTTTTGCTGCATTTTCCGCGATTATTGCTTCTCTTATCCTATGGCCAATTGTATTCTCGACTTCAAGCTGGAAAGAAGCCAGAGAAAGTCCACAATATATTCCAAAAGCTGCTTTAGTAGGAGTATTCGGAACTGCATTAGCATACATAGCATATTCATATGGAGCGCAACTTAGCACCGCGATAAATGCTTCATTAATAACGAGAGCTGAAGTACTCTTCTCTTTTATGTTATCTTATATCATACTGCGAGAAAAAATAACAAAGAACCAAATTCTCTGGTCTATTTTAATCCTTTTGGGCCTCACGTTGGTGATAACACAAGGAAAAGTCATTGTTCCTAGAAAAGGCGATCTACTCCTTCTTCTGGTTCCATTATTTTGGCAAAGTGGCCATGTGATAGCAAAGAGACTCCCATATAATCCATTTCTCATAGCAGCTTTTAGAAACACCTTCGGAGGAATATTATTATTGCTCTTGGCACTTCCTCGGGGACTTAAATTTTCAAAATTTGCAATAGCTGAAGCCCTCATTCTTTCTCTAGGCCAGGTTGTGTGGTATCTGTCAATAAAGCGCATAAACCTTTCAAAAGCCACTGCTATAATTACACCCGCCCCAGCAGTGGCAATTGGGGTCGCTATAGTGTTGGGAGAGACCTTCACATCTTATCATATGGTTGGATTTATTTTAATAACTGTGGGCACTTTGATGGTAAGTAGAATAAAAAGTGAACTAAAAGAGTCTTCTTAGAAGTTCTTCTTCATTTTTTGGAACCCTTAATCTAACATAAGAGTTATCCAAAGGTTTGAACGCTGATCCAGGTACTGTTAGTACTCCCCGTTTCAAAAAATAATGATAAGTGTCCCCTTCTCCGCCAACAAGCATTATTGGGGTTTGTGGATGAGTTTCAGGTATTTGGAACATCTTTTTGAGTTCCTGAATTATCCTTCCCTTTATAGCTGCTATCTGTTTTCTGCTTTTTTCCAGGAATTCTTGATGTCTAAGAGCCGCAACCGCTAAGGCCTCACCTGTCGCTGTTATTGGAAATGGAAGATCCACTTTTTTATAGAGCCTCCTAAGTTCTCTGTTCCTTATAACTGCATATCCCACCCTCATAGAGGCCAACCCAAACCCTTTGGAGAATGAACGTAACACAATCAAGTTATCTGCGTTTAGATTTATGGCTGATTGTTTTTTGTCAACAAAATCCCCATAAGCTTCGTCTATCAACACTAGAACACCTTTTCGTTTGGCCTCTTCCACGATCTCTTCAACTTCTTTGAGTGTTACCAGTTGTCCAGTTGGATTATGAGGGTTGTCAAGGTAAAACAGTGCATGTTCAGAAGTCATTGAGTTTATAATCTCTCCAATATCGATTTTAAAGTTATTTTCTGCCTTAAGAAGCACGGATTCATAGATTCCACCCATAACGATTACATCGCTTATGTATCTTGTATATTGAGGGGATATTCCAAGAACTTTAGCACCATTTTTTATGGCAAACTTATTTACTTTCTCGAAGCAGCCCATCGAGCCGTATCCAAAGAAAATACTATCCTTCTCTATCCCCCAGTAGTCTGATAGGGCATTTCTAAGCTCAGTATAATGGACATCAGGGTATTTGGCAATTTCTATTTCTAGATTTTTCAGCTTTTGTTTTACTCGCGGGGAGGTTCCAAAAGGATTTGTTCCAAGGGAGCAATCTAAAATGTCTTCCCTATGTGGAACCTTATCTGCGTAGCCTCCGGGGATTGTAATGTTGAAGAGTTCAGTTCTAATTTTCTCTTTCCAATTCAAGGTGACCACTTCTCGGATTCTTCTTGGCTTAGTCTTTCCATAGCTCTCTTTTTCTTCTTTTCAAAATCATCTTTATCTAGGAATTCCCAGTAATACTGTCCGCTAGGGAATCTTCCATCTTTTACCTCTTCTTTGTAATTCTCAAGTGCTAGCTGGATTATACTTCTCAAATCTGCATATTTTTTTACAAATGGAGGGGCATGCTCATAAAAGCCAAGCAGATCATGCCAGACTAACACCTGACCATCACAGTATGGGCCAGATCCTATTCCGATGGTAGGAATTTTAACCTCTTCTGTGACGAGTTTTGCTACATCTGAAAGCACAAACTCTAAAACAACAGCAAAAGCCCCGGCCTTTTCTAGACTCTTTGCATCTCTAATGATCTCTTCAATTTCTTCTTCAGTTTCTCCGGTTATATGATAGCCACCTAAACGTAGATATCTCTGAGGAGTAAGTCCTGTATGGCCCATAACAGGTATGCCGCTCCTAACAAGCTTTTTAACAAGCTTTTTATGGTCATAGCCACCCTCAATCTTCACTGCATCTGCTCCAGCTTGAACCAATCGGGCAGCATTTTTCATACCCTCTTCCACACTTATTTCATAACTCATAAATGGCATATCTGCAAGCACTAAACCTCGTTTAACGGCCTTGGCTACGGCTCTGGTGTGATATACCATCTGGTCCATAGTCACGTTTAAAGTGTTTTCATCGCCATAAACAACCATTCCAAGAGAATCTCCCACGAAGATAATATCAATTCCCGCTTTATCTGCTATAAGGCCCGATGGATAATCATAAGCCGTGACCATTGTTATTTTTTCTTTTCCTTTCATTTCTATAATTCTCTTTGTGGTTATTTCTCTCATGATAATTCGCCCCTAATCCTAATAAACTTAGGTAAATATTAATCTATCGGGTGAGAGAAATGAAGAGATGGGAGCACTACGAACATACCGCAGATATTGGAATAAGGGGTTATGGGGATACACTGGAAGAGGCGTTTGAGGCTGTTGCAACTGCACTTTTCGATGTTATGGTAGATGTAAGAAAGGTTGATCGAAAAGAGATGCGAGAGATTGAGGTAGAGGGGGAGGATTTATACGCTCTGCTTTACAGTTTTCTTGAGGAACTCCTAATCCTTCATGATACAGAAGGTTTAGTATTTGGAGATTTTGAGGTTGAGATAGAAAAGACAAAAGAGGGTTATAAACTTAAAGCAAAGGCTTATGGTGAGGCTTTAAGTGAAAAACACGAACCCAAAGAAGAGGTCAAGGCAATAACATATCATGAAATGAACATAAAACAATTTGAAGAGGGCACTTGGATGACTCAACTTGTTCCGGACATATGAGGTGGTTTCATGGAAAAAGTGCTCGAAATGAACAAAGCATTTTATGAGAGGTATTCTGAACTTGATAATAGTGAGGAATTTTGGAATCTTATGCTGGCACCACTGAAGCAAAGCATACGCATAAACACTTTGAAAGCTCCTTTAGGGTATATAAAGGAGAGATTAGAGGAAAGGTATGAGTTAGAGCCTATTCCATGGGTAAAAGAGGGCTTTTTTATAAATACTCGAGAATTTGGAGATATGATTGAGTACTCATTGGGTCTTGCTTTTCCTCAGGAGGCTTCTTCAATGATACCACCGGTGGTGCTTGATCCACAACCGGAAGAGCTTGTTCTTGATATGGCAGCAGCTCCAGGTGCAAAAACCACTCAAATAGCTCAATACATGGAGAATGAGGGATGTATAATAGCAAATGATATGAAAAAATGGCGTGTTAATGTCTTAATAGCAAATTTAAATCGTTTTGGGGTTTTGAATACTAGAGTTACAGTTAAAGATGGGGCCTATTTTGGTAGATTTGAAAATACTTTTGACAAAATACTCCTTGATGCTCCATGTTCAAGTGTAGGAATGGTAAGGAAAAGCTTTAAGTTCCTCTCCAGTTGGAGCATGAAAAAAGTAATAACTTATTCTAATATCCAGAAGAAGCTGATAATGGCAGCTTATAAAGCTTTAAAGCCTAGAGGAGTGCTTGTGTATTCTACATGTACAATAGATCCCCTTGAAAACGAGGGAGTTGTAGATTATCTTCTTCGTAAAACTGACGCGAAGATTGAGAAAATAGACCTCCCCCTACACCCTACTCCTCCGGTTTTGGAGTTCGATGGGAAGGAATATTCAGAGGAGGTGAGAAAATGTCTAAGACTTCACCCTCAGGACAACAACACAGAGGCGTTCTTTGTAGCGAAGATAAGAAAACCATGAGTAAAAAAGTAAAAGAAATGCTCATAGGGCAATATGGTTATGCACCTGACTTAATCTTCGAAGTTAAGGCAAACCGGAGGATTTTTGCATATAAAGAATGTCCATTTAATCCAAGGGTATACACAGAGAAAGGTCTTTATTTTGGAAAAATAGAAAGTGATGGGATCCGACTTACGATAGAAGGAGCCTTTTTAGTCGGCCCAAAGGCTAAAAGAAACATAATTGAGGTTAGTGAAGATGAGGCGATTCAATGGCTGGCAGGAGAAGATCTGAAAATTAAGACTCCAATTAAGGGCTGGGTAATA
>Ga0190363_1002611_pt1 | contig 10222 bp, 8 predicted proteins | sample 48721867_MG_FD_161272 | JGI IMG/M metagenome (GOLD analysis project Ga0190363, IMG submission 161272) | Hydrothermal vent microbial mat bacterial communities from Southern Trench, Guaymas Basin, Mexico - 4872-18-6-7_MG | ecosystem: Environmental > Aquatic > Marine > Hydrothermal vents > Microbial...
CATCAGGCGACATAACAAGCTTGGCGAATGCGGATGGATACATAATTTTGCCAGTAAATCTGGACGTTATAGAAAAAGGTGAAGAGGTCACAGTTACTCTCTTCGATTAATATTCAAAACTTCACTCGTGCCCTTTTAAAACCCGCCTTTTTCATTCAATAACGCTTTCAGCATCTCAAGAGCTCTATTCATCTTTTCCTCGCATTTTTTCTCGTCAGCTCCAAAAACAATAATCTCTATTGGTAATCTTCCATCGGCAAATTCTCCAATAAGCGGTTTCATGTAGACGAGCGGAATTTTCTTCATCACCCGATCTGTTAATGTGGAGACGCTTGACTCCCGCATCTTCACTAAGACTCTCTTAGAGAGACTCTTATAGTGTGTTCTCTTACTCACTAAAGAGGCCACATATTTCCTGAAGCATGCCCTCGTCTCTTCAGGAGGGCCGGGCAGAGCTATAATCGTTGTCTCTTCATCATTAATTATTGTCACGGGAGCCCAGCCTAAGGGATTCGCCAAGCAGGACGCGCCATTGACTGTGCGAGCCATCTTAACAAGGTTCGGAGGGAGATCTTCAACAGTCACCCCCTTCCTTTCAGCCATGATCTTAAGAATCTTCATGTCGGTTACTGTTTTCCTTTCCATAACCTTGGAGAGCGCCTCAATTGTGAGGTCGTCAGATGTCGGCCCGAGCCCCCCAGTTGAGATTATGAAGCTGGGTTTTCTATTCAGAGCTTCTCTAAAGACTGCACAGATATCCTCCAGTTTGTCAGGCACGCATGTTATTCTTTGGACAAATGCTCCAAGCCGAGTTAATTGATCAGCTAACCAGTACGAGTTGGTATCATAAACTCTTCCGTAACAGAGTTCGCTTCCAATCGCTATTATCTCAACGTTAACATTCAACGTTTATCCCTACACGAGGCGTTTTATCTTTATTTAGTGCTTAAGCATTCTACTTCTCAAAATGCTATTTTAAATATATAATGTTCCGGAAGTGAATGTTCAGAATTTAAAGCCTCACCGCTCTGAGGCTTTGCTACTTAGCCAATGAAAGAGATTAAACAATCCTAGTCTTTTTAGGTTTGTTGAAAGAAACGCGGAATAAAAATTCGACTTGAAAATGAGGTGGATAAAGAGAAGATTCCAATTTAGACCTGAAGACATCTGAGAAGATTAAAGCTAAATCTCATCAAATATTCCAGCGAGAACATCGTAGATTCTCTTGTATAAGTCGTAATATTTGCTATACTTCTCCACATTTAACGCTCGTGGAATAAACTTGATTCTTTCGGCGTATATTCCGCTCACAGCCTCCTTGACATCTTTATATACTCCTGAGCCTACTCCCGCAAGTATAGCCGCTCCTAGGGAGGATGCTTCTGTCACATTTGGTACAGCTATAGGCTGTCCAGTTACATCTGCTTTGATCTGCAACCAGAAATCAGATCGCGCCCCACCTCCGATGGCTCTTATCTCAGATATCTTCGTTCCATGCCTCTCTATTGCCTCAATGTTTCTTCTAAGTTCGTAGCTTAGTCCCTCAAACATCGCCCTTAGAACATCGCTTTTTTTATGTGCTAATGTTAGGCCGAGTAGTACGCCTCGAGCTTTTCTATTAAATGTTGGGGTTCCGCTTCCCTCAAAGTACGGCAGGAAGAATAATCCTCTCGCGCCAATTGGCGATTCGGCGGCTAACGAGGTGAGAATTTCGTAAACGTTGATTCCTTTCTCATCCGCCTCCATCTTCTCCTTCTCCGCAAAGTTATCTCTGAACCATCTTAGAATTACTCCACTTGTAGGATTAAAGCCGAAGAGGAAATATTCATCCTCAATCACGTAGTTGTGAACGGCGAAGCCTTCTCTTCGTAACTGCTCGTTTAAGACCAGCCTCTCCAAGATTACTCCTATGCATTCAACTGTTCCTGTTGCGTCCATGGCGGGGCCGCTTTCGATGAGTCCTGCTCCTAAAGCTCCGCATGGCTGATCATGTCCCCCTGTGACGATGAGAGTGTCTTCGGAAAGGCCGGTCTCTTCAGAAGCCTTCGGAGAAATATGTCCTATTACTACGCCTGCCGGCTTGACTTCTGGGAGCAAGTTTTCATCTATGCCTGCAGCCTCTAAAATCTCTCCCGACCATTCTTTTCTTGTAATATCAAACATCATCGTTCTCGAAGCCACTGAGAAATCCGTTACCGGTTTCTCACAGAGTTTCATGTTGACGTACTCTTCCCAGCAGAGGAACTTCCAAGTTTTCTCGTAAACCTTGGGTTCATGTTCACGTAGCCATTGAATCTTTGGAAGCGGATAAATCGGCATCGAGGAAGTCAACGGCTGACCTGTAATCTGGTAAATTTCATTCGCTCCAAAGTTTTCTTCCCACCAGCGAGTCTGCTTCACGGCTCGGGCGTCAAAGGTTGTCATACTCCAGTATAAAGGATTTCCTTTTCTGTCAACTGGAATGAATGCATCTCCCAAAACACTGGTACTCAGCGCAATTATCTCTTCTGGTTTAATTCTCCTATTCTCGATGCTTCTGCGAATAGTCCTCTTAATTGTATTCCATGCCTCGGTGGGATTCAGCTCGGACCATTCTACTCGTCTGTGATAGAGCTTGTATTCCCCATATGCAGATGATATTATCTCTCCATCCGGCGAGAAGATTATTGACTTGCATCCCGTCGTCCCAATATCCAATCCTAAGATATACATATCCCCTATCGCCCGCGGGGTCTTCATTAATCTACCTTCTTTCTCTCTCAATCTTTTCCTGGTATCCCGATTTGGCATAAGCGTTTACCGGATCTATTGGAAGCCTCTTATTTATCCTAGCCATCTGAACCAGCGGCCTAACATCCGTTAAGAAAGCATCTACTAAGACCCTATTTGCAAGCATCACTTCATTTTTTATCTGGTATCTCCGAAGAGCATCCTCATCAACGATTAACGCCTTGGCATAAGAGATCATAAGCGAGTCAACGGAGTGCAGAATAGCTTGTATCCTATTCTCGAGTGGGGAGCATTGATCTATCATATACGCCCAGTTTCTTCTCGGATCCTCATTTCCAATAACCCCTCCGGTTACAAGTTCATGGAAGACTCTGAAGATCTGCATGTTCGGCTCAACCGCATGATCATCATCCGCAACGTATCTCGAGTTGAAGTGGACCCCTCCAGGCATCTTGCTCTCAATTAAATGTGCAATTATATGCTCCACATTTACGCCGTGTGCGTGATGGCCAAGATCAACTAATACGCCAGCTCTTTCTCCTAGATGCCTCGCAAGGTCAGATGCTACACAGTAATCAGAGACGACCGTGTGATACGTTCCAGGCTCAAAGAGCTTATACTCTATAAGCATGCGCACGGATCCGGGCATCCTTCTATAGATCTCTTCGAGGGATGTCTTCAAATTTCTCTCAGCGTCCCGCATGTTGACTTGCCCTGGATAGAGAGAGCCGTCGGGAAACCATAACGTGAGTAATCCAGTAGCATATTTCGCCGCTATTTCCGCACTTACAAGTGTATGCTCGATGAGCCGCTGTCTAGTCTCAGGGTTGCTGGAAGATAAGCTGCCGAACTCTGTTCCCTCAAGAAAGTATGTGGGGCTAACTGCTCCTATGCTGAGTCCGAGCTTCTTCGCGTAATCTCGCACCTTTTTAAACGATTCCGCCTGAATCTCGTCGAAAGGAGCCTCATCAGGATCGTCCCATCCAACATGGATGCTGACTCTAGGCGTCGCTCCAGTTAGCCTGTTAACAAGCGCCGCATCATCAAGTTTTTCAAAGATGTTTCTAGCGGCTCCTGGAGGTATATATCTACTAAATCTTCCGCCTCCAAATGATCCAAAGGCCCATGAAGGTACCTCAACTTCAAACCTCTCTATCTTTTTTCTAACATCGTCTATGTCGATGCCTTTCTCGTCTAGCTCTTTTCTGAGAATCTCATATCTTTCGGATATGCTGGATGAATATCTCATATGCATCACTCTTCAAATACTATTTTCCTTCAGATACCCTTTTATCACTATTAAAGATAAAGATAAATGATAAACCGTTTAGCACGTTAGCATTTGGAAGTGGCCGAAAAGGAGATCGAGTGAATGCTTGGTGAAGAAGAGAGGTTGAGAAAGGAAATAGTTGAGGTTTCCAGAAGGCTTTACGAGAAGGGCTTTATGGCGGGTACTGGAGGAAACGTGAGTGCTAAACTACCCAATTCCCGATCTATATTAACTACTCCAAGCGGGGTATGCAAAGGATATCTTAAGCCATCAGATATAGTGAAGATTGATTTCGAAGGAAAAGTTATCGAGGGAAGGCTGAAGCCAACTTCTGAGACGCCTATGCATACATTGATCTATAAGACCAGACCCGATGTCAATGCCATTATCCATGCCCATCCTCCATTCTGTACTGGTTTCGCATGTGCAAAAATGCCAATAGATTCGTCGATTTTCCCAGAAGCCATAGTTCTCGTTGGAGAGGTAGCTCTAGTCGAATATGCCACTCCGGGAACAAAAGACTTAGCGATGAAGGTTTCTGAAGCCGCAAAGACACATGACGCCTTACTTCTCCAGAATCATGGAACAGTAACCTTGGGAGCTAGCCTCGAGGAGGCCTACTTAAAAACAGAGGTCCTAGAGGAGACAGCGCAGATTCTACTAATATCAAGTCTCCTAGGAGGCTTTAAGCCTCTTCCGAAGATGGAAGTGGAAAAGATAAGGCTGATGACTACTAAAAATAAGCGGAATACACAATAACGGTATCTCCGCAGAATCGGCGTTTCACTGCGATAAAAGCGAACGTTATTTCGGCTTAAGGTTGCTGAGTTCAGACATAAAAAGGAATCTCCTAGACATTAAAGTCATAGGGTTAAGCATCCAAAAATTTAAAATATTACGTGACCGTGAAGATGTCTAAAGTTCTGACTAAAGAGGAGTAGAATGTTACTCATTGAGGAACTGACACAGTTTCTAGCCGCAATTACTAGAAGATACGGAATCATTGGATTTCTCTTATCCATGATTCTGCAAGCCATTATCGCTCCGATACCGGGAGAAGCCCTAATGATGATTGGAGGCGCGGTTTTTGGTTCCTTATGCGCAATAGTTATGGGAGAAATCGGCGGATGTATAGGGGCACTTATCTGTTTCTTAATAGCGAGAAAGGGTGGAAGAACACTAGTTGTCAAGATGATCGGCAAAAAAGGATTAGAATTTGCAGATAACTGGTTTAAAAGATATGGTTTCTACGCTGTCCTACTTGCTAGGCTTATCCCATTTATTCCGATCGATGCCATATCTTACGGGGCTGGATTGACGGCTATGAATCTAAAAAGTTTCTTTGTGGCGACAGCTATAGGTATGCTTCCAAGAGTGATTTTCTACTCATACATAGGTGAGTTCGCTATGAAGAATATCATCTTTGAAATAGAAAAAATCTATGCAGATTCGTTGCTTGCCTTAACATTAATAGTGATCATCGCTTTCACTTTTATCTACATACTAAAGATGCACAGAAGGGGGAACGGTTAGAAAATAGTGATGATGCGAATTAAGGCGCCTCTATTATTGAAGTCTATCAACAAAGGAAAAATGGGAAAGTTTAAGATCGAATCTTTTGAAACGGTGGGAAGGCTCCTATGGCTCGATCGAAAGCGAATCAGAGAATAGACATAATCGTCAAGACGCTCATAGGATTAGAAAGAATAGCTGCTTCCAGAATTGAGGAGATGGGCATAGAATGCAGGGTTAATCCTAAACCATTTGGTCACCCCGGGGTCGTCACGGTTGAACTGGCCTCAGAAGACAGAAAGCACGAACTAGCTGAAAAGATTCGAGAGGAGATACCGGAGGCTGAGCGGGTTCTCGTAGCCGAAAGATGCGTAAAGGCCGATCTTGAAACCATAGCCGAAGCCGCCGTGAAGATTTCAAATAAGTTCCTAAGCAAAGATACAAGCTTCGCCGTTAAAACCGTTCGGCGAGGGACACATTCATTCACAAGCATAGACGTAAACTATAGGGTCGGCTCAGCCATAGTAGAGGCATCAGGAGCTCCAGTGAACCTCGAATACCCCGATGTGATACTCTGGGTTGAAGTATTCAATGATATCGCAGCGCTGGGAATTATGGACGGTAAAGATGTTTGGAGAAAGGCTAAGCCCGGAAAACACGAGGTGAGAGAATTCTTTTCAAAAGTGGCAGTTGTGCAGATGCCATACTTTGGTCCGAAGGACTCAGTAAAGGCTATGAGCTCAAGAATAGGCAGAGCGGTTCAAATGTTTGAGGTAAATGAGCTCGTAATAGCAATCACTGGTTCCTCCAATGCAAGACAGCTCGAATGGTTCATACACGGAGTGTTTGAGGGAATAGAATCCCGATATCAGATTCAGAAGAGAACATATGCACATAAACCTCGCAGAGTCCGCGTAATAGTTCAGGACATTTACCAGCTTGTTAGAGATAGAAGGAATGAGCCGAAGATAGTGTTCGAGCCGGAAGGGGAAGCTTTCCCTAAAGTAGCCAGCGACATTGCCAAACTTTTTCTTTCAGATGTGAAAAGAATAAATATGTTCTTTGGATCTAGGGAGGGAATTCCCAAGGGCATATTCAGATTCGCTGATTTCATTGTGGACTTGTGTCCCGGAATCACACTCTCAACGGAGTATGCAGCCTCATCAGCCCTCATCGGGCTGGCATTTGCCCTAGAAGACCATCTGGCTAGATCCGGCAAGGAACCTTAAGGCATGGCATATGTAAACCCTTAAGATTATCCCTACAAAGAATGCCATTAGGGAAGTAGAATTAGGCTTCACATCGAATTTCTCTCGGGCAAGCTGAAATTAGAAATTACTGGTGAAGTGTTCTCTATTTTTTAGCTTTTCAGTGCAGTGAGCCTTTACATCTACAGAGAAATATTATCTGGAGAAGAACACTTTTATTCTCCTTGCCCGCCTAATATCTCTATGCTCAATGAGGTACTCGTCCTCTTAATCATTTTAGCCGCGGGCTCTCTAGGCTCTATGCTTGGAGTTGGAGGAGGCTTTATCATTGTACCAGCGCTTGTTTTGCTCTTGAATTTTTCCATGCATGAAGCCGTAAGCATCAGTCTTGCTTCTATAAGTGGAATAGCCCTTTCATCATTCTTAACGTATGCATGGAATAAGAAAGTGGACTACAGATTGGGCATATTGCTTGAATTATTTACATTTCTGGGAGCATTAATCGGATCAACTATAGCAACGATGTTAAGCTGCAGTCTTCTTGAAGTACTCTTTGGCCTTACGTTAATCTATGTTTCTTTTATGATGTACAAGAAGCCGGTTGAACAAAAAGAGAACGTCGAATCAAAGTTATTTAAGACGAGAATTGCTACTTCGCTCTTTGCTTATGCCTCTTCCTTTCTAGCTGGTATCATAGCAAGTATGACTGGAATCGGAGGCGGCGTCTTAAAAGTCCCGATAATGACGCTTATTCTTGGCGTTCCGATTAAGACGGCGATAGGAACCAGCGAATTTATGATAGTTATCACTTCACTCACCGCGGCTGTAAATTATCAAATTCAAGGTGTAGGCGCAGTTAGCTATAAAATATTCGGCGTTGCGGGAGGTTTTATCGGAGGTCAGCTTGGAAGCAGAATAGGCTTGAGAACCAGAAGTTATCTATTAAAGATCTTCTTTGCAGCTTTGCTTCTCTGCTTCTCTATACTAATGATAATTAAGGGGTTGATGGGCTTTTCATTCTAAAAATTAAGTGGAATGAAAATATTGAAATCTCCAGATGCCATAAATTAATCATAATAATAAGTGTATAAGTGGCTAAATAGACATCTGAGAGTTGACTTAAAGTTGCTTTATCTTCTAGACGGCTTCACGGATGGAAGATCAATAACGTTGCTGCTTTACGATGAGGAGAGCAGGAGCATTGTAAAATTTCGGGATGACGATTACAAACCATACTTCCTCACCAGCCTGACTCTTTCAAGCCGAGAGGAAGAGGCAATTAAACACTTTAACTGTGAAGTGAGCACGGTTAAAAAGAAGGATTTGTTCACAGGTAGTGAAAAAGAATTAGCTAAGATTGAATTAGAAGATCCTTCTCTTCTCTCAATTGTTCCTAAATATTTCAGGGAGAAGTGGGAATGTAACGTTCCTTACTTGTTGAGCTATATCTATGATCAAGGTTTGGTCTTTGGAATCCCATACAAGCTAAGCGGCGACTTCCTCAAGCCACAATGTAGGATCAGCAGAGATCTGAGAAGTGATTTTTTAGAGAGATTCTCGGAGATTCGGAGAAAGGATCCGAATAAATTTATTATGCTTAAAGAATTCTTCTTAGCGTGCTCACAGCCTATTCCCCATATTTCATTAAAGAAACTCGGGATAGATGCTAACCTAGACTATGAAAAAATTTATCTCGCATTCCTATTATCAAGGGTGGCGAATCTCCCGTTAACTACGGCTTTAGAGAGCCGCCGCGTAAGTACGTGGATTAAGTCGATTCTTCATTTCTATCTACGAAGAGAGAACATTCTTATACCGACAGCATCAGAGCTCATGAGAGGTGAAAGGCCTCGAAGTATTCCAGGAGGCTTAACTTTCCCCCCGAAGACGGGAACATACTTCAATACGGTAGTTGTAGATTTTGAGAGCTTATATCCCAGCATCATAGATGTCTATAATCTTTCATATGAGACTGTTAACTGTAGCCATCCGGAATGCAGGGAGAATAATGTTCCTGAAACCAGCAATCATGTATGTCTCAAAAAGCGTGGAGTATACTCAATACTTATAGGCGCGCTTAAGGATCTTAGAATCCACTGGTTTAAGCCTTTAGCAAAGGATGACTCAATAATGCCGGAAGAGAGGAGACTCGCAGAAGCCGCGTCCAGACTATTAAAGCTGATATTGGTCTCCTGCTATGGCGTAACCGTTAGGATTCCGGGTTTGTCTCAACCCGCCTTAGCCGAGACGATAACGGCTTATGGAAGATATGTTTTGAAGGAAACATGGAGGCTTGCGGAGAGCGGAGGTCTTCATCCTCTCTACGGAGATACTGACTCACTCTTCCTAGATAATCCCCAAGATGAACAAGTAAGGTGGCTGATTAGGAGAGTTAAAGAAGAGTTTAACCTGGATCTCGCCATCGATAAAGTTTTCTCGGTCTGTGTTCTTCCCAAGGCGATGAAGGCTTACTTCGGCGTGAGAAAGGATGGAACCCCCGAGATTAAGGGGGTGATGGCGCTAAAATCCAACTCTCCACCTTTTATACGGAAGGTCTTTATGAGATGCGTTAAGGAGCTTGTGGATGTGAAAAATTGGGCTGAGTTTGAAGAGGCTAAGAAGAGGATTCAAAGAATAGTTGATGAGGCAATAGAAGATTTAAAAGCAGGAAGAATCCCCCTCGAGGATCTGGCATACCAAGTTAAGATTCATGAATCCCTGAATGGAAGATTCATGACGGTCGAGCCGATGTCTCAACCCTATCAATGTGCGATTCAACTTGAGGATCAGGGAATGAAGGTTGCTCATGGAAGCCTTGTATCATTCGTTAAGGTTAAGCCGTTCATGTATAGAGGAAAAAGATACACGGTGAAGCCTTTAATCTTTGCAAAGTTGCATGAGGTTAATATTGAAGATTATATTAGAAATCTTCGCTCCTCTCTAGATCAGATCTTTAAGCCAATGAGCATATCCCTCAATGGAAAGCAGAAAGTAACCCTCGCAGATTTCATTTAGCGTTCTCTAATCAACAAGATCTTCATCATAGAAGGAAGCCTTTTAAGCATTTTTCGAAGTTCAGCAGATCACAGAGGGTAGAATTGTCTAGGAAGGTCACCGTTCTCATCGTGAAGGAGGCGAAGCAGCCTCAGCATTGCATGCAGATCATAATCAACGAGGTTCCAGCTGAGAACTGGATAGTTAATAGGCTTACGCTCTCCAGAGCTTAAGGCAAAGCTCATGGCGGAGAAGAAGTGAATGTCTAAAATGGAGGAGATGCAGGAGAGAGCTGTAAGTATTACAAAATATGGTCATTCCTCTCGACGATATAACTGAATTATCTGCGTCGTAAATGGCATTTTAGATCAACATTTCTATACAGTATCCTATGAGGAATGCAATTATGCCGAAGATTACCATCTTTATACCTTTAAGAATGGCGTTGCCTTTTCCATCTTGTCCAATGTAGACTCCCGCGAAGAATAGAGTACCAATCGTAACGCCG
>Ga0190363_1002613_pt1 | contig 10216 bp, 12 predicted proteins | sample 48721867_MG_FD_161272 | JGI IMG/M metagenome (GOLD analysis project Ga0190363, IMG submission 161272) | Hydrothermal vent microbial mat bacterial communities from Southern Trench, Guaymas Basin, Mexico - 4872-18-6-7_MG | ecosystem: Environmental > Aquatic > Marine > Hydrothermal vents >...
AATCAAAAGGATGTTTTCAGTCTTCAACGCCTCATCTCTGAAGACCTCTCTGCGTGGCGGGACGCCTGAGCGAATGCGTTCAACGAGAAAATCCCACACAAACCTCGCACCGAAGCCTCTCCCGCCAACGAACTTCAGCAGAAATTCCTCGCTCAGCTCTCGCTCCTTCACCGTCCCGCTGCTCAAATCTACATCCAAAAGACGACGAGTGTAACCGCCCCTTAGCATCCCCTATTCACTTTCTCCCCTCTCTTTGCACATTCCGTTCCGCTTCCTTTTTGTGAATGGCAAACTTAAAAAAATATGAATAAGGTAAAGGGGTGGAGGAGAAGGAGAATGAATGAGGAATTAGCGGAAGCGATAAGAATTCACGCAACTCATCATGGTCTTCAGCAACTTCACAAGCACATTTCAAGTTAAGGAAGAATTGCAGAATATGCTGGAGGGGGCAGTAGTTCCGGAGGAGGTGAAAGATGAAGATGGAAATAAAGATAGTGAGAGTTGTTTATGGGGGTTGAAAAGTTTTTGATCTTTCTCTCTTAGCATTGACCAAGCCGAACAGAATGAATAGAAGCCAGAAGATTAAGAATAGCTTAGGCAAGTTCAAGTCTAGGTCGGTATTTGCGAAGATTACCAGCATGTTGTTTAGAACTACGATAGCGTAAAATGATAATAGTGTTGCGTAGCTTGTCATCTCAAGCTTCCTATATTTGCCATTGCACATGCCCCCAATGCCCACGACGATAGCCAGTGTCGCAAAATATTTAAACATATAAAATCCCCTGCTCAACATGCCAGCCAAGACCATATTACTTTCATAACCAATAGCGTTTGAGACCGCATAGTTTGTTGTCAAGATGTCCAGCGCGCATAAAATAGCAGTTGCTATGAATATAGATATGAATGTTGGATTTCCAGATAGCTCGCTCATTGTTCTTATCCATTCGTGTTGTCTGTCTTCATGAGGGAGTTTTTGTTCTGTAGCCATAGACATCAGAAACGGTTACCTACTGTTTTTGATAAATTTTACTAATATTTTGATTAAAATTGCTATAATTTTTAAAATAAATTAATCAAAATGTTAATAAATTACTGGATATAATTGAAATATTTTTAAAATTTTGGAAAATTCGCTTTCGCTACTTCCCATTATTTTAACCCAAAAAGGAAATACTTATAACCCAAATAAGAAAATTTATATTCGCCCAAAAGTTGGGTATCGATGGGGGGTGAGCCGGATGGATAGTGGGATGAAGGAAAAAATTAGAGACAGCAGAGCGGTCAGCCCCGTCGTCGGCGTGATGCTGATGCTCGTGGTCGCAGTGATCCTCGCCGCTGTCGTAAGTAGCTTCGCCGGCGGTCTGGCAGAAACCAAACAAAAGGCACCATCGGCGAGCCTCAGCGCACACATAAAGAAAGAATACAGCGACATGGCTGGAGAGGTCGTGTACTACGCAATATTCGAGCATCTAAGCGGTGACCCGCTACCGACAAAGGACTTGCAGATAATAACTTACTACACACTGCCGAACGGAACTGTAATTAAACACATCACAGATAAGAACTCTCCACCAACGCATTTCGCGTACGGCGATATAAGAGTACCATTCTTGAATGACATGAGAGGCGGATGGGCAACAGCGAATCCAGACAAGTGGTTCGGCAACTTCACACTGATGGCTGGAGACATAATGGAGACTGGTTATGGATATGGATCAGAGGGGCTCTCATCGCTGCTCGGTTTCAACGTAACAGACCCAGCATACGAGTTTGACAGGGGAAGCACGGTCGAGATAAAGATACTGCACATTCCGAGCGGAAAGTACATCCTTGACAAGGAGGTGGTGGTAGAATGATGGACAGAAGAGGAGTTTCTCCGGTAGTGGGAGTAATGCTGATGCTCGTAGCTACAGTAGTACTCGCAGCTGTTGTCAGTAGTTTCAGCGGAGGACTTGCAACAGATGAACAAAAAGCTCCTCAGGCAAGCATAGCAGCAAAATTCGTTATAGATGCTGTCAACGATACAGATACAACGAACTATGAGCCTGACTACGCAACAGGCTTTTCCGCTGCCAACGGAATACTCTTTGAACACGTGGGCGGAGACGCTTTCTCATTGGATGACATTGAGATACAGCTCCAGAGTGGAACAACGAAATACACGATAAGCAACGCAGACCAGATCAACACCACCGTAAGATCAGAAACTGACGGACCTAACGCTACGACATGCCTTCCATCTGGAATTAACAAGTACTTAGTTGAGATCGGATCCAATGACGGCTACATCCAGCCGGGAGACAAGTTCATGCTGTACGCCGACAACTGCTACGATTCATCAACAGCTGCTTGGGAACCACGAGGAGTATTTTTCACATGGAAGCCAGTTGGCGCAACTGATGGCTTTGGTGCTCAGAAATACACCACAATAGAGTACAAGATAATACACAAGCCAAGCAGTAAGGCCATAGCCACGGGAACAATCGAAGTGGTCTAATAAGGCCATAGCCACGGGAACAATTGAAGTGGTAACTATCCAATTTTTTAATTTTTTATTTTTGATTTATAATTTAGAATGAGACTTTTCAGCGATGCGATTGCAACGATAAGGGCAAAGATAAATAGGTGGGAAGAGCTAAACTTTAAGGAACTAAATCCGACAACTCGATAATAGTCCACCACGAAAGCGGCGATCCCATATACCTCGGATCAATCGAGGTCAGAACGTTCATTCCAGAAGGAACTTACAAAGACATGAGCTACAAAGTGGATATGAGCAAGGTTACCGAAATCGGCAACGGCAACGGGGTTATTGAGACAGGCGAATCGTTCAAAATAAACTGGAACGACGCTTTTGCCACCAGTGCGTGGGGTCTCATGGCGCCAAACCCCGGTGAGAAAGTAGTCATCGAGATCTACGAGAAGGGCGGGGACAAGCCGATAGCGAAGGCAACAGCTGTCGTAAGACCTTAGCCCTAAATCCTTAAGACCTTAGTCCCAAATTCTTTCTCCTTTATTTTTTCATGATAATTATAAGTTATTACCTTATTACCGGTTTGTTCATGGGTTTTGGCATCGTAATCGTCCTACTTTTTTCTATTTTGTAGCAAGGCTTGACCGTTGGATGTCAGCAGGAAATCGCTCGCCACTTACCTTCGCTGGCGGTGAAGAACGAGCTTGAAATCCATCGCCTGGAGGCATCGGCGGAGCGTTGAGGCGCTGACATTTACGTCGTTCTTCCTCAGAAAATCGAGGAGGGCGGGCGTCGTCCACACTGCGCTCTCGTAGCCGAGCGCAGCAGGCGGAACACACTCCAAACGCTTTAAAAACGAGATGACACGCATCGCCTTCACTGGCGGGCGTCCCGGTGGCTTCGCATTTAAAACGCTAAGAAGCATGTCTCCCTTCCTTCTCGCATACTCAAGCCGCTTAACCCATTTGTAAACCGCTTGTCTGCTCACGCCTAGCTTCCTCGCAACGGCTGCGACGCTCTCTCCCGCATCAAGCATGAGGAGCGCAAGCGCCCTCCGCCTCTCAGCGTCGTCCAGCAACCGCAACACCGCCATCAACGCCTCCCTCTCTCCCTCACGCAGCCTTGCTGCCTGCACAACAAAATATTAAAATTTTCTCTTAAATAAAATTTTTCCGCTAATATGTCAACATATTTATGAGCATATAATGTAAAATTTTTTACATGATATTATCTATACCATAATGGCGGTGATGCATGCCGCCGGCGTGCCCGTAGTGTTCCGCCCAGAAGGGCAGCGCCGCCGGGGCACGCCCGTGGTCGAACGCTTGAAGAAGGAGGAAGGAGGTGAGCGTGTGAATGAAAAAGGATATGAGTCTCTCGCCCGTCGTCGTTCCCTCGATGGGTGTCAAAAAAAGTAGGCGAGCAGTAAGTCCGGTGGTGGGTGTGATGCTAATGCTGATAGCGACAGTGATAATCGCAGCAGCCGTCCACTCCTACGCCAGCAGCCTCGCAACCACATCATCAAAAGCACCAAGCGGAACATGGGACGTGAAAATAAAGAACTCCGGTTATTACGCAGACAGCGGGATATGGCTCACATACCTGTCCGGAGACCCCGTCCCGTCAAAGGACATAAAGATAGTGATGATCCATGAAAACAACATCACCGAAGCCATCCCAAACACGAACAATGTGAAATACATAAACAAAAACACAAGTGCCATGTATACCATTACCGACAGCGGTGCTGGCGGTGCAACATCCATCAACGTATCAGTGAAAGTTTCATACAACGACGGTGCCTTCACTGAGCCCTGGGCAGATGCCACCGTAACCCTCGCTAACTCCACGAATGCCAACATAGTTAACGGAACCACAGATTCAAGTGGGTGGTTCAACGCAACAATACCCGGTGGTTGGAATGCTGCTGATGACACTTATAACATAACAATAGAAGTCGACCCAGAAACCGCAGTAGTGCTTAGGTCTCCAACATTCCAGCCTACTGCAGGTGATTCTACTGTTACTGTAGACTACACAGGAACCGGCTACAAATACTCTGGCCCAGTAGCCTATGTAAATGACACATGGACAGGATGGGGCGTTCCACCATACGATATACGATTCGGAAACTACACAATAGAAACCGGAGTGATGCTGAAAGCTTCACCGAACTGGAACTACGACAACTATCAGTACGGTCTCTACAAGGGTAAGTATGTAGCAGAAGGAACTGAGCCGACGGAGGCGTTACTCAAAGACTGGCAATGGGTCAGACCCGGAGACACCGTTACCGTGGAGATAGTCCATATACCGAGTGGAAAGACGATATATAAGGCGGATATCCTTGTGGAGGGGTGATAATATGGCTACGCTAAAGTTTTTAAGGGATAAGAAGGCTGTGAGTCCAGTGATAGGCGTAATGCTGATGCTCGTAGTCGCAATAATCTTAGCAGCAGTGGTATCATCATACGCCGGAAGTCTTGCAGAAGGGGAAAAGAAGGCACCGCAAGCATCCTTCGATGTCAAGTTCAGTCAAAGCGATGGGTTAAGAGTCATCCACGCAGGCGGGGACGTCCTTCAGGGAAAGGATACTAAGATAAGACTGGAATACACCGAAGCATGGGGTCATGGAGGATATGTAGGACAGGGAGCAACGATACCACAGGCAAACATAACTCATCTAAATACAGGAAAACCATTTGATGCTGGAGTCGCATTCAAGCCTGGAGATGTCGCAATTGTTGAACCAGACAAGATACCTCCAGCAAAAGGTGGATACTTCACAAGCACCACCTCCAAGTACGGAATTCTAAATCCGGACAATGTTGGCAAGACGCTCAAAGTGATAATAATAGACGAAAATTCCGGAAAACCCGTATACACAACTGTAGTCCCAATAGACCGGTAACCGCAATAGGCACCACCGAACACCACCGATAACTTTTTATTTTTTATTTTTTATTTTTTACTGAAATATGATTAAGATTCTCGGCGATGCGATTGCGACGATAAAGAAAAAAACAAAGCAGAGAGAGCAGAACTTTGAGGAACTACTTGAAAAAATCAAGGAAATGGATTATTCCAAATTTTACGACTTCGAATGCAAGAATGTGTTAGATAGATACTGGCTTGACCATCCTTTTTCGATGGCTGTCATCTGCGAAAACAACAACGATATAACTTACAGCGTCTTAGAGCCTAAAATATCAAAGGAAGAGTTCTGCGTAATTGAGAAAGTCCACAGGGAATTAATGGATAGAGTAATCCTAAAGAACAGCGATGGCATTTGCGATAGGGAAAAATTCCTCTTCGGAGAATTCATTCAGACGCTGGAAAGACTCGGATATGAGCTCAGCATTGAATCAATTGGCAGGATTTGGTATTACATTCGAAACCACTTCTTGGGCTACGAGAGAATTGATCCAATCTTGAAAGACCCCTACATCGAAGATATATCATGCAATGGATACAACCTCCCAGTTTATGTATTCCACAAAGCTTACGGCAACATCCCCACAAACATAACCTATACTGCGGAAGAACTCGACCGCTTCATTTTAAAACTCTCTCAAAAAGCAGGCACGCAAGTATCCTTAGAAACTCCCCTCGCCGACGGCTCTATTTCTGAAAAGACAAGAGTCCAGCTGACGTATAGAAAAGTTGTAAGTAGCAAAGGCTCTTCCTACACCATAAGGAAGTTCAGTGAGGAGCCAATAACACCCCTTGACCTCATATCTTGGAACACCGTTAGCGCTGAAGCTATGGCTTTCCTATGGCTCGCCATAGAATATAGGAAGAACATGATAATAATCGGTGGGACCGCAAGTGGAAAAACGACAATGCTAAACGCCATCTCCTTCTTCATCCCCCATAACTCCAAAATCGTCTCCTTAGAGGACACGAGAGAAATAAGCTTGCCCCATAAAAACTGGCTACCACTCGTCACGAGGGAAGTTGATGGGAGAGCGAGGGTAGAGATGTTCGACCTGCTCAAAGCCGCCTTGAGACAAAGACCGGAATACATAATCGTCGGTGAAATAAGGGGGAGAGAAGCGATAACCCTGTTTCAAGCTATGAACACAGGACATGTAGTATATTCCACATTCCACGCCGGAGATGTAGATTCTGCTATAAAAAGGTTCATCCACGACCCAATAAACATTCCAAAGGGCATGTTCACGCCCCTTGATTTGATGATGAGCCTAAGTCTTGAATACATAAAGGGAAAAGTTGTCAGAAGGATGGATTCTTTGAATGAGGTTTCCGTAGATGCTGAAGGGAGAATAAGTATTAATCCTATATTTAAGCGAGATGAGGCAAAAGACTTGTTCGTATGGCACGAATCGTCAAAAGTCTTACCAGAAATATGTAAGGTTCTGGGCATCAGCTATGAAGAAGCGCTTACGGAAATTAAGAAGAGGGCGGAATTTCTTAAGGAATTGGCGAAAAACAGACCGTATAGCATGGAAAAGTTAATTGGCGAGATAAACGAATATAGGAGGCAATTTTATGAAAGCTCATAGCCTGTATCTGTTCCCGATAAAGAGGAAGGATTTTAAGAAGATTTTAAGGGGGGCTATGCTGAACTACACGCCAGAATCCTACTCTATGGTCGCCTTACTCGGAAGTTTTGCATCCCTTATCGCCGGCTATATAATAACACTCTTGCCAGAGTTCAAGTTTATGTTCCCTCTCCTCCCCCTCTCCTTCTTCCCTATCTCCTACGCCTTCTTCACAGTCTATCCCGTGATAAAGATGAGGGCAAGAAGAACTAAGATTGACCTAAAACTGCCACACGCCATAACTTACATGCAAGCTTTCTGTGATGTTCTCCCACTTTTTGAAATATTTAGAATGATATATCGAGAAAAGGAAATATACGGAGAAGTTTCTGAGGAATTCGGATTTATTATAAGGGATGTTGAGCTTTTTGGAGATGATATTATTAGTGCTATGAGAAACTTAGCAGACTCGACGCCATCTGAAAATCTAAAAGAGTTCTTAGAAGGCTTAATTATGGCTTTTGAGAGTGGAGGGGATCTAAAAGGCTACATGCTAACAAAGGTCAATCATTTCAGGGAAAGAGCAAAAAGGCAGTCAGAATTGAACTTAAAAACTTTGGAAATCTTGGCTGAAGTCTTCGTCGTCCTCTTCGTAGCACTCCCAATATTTTTGATTGTGATGATATTTGCCATGCAGATTACCGGAAGAGGGGTCGGCTACGAGTATTATCTATACCTATACATGTTCCTTCCTATCGGCTCCCTCCTCCTGATATTTATCATAGATACCGTAAATGTGAAAGAGGACCTGGGCATTACAAAGATTATGAGAAGGAGAAGCTACTACTCTCCATCCATAGTTTCTAATAAGGTGAAACAGGACATCCGAACGAGTGAGAGAAAGAAAATTAGTGATATCATATCCTCGATATTTACCGCAGTTAAGAAAAACTACTACAACTCGCTCTACTTCAGCTGTATCGCCATCACACCGCTTCTAATACTAAAAAACTTCATCGGACTGAAATTCCTTGAAAGCTTCTTAGCTCTACTAATCGTTTTATTTTGCTTACCGCTGTTAATAGCCTTTGAATATAGGGCGAGACTCGTAAGAAGAGTTGAGAAAGATATACCTAATTTACTAAGAGAGATTTTAAATCTGAAAGATGTTGGCATCTCTCTTCACGGGATTGTTCGCATAATCAAGGACTCAAAGATTGGAGTGCTGAGTAGAGAGCTAAGGTTGGCTCATGCAGAGATGGAATGGGGAGAAACCGTAATAGATGCGTTGGTGGAGGTGGTGAACAGAATAGGAACGGCAAGCATAAGAAGAGTTATTTCGCTCTTGATTAACGCAAGTCAGGCAACTGAAAACCTAAGGGAAATCCTACTCACAACAATAGAGGATTTTGAATTTGGGCTGAAGCTTAAGACTGAAAGGTTCGTAAGCGGATTCTCCTACCTTTTCATAGTCTATCTCTCATTCTACATATTCCTATACACAATTTACAGCTTGAACACCTCTTTTTTAGCAAGTTTTGCAAAGTTCGGAATCAGCATTTATGGATTAGACCTGATGTATAAAATTTCGATAATGCTCGCTATATTTTCTGGAATAATCGCTGGACAGATGGAGAAGGGGCATCTGCTTAATGGGTTAAAGCATATATGTGTCTTCATGCTTTCTTCTTTTGTCCTGTTTGAATACGTCTTGGGTGGGTTTTTATGAGGGATAAAGGGATTTCCGAGGTAGTTGGGGAGATGCTTTTGCTCGCCATGGTTGTCATCCTCGTAGCCGTTCTTTCCGCAAATGTAAGCAACATGATGCCGAGCTTTGAAGAAAATCCATACGCAACCTTTGTTGGGAGTAACGGTAGCAACCAAATCAGGATAATTCACGAAGGTGGAGAATCTATTCCTTTAAACAAGCTAAGAATAATCATAGATAATGGGTCAGCTGTTGCTTCATGTATCTTTAGTGGTAGTGACCTTTTCTACGGGAACGAGCTATTAGGGGGGTTGGATGACGTAAACAATAATAGCTGTTGGGACTTCGGAGAGGCTCTTAAAATCAACCGCACTGGAAAGCTTAGAATTACGATAGCTCATGAAAGAAGAGTTTTGTGTAAGATTTTCTTCGGGTGGTAAAGATGCTGGATGATGAAAAAGCTATATCTCCTGTGGTTGGCATGATACTAATCTTAGCCATCCTCGCCATAGCTATTTCAGTTATATCTAGCCACTGGTTCCCTATCCTAAGGAAAGATGCGGAGATAAAACATAACGAGAGGCTAAAAGATGAGTTCCTTGACATAGTTACCGTTTACTCGATGCTCGATAGAAATGAAAGTAAAGTCATATCTTTAAAGCTGGGAAGTAATCAACCTTCCTTCAGCCATACGACAACCAGCTCGACATTGAGTGTTAGAGAGAGTGGTTGGATCAAGATAAACCTCACTTACGACAACTTCTCATACTCGATAGGATACAAACTCTTCAGGATAAACCTCTCCATCCACAACTCCTTCATACCTGACGAAACCTTAGTATTCTCGGAGGGAGGAATTAAAATTTACCAGGGTGGCACCAACATAACACGCCTAAATCCAAACTTGCAACTCTGCTTTGACAACGCAAGCAATACCCTCTTCTTAGGTGTGGATAATTTTACAGATAACTTTCAAGAGGTTTCAGGAAATGGAGTTGCTTTCCTAAGCCTTAACATGAATTCCAGACATCTAAATTTTTCCAACTGCACAGGCAATATAAGAATCCAAGATGAGATATTCGGTGACGAGTGGAGGGATATAATGAGTGAACTTGATTCAAATGGCGTCTTCTCTTTCGACCCCAGCACCAATACGTTATCGATTAACAGCCCGATAAACGTATCCTTAACAATACGTGATTTTAAGGTGGCTCTCAGCTAATCCAGCTTCGATGGGAGTCTTTCTCAACTAACTTAGCCTTCTCTATGACGAATTGCCCGCTTTGCGGGCCCTCATCCCATATCTTCCTCGATCTCTCGACCACAATCCTCTCTTTAAAAAGGGGACAATCAAGCACAAACGTCTCAAACTCCACACCCCCCCTCATATATAACAGCTTTTCCTCCAGAACGAAAAAATCCGCATTCCGCACCCTTCCCCCTTGCTTTGCCTTTGAGGTGCATTTATTCCATTCTTGATGAACAGAAGGGGTGTGTGGTGATTGACCCTTTCGCAGGTTCAGGCACGAC
>Ga0190363_1002617_pt1 | contig 10200 bp, 9 predicted proteins | sample 48721867_MG_FD_161272 | JGI IMG/M metagenome (GOLD analysis project Ga0190363, IMG submission 161272) | Hydrothermal vent microbial mat bacterial communities from Southern Trench, Guaymas Basin, Mexico - 4872-18-6-7_MG | ecosystem: Environmental > Aquatic > Marine > Hydrothermal vents > Microbial...
TATCCCCGTGGAATACATGGAGCGATAGCAGAGTATCTCAACGAGAAACCCGATATCGAAGCGCGAACTGCAACTTTTGAGGAGCCTCAGCATGGATTGACTGATGAGACGCTTAATAACACGGATGTTCTCATATGGTGGGGCCACATGGCACATGACAAGGTAAGAGATGACGTAGTAGAAAGAGTATATCAAAGAATAACGTGTGATGGGATGGGGCTTATAGTGTTACATTCAGCGCATTACTCCAAAATCTTTAAGCGTCTTATGGGGACAAGTTGCAGCCTTAGATGGAGAGAAGATGGAAAAAAAGAACGTGTATGGGTGGTTTCTCCAGGGCATCCAATAGCTAAGGGGATCGGCGACTACTTTGAGATAGAGCAGACTGAGATGTACGGTGAGTTCTTCGATATTCCAAAGCCAGACGAACTTGTGTTCATAAGCTGGTTTAAAGGTGGAGAAGTCTTCCGAAGTGGATGTTGCTTTTATCGAGGATGTGGAAAAATCTTCTATTTCCGACCTGGCCATGAGACTTTCCCGATATATCACGACAAGACTGTTCTTAAAGTAATCGAGAATGCTGTTAGATGGGCAGCGCCGACTGAGAGGCCTAGACCCTTAACCGTCTCGAAGGCTATGCATGTAGAGCCGCTTGAAGATATTGAATGAGCCTCTCTTCCTCTTTTTTATTTAAGAGCGAAAGGATGGATCCTCCGGCAAGTTTAGAAGAAAGCTCAGGTATAGAATATCTAGATAGTACTTAAACTCCCCTTAAAACGAGATGAAACATAAGAATTATGTCACTTACTTTTTAGCTTCTCTGAGAGATAAGCGATTCTTTTGCAGTATGCACATGTACCGTTAGTAGATGGAAAACCACAGATCTTGCATGGTATAACCTTAGGTTGCTCAACGATTTTTTCAAGTATCGATGAGAGTTTCAGAAAGCTCTTAAGTGCTTGATGCCTAAAGCTCGGATTGTTCTGCGATAATACTTCAAGCATTTTTAATCTTTCCTTCGTTTTGGTTCCACGTGAGTAAGGACAATTCATCTCCCTAAACGGAATCTCAGCATATAGACAATATAGAAGACTTTCACGCTCAGGAGTGCTGATCAAAGGCTTTATTTTTCTCGTCATTCCTGGAATGAGAGGAGGCAGGACGGGTTTAAGTCGAATCAGCTGTAACCATTGTCCCGAAAAGAAGTTGTTAAACATGAAACCGAGAATGTCATCCATATTATGGCCCGTTGCTAAAACTTCAACTCCAGCATTGCGAGCAAGCTCTTCAAATACATGTCTTTTAATCGTTCCACATACAGAGCATATCTTCCTTCCAAAAATTGTTTTTTTAAAATCGTCTAGGCTTATTCCTTCCTCTTTTTCGAGATTGAAAACGTAAAGCTTGATGCCTACTAAATTTGTGATCTCCTCCGCTTTCTTCTGGATATGGTCTGAGTATTTTGGAATGCCAAGATTTACGTGCAGTCCGAAAAATTCCTGATCTGGAAATGCTTTATGTAGTCCGTGGAGAAGAGCAGCACTATCTTTGCCGCCGGACACGGCGACGCCTACAGCTTCATCTTCTCTGAACATCTTATATTTCTTAACGGTCCTCGCAATTCTATTTACGTAATATTCTAGAAAGCATTCTGGGCAGAGAGACAATCCGGCGTATGGAAGGCTTATTTCAGCGTCCGCAGAACGGCACTTCTTACATTTAATGGGCATAGATGTTTGAGTCTCCATTCTTCTTGAAGAGGATGAGATGAAAATATCGAGTCTTTTGGCTCTAAAATATTTTGGGTGATTTTACATCTAACCTTTATACTGTTACGGAATTATCCTAAAGTAGACCCGCTTGTTATTTCTTCCTTTATTCACAGCCTTAATGAACTCTATTTGACCTACTTCCCTTAGATTTTTCACATGTGTGCCGCCATCAGCCTGTCTATCAACTCCAACTATTTCAACTATGCGGAGTTTAGGTATGTTGGGCGGAAAGGCTTCAGCCATCTTAATCACTCCAGGTATCTTCAGAGCTTCTTCTCTGGGAAGCCAGTAGGTCTTCACGGGAATATCTTTCTTAAACAACTCATTGGCTTTATCCACGTATTTTTTGATGAGGTCTCTATCGAGATTTTCTAAGCTAAAATCGAAACGTATCTTCTCTATACTTAATTCGTTGCCTGTAACTAACGCGCCGGTCTCGTTACAGAGAAGAGATGCGAAGACATGCGCTGCGGTGTGGCTTCTCATAAGCCTGTATCTTCTCTCCCAGTCTAGTATACAGTGGACCTTATCACCTTCCCTTAAACCTTCACGGTCAACCTCATGGGAGATCTCGCCAGAAAATTTACCCACATAAACAACGTTGAAGACTTCATTTCCCCTTAGGATTCTTCCAGTATCCCACGGTTGTCCGCCTCCTTTTGGATAGAAGATTGTTTGATCTAGAACTACGTATTTGCCATTTGATACTGAAACAACAGTGGCATCGCATTCTTTGAGGTAACTATCCTCTAAATAGAGAGCCTTAGCCAAGATTTTCCACCCCAGAATAGTTAAAGCGATAGAGAATAAAAGTTTACTCTGCTAAAACCCAAAGATTAGAGTTAGATCTGCCACCTTCATAATATATCTCGCTGATTAAGAAGAAGAGAACGTGGAAGAGACTATATCAGACTAGAAATCTTTTGCATAGTAGATACTGAAACTAAAAATTAGAATCAGATAGGAAGAGAATCTCCTGAAGTGAGCGCTTTTTATTGAGATTTATATGCTTAGAAAAACTTTTGTTCCTCATAAATTTTCGAGTAATGAGTCCAATAGATGTTCCTCAATGAATCTTCGGTCTACTTTTTCTCCGGTTGACAAGCTTAGTCCGTTGCAGCACGGAATGACTCTTAAGATGCCTTCATCCCCTTCGATTAGCAATTCAAATGGATATAATCTACAGACGTTTGGGCGTGCCTCGTAGATTTCACATGTGTAGATTTCCGCGGCCTCGTCATACTTTAAGAAGATGCATGAACCATCATCCTTCTGCTTTAAAACACCAACTACGTCTCTTTGCTGACTAAAACGACGTTCAGCAGGCTCAATAAATTTAGAAGGATTTAAACCTGCATCTACCATTCTTTTTAGGTCTATCCTCTTAATGATAGGGCCTCCTAGCATACAACAGAAAACACCGCATCTTTTACATCTAAACCTAAAATCTCCTCTTAAAATTGTTACATCTAAAATCCGCTTTCTTTCACGATCAAAAAGGATCCTTGCAATTTCTAGATCAAACAAAATTGTGCCTCTAGAACTTAAATTCCAAAAATCGGGAGAGATTTCCTATGAAATTTTTAGAATGCTATCTCTCCATCCCTAACTACCTTCGTAACGATCAGCCTTTTCTTGCAGATGCGGCTTTCCCCTTCAACATCCACAAGTGGAAATCTCCCCTCTACCAACTTCATAACGGTAACGTCCCCGCAAGCTCCAACCTTTAACGTGCCAATCTCATCCTTCTTTCCGAGAACCTCCGCAGGTTTACTTGTGCTAGCTCTTATTACCTCCTCAAGTGATAAGCCTAAATGGAGAAATTTGGACATCGTTGTCGGCATGTCATAAGCTGGGCCGTTGAAGCTACGAGCATGTAGATCTGTGCTTATTGTGTCAGGCCTTATCCCCTGCTCGATGCCTTTCTCAGCGACTGGCCATCTGAAGCTCCCTGCGCCATGACCGACATCCATTATCACACCGCGTTTAACAGCATCAAAGAACTCTGGTTGCACATTTCCATCTTCATCAAGCAGTCCATCATGTTGCTTCATTCGATGACCGTGATACAGATGAGTTATGACGTCTCCCTTCTTCATATACTTAAGCGTCTCAGGCTGATGATGATTCTCAGCCATTAATATGCATCCAGCGCGATCCGCAGCCTTTCTTGCCAACTTAACGCCCTTAACACTGTGATGAGCCCACTTAATACCCAAAATGACATCGCGGTTCCTCTTAATCATGTCAATTGTGCCCTCAATATTTATAAACAACTCGTCATGACCAGTGATGAGGCTTGGCCATTTCTGATTCGCCCTTGAAAACTCAACCATTCCTAAAGACTCAATATTCAGTAGAGCGAATATTCTTGTTCTAGCTCTTTCAATGACGTATTTTCTGAAGCCTATGAAGTTTAGCTCTCCCGTCGATCCAGCATCCAATACCGTGGTTGTTCCCTTTGCCAAACAGATCAATTCTGGATCTATTCCGAGATGAGCGATTCCATAGCAGCAGTGAACATGAATATCGACTAGTCCAGGAGACACGATCATTCCCGATGCATCTATAACATATCTGGAGTTACTTGCATTAATGCCCTTACGAACATCAACTATTCTCCCTTCTGATATAGCCACGTCCATAGGCTCATGGATCTCTTGAGAAGGATCGATTACTGTTCCATTTTTAATAACTACATCATATAACTGACTGGTTTTTCCACTCATGTGGCGCCTCACCAAAAATCTATCCTAACATTTTTTCCTCGCATTGCTCAAAATCTCTTTTATGCGCTTGACGATGATCTTTTCTTCTCCGTCTTGAAGGCATTGTGGATTGAGAACGATATGATTATTTGATTGTGGAGCATAGATGGCGGGGTTCCCATCTCTTAAAAGATCATTTATTTCCTTTGCAGTTATGCCAAGTCTCTCTTCGTCAAATGTTACACGCGCTCTCGGCCATCCCTGAGCTGAATATTCATGCTTTTTTGGATCTGGCACTATTTTTTCCACCTTCACATGCTCGGAAGAGAGCTCCTTAATGAAGTATTCCACAATTTCCTCCCATCTACGCCTTCTCGCTTCTACCGCCTCGGGAGTATAATGCTGTAAGGCTACAACGAGTCCAACTATCTGTTCCTTACTTACCTTCATGGGTCTCCCCATATATTGATGTGGACATCCATGCGCGGCTATTGCTTTTATCAGATCCGCTCTACCTATTATGAAGCCTGTGTCATTCGGGCCGCGTATATCCTTCCCTCCACTGAAAGCAACTAGATCCGCCCCTGTCGCCACGATATCGCGGAGATTCTCTATTGGAGGTAGCTCGGCGGCGGCGTCTACAATAACAGGGATCCTATGTTTCTTCCCGATCTTCACAACTTCTTTGAGAGCTTCCATATCGCAGTAGCGTTTAGAGGTGAAAAATACAAATGCTATCGCGACAGTCTTGTCGGTTATCGCGTTCTCTATATCTTCAAGTGAATACCCCTCTTTGGTTCCAACCCTGATGATCCTTGCGCATGGAATAGCCAGATTTCGACAGTAGGGATTATATTGAATCTCCGGAACAATGATCTCGTTCTTGAATCCTTCAATATATGGTATGCGAGCCATCTTTTCAGGGTCATCGCCAGTCATGCATGCCGCCGTCGCTAAGACAAGAGCTGCTGCAGCTCCAGATGTAACGTAAGCCGCCTCCGCACCTGTAATCTTAGCTATTATTTTTCCTGCTTTTTCATGGAGTTCCTCCATGTTGACGAAAGCTTTTGCTGCTTCATTCATTGCTTCTATGACTTCAGGCAGCATTATAGAGCCGCCGAGAGACGTCAAAGTTCCCCAGGCATTGATAACCCGCTTAACTCCGAGCTTATCATAAATGCTCATATATAATCATCCATGCGGAAGTTTTCGACTATTCGCTTTTAGACTTACATGCGATAGCTTCTATTTCTATCAAGACATTTTCATCAGGTCTGGGAAGCTTTGAGACTTGAACACATGTTCTAGCGGGGGGAACTTTAAAGTATGAGCTATAAACCTCGTTCATCTCGTAATAGTGGTTCATATCCGTGAGAAAGACTGTGCATTTCAAGACGTTTTCTAAGCTACTTCCAGCCTCTTCAAGTGCAGCCTTCATACTTTCCATTACTCTCTTTGTTTGCTCTTTTATTCCTCCTTCGACTGGTTTTCCGGTCTCCGGGTCATGAGGTCCTATTCCGGAAAGAAAGATTAGGTCTCCAAAGATTATTGCTTTCGAAAATACCTTGCTTTTTCCAATTGCTTCTTTTTTCGCGGACGCCAATCTTAATCACCGTTCGTTTTTATACATTTGGACCCCTAATAAGCTTTGCTAGATCTAAGCAAAAAGGTATGATGACCAGCGAGTTTCATTGTTTCCGTGGATTTAAAAAGTGCTAAAACTCTTTATGTCTTCTTAAAGGGGTCTTCATAGATGGAAGCTCCATCTAGCTTTATTCTCGTTGATGTCCCTAAGAATCTCTAAAGCTTTTTCCGGCCTGATTGAGAATAAAACCTTAACTACATGTTTGCATAGCCGCTTCTCCTGTATTCCCTTACGCCAATCATCACAGTTATGTCTCAAAATCCTTTCTTTAGAGTAAAGCTCTATTATGTAATCCCTTACTCTGGCTTTGATTATGCCTTCCGGAGACTCTTGGATTGTTAAATCGTCGTCGCTTATGCTTTTTCCCCTACGAATTCTCCCTAAATCTGTGAGTTCCAAGAGAAGATGCCAAATTTCCCTTCCAGACGTACCTAACTTCTCATATGCCTTTGGCTCCCCAAAGAGATTAAATTCTATAATTCTCCTTCTGATTCTTTCATGCTCTGGCTTGGCTGCATTTAGCATCTGCATGAACTCAATACAATTTTCCACAGCGTATCCATGAAAATGATTATTGAAATATCCATAGATCTTCTCAACTTTCTTCCCAGCATCTTTTACCTTTGGTACCCACTCTTTCAGCTCTTCCTCACTGTAACGGTAATTGTACCATGGCCTGAGATTTCTACCATGCCATCGGAAATAGGCAAAATCTGCAGTAATACGCACTTCGGAGGGAAAACCCGGTTCATCTACTACGCAGTAAGCTACGTTGTGTTCTTCAAGAATCCTCCAAGTCTCGTTTCTCAACCATGAGGTATTTCTGAACTCAACGGCAAACTCGTAGCCTTTAGGAATCATCTCTAGAAACTTTCTGAGCTTTTCAACATCACGGTCAAATGTGAATTTTGGAGGCAGCTGAACCAGTATACAACCCAGCTTACCAGTCGTACGTAGAGGCTCTAAGAGCTCTAAGAATCGCATCAGATCCTCTTTAATATTTGCCTCTGGATCTAGCTTCTTCTCATGCGTTATTAATCGTGGCAGCTTAGCAGAGAAAATAAAGTCTCGCGGAGATGCTCTGTTTAATCCATATATTGTAGATCTTGACGGGTATCGATAGAAAGTAGAGTTGATTTCAACAGTATTAAAGAATCGAGCATAATAGCTAAACATTCTCTTCTCATCTTCATAGAATGGCCCGACCCACTCTTTATATGACCAACCGCTTGTTCCCAAAAAAAGCTCTGGCACCTTCTGTTCCCCACGGGAGGATCTCTACCACCAAAAAGATAAGTGAACAGTATTAATAGGGGTTATGCTTTGGATCTTATAGCATAGAAAGCATTTATCATATGCCTAATGAGCGGAAGCAATTTTGAATAGCTGAAATTTTTGAAGATTATTGTAAAATTTGGATGCTCTCAAGATTCCTGTTGATCTTCACGTCTCACAACAGTTATGGTGCATTTTGTCGCTATGGCTGCTATTACCCCTAAAGCTGCAAGCCAAGGAGCTAAAACCGCCCCTATGAAGCCAGCCCATGCAGGTATCTCCAAAAGCGTTGTGCCCTTTTCATCCTTAACTATGATTCTTCTTACATTTCCTTCATGTAGTAGATTCTTAATTTTTCCCACAAGCTCATCAGATGAAACCGTGTATTCTTCTCCTTGAGTCCCGCTGACCGCGGCACCGCACTTATGACAGAAGTTCGCGCCCTCAATGAGTTCAGCATCGCAGTTTTTACATCTAGCCAAAAACTCTCCTCCTCCCTTTCCTTAATTTCCCACGTCTATAAGTGTGTAGTCTTCAATTTAAATGATAGCCTTTAAACCAGTCCTGTTTAGGATGTCTGCTTCAGATCTAAATATGTAACATAAGAAAAGATTCGCTATTGTCGCGCCTTAAAAATGTAGTAGAAAGCTAGTCCGGTGAATGGTAAGCCGATCAGCCATAGGCTTAAAAAGGCCGTAAACGTCAAACCGCACATAAGAACTATCACAATGGGGATCACGGGGAAAATCCAGAATATCGATGTGAAAAAGAGGACGCTTAGAATCATAGAAGTTGTTAATTCGGCTAATTCTGAATTTTTATTCGATTTTCCCCTCAATTTGCCTCCTCCCATAAATAAAAATGGCTTTTCTACTTTAGATAAGGAAAGAAATATAAAAGTCTTGTGTAAATGCATTTTTTAATCAAATTTTTCATGCATGATGAGAAAGGGTTTCGAACAAGGATTTTTTTGCGAAAATATTATTGAAATGCAAAAGTTAAGTATTTTTGAAGAATTTTTCAAGCACGTTAGCCCGCTATTCTCTGAGATAATTTTTTCCGCATAACATAAATGCCGTATTTTCCAGAAGTACTATTCATAAAGACGTTTTAGAAGTTCATAACTCTTTTATGAAGAAGCATTTTAAAAAATAGGGGGTACAAGAAAGGAGTAAATGAAGAGAGCGCTCTCTATCTATTCTTTTTTATGGTGAAAGGCGCGAAAAATTGTTAGATGAATCGTTAAAAATATTATTGATCTCATTTTGCCTTTGCTATCCGAACCATTCTCGTATCTTCTCAACGAATCTTGGAAATGCTATTTCCGGCTCAGGTAATTCAGGGTGCCATCTTTTCTCCCATTCAAACGTCACATATCCTTCGTATCCACCGTTTATTAGCATCTCAAGCATCTCCTTTATAGGCACATCTCCATCCCCCAACATGACGAGTTTCATTTGACCGTTCTCGTCAAGAATCGAGTCTTTAACATGTACACCTACAATATAGGGAGAGAGGTTAGTGTAGGTTTCCTTCGGATCTTCATGATTGAAGCGGAATGGATGATGCATATCCCATAGTACGCCTACATATGGATGATCGACCTCTTTCATAATGCGGGATACGATCCTCGAATCGGTCCAATCATCATGGGTCTCCAAGGCTATCTTAACGCCGCATTCTTCAGCTTCATCAGCCATCTCTCGAAGATTTTCAACTAGAACAGGCACCATTTTCTCTCTGGTATACCCTTCTGGTAGATATCCACCGAAGACTCTTACAATAGGAGCATCGAGTTGAGCGGCGAGTTTTAAATTTCGTCTCGTTTCATCAAAATGTTTCTTCTTCTCTTCGGGGTTTATAACGGCGAATTTTGCGGAGACTCCGATTCCTGCGACAGCGATTTTATGATCTGAAAGCAGTTTCTTGGTCTTCTCTATGTCTCTTGTAAACTCTGGAAGTTTACTTATATCCATCTCATCTTTGATACCGCGAAACTCTACCCCATCAAAACCCATTTCGGATGCATTTCTAATGATTTCTTCAAGAGTCCAGTTCGGGCATCCTAATGTTGTGAAAGATATTTTCATTATTTTGCTTCCTCCTCCAAACCTTTGAGATATCAATGCCTTACTTTATTATTTTTCATTAAGGAAGGATAAAAAGAGATTGTCTAAATATGATTGGCACCCGCCTCATTAGACAGATTAGTTTAATTTTATAGGCGGGTTAATAATGATTGTTATATCGAGGAGAGATTGAACTAAATGGATACGGCTTCATCTAAAAGCCTCCCTAAAAATATCATTAAATATTTTATATACACCGGAAGTAAAGCGAGGGAAATCTCTTTTCCTTTAGGAGGAATCGGAACAGGCTGCATAGGACTTGCGGGAAACGGAAGGCTCATAGATTGGGAGATATTCAATAGGCCGAATAAAGGAAGCATAAACGGTCTTTCACATTTTGCCGTTAAAGCTGAAGTTGATGGAAAAGTCTTAGATGCAAGAATCTTAACCGGCGACTTGCCGCCTCCCTATTCAGGGGAAGATCCGGGGCGAGCTTCAGCGTCTTTTGGTTTTGGACCGCCAAGAGGATATATGGCTGGTCTGCCGCATTTCAGAGAGGTTGAATTCGAGGGAACTTATCCGATCGCCAACTTAAAGTTCAAAGATGAAAAGTTTCCTGGAAAAGTTCAGTTGACTGCATTTAACCCGTATATTCCACTCAATGATTTAGACTCAAGCATACCCGCAGCATTCTTTGAAATTGAGATTCGGAACCCCGCTGATGAGACAAT
>Ga0190363_1002619_pt1 | contig 10187 bp, 12 predicted proteins | sample 48721867_MG_FD_161272 | JGI IMG/M metagenome (GOLD analysis project Ga0190363, IMG submission 161272) | Hydrothermal vent microbial mat bacterial communities from Southern Trench, Guaymas Basin, Mexico - 4872-18-6-7_MG | ecosystem: Environmental > Aquatic > Marine > Hydrothermal vents >...
TTGTTGGAGGTGAAGGATGGCTGTACTACGGCTACACAGTAGCATCGGTAGCGGCCTCTAATGCTTTCTGTGTTCCTGCTTAAACTTAGCTATCGTCAGTAGCAATCAATCAGCATCCTCCCAGAATTTAGGAAGCAATAATACTTCATGGCAGCCTTGAGCTCCATAGCAGTGAGTGAGTACTAGCTCAAAATTAAAGGAAGTTGAGTCATGGCATTATCGCTGGTGCGGCCCAGTGGTACGTGAATTTACTACTACTCAAGAACGGAACAGACGCCATACGTCATTCAGAAATTTTATTTCTTTTACTGTGTTTCTTTTCTGGTGGGTCTGGTGGGTCTGGTTATTCGGGTTGGTAGGAAGAGAGCGATTTACATCCCTAAGAGTGTAGCTGAGGAGCTAGGTCTTAAGGAGGGTGACAGGATACTTCTTGAGGTAGTTGATGGTAAGATCGTGCTTACTCCGGTTAAGCCTAGGGGTGTGAAGAGGTTCTGGGGAGAGGTGAGTGTGAAGGAGGTTGAGGAGGTTGGTGAGGAGATTACGAAAGAAATTACCGAGGGTGAGTAAGGTCATAGTAGATACGTCGTTTCTGCTGCCCTATCTGGGACTCAAGGTTAAGGAGGTAAGCGATGAGGTTATGGACTGGCTTGAAAGTGTGGAACTCCACTACCCTTACGTGATGGTGCCTGAAGTCATTGGTGTAGTGATTAAGAAGGTCAGGAGTATGGGGTTGAGCGCTATCCCTAAGGAGGCTCTGCAAGGCTTCAACACAATAATATACGGGGGATTCGTAAATTTGATTCCACCAGTTGATCAAGACTTAAGTATTGCGTATGGCCTAATCAAGAGAGGACTGAGAGATTTATTTGACGCCTTACTCTACGCAACATCAAAAAGAACAGGTATAACAGCTATTACAGTAGATGAAGCACTGCTAAAGTTCTTGAGGAGCAATGGCTTCGACACAGATAACATGGTTCTGTTGACTTAGCTGAGCAACGGGTATGTGGGGCATTACTAAGTGACCTCACTTATGTTTGAAGCGTATGCAGGCTGTAGCACACTTTAATACTTAAACTACTTGATCTTACATGTGGTTAGCCTCAAACTACTCACATACTCCCTGGTAGTCTTGGTTATCGTGGCTGCACCTCTGCACACATGCACCGATTTAGGGCTAGATATTGATGGGCTAAGGAGTTTCCTTGAGTCTCAGTATGTCCCTGAGTTGAGGCTCCTTAGGGCTGCTACTAGAGCGCACCCTGACAACGTGACTGTGTGGGTCGCTAGCGACAACCTACTTGCTGCAGCAGCTCTCGAAGTGCTCGGCTCCCCATACGCCTACGTCATTAAGTCGGAGCTACTGATGAGGTATGGTGGCGGATTAGACGGCATGCACGAGGTGCTGCTAGGTATTGGCGTGCCTGGGGAGTTTCGTGCTGCAGCTGCGCTGGATCTAGGGTGCGTGTACTCGGTGAAGTTCAGAGCTAACATCACAGTAAGGTACGAGGTCCATAGCGGCCCAGTAGTTCGCGACTGGCGCAGGTACGCAGACCTCATAATGTACCGTAGCCTCAACTACCTTCTAAGCAGTAACGTAGCAAGTGCTGAAGAGCTCTTCCGCGAGGCCATGGAGATGTGGGATGGCTGGGGCTTCAGGGACGCAGCATTTAGCGGCGTCTACGAGACCTACAAGCTGGCACTAGCCATATACTCTTACCGAGCACTGAAGGCGGCCGGAGTCAATGTGAGTCGGTATGAAGGAATCATAAACAAGTGCAGGGAGGTAATCTCTAAACTTCAGAGGAGTGACGGCGGCATAGTAACTGGCTACGTAGTTAAGGGAGGTCACGTTATTCCGTCAGGTGACGCAAACGTAGAGACCACCAGCGTAGTGGTTTTAGCGCTCATGTCTGACTATCCGGCGGTAGCTGGGTGGAGAGCCGCCAGCAAGGTAGCACTTAGTGAGCTAGCTGCTGCGTCAGCTACAATAGCTGCTCTACTTGCTGTAGCTTACCTAGTTAAGAAAGCGCTACGTAGCTGATAGGCAGCTTCCCTCAGAGCACATGCTTTCAGCTGGCAAGCGAACTTAATTACATAGTGTAATCCTATAGAGGTGGTGCTAGGCACCCTCATAATTACATACGGAGCCATGGTCGTGTATGACCTGAAGCTGCTATACCCGTACGCAGCAGGTATCACCGTAATAATCATAAGGCTGCTAGTCCTGCTGGCAGGGCCTCTCAAGCGCAAGGACAGGGGTGAGCAACCACAGCTTAGTGCTTCCAGGCGCCCAAAACTACTGCAGGATGAGAATGTGAACCATATGAAGTATTATCACTCCTGCCGATAGCGCCCGGGAGTATTAGATGAGAGTTACTGCTATCCTCTCTATTACTAACTCAAGTTCAGCCTTATCTTCCTGTAGTACCTCACCTCCTCCTCATAGCTCCTAGGCTCTAGATCCTTAGGGTCAATACCCTGAGATAAGAGCCCCTCCACCAGCTCAGAAGCATCAACAACGGTCCTCGCCTCCTCAAGCTTCTTAAGGTACTCCTCAATACCCCTCCTAACAACCTCACTCCAGTTAATTTCCTTAAACTTCTTCATTCTCTCAGCCAACTTACGCGGAATACGTACCGTGAAAGTGACAGACACGCACAAACACCAATACACATACAGCACTCAGGCACATAAAGCTCAAATAATAGCGCCAGCGGTGCTGAGGGAGCTGAGACCCAGTAGTTCGCGGCATTACCTCAATTAGCTAGCGAAGGCCAGGGCTCACGGGCACATGACCTAGTAAGAGGTAATAGACATCGCCCCAGGCCAGATAATCACTAAGGAATCAAGGGCGCGGTTGCCCATCAAGGACGGGTACGTGCAGGCAGACATCGATAGAGACATACTCCACATAGCAGTTGCAGACAGGAACATGGTGGCGAAGAACGTAGGTAAGGCATTTGCCCGCAGACCCGGTCTAAATAGAGGGACTATAGCCCCAACCGTAGCACACGACCACCACAACATAGTCGTAGCAGGGATAAACCCGAACGACATGCCCACAGAAAAAGCCCGCATAACAAGTAGTAAGTAAGCTAACCGAACTAAACGAAATAGTATGAACTAAACTAGGCGCAAAACCGAAAGCACCATTCATACAGCTCCAATTATTCTCACCATACACTACCAACAGTACCTGAGCTAGGTATAACTGATAGAGGATTAGTAGACTCCGTAAAATATGAAATCATAGACTCAATAATAGAAGTAAAGTAGATGAGATCATCAAGTTTCCTGCTTGTCACTTTTTATCCCGGGGATAGTATTGGGGTACACTGTTGAGTAAAGGTACGGTAGTTATGGTATTGATGAGTTACAAAGATGGAAGGGTTTGCTTTGTTGGAGATTTACAGGAGGTCATGAATTTTCTAAAAGAATTTGAAGTTACGAGAAGAGAGGTTGTTACTAACGTAAATAATGGATAAGTTTTGAACATAAATCCTTAAGTAGCCTATATTCTCGAGTCTCTATTAATTCAGTATGTCGTACCGGACTCAACGCTACTATATAGAATGATTTATTCTTATTCTCTATAAGGATGCCTCGGTATTTTCTTATTCTGTCCATTAACTCTATATCTTCTCTTATTTCCTCATCGAGTACCTCCTTACTCATGAGGTGCTGCGGGTCAAATACCAGTACTCCTATAGGGGCACTATATTCATGCATATACCCTAGTACCTTAAAACGTGCCTCCGAAAGCTCTGCAGCAGATATTCTATACTTCGCATCACACACTGCTATAACCGAGCTACTTATTTGAATAGTTATGTCAGGTCTTCCGCTCGGGATATTTATCTCATCTCCATTGAATATGCTATACTTACCATGGGAAATCCAGCTGCTACAGGGGATGCTTCTATCGTAAAGTACCTTTATTTTATTGCCAAGATTAACAGTAATCAGTGCTTCATTGCTGTATAAGCCTGCAATTAATGGAACGGATTTCTCTTTGAGTAGCTCTTGTAGTATGGCATAAGTCATAACATAAAAAACATAGACCTCGTACAGCTTATAATCCCATAGCCTGAGCTTCAGATCCCTTAATACTTCGGCATTAGCTTCATATCTGGATAGTAGCGCTAATGTATTCTCTCTGAGGTACTCTAGCGCTAATTGCGCAATCTTACTATATGGATAAATTCCCCTCTCTAAGACGCGATAAGCAAACCTTTTAATCGTAGAATAACTTACAAAATGCTTACTTACCTTAACATGCTTGAGGAAGTTCTTCTCAATTATTCTCCTTATATGCCTCCTCAACGTAAGTAAAGACTCCTTGAAATCTTTAGTAAATTCCTTAAGGAGTGCATCGTAGATTATGTTGTCGCTTGTGAAGTTAGATAGCTTGCTTAAGGCACTACATATGTCTATGTCAAGTCTCTTAAGAAATGACTTTAGGAAAATATTCTCAATTGATTCCATCGATAATCTTCTTCTTTTCGTAGCTATCATGGAAAGTCCTTGAGCCCTAAGCCTTGATGTTAAGGGCATGTCAAGCCTTCCTTCAGGGGAATTGGATATACGTGTTTCCTCAATTAACACTAGCGAAGGGGAATAAAGGACCCTCCAAATAATTTCTTCTAACACCTTACTAATTCTCTTAATAAGGAGGGCATGTTTAATGAAGTCGGAAGGTAATGTTATTTTATGACCTCTGGCAGTAATTTTGGTTGTTTCATATACTATTACTCCTAAACTTAAGATAATGTAGTATATATCTATGAGTGCTTTCGCTAGAGCTTCTACGTCTCTTCTATCTATTTCAACGTCCTTAGTATCCTCCGCTAATGACATGCCTCTCAACTTCCCTAGCAATGATTGGGTATTCCTTCTTGATGTTCCTTAGGATTTTCTCAGCTTCCTCTTGGACTAGCTCTAGCTGTGAAAGTATGACGTAGGATGCAGCCTTTTCGACAGCTTCTTTAATGTCAGTTGTGTAACCTGATTTTAACATTTCGTAGGCTAAGTTAGCTGAATCGACAGATAATCCGATTCCTAGCGGCCTGCCTGTAGCTGATCTTAATGTTCTTACTAGTTTAACTGTGTTTTTAACTATGCTCTCTAACTTACCATTACTTATACCCTTACGATTAAGCTGTCTGATGGTGGCTCTAATTTCGTCTTCTTCACTCTCTGGAGGGAGTATTTCTATTACTACGAATCTTCTCTGAAGAGCGTAGCCTAAGGTGAATAGGTATGCTCTATCGAAGGTATTGACTGTAGCTATGACTCGAAAATCGGCTGGAATTCTGTAGTTGTTTTCTCTAAGATATATTATTAGTTTCTTAGATTCGTCGTCTTTACCGTATGATTCAATCTCCCTAAGCAGGCCTTCGGGGAAGATCCACTCATCAGGGTTACTACTTGGGAACATGGTAAAGAATTCAGCTAAGACCTTATCTGCTTCTGCACGATTAAGTTCCTCAACAAGCAATATCGCTCCTCTACTTTCCTTTTGTAGCTTGAAGTGCTTTAGGAGTGCCTTAAGAAGGTATCCATGCCTCCACACAAGTTCGCCGCCTCTACCCAAGACGGGCCCGCCAATAAAGTCGTACCGTGTCCAAGTACTTGAAGCAGTACACGCTACGAGATCATACCCTAGAGCTTCAGCTATTACTCTAGCAAGCATAGACTTACCAGTACCGGGAGCCCCCATTAACAGCAGATGTTTTCCGCTCCGTAAAGCAGCAATAGCAGCAGCCAAAACATCGGCAGAATAATAGAGCCCGTACTTATCTACAATCTCTTGAACACTCCCTAAATCAAGATTTTTCAAATTTGTCTTCGTCGTCTTTACAAGTTTCCATTTAGATAAAGCTAATTCCCTTAATAGTAGGTATTCGTCTTCTTTGATATCGAACCTGGAGCCTTGGGTTACGTTGCTAGGTATTAGAGTGATAATGTTAGATGAACATGCGGTGAGGATCTTAGTAAGTTTTAATGACCGTGAAGAGAAATCGTGTTTACTAAGCGATCTTAAAGCCTCGATATTATCCATGAGTGAAGGAATGCAGTATTTTATTTCAATGAAGAACTTCCAGTCCCAGCCTTGTTCTTTGGGAATAATAGGCCAATAATCCCACTTGATATTACCAACGATCATGTCACTAGTAATTCTTCCTAAACCTATTACTCCACGCTTAACAATCCCATGCACAGAATTAGATATTAGCACTACCTTTAACTCACCGTGCTCCTTTACCTGATTACGTAATTTATCAAAATCACTTCTTTTACGAAAAGCCCAGAGGATACGATCTTCAGTTTTCCTCCTTAGCAATTCAGTAGGAGGATACGCGTTCCCATGATAAGCACTCGATAATGCCCTGGTGCTATAGTCCCTGAAACTCCATAACCAATTAATAGCATCGCCAACAATAGCGACATAATCGACCAAGTTAACTAAACACCCAAATAATATGAATTAACGCAAACCTATATCAAGTTGTTTTCTTAATTACTTTTTCTTAATTACTTCATAGAAGTTATTGAGAGAGTAATAAATATAATCATTATCATTAGATCATCAGGATCATTCTATCCTAAAATATCGCATTAATAATTACCTTGACTGCCATGTTGTAAAATTCTTTGTATTGTAACATTAAATCACCTTCTGTGTACTTTCATCATATCGTCCTTCCAGTAACCTCAATTACTAGCTTAACACCTAAGTTATCCTTTATTTTTGCGTCCATAACTATAAGTAGAGTTACTAGCAGTATAGGTGCATTAAGGGCAACTAATGCTGCTACGATGGCAATTATAGCGACTAATCTATTGACAATCAACATTCTCATTTGCTCACCTATAAAATATAGCTAACAACGCAGAAACAACGAAAATAGAATTCATAACAGTAATAATAAAGCAAGGACAGGATAGTTAATGGGCAAGGATAGCTGTAATAACATACTAATACCTGTAGTGCTATTTTATGCTTCGATAATAGTTAATGAATTATCAAAAACACTTGACGCCTACCTTGAAGGTAAGTTCTTACACTCTTTTGGTCATGCTACGATTGCAATAATAGCTATAACTTTTTGGCACTGCTTCTTATTAGAAGTTCTTATACGTTAAAGAAACGTTCTTGAAAGTCAGCTAAAATTCTTGGAGCTTGTTCTGTAGGTTCGATCCATATCTTTTGGAGTTTCTGTAAGGTCTTTTATAGCGGATGAGACCTTCCTTCTTAAGTGACCTAACATAATATCTAGCCATCGAGAGACTTAGGCCAAACTCAGATACTATGAAGTCCTCGAGATCTTTTAAGTCCACACCAGACCTGCCTATCCTAGCAATAATTCTTAACCAGAAAGTCACCCTATTTTTGAGGCCTATACTACCTCACTAAAATAGCAGCAAACAAAACCTCAGCTACATGACCTCAACCTACAGTTGCAAAAGAAGCACAGGAAAAATGTTGTAACTTTTATAAGTTTTAGTCATGGCGAGAATCAAGCAAGGGAATGATGAGGGAGCCAGGGCTGAGGCACCGCTCGGCCCGAAACACCCACCCCTCAATGCTGAGGCAGCCCGTCTGACCCCTATCTGCCGACACGCAGAAACTAATAAACACTGACATCAATAATACAGATCGCTACTGCTTACGCCCTAGGATCTTATTAGCTTCCTCATAACAGGCCCTATTACAATAAGTGACAGCGCCCCTCAAACCCAACCTAACATTCTCACGATCAACACACCTAAAATAACAATCAAGAAACAACTCATCCCAAACATCCAAATCACGAACCACAATAAATCCCAACAAAAATAGGGTAACTATGCTTACTTCATATCACGTTATTGATGTAATGACTTATATGGTAGCTCACAGATTAATACTTGGTTTGTAGGTGTGTCTGCGAGGTTCCGCCTGGTATACATCCCGTCTCTATATGCTCTCTCGGAGCGTGAAAAGGAGGAACAGATAATTAATGTGCTCCTAAATGAAGTGCGAAGGCTTTACGGAATAGAATACGAAATAATGAACCTTCCAGATCCCAGCAATATCGAGGAGTATAATTCGATTTGCGCCCAGGTTTATGAGGAGCTAAGAAGATACAGTAAGAGAATAAGTAAAGCAACCAGCTATCTTAGAGGTATGGGCATAAATGTAAGTTCAGAAAGTGTCGCCTATAAGTTCAGGAGCAGGAAGGGGCGGGGTTATGTGTATGTCAGTAACTCACTAATAGTTTACGACGACCAAGGCGTGTTGTGGGCTGGGAAAGGAAGGGAAATCATAACATTTCTTAATGCCTTAAAAGCAAAAGGCACGGATTTGCTAGCCGGGCTATCTGGTGCTACAAGATCGGGAAAGGAGTCAGTAGGTACGGCAAGCAGTAGCCACGATGACATTACGGCCCGTTACGTGGCAGAAGTACTGAACCGCTCCCTGAATGCGGCTGCTGTTTTAGAATATCCTGTAGGAGTTACTTTACTAGCACACACCCTGAAGAAGGAGCTGGGCTACGGATTCACGACGGATGAGGACTACCTAAGCCGCAGGTACAAAGAGTCGGCCCTAAAATTCCTTGCGCACGCTTTTCAACTAAGAGCTGACGTTATCATAATAAAGAACCCAAGAAAGCTCAAGCCCGGATACGTCTACACTCCTGCCGACTCAAAACTATTTAGTGCAGGGCTCAAGGTTCGGTCGACAGCTAATAAGCTATCGCACTACGTCACAAGGACAATAATGGTCTCATCATTAACGCTAGATCCTCTTCACGAGGAATGCGTGCAACTACTATCCGGCGACTCCATAACTATTGCCGAAGTAAAGAGCAGCACCGACACAGCCGCCGTCAAGGAAGCCATAGGGCAAGTACTAACATATAGCGAGGTAATAAAGGCAGAACAAGCCCTCACCAAACAGCCAGCAATCCCCATAGAAAAAACCATAGTACTGCCAAAGACAGGCAGTAGAGTAAACCCCCTACTAGAAATGGTTTGTAAGGTGCTAAACATAAACATAGTTCACGTGTAAAAGCAGCCAAGCCCCCAACCACCAATATCTTTATGACTTTTTACTCCAACTAAAACACAACAAACAACAGGTACCCAGAAAAACCTAACGTAATATCCCCTTTCACAAAACCGTAGGGACAGAACCCAAGACCCCATGCCTGTCACTTGAGGACCTCAGCCTAGTTACTTCGTAGGTGATTATGTTTGATAGAATGTTAGTGATTAGCTTACCCCTAGCCTCAATCTCGTCCTTAGAGCTCAGAGATAGTGTTAAGTCCTTAGGCCATAGCCTGTGCTCGATCCTTAATATCCCTAGCTTAGGCTTAGGGTAAATCACGGTAAAGCCCCAGCCGATACGGTCCCTTAAGTAATCAAGGACCTCCTTAGGGGTAGGTATGCCTGGGCCAAGTTTGACTGAGTAATAGGGGGCTCTCTAATCATGATCCCGCTCACGAAGAGTCTGAAAGATTGATCAAGACGTTATCGGCAATATCTAAAGGTTGACTATAGGTTGAGGACCTCAATAAAAAGCTAGAGATATTTATTCCTTGGAGTGCGGTTTCAAAAAGCATACTGGAAACTAATGTATTGTATATTGTTAGAAATCAAGAGCAGGTGGAGATGTTATTGTCTCTTAAAGTGAAGAAAAGTACAGAAGCAGTTAGTGCAGGTACTAGATTAATTTATGGCTGCTACCTTATGTAGTATGAGCGGAATAGCTGTAAGTATAATTTCACCACAAATATTTTGAGCGTCTTACATACCTTATTAACTAGTTTAAAGGTTAATCTCAGAATTCATAAAATATTTAATTAACTTTGTTACTACGGTATAACTACCTTCATTCTCTTAAAATGCATTATAAACAGGTCTAGGCAGCTGCTGCAGATACTTGCCTCACTTTCCTTTGCATAATTTCTCGAATTAATTTTTGCTTCTTTTTCTACGGCATATAATGCTAATGCTATTGATATTCTTACAGGACCGTCCAGCATACCCGCTATTATTGTTGAAGCACTAATAGTCAAGCTTAATGCCAAAGTCCCTAAGACAAATACCTTCTCTATCTTTACGTAGAGCGCATCAACCATGAATCCCCCAACTATCTTTGACAGAATACTCTATAAAATGTCCGTATGTGTTATTTC